>Ga0207675_100000992_pt1 | contig 28124 bp, 28 predicted proteins | sample KBSSwiS42_FD_184305 | JGI IMG/M metagenome (GOLD analysis project Ga0207675, IMG submission 184305) | Switchgrass rhizosphere microbial communities from Kellogg Biological Station, Michigan, USA - KBS Switchgrass S4-2 (SPAdes) (version 2) | ecosystem: Host-associated > Plants > Roots >...
TGGTTACCGAGGAAGAACAGTGGGCTGGCGGCGTAGTTGTCAGCCACCCGTACAGCGGTCACGTACAGGCTGGGATTAGCAGTGATGGCCTGAGGGGTGGCAAACAGCACCGTGTTCCAACCATTGGTCGCCAGGCCGCTGAAGTTGGCCTGTTTGAGCAGGACCCCGGTGGCATTGTCGGTGACCTCGAATAGCGCCCCTACTGTAGTCCCGCTGGGTAGAACGTTTCCGGAGTACCACCGCACACCAAAGATGAAGCCGGGCACATCGGCATAGAAGACTGTGCCCAGGGTGTATGGCCCATCGTTGAACTGGTTGCTGGGTGTCTGACTGGTGAAGATGGACTCCATGTCGCGATCATCTCACTTGAGGATGCCATCGAGACAGTCCTGGGCACGGCTTACCGGTTCGACGGTTCAGATGAGGAACGAAGCAGTTGTCAGTACCAGGCTCAGCGAGTTGTTGATTGTCGCCACAGGAACACATTGTCGACGTCCGTATTCCTTGCACCCCGAGGGCGTCGCCCTTGGTAGGTAGCCCCGAGGTGTTCTGGCCATGGTGACGCCAAAGCCACGTCTTGCGAACCAGGTGGCTGATATTCCCCCCGGCCGCCATGCACCCCAGGGTGAACCGGCGGTCTTCACCGGAGTTCTGATCGTGCCCCCGGTTCAGGGCCTCGAAGCCCACCTGCTTGGCCAGGTCAGTCCGGACCAGGGTGGTGATGGTGGTCTCGATCGGGTTGTCCGGATCCCAGGGGTTCATGTAGTGGGTGAGGGGGAAGATCGGGTCATCTTCCAGGACCCGACCCGCCGCGTCGAGGATCTTGAACCAGGAGTAGACGAAGTCAGCCCCGGTCTCCATGGCGTGCTTACTGAGCAGCTCCAGGTGCCGGGGCAGGAACAGGTCATCGGAGTCCAGGAACGCCACCCAGGGGGTCTGTACCGCCTCCAGAGCCCGCTGACGGGTCGAGGCAGCACCCTGCTGGTCCAGGTCCACGGCGACACTGATGGCGGCCGCTGGAAGGGTCTGATGGGCTACTGATGCCAGTGCTTCGGTCAGCATCCAGACAGGGCGCCCAGGGTGCGTGGGAGTGACGACCGTGATCTTCATTCCACCTCCGACCCGTCAAAATTAATGTGAATCACTTGCTCGTTGCGGAGCACGTAGAACGTGCCATCATCTGTCATGACAGCAGCACCGGCCTGTCGCAGTTCTTCCACTGTAGGAATCCATGGCAGCGTCTCCAGCGGCACCTCGACGAATGGCGTGCATGAGACCGGCTCACATGGCTTCAGTTCTTCGTTCATCGTGGTCTGTCCGGCCTTCCACTCTTCCCGGCGGCCCATCCGTCATGGTGGATCGCTGTAGGCCCCCCCGGCACTACGGCACCTTTGAGTCCGGCGGCGAGCCAGTCCCGAACGAGCCGCCAGTCACATGCAGCCGAATCCTGCGCACTGGCCGACCAGTTAGCGGCGGCAAGGGCAGAGGCTCGGCACATGATCCCGTCGGAGTCCAGATGCCCCAACTGGAAGGAGCCATCGCCAATAACAAGGTACGGGTTTCCTCCGACCCGGAAGTCGACCTGGCTGATGGTGAAGTCCGCGCCCGTCTCCTGCAGGGTCGCCACATGCCGTGACACATGATCAGGTAGGTATTCATCGTCGTCCCCTAGGAACCCAACGTACTCGCCCAAAGCGAGCAGGGATCCGACGTACCAGGGGATGGCACCGATGCTCGCTTCGGTGACTGGATTCCGCCAGGACTCGTTGATCTGCACAATCCTCGTTGTCCGCGTTTTACCAAATACCTCCTGTCCGTAATACACAGTGGGTAGTTCCTTGAATTGGGGGTTGCGGTCGCTGACGACCACATGCTCCAGTTCCCCAGTCCACTGCTGCCTCATGACTGACGGGTTACACCGGAACGACAAGTCATGCCATCGCTCCGGGAATGTCGGGGTCACGATTGACACCAAGGTCATGACTGGTCCAGTTGACTCAGGGCGCCAGCGGCATCATGGCGACATAGGCGGTCCATGATCTCCTCAAAGGCGAAGGTTGCCTGCCATCCAAGCTCCTGACGAACCTTGAACGTGTTGCCGCACAAGGCTTCCACGTCAGCGGGACGGTACAGGCTCGGGTCAGCCACCACATAATTGGTCCAGTCCAACCCATGGAACTCGAAGGCGTATTCGACCACTTCCCGCACCGAGTTCATGTGACCGGTAGCCAGGACATAGTCGCCGGGGACATCGTTTTTGCTAACCAGGGGCAGGGCTTGCATGTAATCCGGCGCCCAGCCCCAGTCTCTGAATCGATCCAAAGGCCCAAGGTGCAGGGAGTCAGACAGCCCCGCAGCGATGCGGGCTGCCCCATGGGTGATCTTTCGCTCGACGAATTCGAGTCCCCGTCGAGTGGAGGTGTGGTTGAACATGATAACCGTGGAGACGTGCATCCCGTACGAGTCCCGGTAGTTGACTACCGTGTGATGAGCCATTGTTTTCGCGACCCCGTAGGGGCTACGGGGTCGGAAATGCGTCTTCTCGTCCTGCGGTGGGGGGCTGGATCCGAACTGCTCAGAACTTGAAGCATGGACCAGGCGGATCGTCGGATCGCAGGTACGGATCGCCTCCAGCAGTCGCAGTACCCCCAGGCCGGTCACTTCGGTCATGATGGCCGGCTGTTCCCAGGACATGCCTACAAACGTGAGCGCCCCCAGGTTGTAGACCACGTCGGGGGTGGAGTTTTTCAACGCTGAGACCAGGCTGGACTGATCGAGCAGGTCCCCGGAGACGAACCTGATGGTGGGGATCAGGTTCTGCAGCCACTGCCGCTTCGGGTGGTAGGCGCCGCGCAGCATGCCGTACACCTCATGGCCGTCGGCGGCCAATTGTTCGGCCAGGTAGCTACCATCCTGGCCGGTCACTCCGGTGATGAGGACTCTCATGCGCTTTCACCCCGCCAGTTACCGTTGCTGTCGATGTGGGCGCGAGTCTCCTCTAGTTCCGTAAACATGGCCTCACTGGGGCCGCGCCCGATGCGGTACCTAACCAGCAGGTCTTCCAGTACCTTCACGCGACGCCGGTACCAGTTCAGCATGTCCTCAGTGGACTCTTCGGTCATTACAGGATCACCGGCATCGGGATGGGAACGATCCACCTGGTGGAGTCGAGTGAGGTGATGTCGGATCTCCGCAAGATCGCTCCTAGGTAGTTCCAGGCAAGCAGGAGGTAGGCGTCGGGGTAGCCCCAGGCCTGTTCCTGCTCGGGGGAAACGATCGGGATGTTGGTGCCAGGGGTGTACTTGCCGATCTTGGCCGGGGTTGTATCCACCACGTAGTCCAGGACCGTGTGGTCGATGCCGCATGCGTTGAGCAGGGTGGTTGACTTGGCCGTAGCCCCGTAGCCGGCAATACGCCCGGGCTGGTCGTGGACCAGTTGCAGGAGACGGTTGCGGACCCGATCCACCTGCCCCTGGAAAGCGGTGTAGGTCTCTACATGCTGCAGCCAGTCCTCATTGCTCACCCGACTGTAAGGGTCGACTCCGTCGCGCACCGCCACAATTCGCAGGGAGCCGCCTTGGGGCTGCGTGTACTGGGCTCCAGTGATCACCAGCCGCACCCGTCCGAACAGGCGCCGCAGGGCGCTGAGGCTGTAGTAGAAGCGATGCTCGTGGTAGACGTGGTCGAACATGTTGCCGGCGATCAGGTCCCCGAGGTATTGAACCTCCATCACCACAACTCCACCCGGGGCAAGCAGATGGGCGACACCGGCCAGGAAGTCGTTCGGGTCTGCGACGTGAGCCAGGACGTTGTTGGCGATGATCAGTCCCGCCTGTCCTTGCTCGGAACAGATCTGCTCAGCCAGTTCGAGGTTGAACGGTTTCGTGATCACCTCCATGCCCTGCTCCTGGGCAATGGCAGCCGGCCCGGCAGCAGGATCCACGCCCAGGGTCTTCCACCCCGCGTGATGGAAGTGCTGCAGCAGGGTCCCGTCGTTGCAGGCGATCTCGATGGTCAGGTGGCGTCCCTGGTCGAACCGGTTGATCAGATTCTTCGCATACGTCGCGTAGTACTGCCGGATGGGCTCAGAGGCGCCGGAGTAGAAGGTGTACTCCTTGTTGAACAGTTCGTCATCGGGCACAACCTCCGACAGCTGCACCAGGTAGCAGTCGGTGCACAATAAGAGCTGCAGAGGATAGCGCTTCACCACCTCCGAAGGGGCAGTGATGAAGTTGTCCGCCAACGGACTGGAGCCCAGGTCCAGGAACTTGTGCAGGTTTGAGCTGGAGCACCCACCACAGATGTCACGAGTCATAGACCGAACACCTCCTCCCATAGGTGAATGTTCCGCTCAATGGTGAAGTTGAGCGCCGTCTGATACGCCGCCTTGCCCAACTGCTCGATGACCCCGGGCTCCATCATTTGACGCAGCTGCCAGAACCAGTCGCTGTCCAGCTCCGGGTGTACCAATAGACCATTGGTCCTATGGTCGATGAAGTCCGGGTACTGGCCGATGGCCTGAGCAATTGCAGGGATGCCCTTGGAGGCATATTCGAGCACCTTGCAGTGTGACTTCTTCTCGTTGAAGGAACTCTTCATCAGGGGTGCTACCCCGAAGCTGAAGTCCATCGCGGGGTGATAAGACTCCATCGTGGACCAGGATGTGAACCGGACCGGAATCGAAGTTCCGGTCAGGTAGTTCGCCCCCATCGTGTGGAACACCATGTTCGGGAACATGTTATGGAACATCTCCAGGACCTCGGGCAGCACCTCCCAGTCCTGTTGGTGGAACATAGACCCGGACCAGCCCACCGTCAGATTGGTCGGTGGTGGCCGGTACTGCATCCACGACTGGGGCAGACAGTTAGGCAGCACGTGCAACCGGTCCGCCAGGTGTAGGTGCTGGTCCAGCATCTCGGCCAGCTTGGGGGTCGACACGGTCACCTGGTCGGCCAGGTAGATGTTGCGCCAGGTGTCATCAACCATGGGGGCGTAGATGTTATAGATCGCCTTGTTCTGTGGGTCAACGTGCAGCAGATCATCGTCCAGGTCATACACGGCCAGGGTGTTCGGATCTGCGCAGATCTGCTCCCACTGGTCGTTCTGCCCGGCGATGCGCTGCCCGATCACCACGTCGTAGTCCAGGATGTCAGGACCTGGCGCCCCCCATTGAGGCTGGAACTTCTTCTTGTCCAGGTGGGTCAGGGGCCAGTACAGCCGGTACAGGAAACACCCGGCCGTATCTGTCTGCCAGGCAAAGATCCGTTTCATTCGCCCTCTCTCTCGTCTGAGATAAGGGTAGGTAGAGGCTCCTCTTCAAAGTTCCACTCAGGAACGATGTACACGGTTTGATGCCCGCACCTGATTCGAGTGACGTGGTGATAGACGGCCGCCGAATAAATGGCGCTTCGGAGCCGTTCCTCTACTGTTGCCGGCGGGGGATCTGATGACAGTTCGATTGTCTCGTACACCGGTGCGGTGATCTTCATGATAGGTGCCCCTTGTCGTGGTGACATTGCTTCGTTCAAGCTCACCAGGGCCTCCCGTTCCACTTGGCCGCGAACGTCTCCCCGTCGCGCCCGGCCTGCTCGCCCAGGTGGGCGTAGATGTTGGTGAACTCACCCATCTTCTCGTTGGGTACCACCGGCCCGGGGGCGATCACCATGCCGCCAGCCTTACGGGCACTGAAGTCCATGTGAGTGTCTCCCCACCACCACTTCAGGTCCTCATCGGCCCGTAGCCCCACTTCTCCACGCAGGATGAATGCCCAGGGGCACATCCGGTTGTAGATGTCATGATCGGGTTCGGTCTTGATGATCGGAGACTGGACCGGCAGGGCACTATGAGTGCTGGCAGCCACACAATCATGCTCACGCATACAGTGGGCCGTCTCCTGGAACCAGCCCTGGTGGACGATCGCATCGTCGCAAAGCAGGGCCACGTCCCAGTTCTGCGACTGTGTCCACCAGTCCAGCAGGACGAGTCCGACATTCCACAGTCGAGACAGGTTGGGGGGCTGTTGCGGCTCACGGACCACGACGTTGGGATAGGTGAACGAGCCCGCCTCCACTGCAGGTTCCGAGGCATTATCGATGATCACGGTCAGGTCCACCTGGGGTCCGATGGCCGCTACGCAGCGCTGAAGCAGTTCGGGCCGGTTATGGGTGAGGACTATCGCGTACTTCCCCGGGATCACTGTGGCCGCCGCTTCTTCAGGATCGTCGTGGCCTGCTTCACCAGACGGACCACTGAGCCGGGTAGCGCATCACGGTTGCTCTGGTCCAGTGCGATGACCTGCGTAAGGTGAGCGATAGCCCACTCTTCGTGAACATCGTGACGTTTAGGCATGGTCGGCGGCTTCTGGTGGAACCCAGCCGTTGTGAAGCATGTCCTGCACGAACCGCCTGGCCTCGTACTCCTCACCAGGGGTCGGGTTGTGGGCGCCATTCATATACACCCCGGAACCGAAGCGACGACGGGCGAGCAACAGTGCCAGTTCCTGCGCCAACCTCTCGATTGGCGCAGTCATCCGCGCTCCATCTCGTATGCCCGAGCCCACACGTCCAGCCAGCGCCAGGCGTTGGCCTCATAGGTCTGATCTTGCATGTACGCCCTCCCCGCCTCTGCCTGCTCCTTGCGGAGGACCTCATTGGTCAACAGGGCCTTGAGCTGGCTGTACCACTGCTTTGGGCCCTCCGCCAGGAGGCCACACCCCGCCTCCCGGGACAGCCTACGGTACTCCTCCCTTGGTGAGGCAACCCACGGAATCCCGACCGCCATCATCTCGATGCCCTTGAGTCGGGACTTGGCGGTATTGAAGGCAGTGGCGGACAGCGGCACCATGCCCACGTCGATCGTGTTGGCGATGGTGCGGGTCCAGTCGGCCAGGGTGAGGGAGCCGGTCATCTGTGGCTCACTGGTCAGACCCAGGGCGGGACGGACCCCGGGGTCACCGCCGATGATGCGTAGCGAGTGTCCTTCATCTACCAACCTCTGGGTGATCTTTCCGGTGACCTGAAGATCATCAGGATGACTCTTGGTGGTGCCGGCCCAGCCGAAGCAGCCGGTCTGCGGCTTATCGAAACTCAGGTAAGCCTTGGGAACATAGTTATCTATGACCATGCCCCGACCGTGCTTGGCATAGGTCTTCAGCAGGGCTTTGGTAGAACAGGTCACCATCGTGGCCCGCTTACAGGACTCAGCCGCCCAGCGCCAGGAGAACGGGCTACGGGAGCCCGGTCGGTACATGTGGTAGGCGCTGTTCTTGGGATGGATACAGGACATGTCGTCATCCATGTCCACCACCACCGCCACCTTGTTCTGGCGCAGCACGTCAATCATCTGAGGCTGGAGCGGGTGGGCCGGGCGTTGGATCACCGCCACATCCATATCCTCAGGCATCCGGATGGAGGTAAGGATCTCCTCGTCATTGGGTCCCTTGGTGGTTTTAGCCAGGAACCCGGACCCTTGTCTGGGTGGCACTATCTCTATGCTGTGGCCGGCCTTCTGTAACACATTGGCCGGCCAGATCAGACGGTTGTGACCACAGGCATGGGCGTCAGCCGGGATAACGTACACCTTCATGCTTGCCCCCTGGCTCGGTGACTTCTTTCTCCAGGGAGGTTAAAGCAGGATTGGGATGCACGGAAAGCGCCAGGGTGGTCAGTTGACGCTGAGTCTCCTGCTGCATCTCCATAATTCTGGCGAGGTTGCCGTTGCTGGCCTCTTTGACCTGGTCCAGTTTCTGGTACATGGCTGCACCGAAGGCACCCAGAACCGGTACGGCCACGATTCCGGCCAGGCTGAGGATGACGGTCACGTCTTTGTCGAAGACAACGAGGACAACCGCACCGGCTACAAGGAAGAAGACGATGCTGACAGCAGCCCAAACAACGTGTGGATTTTTCATCTCCATGATCCGATACTAGTGGATCGCGGTTCAGATTATTCTGTCAGGCGCTGTGATAATTGCGTCGCCACTGACTCGGCAACATCTTCCACTGCGGCCGCAGTCAGGTCCACTGGTCCGGTAGGAGTGGCCCCTCCAGACAGCGCCGCAAGGATCTGATCGAGCTTGGCGCCTAGTTGCTCGGTACGGGTCAGCAGTTCCACCAGCCGGTTGCGGTTATGGTTCGGGAAATTCAGATTCCCGTTGATCTGGGTGACCGTGGCCTGGTCGTTGAGGTCAGCGGTGAGCTGACGGTCCTCGTTGGCCAGCATGCGGTGTTCGTCGGGGGTCACATCGTCCTCCTGTGGAATGAGTTCCCATGTTCCTAGGCTGGTGAACTGGTGATCGGTCCGGGCGGAGATGTGGATGTGGTCAAAATGTCCCACCGCATCCTTCGGAACCCATTTGCTTCGCACGTCATAGGACCTACCCTGCCAGATCAGATACTTCAGCCAGGGCATCCGTCCTGCCCGAGCTTCAGTGATCCAGTAGTTGAACAGTTCGAAACAGTTCACACCCAGGTCAGTTCGGTGCATGACATCAGTAGCGAAAACCACCCATTGAGGACTTACCAGCGGCCACCCAGTGGCTGAGTACGGAGTGTGGTCCTGTGGAGGTTCAGCTTGATAGTGCGCCTCGTTGGCATACCAGGAGAACAGGTTGGCCGCAGCCGCCCTCGGGTACGCCACCCGTAGGCGTTGCACGATCTCCCGGATCGGGTTTGCCGGTTCTAAAGGTCTTCCTAGCCGATCCCAGGCGTAGTACAGGGCAACGGCCACGGGTTCACCTCCTACGGAATCTCCGTTATGCACAGGTGCCAGATGTCGGCAGTATCCAATGTCAGGGTGCCAGTACCTGCGTTGCGACGCCAGCGTCCAGTGACTGTATGGGTTCCGGCTGGGATTCCGCCGGAGACGCTGGCCGGATCCAAAATCACATGTCCGGCGTAAGCCACGTGATTGCCAAGGGAGGTATTGGTGTTACCCAGGCCGGTGATCTCGAAGTCTCCGGACGCTCCAGAGAAGCTGATACCGGCCCTCAATCCCGCACTGGCGGTGGCTGAGAAGAAGGTGCCGGTCAGATCGACCCGGAGCCTGGATGCGTCGGTCATCTTGGTGAAGGAGAGCGTGGGAGGACCCGGCATGTCGACGAATGTGATGGAGGTCGTGGTTCCGGCGGACAGGCTCAAGCTGGCGCAGGCCATGTTCAAGGCAACTGGAGCAGTGGTGACCAGTCCGACGATGAAGTTGCCGGCCGGCGGAACAATGAACACGTAGACCCTGGTCCCGACGGGAATGGCCCCGATCATGGAAGTCATTCCGATGGGGGTGTTGTCCCCGTCCAGGGTCGCCATGATGGCGGAAGGATCTGCACCATCGGTCACGGTGGCCTGCCGATTGACCCAGGTCAAACCGAGACGTTGGGCCTGATCGACGGTGGTCTGGATTCCGATGCCGATCAGTTCCGGTGCGGTCTGCTCGCTCATGAGTAGCCTTTCCGGAGCAGATGGCCCATAGAGCCACCCTCAGTCAGAGCCATGGACCAGGCCAACTCCAACCACAGGTCTCCCTGCCACCGGATCACGTTGTACGAGTCGTGTCGAGGGTCCGGGGCGGTGTTCAGGCTTACCCGTTCGAAAACGGTCTGGCGGTTCGCCAGGCCCTGAGCCACAGCCTGGGCCTGTAGTGCCGTAGCGATTTGAAGATCAATGGTCTTGGCGATGACAAAGCCACGGTTCTGGATTGAATGTGGAGCGTTAGTGGGGACATCCGCTGTCCCCACTGTGACCTGATCGGGGTCGGTGGCCGAATTGGAGATGACCACGAACCGGTTCGGTGCGGTCAGCAGGTCATCAGTTTCCAGGATCTGCTCCCGATACACCTTGAATCCGGTGTCAAAGTCCAGGTCAGCGACCTTGTCGATGGGGTCGAAGGTGCGAATGAAGCGCAGGTCTCCGTTGTTGTCGAACCATGGGCTGAAGTAGTCCCCCGATACCGACAGTGACTCCAGCACCTGTCCGCGTCCTATACCGATACCCCACGCCTCAGTGGAGGAGAACGGGCTCGGTTCTGTGCGCAGCGTGACCGGTAGACCGAACGTTGCCTCCTGAATCACGTCAATGACCGCTTTACCGAACCCGTTGATCCCGGTGGTGAGTTCCTGATCCACCAGGAACATCTCGTCATTGAGCGACATCGCCCCCAGGCGTCCGGCTGAGGTCAGCAGCCGGGAGACGTCGGTGAACATGTACCGACCCAGCGGATACTGCGTACCGTCAGCCATCACCATGAACAGCAGGACACGGTCTGTGATGGCGTTGATGGCGGCTGTATCCTCCACCCCCAGCGGGAGCATGAGTTGACGTTTGATGGTGCGAGTGGTGTCGTGTACCAGCGACGCAGCTCGGATCGGGGTGATGTCGCCCAGATGCTGGCCGGTCACTCCGTTGATCAGCTGGAACCGGAAGGTGCAGGACCTTTGACCGATTCCGGCATCAAGGTCCAGGATCGGGTCATGGGGGAGCAGGGTCAATGACGGGCCGGTCATGGGTCCACCGGGAAGGCTGTGTCAGTGACCTCGATGACGCTCACTGGGGCCATGTAGATGGTCCGGTTCAGCTGCACCCGCCCGCTTGGAACCAGGACAGTGGCGAACCACCGGTTTCCGTCCTCGTCCCGGACGCAGATGTACGGCACCGTGTCCCAGGCCATGTCCCGCAGGGCGGTGAAGTCCGCCAGGGTGGGTGGGGAGATGGCGGCGGCCTGAACCAGCACGGTACGGGTAAATCGCTCCCCTCCTCGCTCCAGGGGCCGGAACGCGGTGACAAAGTTCTTGTTGTACATCTTCTGTAGCAGCACGTCGGAGGCTTCCGGGAACTCGAAGTCCTCCATGACCGTGGCGTTGCCCTCCCAGACGTTGGAGTAGGCCAGGTTGACCGATCCGTCCTGTTCGGAGTTGGAGGTGAAGATCATCAAGTGTCCACCGGTGCACTCGATCTCCAGGCCCGGTGAGGTGAGCGTGTGGGTCAGTGTGGACGACCACGGGCCGGCGAAGTTGTACGTGTCCACGGCCCTGATCCGGTAGGAGCTGGAGATCCCCACCCGAGCCTCGTAGTCCTTGAACCTGATCTGGGCCGAGTCGGTGGCCTTCATGATCGTCTGCCAGTCGGTCAGGTCGTCCATGCGCTGCAGCTCGTAGTATCCGAACCAGTAGCTGGGAGGCTGGATGACCAGGTTGTCGTAGGCCACCACATGACCGGTACTGGTTGATCCGTCGCGACCGAACACTCCGGCGAAGTTGCCGGTTGTCAGGTCCGTGTCAGTGGTCTCGATGTCCCACATGGCAGGCTCGTCCAGCAGTGGATCCCAAGCCTTCACCTTCAAGAACGTGCCTCGACCCAGGATGCGACACCGGATGGTGGCACCCAGACCGCCGATCAGGTCGGGACGGTTGGTCGTGGTGATGGTGGTGATGACGCCACCCACCCGCTTCTCCAGGCGGAGGACGATTACACCAGTGGAGGCGGTATCAATGCTGGCGTAGTAGTTGTTGTTGGCGTCGGTGTAGCGGCCTACCGGACCACCCCGCAGCAGCCCACCACCATCGGGTGTGGACAGGAAGCTGACGTCGACTGTCACGTCGAAGTTGATGGCCCCTACGTTCAGAACAGCGAACCGTGCCGAGTTCACAGCACTGAAGGTGATCAGACCCTTGTCGCTGGTATCCCATGGGGGCACAGACTGGCCCACCGAGAAATCGGCAGCTGTACCACTGAGTGTGTAGGCCCCGCCGTTGTCAGCGCTACCCCAGGACCCGGCCGCCACGGTTCGATCAAAGCCGTCAGAGCCGATGCCGGTGTTGACCGGCTTGGACCAGGACAGGGTGTTGTAGAAGATCTCCGATGGTATGCAGCACGGATCCACACCACAGTCAGGACCAATGCCCGACACCGCTTGGCTGGATTCCACCAGGGTGAACCCGGTGACTGCTGGCAGATCCTGAGCGAAGATCAGCACACCGTCAGAGGTCTGGTCATCACTGGTGGCGGTGACTCCCGGTGCGTACTGAGGGATCCAGCCGAAGTTCACTGTGGCACCGGAGTTGGGTGCGCCATAGGTGGCACTGGACAGCTGGTGCGGGCTCGGTACCAGGTTGAGAAGGTTGCCCGGAAGTCCTGACAATGCCGGTGCCGTACACCCCAGCACCTCCCAACGGTCTCCGGCCAGCTCACCATTGGCGGACCAGCGCCACTGTGGGGTGGTTCCGGCACCCATGGTGGGTGCGGTAGTGAACCGCAGCGTCACCTCTTTCCAGCCATCGATGATCTCGTCCAGGGCGTCGAACTCGGCCGGGGTGATCTGGACACTCAGGCCGGTTCCGGTGATGGTCGGGGAATCCAGCAGCAAGGGCACGGTGGTGTTACCGAACCGACGGGCGTAGTAGCGCACCTGTGGGTAAGTTGCCGCAGAGCCGGCGGCTGAGTCGAGGATCTCCTGGGTGGCGGTAATAGTTCCGTAGATCTGGGCTACGGCCTGGCGTCCGTAGACGTGCACCTCGGTCAGGGGACCGCCGGAAGTATGCAGGGAGATCTGGGGTAGGACGTGGGTGGTTTCACTGTCGAAAGTTTCGCCCAGGTGCTGTGAGACTGGGAAGGGGATGTTGTTCTGGACACCCGGATGTGGAGGGATCGGGTAGTACTCTCTCAATCCGTTCAGTAGCGGATAGGCCGAGCTGCTGGAGATGCTGCCCAGGGCCAAAGAGGTGTCACCAACGTTCGCTGCCGCCAGGGTCGCGACATAGTTACCGACCGGTAGGACCGGATTAGACGCTCCCGCCAACGTTCGCATTGTCACGGTGTTGGCGCCGATAATGAAGGATTCATCTATGCCGCTCAGGCTCCCGAAGGACTTCATCCCTACGGCCAGCCGTTTCTCCTCGCAGTATGTGACCACAAGTGCCGCATACAGCAGTACTGCGCTGCCACCATCACCTGTTTGATTAGCCCAACTGATTCGACCCATGATCCTATTCGTCCCGAAAGACGATTCGAATCGCTGAAGATCAGCATAGGTCCATGGAACACGTTCGACGGTGGCTGTGGCCGGTACCGAATTGAATACCGAACTCACTTCCCCCAGGTCCGCATAGAACAGGGTATTGAGAACAACGTCAGCCTCAAACCCTTGCAGTAACCCGTAGTACACACCGGTGCCCGAATCGTTGGTGACCTGGATACTTCCATTAAGGGGACTGACTGCCCCGGTGAAGTCCACACCAGCCGCATAGGCGATACGAACATCCAGGATGCGCTTACCGTTCAAGACCCCGGCGTAAGCATTGGTATTGAAGAACATTGTGATCTTGTTAGCACTGCCACTACCGAGCAGGATCTGGAGATACTTTCCATCGCTGGGATTGGCCAGGGCCTCTGTTACCGAGGCCGAGTTGACCAGGGCGATACCAGACCCAGTGGATCCCGCGTTGTTGCACGGGATGATGACTTCGCTAATAGGTCCGGTGAGATCCTCGGTCTCGGCGTTGTAGACAGAGATCGACATGACCCGATTGGACACCACGGCCGGTGGGAAGGTGTTCAGGTAGAAGCGCCCGTCCTGCAATGTCCGACTGGTAGTAAGAGCAAATCCGTGCCCCTGTTCAAACGAACTCACCGACGGATTGAAGACGATGTCCTCGTTACGGATAGGTACCCATTCCTCGCCCAGGATCTGGGGTACGTGCGGGTTGTAGATACCCATCACAGAGTCCTTACCGCTAGGCGGGTCTGCTGTCCTGCCAGCAGTGTATTCATACCTCTACCCACAGCCGCTCCGGTGCGTTCGGCCTCCTTCTCGGTAGAGAAGTCACCGTTGACCTGAATGGCTCCCTTGCCGAAGTTGATCTGACTCATGGCATCCATGGAGGTGGTGGCTAGCTGTGGCTGCTCCATCTGGATACCACGGATGAAGTCCTGCACCATTCGCTGTCCCCGGTAGAGGCTGTACCCCTGGCCAGAGAGCGGACCTTCTTCGGCCGGGGATCCGGGCAGGAACTGGGCCACCTGACCGATCATCCACCGACCAATACCCATCAGGTCTTCAGCCTTGCTCCGGATGCCGTTGATGAACCCGGATATCAGGGCTCGGCCAGAGTTGAACAGGGTCTGTCCCAGGTTTCCGATAGCCTCCACAGCGCGTCCAGGTAGTCCTCGAATGAATGCGACCGCCTCGTCCAGTCGGGTCATGACCGTGGTTCGGATGCTGGTGAACGCGGCAGTGACCGGTGTGTAGAGCCCCCGGAAGAAGTCCAGGATGCCCTGCCCGATCCCCGTGATCTTGTCCCAGAGCATGCTGAAGAAGTCGCCGATGGCTGGGCCAACGACATCGGTCAGGAACTGGAAGAAGGCGTTGACCGACTCGCCCATGAACTCCAATAGAGCCAGTAGACCCAAGATGGCCAGGACCAGGCCCCCGACCACCTTGACCGAGAAGATCAGTAGGTCGACAAGACCCTCCAGCGCCTCCTGGCCAGCTGGGGAGGCCAGGAAAAATGTGATCTCCGAGAACAGCTCGCTGATCGTGTCGATCAGCTCCCGGCCACCGGCGTTGTCCAACTGGGTCAGCAGCACGGCCACGAAGTCGATGACCTGTACCAGCAGCTCGAACACCGAGGACAGGGTCTTCTCCATGGAGTCCAGCCACTTACGGGCCTGACCGGAGTTGAGCCTGGTGATGATGAAGTTGCTGAGCAGGATCAGGTTGTTGGCGAACATCGTCCCGAACCGCTCCAGGAACGGGATCGCCTGATCGGCCAGCGCCACAAACGCCCGTAGCAGGCTGATCAGCGCTGGTCCCGACACCTGGATCCAGCCCAGGGTGGCGGGGAAGATGTCTGTGACGAACCTGATGAACACCGGTGAGTTGAAGAACTGGGCCAGCTCCCGGAAGAAGAACCCGAGACTGAGCGCCACGTCGTTGAATCCGTGGGTCAGAATGGGGCGCAGGTTCTTGATCAAATCGGTGATGGGACCGGTGCCCAGGGCACGGAAGAAAGACTCCTGGGTCAGGCTCTTGATGTCCTTGAACAGCTGCTTGGCTGGCAGCAGGGCCAGCACAAACTTCTGGGCAGACGGCTCCAGGCCCTTGACCGCTTCAGCCAGTTCCTTCGTGTTGTTGGCCGAGAACGCCCGCTGTATCGCACCCCCCACCCCCTGGAAGGCGATGAACAGCACCCCGACCTGGATCCCGATAGCGGCGAGCAGGGCAGGGGCAGCGGCCAGTAGGCCGAGCAGCCCGTTGACGGCCTGGACTGCGGCCACAACCAGCGCGATGATCGAACCGATCACCGGTGCCAACAGGGCAATCAGGGGGGACTTTCCGCTGACACTGAACCCGGCACCAATGGCATCGGCGAACGCTTCACCAATGCGACTGAACGGGCCACCAGGGCCGGTCAGTCGGGAGAATCCACGCTCGACCTCTTCCTCGAACATCTTGACGAAGCGACCAGCAGCATCATGCAGTCGCCCGTGACGGTCCAAGGTGTAGCGGAACCCGTCCAGGTGTACGACCTTGCCCCGGATCCCCCGCTCCACGGAGCGGCCGAAATCATCCCCGTGCTTAGAGATCTCCTCGCCGGTGGAGTGGGCCAGATGTTCGCCCCAGTTCTTACCAACCTCATCCAGGATTTTCTCGGCGTCTTTTGAGGAGGCGCGTATCTTGCGTTCAAGCTCTCGCTCGTAAGGATCGGTGTTCGCATGAACATCGATAAACGCTTCGCCCTCGGACCCAAAAGCCACAAGGTCATGCTACGGGAATTACTGGCTAGCCATCAGTGCCGCAAAATCGTCAGTTGACATCGTCATGTCGTCCGGATCTGCACCTGGTGGCGGGGCCTCCAGCTTGGCGTTGAACATTGCCACATCCTTGGCCTCCATCGACTGCAACATGGTTAGGAGAGCAACATCCAGCCATGCTGACAAAGACAGATGCGAGGCGTCTATACCCTTCAGGATCAGCTTGGCCCCGATGACATCCCAGGACGCTCGGGCGCTACCGATCAGGCGCAGGGCAATATGCCATGGGCGCCCGGCCGCGTGGGAGATGATGTCCAGTACCAGTTCGGCGTAGTCGTCGAACGACAACTGCTCGGAATACAGGGCTTCATCCACCATTGCGCCCACATTCGGGGCCAGGGTGACCAGCACGTCATCTAGGCTGAAGTTGTCGGACATCAGTACACCAAGCCAGGCAGACGCGGGCTCTGCCTGGATCTGGGCGACCTTGCCGGCAACCTGTACGTCGATCGGCCAGGGTTGCAAAGACCAGATCGGGTCAGTAACGACCCGAGGGACCCGGATCTTTGCCGACTCCTGGCTGGCCGAAGGGTTAAACGGGCGTCTTGCGGGGCCGGCCACGGCGTACCGTCGCCTTCTTGGGCTCCTCGTCGTTACTGAAGACGGTGATGACGCCCATCAGGTCGGACAGTTCCAGGTCCCCTCGGACATTGAGGTCCGTCAGGTATTCCTTGTCCTCGTCCTGGACGATGGCCGACTCCAGCACGTCCATCATCCGCGTGGTGGCCAGTAGCTTCCGGGTGGTCTCCACGTCTTCTCGCTGCATCAACTGTGCCTCGCGCAGCAACATCAGCATCTGAACGTCTTTTAACTGGCGCACCACGATCTGGCGCCCTTTGATTTCCAGAAGACGGGTTTCACGCCCCGGGTCGGCTGTCATGGACTGAGCCTACCGTTCGTAGATGACGTAACGCATGTTGTTGATCCGGGCGATTTCAGCTAGCGAGTTGGTCAGGTAATGCTTCCCAGGCTGCCCTGGGTGATTAACCGCTGCGAGCAGCACCACGCGCCCCACCTTGCGCCAGTAGAACTTGAGCAGATAAGGGGGCAGGTGCGGGTAGATCGGATGGGCCTTAGCGCCGCTCTGTACCGAGGCTGCATACACCAACTTGCTACCTACCCGGCCCCGCACACCGTTGGGGACTTCGTGTACCTCGGCGTTAATGCTGCGGGCCAACCTTCCGGTGGTGTATGGCCCTGTCGCTACTGTCACCCGGGCTCGGAACTGGATTTCCCGGGTGACCTTACGAATCAGTTCCCGGGCCGCTTTGTGACTGTGTACCCGGGCCTGCAGGTGATGGATCCGGACGCGGGCCATCAGCAGTCACAGTTGGGGAACTGCACCGCCACGGTGGCGTAGCGCTCGACACACCCCCCCAACGGGGTGCTCTGGACCTGTCGTTCCATGACGATCGACATTCCCAGCATGGCGTCTTCCTCGTTGACGACCCAGTTGCGGAAGCAACATTGAGCCGCCCGCAAGGACCGGGCATCCCACATGTTCTGGATTGCCGCGTCGTTCCATTCTTCGTCGGTGGGTGGGAAGTTCACGTCTCCGGTGGGGGCGCAGCGGATGATCCCCATCCGGAACTGGATCCCCCACCCTGGCGGGGAGCAGGTGGTGTTGGCCTGGCGCACGATGTCCTGCTCCGGGAATGACTGCGACGAGGGCCAGGAATCTCCCAGAGCAACGTAGGCGATACCTTCGCAGCAGTAGTCGACGAAGGCGCCCGCATCGTGGGCGATCTCCACCCCTACCCGGTAACCGATGTGTTGAGGAGTCCCAGGACTACCGGAGACGGCTTGCGACAGACAGCTCAGCAGCGCTTGAGCCATCATCGGCACGAACGGATCCTGGGGACTGGTCATGGGTACGTTGTGGTCCGGGTTACCGGCATGTCTGGTGAGGCGATACGGATCGGTGACCGCAGACCATAGGGGTTATAGGCGGCGATGACAGAGTCCACCGATTGTACCCCGGTCAGGCCCCGTTTGAGCAGGTCGTCGATGTTGACCATGGAGATCGAGACACCCTGACGAGTGATTGACTGGACCCGCTGCGGGAGAGCGCACGGTTGACCCATGCAGCTTTTGGCCCACTCGCACGCAAGCTCACCCGCAGCCCTGGATAGGACCGAGGGCACCGGTATCCCCTGCTGATACGTAACGAAGAAGGTGCCTGTACCAGAATCAACGTTGTAGTCCTGGCACTCGGGCCAACAGTCGCCGTCCGTACGTACCAGGAACTTCCCGTCATCTACTCTCCAGGCGTCAACCGGAACGATCACTCCATCTTGGGTAATGCCAGTGGCGGGGATGGAGTAGACCGGTCCGTTCAGCATCACCTGGCAACGTGGCTCACAGGAGCAGCATCCGTTGTCGCAGCCACACCAGCAGTTACGCCACACCCCGTTGAAGATGTACGGCAGCCAGGTGCCATCGGACCAGAAGTAGCCGGAGATCCCCCGGGTGTTGCACAGGCGTCCGCAGGGGCGCACGGTCCGTTCACACAGCCCGAACCGGCGACCGGTGGCCGCCCATACCGTAAACGCGCCATATTCGGCGGCAGCTGTTTGCAGATCGGTGCTGAGAGTGGCCCAGAATTCAGAGCAGCAGTCGGTGGTAACTTCCCAACTACAGGGCAAGGAGGGGGCCGGGGTAGTGAAAACTTCCACGGCCCCCTCCTTTGATAACCCGAACCAAGGGCATGCCCTGCCAGCTTACGGTGTCAGATCAGCCAGGGTCTGGCAGCCACAGGCTGGGGTTGGTGGCGCTAGTCGGGTCTGGAAGAACCGACGATGTTCGGTGGAACGTATCGCTGTAAGTAGTGGAATCTGTGTGGTGGACCCGACCGGGTTGTCGGAGTAGTCCACCATGTATGGACCCAGACCCCATGGCGAGTTGTTGGAGGTTCGGCCGGCGATGACCAGGTCCGCGGTGTCGTTCTGGAACGTCATCGACTGGATAGTCGCCTGAGTGATCCAGGGCAGGATTCCGTAGCCGTACTCCACCCCACCGGTACACGGGGTCGAGGTGTTGGCCAGCCGGGTCCAGGTCTCCAGGGCAAAGTTGGCGTTACTCGCTGCCCCTTCATCGGTGGACCAGCCGGTGGCGTTGGGGACAGTGGCGTCGTCGTACACCCGCTGCTCGGCGGTGGCAATCGCCACCAGGTCCGGGTCCACGTTGCACATCGTCAAGGTGACGTTGTACCACTTGAAGATCGGGGGATTGGTCACGGTCACGCAGAAGCTGCCGTCACCGTTCTTCTTGAAGAAGTCCTGGCGCTCCTCGTACTCCGGTTCCATCTCCACCGAGATCACACCGGAGGAGACGACAGTGGAGCACCCGGTCTGGGGTACGCCACAGGAGTTCAGTAGCGTCGCCCGGATCCGGGGGACCTTCCAGATCGTGTAGCACTGGGTCGTCATTACGTTCCCCCTCCGGCGGTGGTGCAGGTGCGGGTGACCTGTACTGCCCAGACGCCACATTCGACAGCGACCGCATAGGAGCGCTCGGCCACCAGGGACAGCTGATTGGTGCTCTTGTTCAGAACCTCACCGGCGGGCGGGACGAAGATCTCCGGGTCCTGCCACACCAGCACCCGGCCGGAGGCGTACATCCATTCGGTGGAAGCATCCGCCGCCTGACCGGTGGGACCAGACCCGTCATACCCGCGTCCGAACACCAGAGGGGTGCGGATAACAGTGGACAGGGCTCGACCGTTGAGGTTCTGGTAATGGATCAAGTAGTTGTTGGTCAGATGAGCGGACATCCCCGGCCGGGCGTGGATCATTCCACCGGGTACGTCGTTATCGGCCAGTGCCTGTTCCAGAAGCTCGATGGCCTCTACCGGACATCCGGCGCTACCCAGGTTGGTGGCGTTACGGAACAGGCCCTGGATCGTGCCCAGGGTGCCGCTGGAGCCCGACCACAGCCGCTGCTCGACCGCCGTCTGCTCCCGCAGCATCATGCGGGTACGCACCCGCTGGGCCGCCTCCTCGAACGAGAAGCCGAGCACCCCGCAGGTGTAGGAGGTCAGGACCACGAACGGTGCACCAGAAACCGAGGCTTCGACCGTGTCGAAGGTCTTGGTACCGGTGATCGGTGGGCAGTCCATCGCCACCAGGTAGTAGTTGTCCTCGCATACGTCCGGGACGTACTGGACCCCACCACCCGCAGCTTCGGGGCGGGGGAACGGCATCGGACCCAGGGCCACATCGAACAGGCCGTACGGGCGCTGCGGTGGGGCCGGTGGGGCGATGTAGACCGGGGGTACTAGTGCCACCCGAGTCCTCCTTCCGGTGGGGTGGCAGGGGGCCGGTTACCCGGCCCCCTCATCCACTGGATTAGGAGGGGCAGGTGATGGTCTGCTGGTTACCGGTACGGCCGCTCGGGCAGATCGGAACCGTGTAGACCCGAGACACCGGGCACATGCGCAGCATCGCCCAGCCGGTCTCCGTGAACAGGTGCGTGACCTGGTTGGTGGCCAGCTTGGTCGAGTCGTACACCGAGTTCAGGGTGATGACATCCGACACCGCCCGCACCCAGGTACCGGCCGGGTAGACCAGGAACTGAAGCGAAGTCGGCAGGTTGTTGATCGGAGTGTCCGCACCCGGGGAGCCGGAGGCTGCACCGGTGGCGAAAGCGTCCTGCCAGTCGTAGACGTACTGGACCCGGGCGCCCCGGCAGGAGAACGCGGCACTGATGGCCGAGTCCGCCAGGCACAGCATGTCGGCGTAGTTGCCGCCATTACGACGGATCCAGTCGGCCCGCATCTGGGCCAGAATCCAGAATGGCATCACCACTTCCAGCGTGGCACTGCGCTGCATCCGCAGGCGGTACTTGATGTCCACAATGGCCATCTCCACCGCTGAGAGCACCTGCGACACGGTGGTGGTGTCCGACGCCCACGGCTGGGCGGCGCTCAGGTTCACCGCTGTGGAGCCGGAGACCACGTCCGCGATCTGCTCCCGGTTGATCTGGTGAGCTGAGGCAGCCAGAGCGCCACGTACGAAGGTGGCGGTGAACTCCGGGTAGCCCCGGTTGGCCAGGATGTTGCCGGTCAGGCACAAACCGGTCACGCCCAGGCGGGTGTCCACGAAGTCAGGGCAGGGGATCTCCAGACAGGTCTTCGTAGTCCCCGCCGCCACCTGGGCCTCGGTCAGGTCGAAGAAGCCGGTACCCGAGCCGAAGATCGAGTCGAACTCGATACCGGTGTTGTGCCGGATACCACCACGACGGGCCTGCACCTCAGGGGCGTCGTACATGCCGTCGGTGGTGATCTGAAGACAGATGTCGTAGTCGGTCTCCGACGGGGCACACCAGCCCTGGGCCGCCACCAGAGCGTCCCGCTCCGGGTGCTGGGCCTGAATCTCCTTGAACCGGGCTTCCACCGAGCGGAGCAGAGAGCCACCCGGCAGCCGGGTCTCATCCGAGACCGCCAGCAGCTTGGCGTAGTCACTTTCGTCGCCGTTAACCGAGAACTCAGCCGGGTACTCACGACGCATCACGGCGACCGGGTAGTGCACCGGGCCGGCCAAGTTCGGGGCACGGGAGCCGGAGAAGCCGGCCGAACGGGCCTCGAACGCCTTGGCTACATCGAGCAGGGTGGGGAATTCCTGGCCTGACTCGAAGTTGGGTACACCGGCCGCCGCGACCAGAGACGAGTAGCGCGGGCGGGTGTCCTGGTGTGGCTCAGATGGGGTAGTAGGACCCTGCGACACGATGTCGGCCAAGGTCACGTTGATGACGTTGGGGGTACCCGACGCGGTGACCGCAGCCGGCTCCTCCACCTCAGTTTCGGGCTCGTCCTCTTCCTCGACGGGCTCGGTACCCAGGGCGGCAAACGCGGCCTTACGCCGCTTGCGTCCGTCCACCTCAGCCGGCACCGTGTCCCGGATGAACTCCTGTAGCGCCTGGGCGTCTTCGAGTTCCTCATCGGTGATGGTGTCGGGGGTGGCCGTGGTCATGATGGTGGTGAACTCGGCCTCGGCCTTGCGCCGCATGTCTTCGATCGCCGTGAAGGTGAACGGCGACAAGTCTTCAGGGATCTGGAACTGCATTGTGGGCCAGCCTCTCGGAAGCCGTGGTTATTAGGCTCCCGGCGCGGCTCACAGCTCAGCCACCGGTGGGTGGGTCAGATCCCGATACGGCTCACAGCACAGCTATCGCGATCAAGGACACTATAGCTATCGGCGACTGTATGTGCCACCACCGGCCATGGTGATGGCAATCTTTGCGTCATGTTCGGTTTCTACGATCCGGATCTCCCCGTTGGGCAGGCGCACCTCGAACGAAGAACCGTTGGCGGTCTGTTCCGCCGTCTTTCCACAGTTACACATGATCACTCCTCATCATTCTCGTCAGGGATATCAGCATAGTGAGCGACCAGAGCCTGGATGAGGGACGACTTGGTGTTCACTCGCCCAGGGATCCCCAGGGAATCTGCCCACTTCCGCAGATCCTCCAGCGACAGGTCTGATACCAGGTTGCCTACCTGCCTGGCCCCATTTTGCCCCGGTGGCAGATCTTCCACCTGATCCTTAATGCTCTGCCAACCTGTGGAGCTAAGTGACTCCGTCGGATTAATGTGCCGGTCCACCAGGCCCTTGATGATCGACTCCTTGGAGCGGCCGGTGACTCCATGCTGGCGCCCTAGTTCCCGAAGTTCCGGCATCGTTAGCGAGGACAAGGCCTCGCGGGCCTGCTGGTCGGACTTGGCTGCCTGCAACCGGTCCAGGGCTGTTTGCAGGATTCGGTTCTCAGCCGAGTCGGCTCGGGCCTCGGCGGCCTTGACCTGCGGCGCCACCCTCTTGGCCGGGGCAGCCTTCTTAACTGGAGGGCGACGGGTCGCCTGGAGGCGCTTGCCTAGTTCAGACAGGGCATCTGCCTCGGCGTACATCTTGTTCTTAATGCGTTCGTTCTCCTCTCTGGCCGCAACCCGGGAGGCAACGATTTCGGGAGGCATGCCCGCGTCTGACTCCGCCCTCCAACCGCCATAGGTAATGGCGGCCGTGCTGCGGTGTCTATCAGCCATCCCCTGTAGCCAACGACCGATCGCGGCTGGAGTTGCGTTCTTCGGCAATCCCCCAACTGCCTCACCGTCCAATGCCCGCTGAACATCACCCAGGTAGCTATGGTCCCCAGTACGGTCCCAATCTTCGATGCCTAGACCCTCGGCCAGGACCCGGGCATCGAGCTTTCCTCGCTCCTTGGGAAGGTCCGGTGGTGCCGCCTTCTTAGCTGCCTTAGCGGCCTTGGCTGCACGCCGCTCCAGCTCCTGGCCAGCGACCTGTCGAGCAATGTCCTGGATCACTTCATCTGCAGTGTCACCCTGTGGCCGGTTCAGGCCCTGGCGCACCGCCTCGTCCTTAAGATCGTCTGGAGTGGCCTTGGCGATCGCGTCATGAACCTCGGTCGGCAGCTCCAGCTTCAGCAGTTCCTTGCGGGTGACCGGAGCCTCTGCCTTGAAGTGGTCCCGCATGAAGCCGGACGCCTTCTCCTGGGCCTCGATACCAGATTCCAGATCTTCGGCCTGCTGAATCAATTTACGACGCTCACTGGCCGGGAGGTCGCCACGCAGGGTGGCGTCAATGTCGGCCAGCTCCTCCTTGTTCAGGGAGATGTCCGTCTCCAGACGCCGGACACCCTCCTCCGGAGTTATCTTTCCGGTCGAGACATCGTCACGGATCTCGGTCAAGGTACGGCCAGCCGAGCCCTTGGCCTGGATGTCAGCCGCAGACCAGGCTTCCTTGAAGTCACCCCTACGTTCCGGAGTGGACACCGGCACCTGGGCCCTGGGACCAGGGACCGAACCAGCCGGCACCCGCTTAAGGGCCGCTGCGCCGGCCGGAGTCTCCGGTAGTTCCGGACGCACTCCCCTGAAGCCCCGAATGGCGATGGAATCCAGCCTCCGGCCAACTGTTCCTTCGACAATCTCGTTACGCAGCTTCTCCCGACTAAGGCCACCTGCCCCAGGAATACTCAGGGTCTTAGCCATGCCCAATAGCTGGGGTCGAGTAAGCCCCGACAACATCTGATGCGCTTCCTCGCGACTGGGTGGATTGTCAAAGGAAGAGATTCGGTCCAAGATGTCGGTCGTGGACGTGGGTGCAGGAGCCTCCGGGGCAGCCTCCTGGACCAGTGGCCGGGACAGGGCAACATCCTCGCCCCCACGGCGCAGGGTGTAGCCGCGACGGACCACTTCAACCCTGGCTCCGGCAGGGACCTTTGATCCGGGTAGCGGCTGATGCTTCTTCCGGTCGAATGTGAGGACCTCGCCTGCCTTCCCCACCGGTGTCAGTCCAGCGGCAGCGGCAACCTCATCGGCCACCTGTGCCAAGCGAGCTGGGTTATCCGCTTCGGCCAGCCACCGGTCCCGGGTCTCGTTCGGGATCCCAAGGCGCTTGGCGGTGTTGGTGATGGTCCGCCGGATCGAGTCCGTATCGGCGCCGTTGTTGAGGATCTCGTCGATCTCAGAGGCGGCATCGGCCACCTTGCGGGCGCTATCGATCTCTCGCTGACGACCTCCGGTAGCAACCTCGGCACTCGGCACCTCTGGTACAGCCTTCTTGGCGGGGGCTGTCGGAGTGGCCCGGTGTTCCTGGATCGCCTTGACGATGTCGGCCTTGAGCATCTTCGACTTGAGCGTTACCCCCTCACCCGAGGCAATCTTGCGCAGCTCAGGGACAGTGTTCTTCTCCAGGGGGCGCTCTTGCCCGATGGGGCTTATGCCCCCCTTCAGCTTGGCCGCGTTAATGTATTCACGACGGCCACTGTCCCAGTCTACGTAGGTTCGACGGTCACGACCCACCGTCCCCTGGATCTTCTCTCCATTGGTGTCAGTCCACTCGACCCGATCCCCGACCTGGACCTTAGAGTTCTTCGGCATTGGAGTTTGAGCCGGAGCTTCGGGGGCAACCGTCTTTTTGCCTGGAACCTTCTTACCTGGAGCCTTGGACAATGGTCGCGGAGATGGATCATCGAACAGTATGGCGTGCTGGTCTTCCCCACCAACCTGTACCGCTGCAGCACGGTCGCGGTCCGTCAATGCCTTCCGATTCGCTATCGGAATCAGTCGAACTACGTTCCCGCGCTTCGAGTCATAGGCGTCGCCAAAACCAATGATCCCGGCCAGCGCCTGGTCCTGCTCTGCACGCGTCAGGTCACGCAACTGGGGGTGCTCGCGTAGGTCCGCCAGCCCTACCCATTCGCCAGGCTTACGCAAGTCGCGGTAGGCGGCCCGGACTCGGTTGTCCAGCTGTACTGCACGAACGTTAAGTTCAGTGGAAAGTTCAGCTTCCGGCGCCGCCTTTACCGGTGTCGTCTCCTTGACCGCCTTAGCCGGCGTCTCCTTGGCTGGTGCTCGGGTGTACTTGTCGGTCTTGGTGACCGACTGGGAGATGAGAAGGTCCTCAGCCAACTTCTCGTACATATCGGCAGCCTGGTTACGGGCACCCTGTTGCCCACGGGAACCTTCCTGCCCAGGGGAGCGAAGACGCTTGGCCTCTTTGACCGCCTCCTGTCGGGCCCGAGTCGGGGTCCACGTTCCGTCGTCAAGATTCTTGATGATCTGCCGACGGGTGCGGTCATGGTCCTGGAACGTGGACGGCGCTGCCCTGGCAGCATCCAGGGCGGTCTGACGCCGCGCTTCACCGACCCGCATCGCCTTGGCTGGTGCCGGTGTGGACGGGGCAGCCTTGGCGACCGGGGCCTTGGCAGCTGGTGCCTTGACCGCCTTCTTGGCTGGCGTCATCTGGTCCACAAGGGACTGGAGCCGCTTATGTTCATCCAGGTCCGGATTGAACCGCCCCTCGGCCTTGAGGGTGGCCACACGGTCCTTCACAGCTTGACGCTGGTCAGGAGTAAGCCCGGCAGCCTTGGTGCCGCCCTCCGACGACACTGCCTTCTTGGCCCGGGTGGCAGCCTTCTTGACTGGTGTCGGTGCGGCCGGGGCGGCTGGTTCGACCCTCGGGATCCCGTACTGTTCCCGGATCAGGTCAGCCAGCTTCTCCTGGGCGCTGATGTCGCCTTCCAGTTGGTTGTCAACGCGCCCGTTACGCAGGTTGCCGTCCAGCTCCTCCTTGTTGACACGGATATCGGTTTCCAGCTCCCGTAGAGCATCACCCGGGTCCTTACGACCGGAGGCGATGCCGAGGTAAGCCTCGTTCCATTCCCGGCGACGCGAACCAACCGAGGGGGCTGGAAGCCGTGCGTCCCGCACGGCAGTGCGGAACTGGTCGGGAGTCGGTACGCCGGGGGTTGGGACCGGCTCAGCTGGTGCAGCCGGTGCCGGAGCCTGACTTGGGGCAGAGATTGGTTCGTTTCGGGGCTCCACACCCTGTGGCAACTGTTCTGAGGTTTGGGGGACAGGCTCAACCGGCTCCAGGCGCCGGTCTCTAAGGTCAGCGCCGGGGGTACCCATCCGTTCGGCGTTGAGTCGTTCCTCATCCAGCTTCTGCTGCGCCTGCTGGGCAACCTGGGCTCGCTTGTCGGCGGCTTCAATCTCCCGCATCTCAGAAGGCGGATGGGCGTATCCAAGTCCCCGCTCGGCTATCCGAGCCTCGCGCTGAGCCGGGGTCAGTTCCACTCCCCGAGGACTGGGGCTTACCGGCGTCGGAGTCTCACCCTTGGTGCGAGGTGTGGCTACCGCCAGCACGTAGTAGCCGCCGGCTCCGTCCGGTTGCACCTTGGTGATACGTAGTTCCTGATCCCGATCCAGGAAGATGCCCCGGTCGTCCCGGTTGCGGGCGGGGATGATGACCGAGGTTCCTTTAGGGACAGCCATCCGCATGGTGATCTTGCCGTTGCCCGGCTGCTGGCCACCCAGGATGCCACCGATGTGAGCAGCCCCGTAACCCCGATCGGCGATCAGCTTGCCGGTGAAGTCCTCCAGCCCACCGTCCTCGGCTGCCATCTGCTGGGGGGTCAGTCCGAACGCCTCTGGACCTACGGTGCGGGACAGGATGAGGTCGTCTTTGAGCTGGACCTTGTGCCGGTCCATCATGTCCACGAACTTCTTCGTGGACTCGTCCATGTCACCGGAGCGCAGGTGTTCCTGGGCCTGGTCGTAGTCCATGTGCAGGCGCGTTACATCGTGCCCCTCGAACCGGGTGTGGGGGGCGTTGAACAGATGCTGAGCCGCCTGGGCATCGTTCTGGAACATGCGGGGGCTGAAGCTGTCCAGGAATCCGAGGATCCTCTTGGCCACGCCGGGGGCCATCTTCCACTTCTTACGGAAGCGGCCATGACGGTCTCGCGGATGAAGAAGCTCATCCGCTGTTCCCCAGATGTGCCCGATGCCTGCCACTGACCTACCTCACGGGTACCGGTGGGGCCTGCTGTACTGGAACTGGTGCTGGCTGCACTGGTGCCGGCTGCTGGGCCACTGGCTCCTGAGGAGCTTCCTCCAGGTCCTGATCCGGTTCGGCCACGATGGAGAACCGGGCGTCGGCTTCAGCAGCAACCTGCCAGGCCACTGGGTCATCGGCGGCCATGTCCGTTGCCGACTGACCATCAGTCTGAGGCTGCTGGTTCGGGTCGACGGGTACGCCCGGGGCCTGTGGGGTGACAGGCACTGGTGCTTCCGGAGCAGCGGCGAAGATCATCTGGAACCGGGCGGCTCGCTCCCGCTGGGCGTAGATCTGCTCGTCCTCCATGATGTCCTGGAAGCGCTGCCACCGTTCGTCGATGTCATCGGAGTCGAACTCGACCTTGACCTGCTCCCGGATAGCCTCAACGATCCCGGTCGGGGGAATCGTGAACTCGTACTCTTCCGGAGTGATCGTGCCTGCGGCCACCAGTGCCAGCCTCTCCTCGTTGTCCATGGCGTAGACCGGGAAGGCCGGGAAGTTCACAGCCAGGGCGGCGGTCAGTTCCAGGTTTCCGTCCACGGCCCGCCAGTCACCGGAAAGGGGGGAGCGGCGCAGCTTGGCTGCCTGCTTGGTGGTGGCCTCCGGGACCAGGGCGCCGGCAACCCAGATGCCGAACTCGTCCTCGCCAGCTCGGACGGTGGCTACCTCGTACCCGGTGTCGTCGTAATGGCGTACCACATTGGAGTAGGCCCAGGAGATGGGTGCGTGCCCAGTGTCCATAGTGATCTTGCCGGTCCGGATCAGCTGACCATCCGAGGTCAGTACCGAGCCCAGGTGGAACGGTCGGTAGCCCAGCTTCGAATGCGGAGCCAGAACACACTCGCGCATCGTCACGTCACGGTGACACTCATTCCAGGCGGCCAGGTGACCGAACACCCGACCCTCCTCGGTGACCTGGATCGGGGTCTTGTGATCCAGGTCCGGATTGTCGAACCAGTGGGCCGGGGGAGAG
>Ga0207675_100000995_pt1 | contig 28069 bp, 25 predicted proteins | sample KBSSwiS42_FD_184305 | JGI IMG/M metagenome (GOLD analysis project Ga0207675, IMG submission 184305) | Switchgrass rhizosphere microbial communities from Kellogg Biological Station, Michigan, USA - KBS Switchgrass S4-2 (SPAdes) (version 2) | ecosystem: Host-associated > Plants > Roots >...
CAATCGCCCAGGGTGTGATCTCCGGCGCGCAGGCGCCGAGCGGCTACACCTTCCTGAACCAGCAGGTGAACATCACCGTGCTGAACCCGGACGGCAGCGAGGTGTCGGCGAGCTTCGGCGCGCCGATCACGATGGTGTTCAACATCGATGGCTCGCTGATCCCGGCCGGCCAGGATGCGGGTACGCTCGAGATGTTCCGCAACGGCGTGCGCATCCCCGACTGCCTGGGCAACACGACGATTACGGCCGCGAATCTCGACCCGTGCATCTCCGAACGGCTCGGCGGCGCGGCCGTGAACAACGACGTTCGCATCACGCTGCTCACCTCGCACGCCAGCCGCTGGAACATGGGTTTGTCGACCGCGGAGGTTGGCGATGCGCCGATCGCGAACAACGACGGCCCGTACCTGGTCGATTTCCAGACGCCGCTGGTGCTGCCGGCGCCGGGTGTGCTCGGCAACGATATCGGCCGCAGCAGCCTGACCGCGTTCCTGGTCGGCACGCCGGTGAACGGCACCGTGCACCTGACGCCGTCGGGCGCCTTTACGTTCAATCCGGATCCCGCGGCGTGCGGTGCTGCGTCGTCGACAACATGGACGCGCGGTGTCATGCCGGTGACGCCGAACTGGAAGTTCTTCGCGTCGGTGAGCAGGAAATTCACGGCCATGGCAGGCTCATCGAGCCGCGTCGCGGTCATGGCCAGCATGGGCCAGTCCCAGCCCCAGGTCTGACGCAGGTCCCAGTCGGCGACCACGGCCTTCAGGGTGCGGCGCATGGTTTCGCGATCTGCACCCCAACCGGGCAAGAGTCCCAGCGCGGCCACGAACGACGGATGATCCTGGTCCGGACAATCCGGCGCGGTTTTACCGCCCGAACAATTGGGTGAACGCGCGCGCTCCCACAGGTCCGGCTGCGATTCGGCGGCGAGGTACAAGCCGTCCTTCACCGGCAGCTTCGACAGGCGGAACAACACGTCATCCCACTTCGCGTTCTTGGGCAGGCCGAGCCGCACGCGCCAGTCCTGGGCGGTGGCCAGCCCGAAGCGGAAATACTCCACTTCGAATGTCGGGTTGAAAGTGGTCAGCGGATCGAATCGCTCCTGCGCCGGCATCACCGGCGGCCCGAGGATGTAGCGCGGCTCGTTCTTGTCCGTCTTCTTGTCCAGGAACGGCCAACTCGCAAGCAGGTCGGCGGTCTCGAACACCAGCTGCTGGTACTTTTCCAGCGTGGCCTTGTCCTTGCGCACGTTGTAGATCGTCTCGGCCAGGTAGATAGGGTGCGGCTGCTGCCACATGATGAACGGGTTCACGGTGCTTGGGCTCTCGCGTCCCTCCGGCCCCACCATCTTCGGCCACCAGGCGCCCTTCACGCCCATGGTCTTGGCACGCGCCTGCGCCTCTTCGAGATGCGCGAAGTACCACGGCATGGCGCGCTCGAGCAGCTCGGGCCGGCCCCACACCGCGAAATGCGCCTCGTGCCAGGGGACCATTTCCAGGTGGAACTTGCCGTTCCAGCTGTTGGAGAACAGGCCCTCCTCCTGCGGCGGCAGTGCGCCGGCGGAATTCACCACCGTCAGGTACTGCGACAACACGATGCGGCGTTCGAGCTCGAAGGCCTTGGGATGTCTGCTGCCCTTGAGATCCACGACGCCGCCGTGCATCCAGTACTTCTCCCACCAGCTCGCCACCGCGGTGCGCGCGGTGTCGGCTTCGGGAAGATTCGCAGTCGCCGGAGCTTCGGCGAACTCGACTAACAAGGTGAGCTCGGACGTACCCGGAGCGGCCAGGCGCAGGCTGTGCGCGGCGGGTGCTTCGATCTTCAGGTCGTGGTCGGCGGCCAGCTTCACTGAATATTTTGTGTCGTCGATCTGGCGCGCGAGGGTGAGCCCGCGCGGATTGCGCGCCGTTTCCTGCGTGGAATGCGCCTCGGCATGCTCCCAGTCCGCGGGGTCAGGATTGAGATTGTGCGAGACACCGGGAAACCTGAGGCCGACCCCCAGCCGGCCGTCACCCAGCAAAGCCGACTTCAGGCGCACGATGAGCACGTCGCGCTCGGGATGCACCGAGGTCTCGACTTCCACCGGCACGCCGTCGAACACGAAGCTGCTGATGAGCCGACCGGTCCACAAGTCGAGTGTTTGCTTCGTGGCGGACAGGTCCGCAAAAGTCGCGGTCTTGCCGGCCGCACTCTTCAATTGCAGCGACAGCCGGCCAAGGTTGAATTTGTGCGGGTTCTCGCGCAGCCACTGGATGCTTTCCTGCTTGGCTTCGTCCCAATCCTTCAACGCCGGATAGGGACGCTTCTTGCCGCGCACGTCGAGCGGTCTCATCGCCTGGTCGAGCCTGAAGCCCTTCGGATTCGGAAAGCTGTGCCACGACCACTGTGCCATGGTGACCAGGGGCGCGAGCGCGGAATATTGCTCGGGAAAAGTCTGCAGACCGGTGATGTCGGCGGTGAACGCGAAGTTGCCGTTGCCCACCATGAAGGGCGCGTGCGCGTCGACCTGGGTAATGGTGGGTGTGTGGCGCGCCACCAGTGCGTGGCGATCGATGGGCGCCGCGAGCGCGGCGGATGCGCCAATGAACAGCGCCGCGGTCAGGAGTCGTAACAGCATCGGGCCGCAGTATGCGGTAAACATCGCTTCCGTGCGCGCCGATGACCGAACCTGATCGTTTTTGATATATAGGGTGCCGGGTGGGGAAAGTGGGGAGAGCGCGGTCTTCGAGTGCTCTCCCCGCTTTCCCCACCCGGCACCATCACTATGGGGAATCGACATGAGCGAATCGACGTTCGACCGGCGTGCACTGCTGAAGACGGCTGGCGCGGCGGCCGTGGGACTGTCTGTCATCGCACAGGCCGCTGCGGCCAGGCGCAGGTACGTCAACGTCGGCGTGGGTTCGCGCTCGCGCATGTACCTCACGGCGATCACCAGGACTTTCGCGAAGGACAACGAGCTGGTCGGCATCTGCGACACCAACCCGGGCCGCCTCGACACCGCGCTCAACTTCATCAAGCCCAACCTCGCGCAAGCCAAGGTGAAGCCGCCGAAGAAATACCTGGCCGCCGACTTCGACAAGATGCTGCAGGAACTCAAGCCCGACTGCGTCATCGTCACCTGCCCCGACGGCTTCCACCACGACTACATCGTGCGCTCGCTCGACGCCGGCTGCGACGTGCTCACCGAAAAGCCGCTGACGACCACGCCGGAGAAGGCACAACAGATCGTCGATGCCTGCAAGCGCAACAACAAGCACCTGCGCGTGCTGTTCAATTACCGCTATTCGCCGCCGCGCACGCAGGTCAAGGACCTGCTCATGAGCAACGCCATCGGCGACATCATGTCGGTGGATTTCCACTGGATGTTGAATACCCTGCACGGCGCCGACTACTTCCGCCGCTGGCACAGCAACAAGGACATCTCGGGCGGCCTCATGATCCACAAGGCCACACATCACTTCGACCTGGTGAACTGGTGGCTGGGCTCGGAGCCCGAGATCGTGCTGGCCAACGGCAAACGCGAGTTCTACACGCCGAAAATGGCGCGACGCATGGGCCTCGAGAGCAGCCATGAGCGCTGCCGCACCTGCCCGGAAAAGGCCAAGTGCACCTTTTATCTCGACATCGAGTCGGATCCGAACTTCAAGGCGCTGTATCTCGACAACGAGAAGTACGACAGCTACTACCGCGATCGCTGCGTGTTCCGGCCGGAGATCAGCATCGAGGACACGATGAACGTCATCGTGAAATACAAGACCGGCGCGACGTTGAGCTACTCCCTGAACGCATTCAATGCCTGGGAGGGCTACACGATCGCTTTCAACGGCACCAAGGGCCGGCTGGAGCATTCCATCGTCGAGGGCGGCGCGACGTCGGCGGGCGCCGCTAACTACCAGAACGAGGACAGGGACCTGGTGACGACGCGCGTGATCCCATTGCGCGGCAGGCCCGAGGAAATCAAGCCCTGGACCGGCGAAGGCGGTCACGGCGGCGGCGACGACGTGATGCTGGCGGAGGTGTTCGGGACCGCCGAACCCGACAAGTACCTGCGCCGCGCCGACGAGCGTGCCGGCCTTTATTCCTGCCTGATCGGCGCGTCGGCGAACAAGAGCTTCGTCAGCGGCGGCGCGGTGAAGATCGCGGACCTGGTGAGCGGCCTCACCTCGCCCGTGGTCGCGCCCATGCCGACGCGCGACCAGCCTGTCCCGATGCCCATGAAGGTGCAGATGCAGGGCTGACAGCCCGCGCGCCGGACAGTTGCGCGAAAACTCCGCCCGACTGTCCGCTGTACGCGCGCCGGCGCTGAACTAGAGTGCCTTGCATGGCACCCGATGCTTTTCTGCTGTTCCTCGCCGCCTGGACGCTGCTCGCGTTGTCGCCCGGGCCGGCGGTGATGTTCGTGATGTCGCAGACGGCGCGCCACGGCATGCACGGCGGCGTAGCCGCCACGCTCGGCATCGTCTCTGGCCACTTGTTCACTTTCAGCGCGGTGGCGCTGGGTCTCACGGCCTTGTTGACGAGATACAGCGATGCGATTGCGGCCATCCGCATCGTGGGCGCGCTCTATCTCATCTATCTCGGTGGAAAGATGCTGATCTCCCGGAAGCGCGGCGACGCGTCCGTGACCGCGAACGGCAGCGCGAATGGCAGCACCGACAAGCCACGCCGTGGCATCGCACTGCAGGGGCTCGCCGTGCAGCTCACGAATCCGAAGAATCTGCTGTTCGTGTTCGCGCTGCTGCCGCAGTTCATCCGCCCCGGTCATCCGCTGCTGCTGCAGCTCGCCATCATGCTCACGCTGACGATTCTCATCGATGGCGTTTTCCTGCTTGGATACGCCGGGCTGGCGGCGCGCGGTGCGCGCGCCTTGAAGGGCTCTCGGGTCATGAGTTGGCTCGAGCGTGTGTTCGGTGCGGCGCTCATTTTCTTTGGCATGAAGCTGCTGACCGCGCGCCGTTAGCAGGTCTGTCCCCATTTGCTAGGAAATGGGGAATGTCCCCATTAATCTAGCGGGCATGCCGGTCAAGAACGTCGTTTTCGATGCGGGCGGTGTCCTGCTCGAGTGGAATCCGCCGCGTGTCATCGCGCAGATGTACCCGGACCCGAAAATCCAGGCGCAGATCCGCGAGTTCATCTTCGAGCATCCGGACTGGCACGAGTTCGATCGCGGCACGCTCACTGCCGAAACCGCCAGCGCGCATTTCGCAAAACTTTCCGGCCGCAGCCCCGAGGAAGTGCGCGAGCTCCTGCGCGCCACCGCCGAGTCGTTGCGCCCCATCGACGGCACGATCCGGCTGCTCGAGCAACTCGCCGCCGCGGGCCTGCATCTCTACCTGCTCTCCAACATGCCGGTGAGCACCTACGAAATCCTGGTCAAGCGCCACGCCTTCTTCGAGCACTTCAGGCACATGGTGATTTCCGGCGCCATCCTGCTGCTCAAGCCCGAGCCCGAAATCTACCAGCACCTGCTGGAGACCACCGGCATCGAGCCCGCCGAGAGCGTGTTCATCGACGACCTGCCCCGTAACGTCATCGCGGCGCGCGAATCCGGACTGCACGCCATCCAGTTCACCAGCCCCGAGGCCTGCCGCATGGAGCTGCGCGCCTATCTACCGGACGCCGGTATCTGACGCAGGAGACGTGATGCCCCAGAAGATGGCCCATAACAGACGGTCCTTCATGCAGCGCACGCTCGCCGCGGCTGCGATGCTGCCGGCCGGAATGGCGGCGGCGCAGGAGCAGGCCCAGCCGGCGACCAAGCCCTGGCTCGAAGGCGGCGACCTGATCGCGAAGATGACCTGGCTCAATCCGCCGGCGAGCGTGACCTATGGTGGCGGCATGGTCACGGCGAAGAGCCGGGCACGCACCGATTTCTGGCGCAAGACTTTCTACGGCTACGTCACGGACAACGGCCACTTCTTCTACCTCAAGATCTTCGGCGAATTCGTGTTCCAGGCGCGCGTCAGCGGCAAATACGCCGCGCTCTACGACCAGGCGGGCCTCATGGTCCGGCTCGACGAAAAGCACTGGATGAAATGCGGGACCGAACTGGTCGACAGCAAGCGTCGCGCCAGCGTCGTGTTCACGCACGATTTCTCCGACTGGTCGACCATGGATGACGTCTCGCAGAACGAGGCCGTCTACTGGCGCGTCGCGCGCCAGAGGGACTCCATCGAGGCGCAGGTTTCCGCGGACGGCGCCTCCTTTTTCACCGTGCGCCAGGGCTATTTCCCTGCCTATGTGGAAGCCCAGGTCGGCCTCATGTGCGCCTCGCCCGAAGGGGCCGGTTTCGAAGCCAGCTTCGACGACCTGCGGCTCGAAAAGCCCTGAAAACCCGGTCTATCCGCGCCCTTCCGATGATTGCGCTATCAGCCGCGTAATACGCGGTCGCGGGTATGCCGGCGGCCCGCGGGACCCGCCCGGAGCTTCAGTTCCGGGCCTCTTCGCCGTTACGGGCCATGTGAACCTGCCCAAAACCGGCCTCGAAGCCGTGCCCGATTGCCCCAGCTCCAATCACACCGGCGAACGTCGCAGCCTGCAGGACGCGCTTGCGCATGAGCGCAATGTGCTGCGGACCATGATCGACATGATCCCGGCGTACATCTATGCGAAAGACGCCGGGAGCCGCTTCACCGCGGCCAACAAGCTGGTGGCCTCTCGCATGGGAACGGTCCCGGAAGGCCTCATCGGCAAGACCGATTTCGATTTCTATCCAACCGAAATGGCGACGAAGTTCTTCAACGACGAGCAGGCGCTGTTGAAGTCCGGCAGGGCGCTGATCGATTGCGAAGAGGTCGCGCACGACAGCATCACGGGCCAGGACCGCGTGCTGCTCACCTCGAAGATTCCGCTGCACGATGAACACGGCAAACTCACCGGCGTCGTCGGCATCGGCTTCGACATCACCGAACGCAAGGCCGCCGAAGAGCGCATGGCCTCGAGCGACCGGCTCGAGTCCATCGGTCGCCTGGCCGCCGGCGTGGCGCATGAGATCAACACGCCGATCCAGTATCTCAACGACAGCGTGTCGTTCATCCGCGAAGGCGTGGGCGAGCTGCTCGCCTACATCGACAAGCTGCACGCGGCCATGCCGCAGAATCCGGACAACAAACCCGACGGCAACGACGACGTCGAATACCTGCGCGAGGAGCTGCCGCCGGCGCTGTCACGCGTGGCCGACGGCCTGACGCGCATCGCCGAGATCGTCCGCTCGATGAAGCACTTCTCGCACGCCGACCAGCGCGAGATGAGCGACGTCGATCTCAACGCCGCGATCGCGAGCACGCTGGTGATCGCGCGCAGCGAATACAAGGATTTCGCCGACCTCGAGACGAGCTACGGCGAGCTGCCGAAAATCACGTGTCACGGCGGGCAGATCAACCAGGTGGTGCTGAACCTGGTGGTGAACGCGGCGCACGCCATCGGCGACGTGGTCGCCAGGCAGGGCGGCCGCGGCAAGATCTCGGTGAAGACCTCGGTCGAGGGCGGGTTCGTCGTCGCTGCCATTGGGGATACCGGGGGCGGCATTCCCGAGGGCATCCGGGCGCGCATCTTCGATCCGTTTTTCACCACCAAGGAAGTCGGCAAGGGCACCGGCCAGGGCCTGTCGATTGCGCGCAATGTCATCGTGAAGGGGCACGGGGGCGAGCTCGATTTCGACTCCGAGCCCGGCCAGGGGACGACGTTTTACGTGCGACTGCCGATCCAGCGGGCCGGCTAGAGGTAATTGGTCAGCGCGGGCGGGTTCTGCCAGTTGTCGTGCAGCCCATCGCAGTAGGTGATCGGCGCTGCGGCAAGCTCCTGGGGCGTGGCGTCCTCCAGGCAGCCGATATTCACCCCGATCACCTCGCCCACCTCGGGACTGTTGCCCCGGCCAAACGGCCTTACACCACAGGTGCGGCAAAAGTAATGCTCGTTTTGCATCGAATTGAAGAGATATTGCGTGAGCTCCTGCTTTCCGGACAGCAGTCGAAAGGCTGCCGGCTTCACCACCGCCGCCCAGAAACGGTTTCGCGAGCAGATCGAGCAGTTGCAGCGATATGTCGGCTGGGTTAGATCGATTTCAGTTTCGAAACGCACCGCTGCGCAGTGACACGAGCCGTGATAGGTCTTTTGCATGCGCCGGATTCTCCTGCAAAATCCCCGGCGAGGGTACGGGGCTATCGGGGTCGGTCAAGGTATGGATTTCATTCCAGGCGGCGAGTTGTCGCGCCGCATTCGCGCCGGAGATATCTCCGCGGAAAGTGAGCTCATTCGTCAGTTTGAGCCCGGCCTGCGCGTACTGCTTCGTCGCCGCACCGGGGGCGATGTCGGCCTGCTCCAGGACCTCGTGCAGGAGACCCTGTTAGTCGTCATCCAGCGCCTGCGCGGCGAAGGCATAGACGACCCGGGCAAGATCGCCGCATTCGCGGCCCAAACGGCCCGAAATCTGGCCATCGCGTCACTGCGGAAGGCTGAGCGACAGAGAACCGATGTCGACAGTGAAGCAACAGAGCGTAATGCGGATCCGTCACGTGGCGTGGCCACTCTGGCGGAAGATCTCGAGGCCGCGCTGGCGGTCCGCGCACTGTTGCGGGAACTGCCGCAAACAAGGGATCGCCTGATGCTCAAGCGTTTTTACCTGGACGATCATGACAAGGAGATCATCTGCCGCGACATGCAGCTGAGCGAAGCTGCCTTCAATCAGGCGCTGAGCCGCGCGCGCAGACGATTCCGCCAGATCCTGGAAGAACGCGGCTTCACACGCCGCGACCTCCTCAGTTCGGGCCTATGAACCAGCACATGATCGAACAATACGTCGCGGGCAGGATGAGCGAGGCTGATGCTGCGGCCTTCGAAGACTATTGCGTGGAGAATCCCGAGTTCGCGCGACAGGTCGAGCTCGAGCAGCGCCTCCGGGCCGGGCTCGCGCAGGTGGCGCGCGGATCGACCGCGGAGTTCGTACGCACCGAGGCGCGTTGGAAAGTCGCGCTGGCCGCCGGCGTGTTGCTGTTCATCTGCGCGGGCGCGTTCCTGTGGCAGCGCTCGGCAGCCGTCCACCCGAACATCCTCGCCGCGGTCGCGCTCGACACGAGTCGCGACATCCCATCGATGCGTCTCGCGTTGGTGCGCGGCGCCGGCAATACGCCCGAGCTGCCGCGCGGCCTGGTGCGCGTGGAGATCGTCGGCCTGTTCGACGAAGGTTACGAATACAGCGTGGTGCTCGACCGCCAGTCGAACACGCGCACCGAGACCGTCGCCACGCTCTACGGTCAACAACCCAGCTCGTCGGTCACGCTGGAAGTCCTGCTCGACGGCGATGAGCTGCGCCCGGGCAGCTACGCGTTCCACGTGCTCAAGACGAATTCGCGCGAAGAGCCGCTCGACCTCGCGTTCGTGAAGCCCTGAGCTTCGGGCGGGGCCCTGGCCCTCGCGCGGCATGGCTTACAGGTCGGCGGGGCCTTCTCCTATGCATCGCAAATCGAGTGCCCGCATACCATGTGCGCCCTCGAAACGAGAGTAAGGAGACTGCAATGCCAACCCCTTCCGGCCATACATCGGCGATTCGCGCGAAGAAGGTGATCGGGACTACCGTGAAGAATTCGGCGGGCCAGAAGATCGGCCAGGTCGAAGACATCGTGCTCGACAAGACGTCGAACAGCATCATCTTCGCCGTGGTCGGGTTCGGAGGATTTCTCGGCATGAACGAGAAGTACCACCCGGTACCCTGGTCCGCGCTCGACTACGTCGAGAGTGAAGACAGCTACGTCGTGCCGTACACCAAGGAGCAGCTGCAGGCCGCGCCTTCGGACTCACTCGACAAGCTGACACGTGGTGACGGCGCCGCCTCGTACGCGACGCGCGCCAACGACTACTACCGGGAACATTGAAACCTGCGTTGACAACGAAAAGGGCGGCCGCCACCGGCCGCCCTGCTCAACTTTCCAGGTAGATCGGGACTACTTCTCCACCAACCAGGCGACGCGGGACAGGCGCCGCTCACTGGTCAGGCGGTGCACCGAGCCCAGGAATTTCTGGACTCCGTCGAAACGCTCCGGGCCCTCGATGCGCACCAGGTCGTCGCGGAAACGCTGTCGCGCCTCGCGCCAGCGGCGCGACACCAGCGCCGCGTTCTCCGTGGCGTCCAGCTGGCTGACGATGCGAAAACCCGCTTTCACGATCATTTCCTCGGTCACCGACCTGGGCATGAACACGAACAGCCCCACCGAGCTGCGTTGTGCGAGCTCCTCGCTGGTCACGGGCCCGGTGATGACCACCGGATCCGTGAAAATCGCGCGGGCTCCTGATCTTAAGACGCGCGACCACTCGAGAAAGGTTTGAAGCCGGTCGGGAAAATGATTCATCGAGTCGATGCACAGCAGCGCATCGAAGTGGCGGTCGTTGAACGGCAGGCGCGTGGTGGCGTCCGCCACCTTGAACCGCACCTGCTGGCTCATGCCTGCCTCGGCGGCCATGCGGTGCGCGGTGGCGACGCCGAAGGCATTGACGTCGACGCCGCTGACCCGGCAGCCGTAGCGTTTCGCGAGGTGCAGCGCGGGGCCGCCGGAGCCGCTCGCCACCTCGAGCACGTGGGCGTGCCGGTCCAGTCCCAGCCAGCCGGTGAAGAGGTCGTACTCCTCGGCGGTCAGCCAGCTGTTCTGGCCGATGTCGGTGCCGAAGGCTTCGTCGCGCACCGCCTTGAGTACGTCGCCGGTGAAATTGGCGTAGGCGTTGTAGAAAAGATCGACCTTGTTGAGCATCGTCGGCTCCGGCTAACTAGGTAAACGGGATCAGCATGGGAACGCGCCGCCGGTATTCGGCGTATTCGGGATGCGCGGCAATGAGGTCGCGCTCCTCGAAGCGGATCGCGACCAGGATGTACGCGGTGCTCATCGCGGCGAACACCAGGTGCGTCACCGTCATCGACGGCGTCGCCCACACGATGGTGAACCAGCCTATATAAAGAGGATGGCGCACCCGGCGGTACAGCCAGGGCGTGACGAACGGCACCGGCGTGTCGGGTGCGCCGACGAGATTCCGCCATACCTGGCGCAATCCGAAGAGATCGAAGTGATCGATCAGGAATGTGACGTACAACAGCAGCAACCAGCCGAACGCGTACAGGCCGTAGAGCCACGCCACGCCCGCGGACGATGTGAAATTCCAGACCTGGCCGCCGAGCGGCTGCCACCACCAGAAGAGTGCGATCAGCGCCAGCGACGAAAACAGCACGTAGGTGCTGCGCTCCGCGGCCGCGGGAATGATGCGCGTCCACCACTTCTTGAACCGGGGACGCGCCATGACGCTGTGCTGCACGGCGAATATCGCCAGCAGCGCCAGGTCGATGGCCAGTGCGCGCCCGAACGCGATGTCGCGCGGCGAATCGATTGCCTTCGGCACCCAGAAATTGCCGATGAAGCCCACGGCGTAGAGGAACGTTCCGAAAAACACCGCGTAGCAGGCAATGCCGTAGACGAAAATGGCAAAACGTTTCATGTAAGCCCCCGCATGACTTAGCCTACGGCCCCCCGGGGGTCGAATCCCGGGACAACGCCGGGATTTCGACGGGATTACATGGACGCGCAGATCATTTTCGGACCTTTCCGCTTCGAGCCGGCCTCGGCGCGGCTCTGGGAACAGGACGCGGAAATCAAGCTGACGCGCAAGGCCGCGCTGGTGCTCGGCGCATTGCTGGAACACCCTGGCGCGCCGGTGTCCAAGCAGGATCTGTTCGCGAACGTGTGGCGCGGCACCGTGGTCAGTGACGACGCGCTGGTGACCTGCATCCAGGAGATTCGCAAGGCGTTGGGCGACGACTCGAAGCAGCCGGTGTACATCGAGACGCGTCACCGGCTCGGTTACCGGTTTGCGGCGCCGGTGACCGGGGCGCCACGCGGGCGATCCGCCCCGACGACGTCGTCGGAGCCCGATTCGGCCGCGATCGCCGTGCTGCCGTTCGCCGACATGAGCCCGGAGCGCGACCAGGACTATCTATGTGAAGGCCTCGCCGAGGAACTCATCGATGCGCTGACGCACATCGACGGGCTGCGCGTGGCCGCGCGCACCTCCTCGTTCCAGTTTCGCGGCACGCACGATCTGCGCGATGTCGGCCGCAAGCTCGGCGTCGGCAGCCTGCTCGAAGGCAGCGTGCGCAAGGCCGGTGACCGGCTGCGCATCACCGTGCAGCTCATCGACGTCGCCAGCGGTTATCACAAGTGGTCGGAGAAATTCGAGCGCTCGGCGGCCGATGTGTTCGCCGTGCAGGACGAGATCGCCGAACAGGTCGCGCGTGTGTTACGCGGCGGCGCGCTCAATGCGCGCGAGCGTCGCGGCCTGCATCGCCAGCCCACGGCGATCGAGACCTACGAATGTTTCCTGCGTGGCCGCCAGCGCATGCACAACATGCAGCAGCCGCACATGGACGAAGCGCGGGAGTTCTATGAACGCGCCATCTCGCTCGATGCCCGTTATGCGCCCGCGTGGGCGGGGCTCGCGATGCTGCACGCGCTGCTCTATGAGTGGTGGGGCGCGAACGATGCCGATCTCGCCGCTGCGGATCGCGCCAGCGGCATCGCGATGGAGCTCGCGCCGGAGCTCGCGGACGCGCGCCTGGCGCGCGCCTATACCTTGTCGAACCAGCGGCGTTACGCCGAGGCCTGTCCGCATTTCGAGGCCGCGGCGCGCATCAATCCCAACCTCGGCGACACTTATTATTACTACGGCCGCGCCGCCTTCGCGGCCGGCGAGACTGAGAAATCCGTGGAGATGTGGCGCAAGGCCACCGAGGTACGCCGGGACGATTTCGAGAGTCCGCAGCTCGGCGCGCAGTCGCTGCGCAAGCTGGGCAGGCGCGAGGAAGCCGACGTGCTGAATCTCGAGGCCGTACGCCGCGTGGAGCGCGCCGTCGAGCTCAATCCCGTGAATGGCCGCGCCCTGTCATTTGGCGCGGGCGCGCTCATCGAAGCGGGACAAATCGAGCGCGCGCTCGAATGGAGCCGGCGCGCCGCCGAGCTCTATCCGGACGACATGGGCGTGATCATCAATGCCGCCTGCCATAACCTGCGACTGGGGAGAAAAGAAGCGGCGCTCGATCTGCTCGAGCGCATGTTCGGCAAGGGCTGGGGCAAGCGGGACTGGGTCGAAAAAGACCCCGACTACGACTGCCTGCGCGACCATCCGCGTTTCATCGCGATGTTCGCGAAGCTGAAATAGTCACGCGTAGTCGAGTTTGTCCACCACCGAGAAGTGCTGGTTGAGCGCATTGAGCCGCACCACGTCGTGCTGCGCGATTTCGAAGTCGAACACGTTGAGATTGTCGCGCAGGTGCTGCACGTGGTTGGCCTTGGGCAGCGGCACCACGCCATGCTGCAGGTTCCAGCGGATCAGCAGCTGCGCCGCGGTCTTGCCGTAACGCGCCGCCATTGTCGAGACCTTGTCGTCGTTGAGCCGCTGCGCGCGGGTCAGCGGGCTGCGCGCCAGGATCAGGATGCCGTTGTCGTGGCAGAAGTCCAGCATGCGGGGGCTGTGTCCGAACGGACTCCATTCCAGCTGGTTGACCGCCGGCATCTCGCCGGTCCGGTACACGAGCTCCTCGACGTTTTCGATGGGAAAGCTGTCGACACCGATGTCGCGCGCCAGCCCGTCACGCTTGGCGCGGCGCAGCGCGTGCCAGGCCATTTCACCGGCGTCGTGTCTCGGCACGCCATGCACCAGCGCGAGATCGACGTACTCCAGCCGGAGCTGCGTGAGATTCTTGTGGATCGCCGCGTAGCTGTCGCCCTGCGGGTCGACCTTGGTGATCACGAAGATATCGTTGCGCTCGAAGCCGCAGGCGCGGATGGCATCACCTATGCCGCGCTGTGTGTGATACGCGGGTGAGGTGTCGAGCATGCGGAAGCCCAGCTCCAGCGCGCTGCAGACCGTGTCGACGGTGTGGAAATTGAGCTCGCGGGTGCCGAGACCGAGCAGCGGCATCCGATGACCCGAGGGCAGCACGTGGCAGGACTCGGGCGCCAGCAACGTGGGCTCGCTCGTGCGCCACCCACCCTGGCGCAGCGCCTGCTGAACCACTGCATTCATGAAGCCGACGTTACGAGAGCCGCCACCGTGAAACCATAGGCCCTTGGTCGATCCGGCATGTGGGCGTCATCCGACCGCACTGTGGAAAGTGCGGATTGCGCGCGGCGGCGGATCCACGCCCTGCGCCGGCGGCCTCCCTGCCGCCGGCGCGTCTCACTCGACTAACTACTGCGCGCGGCGGCGGCGGCGCATTGCACCGACCGTGCAGATGCCGCCGAGCAACAACCGCCCGTCTGAACCTGCCGGTGTCATGCAGGATTATTGGCAGCGGCATATGGCAGAAAGGTAACGGTTCCGTGATGAGTGACGTTCCGGGCGGGACGGCTCCTACGCCGGTCAGGCGCGGAGGCGCAAATACAGGGCTGCGGGTGCGCGCCATACTTCGACCAATGAAACGCACCGCATCATTCGACGCGCTCTCTGCCCGGCCAGCGCGCTTTCGAAGGCGCCTGGAACGGCTGTTCGCCATCGCCGGCGTCGAAATCGACGGCCCGAATGCCTGGGACATCCGCGTGCATCACGAAGATTTCTATTCGCGCGTGCTTGCCAACGGCTCGCTCGGCCTTGGCGAGAGCTACATGGACGGCTGGTGGGACGCGCGGGATCTCGATGGCTTCGTGTACCGACTGATCGCCGCCAATCTCGATGAGCGCGTGAGGACCTGGCGCAACGTGCTGGCCTGGCTCACCGCGTCCCTCATCAATCTGCAGCGGCGCTCACGCGCCTTCGAAGTCGGCCGGCGGCACTACGATCTCGGCAATCCGTTCTACGAAGGTATGCTCGACAACCGCATGATCTACAGCTGCGCGTTCTGGGAGAACGCCCACACACTCGACCAGGCGCAGGAGGCGAAGCTCGACCTGACGCTCGGCAAGCTGGGTCTCGAGCGCGGTCAGCGCGTGCTCGACGTGGGCTGCGGCTGGGGCGGCGCGCTGCGCTACGCGGTCGAGAAGTTTGGAGTTTCGGGCGTCGGCATCACCATTGCGCGCGAACAGGCCGCCTATGCACGCACCGCGAATCGCGACATGCCCATCGACATCCGCGTGCAGGATTACCGCGAGCTGCGCGAGAAGTTCGATCACGCGTATTCCATCGGCATGTTCGAGCACGTCGGCGTGCGCAACTACCGAACGTACATGCGGGTCATCCACCGCTGCCTGAAGCCGGACGGCCGCTTCCTGTTGCACACCATCGGACAGAGCAAGTCCGTGAATCACACCGATCCGTGGATCCACAAGTACATCTTTCCGAATTCCATGATCCCGTCGCGCACGCAGATCGAAACGGCGATTCGCGGTCTGTTCAGGATCCGCAGCTGGCAGGACATCGGACCGCACTACGAGCGCACGCTGCTCGCATGGCGCGCGAACTTCGAGCGTTCCTGGCCGCGCATGGCCTCGCACTTCGACGAGCGGTTCCGGCGCATGTGGCAATACTTTCTCTCCGCCAGCGCAGCGGCATTCCGCGCGAAGAAGCTCGAGGTGTGGCAGGTGTTGCTGGAGCCGCAGGCGCGCGCCTGAGCAAATCGCTCAGGCGGCCAGCGTGACGACGAATCGGCAGCCGCCGCCCGCGCGCGGCTCGTATGCGACATCGCCACCATGCAGCCGCGCGATCTGCCGCACGATGGACAGGCCGAGCCCGGTGCCCGTGGCCTGATTCGCGCCCTGACGCCGGTAGAACGGCTCGAAGATTTTTTCGCGATCCTCGGCGGTGATACCGGGGCCGGCGTCTTCGACCACCAGCCGCGCGCCGGTAGCCGTCTTTTCGACGCTGACCTGGCTCGCGCCGCCCGCGTGCACGCGTGCGTTTTCCAGCAGGTTGCGGATCAGCCGGCGCAGCAGCAGCGGGTCGCCGGCGATCGTGACCGGATCTCCGCGCACTTCGCGATCGAAGTACGCGGCTTCTTCGGCGGCCAGTGCCAGCAGGTCGACGGTCTCGACCCGGTCCGGGCGCTTCGCCGCATCGAGCCGGCTGGAGAGCAGCAACTCGCCGATCAGTACGTCGAGCTCGGCGATGTTGCGCTTGAGCTCGCCGTGCGAATCGTCATTTGCGCCGTGCTCTATGGCCAACCGCATGCGCGTGAGCGGCGTGCGCAGCTCGTGCGAGCAGTTCGCAAGGAGCTGCTGGTTGGCGCGCACCAGTTGTTCGACGCGGCCGGCGGTCTCATTGAAGCTGGCCGCGAGCGCGGCGACTTCATCGCGCCCTTCGATGGCCACGCGCGCCGCGAGGTCGCCGTCGCCGAATTTCTGCACGCCCTGCCTGAGCCGCGCGAGCCGTGCGGTGATGCCGCGTGCGATGGGATAGGTGAGCAGGGCCAGCACCGCAGCCACGACACTCAAGATCAGCAGGATGTGGAGGCCATGCAGCAGCAGTCGTTGCCGTGGGTGCACCAGCAGCGCCCTGCCATCCGCGAGATGGGCGGCAAAGACCGGTCCCTCCCGGAAGCTCCAGCCTTTTTGTTCCTCGTGTTGTGCCGTGAACCTGAAGGACCGGCCGTAGGAGACAGGCGGTTCGCCGTCCTTCAACAATGCGACGTCGGCATACGCCTCGTCCGCGAGCGTGCGAACAATCTTGAACTCGTCGGCCGGGCTATGCGGGTTCTCGAGCATGGCTGCACTCATGCGCGTGGCGGTCTCGACGCCCCACATCGCGCTCAGCGGTTCGGCGGCGACATGCCACACCAGCGCAGTGCACACCAGGAACGCGAACAACGCGCCGATGATGGCCAGGTACAGCCGCCGATGCAGCTTGCGCACCTATCTGTCCTGCTCTTTCGCGAACACGTAACCCGCGCCGCGCAGCGTGAGAATGCGGCGCGGGTGTTTCGGATCGTCTTCGATGGCGGCACGCAGCCGCGAGATGTGCACGTCGATCGAGCGATCGAAGTCCTCGAGCTCCGCGCCCCGCGTCAGATCCATGAGCGCCTCGCGCGACAGCACGCGGCCGGCGCGCTCGGCGAGCGCGACCAGCAACGCGAACTGGTGCCCGGTCACCGTCTTGCGCTGACCGTCGAGACGCACTTCGCGCGCGCCGCGATCGATCTCCAGGCGGCCGAAGCGCAGCACCTGTGAGGGATCCGGAGCGACGCGCCGCCGCAGGATGGCGCGCAACCGCGCGAGCAGCTCGCGCGGCTCGAATGGCTTTGGTAGATAGTCGTCGGCGCCGATCTCGAGTCCCACAACGCGGTCCAGCGGGTCGCCGCGCGCGGTGAGCATCAGCACCGGCAGGTCGGATTTCGCGCGCAGGCTGCGGCACAGGTCGAGGCCATCCGCATCCGGCAACATGAGGTCGAGGATCATCGCGTCGAACGACTCGGAGGCGACGAGCTGCATCGCCGCCGCGCCCGTGGCGGCGCGCGTGGTGCGAAAGCCCGCCTCGCCCAGGTAGTCGGAGACCATCGAGGCGAGACGGGCGTCGTCTTCGACCAGCAGTACGCGGTGCGCGGTCATGTACCGCGCATCATGCGTGAGCGGCAGATATTGAACTAGGCCGGGGGCTGCTAATCGCCGTCGTGATGCTCCCGCACCGCCTGCATGAAGGCCGTGCGCTGCTCCGGCGTGAGCACCTCGACGGCGTCCTCGATGGAAGTCACCAGCCGTTTCGACGCGTCATCCAGCGACTTGACCTGCTCGGCGCGCAGCGCCTCGATCTGTGCGCGGTCCACGTTCGGCGCCAGCAGCAGCTCGTGGAACTTGCCGAAGGCGGCGTAGTGGGCGTCGTGTGTGCCCCTGAAGTCGTTGAACGCCGCCCTGAGAATGCCGTCGATCTGCGATTTCTGCGCGTCCGACGCGCCGATCCTGCCGAGGATTCCCTGTACCTGGTCGAGGTGCGCCCCGATGCCCTGCTCGCTGAACATCCCGGATTGATGCCCGCCGTGCTGGTGCGCATAGACGATGCCCGCGCCCAGGATCGCGAGTGGAATGCCGATCAGCGCCAGCAGCCGGAGGCGAAAGCGTCCGGGCTTCGAAGTGGATTGGGACATGGAAAGGACTCCGTGAAAGTTGCGACGGAGTCATGTTGGGCGTGCCGCGTTTCCGGCCTATCAAGCCCGTGTAAAGTTTTGTGAAGCGCGCAGGACTATGAGCCCGTCGCCTTCTTTGCTGCGCCGAGCCAACCTACCCCGACGATGGATCCGAGGAAGCCCAGCGCGAATGAAACCGCCTCTCCGGCGTGAGCCAGCGACGTGAAACCCGTCTGCTTCGAAACCCAGTCCAGACCCACGTAGTAGAGAACCGCCAGGGCTATGCCAATGAGCGCGCCCTTCAGCCATCGACGGCGCTTGCCAGTGACCACCGCGCCGAGCGCGCCGCCGGCGCCGGCCAGCGCGAGGATCAGCCAGGGCTGCAGGAATTCCACCTTCACCGACGAGCCGTCGAAAGGCGACAGCGCGCTGATCGTGGCAACGCCGCTCGACGTCGAGCGCATCTTGAGCGTGCCGGTACCGTCGGCGCCAAGCGTGATGGTGTTGCCGCCTTCGAAGGCGCCGCCATCCGATTTGAACGTGATGACCGCGCCCGCGGGATTCGCGATCCCATCCGCCGCGACCGACACATCGAAGGTGCCGAGGCCGAAGCCCGTCACACGCGACACGCTGGGGGCGAGATTGACCTTGGGCCGCTGGATCGGAACCTTGACTGAGTTGCCGGCGTCTTTCGCACCCGCGCTGACCTCGATCTCGTAGTCGTCGGCTGGACTGCGAACCGCGACTCCGAAGCCGTGCCAGACATCCACGTCCTTCAGCCGCATTTCCTCGGGATCCAGACTCTCGGCACCGGGCGCGGTGACCGCGATCGAAACTTCCTGGGTCAGCGGCACCTGCGGCGAGCCATCCGCATAACCGAGCGCGACGGTGAATTTTCCTTCGAAACGATTCCGCGCGCCCACGTAGGAAAGACCGGTGCCGTTGCGGACGAAAGCCTGCACACGCACGGCTTCGCCGTTTGCTCCCGGTACCGTCAATTCCTGTCGCAGGACGGTGGCGGTTTCCCCCGCGCCACCCGCCGTCTGCAGCGGCGCCGGCAACGCAACCACTTCCGGCTTTGCACGAACGAAGTTGTAGAACACGCCTTTTCGGGCGGCATGCTCATCTGCGCTGTGGCTCGACACGACGACGCTCGAGTTGTTGCTGACCACTGCATGGAGCTGGCCCGAGGAAATGAGCTCACCCTGCACCTGGTTGACCGAGCGCGAGTACTGCCTGGCGGCAGCGGTGGTCGCAACCGTCGGCTGTTCGGCAACGGAGATCGCGGGCGGAGCGGGTGAGACGGTTGCCGCGGCCGGGCTCACTGCCGCCGCTGCCGGATTCACCGCGGTCGTGGCCGGGCGGACGGTGGCCGTGTCCGGACGGACGGTGGTCGTCGGTGCGATCGTCCTGGCGGGCGTGGTCCGTGCGCGATCGGAGAATGAGCCCTGTGCGTAGGCGGAGCTCGCCAGGAGCGCGGAGCAGAGAATCGTGATGCGGAGCCCGTGCCTTGTCATCGATCGTCCCCTGGCTGCAGATACGGCACACCGCCACACCGCTGCTGCGATGTGACGGTGTGCCGGATGTTAGCCGTTTACTGGTGCGCGTGTGATGGCGCGTGACTCGCGTGACCATTGCCAGAACGATAAGACGGCGCCGAAGTGGTGCCGGGCCGCATGTGTTTGCGACTCGCGACCTGCTGCAGCGACTTCTCCATCGCGCGCTCGGACGCGTACGTCCGGGCGACGTGCTGTTCGGCCTTGCGGATCGCATTGGGATCGGCCGGCCTGAGCGAGGCCTGCTTGCGTTCTTCGCTGCGGTGCAAGCGGCGGTCTTCGCGGGCGAATGCCTGTTCCTTGGCGCGCGATGCGAACACGTTGGTCCACTTGCCGTTCTTGAAAATGATCTGGTAGCCGCCGGCCAGGATCTGGAATGGACGCTTGACCTTGCCCATCTGGTCGAACTTCACCGAGTTCGGTTTGCGGAACGACTCGAAATACGACGGGTAAACGAAGTCGCTCATCGGGATGCCCTTCACGTTGAAGGTGAAGGCTTCCACCGGATCGGCGCTCTCGTAGGCGTACACGGCTTTCGGATCCGGGCCCGTCGACATCAGGTTGATCGCCGGGTCGACCAGCATCTCCACGAGCTCGTGCGACGTCGAGACACTGACCAGGTCGCCGTTGGCGATGGTCGTCTTGACGAACACCTTCGACAGCGGCAGGCCGTCTGGCGTCAGGTCGTGGTAGGCAAGCGCGCCCGGTACGTCCGCGTCGTCGAGGAACACGATGGCCCAGTGGTTCGGCTTGAATCCGGTGGTCTTCACCAGCTTCGCCGGCGTCGCCCACACCGGGACGATGAAGCGGTCGATGTACTCCTGCATTGCGGCAATGAGTGAATCGAGATTCACGCCGAGCGGCGTGGTCGCCTTGTTGAAGACTGCGATCTTCGGTACGTCGCCCTGGTTGAAGGCGCCGAAGGTGGGTTTCCTGGAATGTGGCATTGCGATCTCCTTCGCTCTTGTTAGCCGCGGTGACAGAGTGTGCGCGGGACGCGCTTACACATGACTTACGTGTCACCTAGGCGCGATTTCTCCCACGCGCTTCACTTTGGAGGAGTCAGGAAATCCTCGACGTCGGCGTTCTTGTACTGCTCGATGAGTGCCGCGACATCCGCGTTGAAGACGATATTGATACTGTCGCCGGCGTCGCTGTCGCGCCACATGGCACCGACCGCAACGTTGCGCCAGGGCAAATGAAACATCAGTCCGTAGCCGATGGCGTCGGCGCCGGGCACGTCTGAAAACGAAGCCGCAAGCGAGACGCCCATGCGGTTGACCGCCTTGCCATTGCGCCAACGCCAACGTTCATATCCGAACACTTCCAGGACCACGGCTGCCTGCGTGCCGTGCTCATCGCCCACTTGCGCGTATTCGAATCCCGGCGAGGGATGCAGGACGATGAGTTTGTCCTCCGGCGCGCTCGCGAACTGGGCGGGATCCTTGTGCTCCTTCTTGAGCTTCTTCTGGAAGCGCACGCTGTTGATGCCGAGCTCCCACGGGTACTGCACCGAGATCACGTTGAAATAGGAATCCCATTCCTTGTCGCTGCGAGTCAGGAACTCCTCATTGACGTCGATGATCGGCTTGCGAAACGCGACGATCGCCTGGAATGTGGCTTCAGTCGACCGCGCAACTTTCGCGCCGACTTCGAAGGCCTTGCGACACTCTGCGGTCGCCAGGCCGGCCGCGCATTCCTTTTCGAGAAACGACTCGAGGACGATCTGGCTGGCGCCGATGTCGCCTTTCCGATCCTGGACCGCCCAACTACTCAGCTCCTTTGAATCGGGATGCGGCTCGCCATTCGCCAGCAGGTCCCGCGCATTGGTGATGGCCTGCTTCTGGCGGCCGACGACGCAGGCGGGCGAGTTGTCGTCGCACACGTTGGAGTTGATGCCATCGAACTGCGCGAGGAGCTGATCGAAGAGTTGCTTGCGGGTAACCGCAACACCCGCGCCAGGCTTGGGATCGTGGAGCGCGAGGTACAGGTCGCGGATGCCCGTAGTGTCGGTGTCGCCGAGAATGCAACCGGACTCCCGCTCATCCGACAGCAGCGGCCACAGTCTCTGCACGTCCGGCGGAGGAGTCTCCTTGACGATCTTCTCGAAGACCTGGCCGCATGGCTCCGGCTGAGCGGCGTACGCCGAGGTTGTCAGTGCGGCGAGCAGTACGAGTGCGAATACGATTTTGACCTGGTCACGCATGCAGGGTCTTCACCAAAGCGTAGTAGTTACCGACGAGGTCGAACCAGGCCATGAGATCGCCTCCGCCGGTTCGTTTGTTCGCTTCGTCGATGATCTTCTGCCGCGCCTGCTGGATCAGGTCGTCAGAAATCTGCTTGAAGTCGCTTCTCGCCTTGTCCTTCTCTGCCTGGCTGATCGATCCCGACCCGACGAGAGATTCGAGCAGCGGGATATGAACATCCGGGTTGACCAGGTAGTTCCGGAAGCTATGAACGTTTATTTCGTGGATGTTCTCGATCCGGATGTCCAGGTAGTTCTCGTTTTCCTTGGCCAGTCGCCACGCTGCGTTGGACGCCGGCGGATCGAAGCGCTCGAGGAGAACGAATGGATCGAACTTGTTGTTGCAGTTCAGGTAGCTGAAGCAGCAGGCCTGGTTTCGGATCATGCTCTGCGGACAGACGAGACTCTCGTACACCTTGGAGTCGAACTCGAGCTCCTTCGACACGTTGGCGATCATGGCGACCACCTGCGCGCTCGGCACCATGGTGTCGAGAATGCTGATACCGGCTTCGTTGGGAGTGGTCGAATCCATGGCCTGCAGGACGTCGTGGGTCACGATGGTCCCGAGCGAATGTGCGATCACCGACCACGAGGACACCGCGCCATTTTCATTCGGTGCCAGTGCCTTCTGCAGCTGGTTGGCCACGTGAATTTTCAGGCGCTGCCGCATGAGCGGAAAGAAGTAGTACAGGATGACGCAGGCAGCGTGCGTCCAGGCAAAGTTGCTGTCGAGTTGTGCCGCGTTGTTCAGCCACTTGAGCAGCTTGGTTACCGGCGCAGCCGACACGACACCCGTTCCCATGATGGCGCGGCTCTCGTCCTGCCAGCGCTTGACGAGCTTGAAGATCTCGGTGTCGTAATTGATGTGCACGACCTCGAAGCGCTGATCGAACGGCTTGCGGCTGACGAAGGGATACTTGTCGTATTGCTCCTTGAGGGCCGCGGCGGCGTCCTTCGACCAGGTTTCGTCCGCCTCGCCCGACGCCGTCACGTAGGAGCCCATGCCGTGGACAAATATGAGGAGGTGTTTTCGCATGTTGTTTGTTCTTCTTGTTAGCCGCGCAGCATTAGTAGTGTCACGAGTCGATGATTTCTCTCACTCTTGCAAACTGGAAGTAACAAAAGACTTACAGTGCCGCGGTGCAGCAGGATGATTGCGGGCGCGATCAGCGCGTCGGCTCAGCAAAAAAAGGCGCCGCGCCAACCGTGAAAGGTCAGGCGCGGCGCCCGGATCAACTCCGCTTACATTGTCAGCGAACTCGAATCCACACTCTTGACGCCCTTCACATTGCGGGCCAGCTCGATGGCCAGCGCGCGCTCCGCGCCGCTATCCATCTTGCCGGTCAGGGTCACGACACCTGCATTGGTGCTGACCGCGATGTCCGAGCCATTCACATTGTTGGAGTACATGTAGGTTGACTTGACCTTGGTGGTGATCCAGCCGTCCGACATGTCGGTGCTCTCAGCCTTGGCAACCGCCGCCGGCTTGACCGCCCCGATCCTCATCTGGTTGTTCACTGCGCGCACGCCGTGGGTATTCATCGCCAGTTTGCCCGCGACGTCCTTGGCCTCCGCGCTATTCGCGGTGCCCATGAGTGTGACCTTGCCCCGTTCCGTGTTGACATCAGCCTTGAGCTCGTCGGAAAAGCGGCTCCACATCAGTTTCGACTTGACCGCCGAAGTGATCGACGCGTCGTCCACGCGTTCGCCGTAGCTGCGATCCGCAGACTGCGCCGTCGATTTGTAGTTGGGAACGACCTTGATGTCGTTGTCCACGGACTTGATGCCGTCGACACCGAGTGCGATCTGCTTGGCGAGGTCCTTGTTGACGTCGTCGGCGACGTTGCCAGTCAGGGTTGCCTTGCCTTCGTGCACCGTGACCTTGAGGTCATTGGCGCGCAGGTAGGGGCTCAGCGCGTAGGTGGTCCAGATCTGGGATTCCTGGCGCGCCTCGATCACTTCTTGCGAAGGCTTGGCGTTGGCGAAGGCGGCGCCGGAAATTGCGGCTGCGACGGCCGAGGCCAGTAGTAAGTTACGTTTCTGTTTGAACATGAAAAATTCTCCGAAAGCGAATATTGATTCGATACGAAAGGATGTCAGGGTTGGGGTTTTGCGGGCGGGAGTTTTGCCAGCCCTTTGCGGGTCAACGTATGCCACGCGATTCTCGCGGCGCTTGCGCGCCGCCTGTGCTGCGTCCTGAGGGCGTTTACGGTGCGTAAGTGGCTGTGCATGGACTACATCGACAGTGAGCTGGAATCCACACTCTTGACGCCGCGCACGTTGCCGGCGAGCTCGATGGCCAATGCGCGTTCCGCGCCATTACCCATCTTGCCGGACAGTTTGACGATGCCGCTGTGGGTGCTGACCGAGATGTCGGAACCAGGCACATTGCTCGAGAACATGAAGGTCGACTTCACCTTGGTGGTAATCCAGCCGTCGGCGATGTCACCGCCCTCAGTCACGGGAGAGCCCGCTTTCGCGGACGTGATCACCAGCTGATTGTCCACCGAACGTACACCGTGGGTGCTGGTTGCGAGCTTGCCCGCGAAATCCCTGGCTTCCTCACTGTCCGTGGTACCCGCAAGGATCACCCTGCCGCGCGTGGTGTCGACATTGGCGCTGAGTCTGTCGGCGTAACGGCTCCAGATCATCTTCGACTTCACGGTGGAAGTGATGGTCGCATCCTCGATCATCTCGCCGAAGCTGCGTTTTTCGGACTGCACCGGCGCCACGTAATTGGCCTGCACCTCGATGTTGTTCTCCACGGACTTGATGCCTTCGACGCTGAGCGCAATCTGTTTTGCAAGGTCCTTGTTGACACCATCGGCGACATTGCCGGTCAATGTTGCCTTGCCTTCGCGTACCGAGACCGCGACGTCAGTGGTGCGCAGGTAGGGGCTGAGCGCGAAGGTGGTCCAGATCTGCGATTCCTGGCGTGCCTCGATCACTTCCCGCGAAGTAATGGCGGCGGCCGCGATGGGTTGTAATTTCTGATTCTGATTGAACATGAGAATTCTCCAGGAGCAATTGTCCAGGTGAGGTTGTTTGCCAGGAGTGGCGTATGGGGCGGGAGCTTTGCCTGCCCTGTGAGAGTCAACGGTCGGGTACGTTGCCTCTTGACCCTGCGACCCGCAGTAGTGCGGAGTACCGGGTTCGATGTAACTCCCCACAGTAGCCCGTTTCTCGAACGCCGTCCGTGCGGTACCACGCTTAGCGCCCGTGGACGTTAGTCGTTCTCGCACGCAGGAATGCGCGTAGCATCGCGCCATCCAAGGATGGGTACGCCCTCCTTCCAGAACACTCAAATCCAAAAAGGCATCCAATGAAGATTTCCATTCGCATAGCCACGTATGTGGCGCTCACCGCGCTCGCCTGCACGAGCCTCGCCGCAGTCGCCGATGACCACTCGTACACCGAGGGACAGGTGGTCAATGTCGCGCGCATCCGCACCGTCGATGGCAAGTTCGACGACTACATGAAGTGGCTCGGTACCACCTGGAAGGCGCAGCAGGAAGCCGCCAAGAAGGCTGGATATCTCGTCAGTTACGAGGTGATCGCCGTGGAGGCGCGCACGCCGGACGACGCCGACCTGCTGTTGATCACGCGCTACAAGAACTGGGCCGCGCTGGATGGCGCACTGGCGAAGGGCGACGAGATCGCGAAGCTGGTGGAAGGCTCGGTGGCCGCGTCCAACCAGGCGCAGTTCGCACGCGCGTCGATCCGCAAAGTACTCGGATCGTCGACGATGCAGGTGCTGGATCTCAAATAACCGACGATGTGCCTGGAAAGGCTGGAAGGAGCCGGGCCAAGCGCCCGGCTTCCTTTTGGCGTCAGTAGCTGGGTTCGTCGGGCAGTGCCGGCAGAATCGGCAGTGGCTTTTTTCGAAGTTGCTTGCGCGCTTCAATCCGAGCGGCGCTCGCGCGTCGACTGAAATGTTGCTGGAGGGATTCGACGTTATCTGGCGTGGGTTCCATTTGAACCTCTGGAGGCTGCGGCCTCGGGGGATGCGGGGTGCTGGGCTTCATGTAACCCGTCACCCTAACGCGCCGCGAACACGCGGTCCGTGCAGTAACGAACCAAGACATCGTCCTACCTTCGTCCCCGCTTGACCCTGGAGTTTGGCGTGCTTGGCAATCCAGTGTGCTGCGTCTTGAAGGGCCGATGCACACTTCCGCCCCGCTTCCCTTCCGCTGAATCCCCCGTCCCCGCGGGCTGATAACTCGGCACCAGCTGAGTCTTCCCATTGCCGATCAGATCGGCGCGTCCCATTCGGCGCAGCGCCTCACGGATCACCGGCCAGTTGTTAGGGTCGTGATAGCGCAGGAACGCCTTGTGCAGCCGGCGCTGCTTGATCCCCTTCGGGATCGTGACCTCTTCGCTGTCGCGCGTGACCTTGCGCAGCGGGTTCTTGAGCGTGTGATACATCGCGGTCGCGGTGGCCATCGGCCCAGGCAAGAACGCCTGCACCTGGTCGGCGCGGTAGCCGTTCTTCTTGAGCCACAGCGCGAGCTCGAGCATGTCCTCGTCGGTGGTGCCGGGATGCGCGGCGATGAAATACGGGATGAGGTACTGCTCCTTGCCGGCGGCCTTGCTGTACTTGTCGAACAGCTCCTTGAACTTGTAGTAAGTCCCGACGCCGGGTTTCATCATCTTGGAGAGCGGCCCCTCGCCGATCGCCTCGGGTGCGATCTTGAGATAGCCGCCGACGTGATGCTGCGCGAGCTCCTTCACGTATTCCGGCGATTCTATGGCGAGGTCGTAGCGCACGCCGCTCGCGATCAGGATCTTCTTCACGCCGGGCAACGCGCGGGCCTTGCGATACAGCTGGATCAGCGCGGAGTGGTCGGTGTCGAGGTTCGGGCAGATGCCGGGGAACACGCAGCTCGGCTTGCGGCAGGCTTTTTCTATGTCTCGCGACTTGCAGGCGATGCGATACATGTTGGCAGTGGGGCCGCCGAGATCGGAAATGACGCCGGTGAATCCGGGCACCGTATCGCGCACTTTCTCGATTTCGCGCAGCACGGAGGCTTCGCTGCGACTCTGGATGATCCGGCCTTCGTGCTCGGTGATCGAACAAAACGTGCACCCGCCGAAACATCCGCGCTGGATCGCGATCGAGAACTTGATCATCTTGTAGGCCGGGATCTCGGCCTTGCCGTAACTCGGGTGCGGCACGCGCGCGAACGGCAGTTCGTACACGTAGTCCATGTCCTTGGTAGTTAGCGGTACCGGTGGCGGGTTCAGCCAGACGTCCAGGTCTCCATGCTTCTGCACCAGGGCGCGCGCATTGCCGGGATTGCTTTCGAGATGCAGGATGCGGCTGGCGTGCGCGTAGAGCACGGGGTCGCTGGTCACCTGCTCGAAGCTCGGCATGCGGATGACGCTGCGCTCGCGGTCCTCGCCCTTTACGCGGCGCGCGAACTTCACGACGACTTCGCGCACTGGCGCGGCCTCACCCGCCTCGATTGCCGCAGCTAGCGCGCTCTCCCCACTTTCCCCACCCGGCACCATGTTGGCCTCATTGGCCTTGCGGATCTCGAGCTCCGTCGCGTACGGATCGATCGGCGGATTGAGTTTCCCCGGTGCGTCGACGTGCGTGGAGTCGATCTCGATGAAGTCGTGCGCCTTGCGAACGAACGCGGTGCCGCGCAGATCATTTATCTCCGAAATCTTCGCGCCGCCGGCGAGCCGATGCGCGATCTCGACGATCTGCCGTTCGGCGTTGCCGTAGACCAGCATGTCGGCCTTGGCATCCAGCAACACGGAGCGGCGCACCTTCTCGCTCCAGTAGTCGAAGTGCGCGATGCGACGCAGCGAGGCTTCGATGCCGCCGATGACCACGGGCACGTCCTTGAACGCCTCGCGCGCGCGCTGCGCGTACACGACCACGCTGCGATCGGGGCGTTTGCCGCCCTCGCCGCCGGGTGTGTAGGCGTCGTCGCTGCGGATCCGCTTGTCCGAGGTATAGCGGTTCACCATGGAATCCATGTTGCCCGCGGTGATGCCAAAGAAGAGATTGGGCCTGCCTAACTGCTTGAACGCATCCGCGCTCTGCCAGTCCGGCTGCGCGATGATACCGACGCGGAAGCCCTGCGCTTCGAGCAGCCTTCCAACAATCGCCATGCCGAAACTCGGGTGATCGACGTACGCATCGCCGCTGACGATGATGACGTCGCAGCTGTCCCAGCCTAACTGGTCCATCTCCGCGCGCGACATGGGCAGGAACGGCGCGACGCCGAAGCGCGCGGCCCA
>Ga0207675_100000997_pt1 | contig 28055 bp, 22 predicted proteins | sample KBSSwiS42_FD_184305 | JGI IMG/M metagenome (GOLD analysis project Ga0207675, IMG submission 184305) | Switchgrass rhizosphere microbial communities from Kellogg Biological Station, Michigan, USA - KBS Switchgrass S4-2 (SPAdes) (version 2) | ecosystem: Host-associated > Plants > Roots >...
CTCCACGAGACCAGCGACGACGCTGACATGAATCTCGGGTCCGTGGGGATCAGCGAGTCATTCGGGCTTTTCCGCGTCAACGGCTCGAAGCCGGGCAACGGTTTTCAGATGAGCCTGACCGGAAGCGTCTTCGCGCAGTTCGACCTGGACATCTCCTCGTACGATCTGCTGAACGCGGACTACACGATCGGCATTCCGATGACGTTCCGCGTCGGTGCGTTCTCGACACGGTTGCGACTCTACCATCAAAGCTCCCACCTCGGTGACGAGCTTCTGCTCCGCGAGGACAACCCCGACTTCGAGCGCGAGAACCTCTCGTTCGAGTCGGCCGAGGCCATCGTCTCGCTGGACGGTGGTGCGTTCCGCGTGTACGGCGGCGGCGAGTACCTCCTGCGGCGCGACCCGCCGGACCTCGAGCGCTCGGTGCTGCATGGTGGCATCGAGCTGCGCCCCGCGAAGCGCCTCATCAGCTTCGGTAACGTCGCGGGCATGCGCTTCGTCGCGGGGGTCGATGCGAAGTTTTCGGAGCAGCAGGACTGGGAGCCGGCCGTCAGCATTCGCACGGGCTTCGAGTTCGACCGTCCGCGCGATACGGATCCCCCCGGCCGTCGCTGGGGCCTGCTGTTCGAGATGTTCGACGGGCCGTCACCCTACGGGCAGTTCTTCCGCCAGGACGTGCGCCAGATCGGCGCAGGCATTCACTTCACGTTGTGACGCTCGCGGACAGGTCATACGACGTCATCGTCGCCGGGCTGGGCGCGATGGGAAGCGCGTCCGTGTGCTCGCTCGCGCGAGCAGGGCACCGCGTGTTAGGCATCGACCGGTTCGCGCCCCCGCACGGGCTCGGGTCGTCGCACGGACGCACGCGGATCATCCGCGAGGCGTATTTCGAGCACCCGGCCTACGTGCCGATCGTGCGTCGAGCGTTCGATCTGTGGCGCGAGCTGGAGCGCGCCGTCGGGCGATCGCTGTACGTGAAGACGCGCGGCGTTACCATCGGTCCGGAGGATGGCATGCTCGTGCGCGGCGCACGCGCGAGCGCCGAAGCGTTCGGCGTCCCGCATCACGTGCTCTCGGCGGCCGGTGTCCATCGGGAATTCCCGGGGCTTCAGCCGCTCGACGACATGGTCGGTGTGGTGGACGACCACGCCGGCGTGCTGTTTCCCGAGCAGTGCATCGCGGCGCTCCTCGAGTCCGCGACGAAGGATGGGGCAGAGATCCGGCGTGATGACGCGGTGCTCGGCTGGGAAGCGGGTAACGACGGCGTTCGCGTCCGCACGGCCGGGGGCGAGTATCGCGCGAAGCAGCTTGTACTGTCGACCGGTGCCTGGATCGCGCAGCTCGTGCCCGAGCTCGCGGACGTGCTGTCAGTCGTCAGGCAGCCGATTCAGTGGTTCGAGCCGTCGCATCCGGACGAGTTCAGTCCGACGAAGTGCCCCGTCACGCTGTGGGAGCACGCGCCGAACCGCGTTTTCTACACGCTCCCCGATTTCGGGGACGGCGTGAAGGCCGCCGTGCACTACGAGGGACAGCCGGTCGATCCCGACCATGTGGACCGGCGGACGTCGCCCGCCGAGGAGTCGCAGGCCAGGGACCTGCTGCGGCGGTTCATGCCTCACGCAAACGGTCGTCTGCGCGAGTCGCAAGTGTGTCTCTACACGAACACCCCGGATCTGCACTTCGTGATCGACGTCCACCCGGCGCATCCGAAGCAGGTCGTGGTGGTGAGCGCGTGCTCAGGCCACGGGTTCAAGTTCGCGACGGCGATCGGTGAGGTGGTGCTGGAGCTCCTCACGGGGGCGACGCCGCGGTTCGACCTGTCGATGTTCAGCATGGCGCGGTTCGCGGCCCGGATGTAAAACGACCTCGGAGCCGTTAGGCGCTCCGAGGTCGTTCACTACGTCTGCATCCCTCGTGGTTCCTGGGGATGGTACATGGGCGCTTCGCGCTTACATGGCTACTGGCACTTCCTCGGGTTGCAGGTCACCGTGCCTGACGTCGAGATCGAGCCATTCACGGTCAGCGTCACCGTGTAGTTGTTCCGCGGCGCGAACGTGCGCGACACCTGACCGCCCGTCGCATCCGGCTTGCCGTCGTTGAAGTGCCAGGACGTCGACGTGATCGTTCCCGTCGAGGTGCTGGTGAAAGTGCAGGTGAACCCGTTGCACGTCTTCGTGAAACTCGCGACGACCGACGGCGGCGGGTCGTTCGGCGGCGGTGGGTCAATGGGCCCGCCAGCGAGGAAGCCGACATAGAGCAGCTTGTTCGGCCCCGACGCCAGCCCTGTCACCACGCCGCCCGTGGCGTTGTTCACGAGCGCGTCCCGAACCTGCTGCGGCGTGAACGCCGGGTTCGCGCCGAGCACGAGTGCCGCCGCGCCGGCCACGTGCGGCGAGGCCATGGACGTGCCGCTGATCGTGTTCGTCGCCGTGGCGCTCCCGATCCAGTCCGACGTGATGCTGGAGCCCGGCGCCTGAATGTCGACGCAGTTCCCGTAGTTCGAGTATGACGCCTTTGCATCCGTCGACGTCGTGGCGCCCACCGTGATCGCGCTCGGCGCGCTGGACGGCGAGTAGTTGCACGCGTTGGCGTTGCTGTTGCCCGCCGCGACGGCAAACGTGACGCCGGATGCCACCGCGTTCGCGACGGCCGTGTTCAGTGCGGCGTCCAGGCCGCCGCCGAGGCTCATGTTCGCGACCGCTGGCTTCACCGCATTCTGGATCACCCAGTCGATGCCCGCGATGACGCCCGATGAGCTGCCACTGCCCTGGCAGTTCAGCACGCGGACCGCTACGACCTTGGCCTCCTTGGCGACGCCGTACGCTGTGCCGGCGACCGTGCCGGCGACGTGCGTGCCGTGTCCATGGCAGTCATCGGGTGTACCGCCATCGACGAAGTCCGCGCCGGAGAGAATTCGACCCGACAGGTCGCTGATGCCCAGGTTGATGCCCGTATCGATGATGTACGCCGTGACGTTCGACGCGGTGTTCGCATAGGTATAGCTCAGGTCGAGGCCGGCCGCGGCGTCGATGCGGTCGATGCCCCACGACGGCGTCGGCGTTTGCGTCGCGTCGACGGTCATGATGCCGTCCCGCTCAACGAGCTCGATGCGCGGGTTGCGTTGCAGTGCCTCAACGGCGGCGTCGGGAAGGTCCGTGACCGCGAAGCCCTTGATCGCGCTGCCGTAGACGTATTTCAGCTGTCCGCCGTGAGCCTTCACCAGCGCATTCGCTAATCCGGGTGGATCCGCCTCATCGCTTCTGAAAACGATGATGTAGTCGTTGCCGGCCGAGCTCTGCGCACGATTGACCTCCGCCGGCGGCGAAGCGATGGGCCGGGGAGAGGTGGCGTCCTGACAGGCGGTGGCGGCCAGCACCAGGGCCGCCACGACGGCGTATCTCTGCGTCACGTTTTCCTCCAGGTGATACGGCGACAGCACGCCCCGCACCGGGCGGCGGAATACGGTACGTCCCTAAGACCGATCGGTCCAGCGCCAAAATTACCCTTTTCACACCTGAGTCTCCGGGCGTCCTGACCGAGAGGCCTGGCATGGCTGCGCGTAGGTTTCCATCATCGCCGCCCGCCACGACGTCGTCGCCCACAGTCCGAGGACCGGTCATGCACCTTCGTCGTCACACGCTCCCGATCATCGTCGCATCGATTTCCGCGGTCGCCAGCTCGCTGCCGGCGGCCGCGCAAGAGCCTGCCGCGTGGGGACTTGCATCGCGGGACCGGCTCGAGTTCCACACGTTTTCCATCGCCGCGATCGACCCGCGCACAGGGGAGGTCGGTGTCGCCGTCACGACCCGGGTGCCGTGCGTCGGGAACGGAGTGCCTTGGGTGCGGGCTGGCGTGGGTGCGGTCGCGACGCAGGCGAATACGCGGACGGAGTACGGCCAGATCCTGTTGGACGCACTCGCGAAAGGCGATGAGCCGGCGCGAGCACTCGAGCGTGCGCTGGCCGCGGACTCCCAGGCCGCTTCGCGCCAGGTGGGCGTGATCGCGATCAACGGCAAGAGCGCCCAGCATACGGGCAAGACCAACAGCCCGTGGGCAGGGAACCGTGCAGGGCGGAACTACGTCACGCAGGGCAACCTCCTCGTGGGACCGGAGGTTCTCCAGGCGGTCGCGGCGTCGTTCGAGGCGAGCGAGGGAGCGCCGCGGCATCTCGCCGACCGTCTCATTGACGCGATCGCGGCCGGGCACGCCAAGGGCGGGGACGCGCGAAAGGGACGGACGCAGTCCGCGGCGGTCGTCGTCGCCGACGCCCGTCCGGGACGTTCCCGCCGCGCCGACGGTGTCACGGCGAACATCAACGTCTGTGAGAACCCGGATCCGGTCGCCGAGCTGCGACGCATCTACAACACGGTCTCGCAGACGCTCGGCTTCCGCGAGCTCGAGCAGTTCACCGGCAACGACATCTGGCAGCTCAAGGTGATCCTCAACGCGCTCGGTCATTTCCAGCCTAACGAGACAGAGCTCAAGCGCGATGCGCCGGACGCGCTCGTGTACACGTCGGAAACGGTCGCGGCGGTGGACGCGTTTCGTGCGGCGGAGAAGCTGTCGGGTCCGGCGTTAGGCTCGCCGTCGGGGCTCGTGGATGGAGACACGGTGGCCCGGATGTGGGCGGCGCTCGAAAAGGCCGGGAAGGCGGACGCGGTCCGGCGCGCCCTGCTGGAAGCGACCGCCGTCCGGCGCTGACAAACCGCACCCCGCGGACTATATAGGACTGATGGACCTGGTTGCTGATGGCCCCTCGCCTCGCGCGGTAACCGCGCCGGTGGACTCCGCGAGAGTCGTCCTCGATCGGCAGCGCGACCGCGCCGAGCGGATGCTGAATCGCGCGCGGCTCATCGTGCTGGTGCTGCTCGGCGTCGCCGCACTCGTTTATGCGCCGAGCCTCACGTCCGCGCTCAACCGCGTGAACGTGTCCGTGCTCGTCCCGATTCTCGCCTGGACGTTGTTGCAGGGCGAGCTGTTCTATCGGCGGCCGAAGCTCCCGGCATGGATCGGCGTCGCGAATCCCATCGCGGACATCGCCGCGGTGACCGCAATCATCGGTGGGTACGGCTTCGCGCAGTCGGCGACGCTCGCGCTCAAGTCGCCGATGTTCCTCATGTACTTCGTGATCCTCGCTGCGCTGCCGATCGCGGCGTCGACGCGAAAGGCGGCCGCCGTGGCGTGCATGGCATTCGGCTGCTACGGCGCCCTCGTCTGGTTCTTCTTCGCCGCGGGGCGGCTGCCGACCGTGCTCGATCCCGTGACAGCGAGTGAAGCGGCGCGCGTCTCCCCACTCGACGAGGGCGCGAAGCTCCTCCTGCTCGCCGTAGCCGGCGCCATTGCCACGTACGCGACGAACTGGCAGGAACGACTCGCCACGAGCTTTTCCCGCGCGACCGAAGAACGCGAGCAGCTCGAGGCGCGACTCGCGCGCGCGCAGCTCCAGAGCTTGCGTCTGCAACTGCATCCGCATTTCCTGTTCAACACGCTCAACACGATCAATGCGCTCATCGGCACAGATCGCCACGCAGCGGAGCGCGTTGTGTCCGGGTTGAGCGAGCTGCTACGTATGTCATTGAGCAGTGCGAGCGAGCAGGAGATTTCCCTGGCCAAAGAGCTGGAGCTGCTCGCGCACTACATCGAGATTCAACAGATCCGGTTCCAGGATCGGCTCACGGTGAGCTTTCGCATCGACCCGGACGCGCGTTACGCCCTCGTGCCCAACCTCATGTTGCAACCGCTCGTCGAGAACGCGATTCGTCATGGCATCGCGCCGCGCGCCGCGCCGGGGCACGTTGTGGTCACGGCAGCGCGTCAGGGTGGCCGGCTCGAGCTCAGCGTCGTCGATGACGGTGTCGGCGAAAGTCCGCGTGTCGAACATCGCGACGGCGTCGGACTCGGCAACACGCGCGCACGGCTCCTGTCGCTGTATGGAAGCGATCATCGGTTCGAGGCGGGCAGCGCATCGACAGGCGGGTTCGCCGTGCGAATCGAGATTCCGTTCCGGACCGATCTCGCCGTGAAGGACGCGGCTCGCCGTGAATCCGCGCGGGAGGCACTCGTATGAAAGCCGACGAATCCGCCACGCCGGTGCGCGCGCTCATCGTGGACGACGAGCCGCTCGCCCGCGCCCACCTGCGCTCGCTGCTCCGCGACCGCGGTGATGTCGACGTCATCGGCGAATGTGGCGACGGGCGCTCCGCCATCGACCAGATCCGTAAGCTCACCCCCGAGCTGGTGCTGCTGGACATCCAGATGCCCGAGCTCGATGGCCTCGAGGTCATTCGCGAGGTCGGGCCAAGCGAGATGCCTGCGGTCGTCTTCGTGACGGCGTACGATGAGCACGCGCTCGCTGCGTTCGAGGTTCATGCGTTCGACTACATCCTGAAGCCGGTGAGCCGCCAACGCTTCACGCAGGCGATTGACCGCGTGGTGGGATTGATCCGGACCGACGTGCCGTCCGAACGGCCGGAGCGGCCCCTCGAGGCGCTGATCGAGGCGATGCACTCCGAGCGGAGTGCGCTCGACCGCATCGCGGTGAAGGCGGATGGTCGCGTCGTGTTCATCCGGGTGAACGAGATCGACTGGATCGAGGCCGACGACGACCTGGTGCGCATTCATGCGGGCAAGGCCGTGCACGCCCACCGGAGCACGCTGACGCATCTCGAGGAGCGCCTGCCGGCATCGAAGTTCCTTCGCATCCATCGGTCGACGCTCGTGAACGTGGATCGCATCCGCGAGATCCAGCCCTGGTTCCAGGGTGATTGGGTGCTGATCCTTGCCGACAGCACTCGGCTCCACTCCGGGAAGAGCTATCGGTCGAAGGTGCGCGAGTACATCGAGCGGCTGACGTGAGTGCACGCTCATGTTGCCTTCGTCCAATGATACTGGCCATTCACCGCATGGTTGCGGCCGCTCACCGTGCCTAGGTTGTAGATGTGATCCCCTGCCGCCCACGTTGCGGCATTGCGGCTCGCGACGATCTGCGCTTCCCGAGCCACGTGCTCGGAACGCCGTCGACCGGCGCGGGCACCATCGTTCGTGAAACGCTGAGGAGGTTGTATGCGCATAGCCGGTCTATGCCTGATGCTCGGGGCCACGGTGCTGGCCGGGTGCAGTGGAGGCGGTGATGATCCGACCCCGCCCCCGACGCCCGTGTTCACGACGTTCACGGTCGAGCCGAGCTCCATCCCCGCCCTGACCGTCGCGGGAACGCAGGCCCTGACGCCTGCCGCAAAGGATCAGAACGGCGCCACCATGTCCGGGCTCACGACGACCTACATATCGAGCGCTTCCCAGACGGCGAGCGTGTCGCCGGCCGGCCTCGTCACGGGCGTCGCGTTAGGCACGGCGACCATCACTGCCACCGGCACGATAGGTTCCGTCACCAAGACCGCGACCGTCAACGTCACCGTCGGTGCCCCGCCCGCCACGGTCTCCGTTGCGGCGACGTCGGGCAGCCAGTTCTTGCCGGCGAACGCGGTCGTCGCCCGCAACGGCACGGTGACCTGGACGTTCGCGATCGACCATAACGTGACATTCGATACCGCGAACTCGCCGGCGAACATCGGGACCACGGGCACCGGCTCTGTATCGCGAACGTTCCCCAACGCTGGCACGTTCGCGTATCACTGCACCATCCACGGCGGCATGACCGGCACCGTCACCGTTCAGTGACAACTCGCGTGCATCGCGCGCCTGGCGCGGGATGCGCGTGGGCCGGCGTGACAGGTACCGCGGCGGTCGTGCGCGGTACCGTCAGAATGAACGGAAGGATGATCGTACAGCTGTGCGCGTTCGCCGCTGGCTTGCCGGTCGTCGCGCGCGCACAGGAACGTGAGGTGAAGACGTACTCGACCGGCACGCCCGAAGCGAAGCTGGTGCTGTATTACTCGTCGTCCGTCGCGTTCTCACCGCTCGGTGTGCCGTTCGGTGTCGAGCGGCCGGCGACGACGACGGGGGTGGCGGATGGCGGCGCACCGTCGCGAGTCGAGCTGTCCGTCGAGATCTCGTACCTCCCGCCGCTTTCCGCCGAGCAGCGCACGGCGGCCTCCGACAAGCCCGAAGCCACGAACCTCGCGCCCATATTCCCGCGTCCGCGCCTGAGCGCGCGGCTTCCAGGCGGCTTTGGGCTGGAGCTAAGCTGGATCCCGCCGCTGCGCGTCTTCGACGTCAAGGCGAACCTGTTCGCCGGCGCGCTCTCCTACTCATTCGCGCTCCCGTCGCGCTTCAGCCTCGTCCCACGCGTGTCGGTTCTCGCCGGTCGCGTCGAGGGACCGATCACGTGCAACAGCGACATGGCGAGCGGCACCGACGTGGCGCTCGCCAGATACTACTCGTTCGTGTGCTACGGCAACGACAGCCGCGACTACTTCGAGCCACGCCACCTCTCCGGGGAGCTGATGGCCGCGCACACATCGACGAGCGGGCGCTGGGAGTCGTATCTGACTGCCGGCGCTCGTGCCGAGCGGTCGCAGTTCGATGTCGGCGTGATCCGTGAGGATGGCTCGCGCGACCCGGATCAACCGATCCTCGAAGTGGAAGCGACGCGTGCGTACGGGGCAGTCGGCACGTCGTGGTTCGGCATTCCGCGTACGCGTCTGGCCGCCGAGCTGTACTACGCACCGGGTAGCGTATTCACGGGCCGCGTGCTGGCCGGAGTGCGGCTGTGGTAGGCCGACGCGCACGCGCCGTATTCGTGACAGCCGCTGCCGCCGTGGGTACCGCGTTAGGCTGCGCCGACTTCGAAACGCCGGTCGACCCAACCGGCGGCGCGCCGGACACGCTCGTCCCGACACCGTCCTTCGCGGCCAACGTCGTGCCGATCTTCGAGAAACGCTGCTCGATCGGAGGTTGTCACTCGCTGGCGACTCAGCAGGCGGGTCTCGTGCTCACCGCGAACGAGGCGTACGCGTCGCTCGTCGGTGTGCCATCCACGCGTATCCCGTCGATGGTGCGTGTGAGACCGTCGCAGCCGAGCCAATCATGGCTGGTCACCATGATCGAGGACGACGACACGGCGCGGCAGGGCTATAGCCGCATGCCGTTGGCGACCCAGCCCCTGACGGAGAACCAGATCGCGACGATCGTGCGCTGGATCGAGCAGGGGGCGCAGCGGAACTGATGGAGCCGGGCCCTATTCCTGGTGAGAACCCGGCGTCAGCCGGACCGGCTCGCGTCGGGCGGCGTCGCCTGGGCGCGCGTGACGGCAGCGCGGTGGACGGCGAGGGGCGCTGGCCATGGCTGTCGCCGTTGGGCGGCGAACCGATTCGGCTGACGCCGGAGAACGTCGTCGTCACGATGTCCGTCCGGTGGCTCGGCGGCCTGATCGTGCGCGGGCGGTTCATGGATGTCCGCGGCACGATTCACGTGCCGGTGCGCGATGACGACACGGCAGCCGTGACCGTCGAGATCCGGGCCGACAGCGTGCGCACCGGGATCTCGCTGCGCGATCGGCATCTGCGCGGCCCGCTGTTTCTCGACGCGGCGCGTCACCCGCTGATCACGTTCCGTGGCGGCGACGTGATGCGCCTGCCCACCTACATCGCGGTGCCGGGCTCGCTGACGATCCGCGGCGTGACGCGCACGGAGGAGCTGCGCTGCTCGGCCGACGGCCTCGCGACCGGCCGCGAGCTCTCGGCAGACGTGACGCTGTCGCGGCGCGCGTACAACGTTGGAGCGCCGCGCGGGCTCCGTCGCCTGGACCCGTTGTTCGTCGTCATCGGGGACGACGTGCGCATCTCGATCCGGGTCGGGCTGTAAATTCGAGCCTGAACGCCTGAACTCAATTCGGCGTCAGCCCTCGATGCCGGCCTCCGTCTCTACTCGGCCACGCGCCGCAACGGTCCAGCTGGTCTCGACGATGGAGTCGCGGACGCCGTAGATGACGTCGTTCAGATGGACGACGATGCACACGTGATTGGGGATGATGCGCACCTGGTCGCCGACCTGCGGATTCCAGTCCGACGTGGTCAGGTCGAGGATCCCGTGCTCTTCCGACATGCGGGCGACGACCACGTCGGGGCGATCCATCACGACGCCGAACCCTTCGCCCGCGGTGCCGCGCATCGGCTCCCTGCCTAACGCTTTGGAGCCGGCGTCGATGACGGCCTGGCCAGGCACCGCGCGGCTCACGACCGTGGCGAGCACCGTCAGCGCGCAATCCTCCCAGCCGCACGCGCCGATCTCCGCGGTCGTGCGATCGTTGTAGACATAGGTGCCCGGACGCACTTCCGTGACCCCGGGCACCTCGTGCATGCGCCACGCGGTCGGCGTCGATCCCCCGCTCACCACGCGCGGGTGCACGCCCGCGCGATCGAGCTCCGCGATGTACGTGCGGAGATCCGTGCGCAGCTGGTCCAGGTGTGCGTCCTGCTCCTTCACGTGCTCGCGCACGTGTCCCGGGTAGAACGCGATGCCCGCATAGTTCAAGGGCGGATGCTGCAGGATCTGGCGGGCGATCGTCACCGCGTCGGCCGGCGTCTGCACGCCGACGCGATGCATGCCGAGGTCGATCTCGACGTAGACGTCGACTTCGCGCTGCGAGACCTTCGTCGCGGCGGCGAGCTGTCCGAGCGCCGCGGTCGAATCGAGGGCAACGGTGAGTCGCACCTGATGCGGCACGTACATGACCCGAGCGAGCTTCGTCGCGCCCACGAGCGGATAGGCGAGCAGCAGGTCGTGCGACACGTCGCCCATGACCTCGAGCTCGCGCGGCGTCGCGCACGTGAGTCCCACCGCGCCGAGCCGAATCTGATCCGCCGCGATGCGGGGCGACTTGTGCGTCTTGACGTGCGGCCGGAGCGACAGCCCGTGGAGGATGCAGTACGACGCCATCCGGTCGAGGTTGTGCGTCAGCCGATCGAGATCGACGACGGCGACGGGCGTCTCGAGCGCCGAGATCTGCTTCGGCGGCTCCGAGGGCTCGAGCGTGGGAAACGCCGCGCGCCGAGTGGGTGATCGCTTCATTTGATGTCCGCGCCGGAAATGAGACGGAGGATTGCCAGCGGAATATGCCGCGCGGCGCAGCGATGAGAAACTACCGGGAACAGGGAACTGGGAACCGGGAACTGAGGCTGCGAGCTACCGCTGCGTGCTCGGCTCGTTGCGGCTGGTAACAGCAGCGAGCAGCTCAGAGCACCAGCACGCGGCCGTCGGCGAGCGGCTAGCAGCTGCAAGCAGCAAGCAGCGGTCTACACGCCGTTCGGCTTGACCGCTCTTTCACAAAGCCCGAGCACGAGGTCGACGAGAAGCGCCAGCAGCGCGGCCGGTATCGCGCCAGCGAGGACCAGACCCGTGTCCGACAACGCGAGTCCCGTCACGATCGGCTCACCGAGTCCGCCCGCACCGATGAACGCCGCGAGCGTCGCCGTGCCGACATTGATGACCGCCGCGGTCCTCACGCCCGCCATGATCGTCGGCGCCGCTAGCGGCAGGCGCACGTGCCGCAGCACCTGAGCGGGTGTCATCCCCAGCGCGTGCGCGGCGTTCACGGCCACCGGATCTGCGTCCCGCACTCCCGAATACGTGTTCCGCACGATCGGATAAAGCGAGTACGCGAACAGGGCGACGAGCGCCGGCACGATACCAATGCCGAGGACCGGGATCATGAACGCCAGCAGCGCGATGCCGGGAATCGTCTGCAACAGTCCCGTAACGCGAACGAGCGGCTCAGCCAGCGCGCGTCGACGCTCGAGCACGAGCCCGAACGGAATCGCGACGAGTGCGGCGATCACGAGCGAAACCGACGACAGGACCAGGTGGCGCAGCAGGCGCTGGGCGAACGCGCCTCGATCGACGAAGATCGCGCGCGTGAACGACTGCCGGGCCGACGGGCGGCCCCCGATCTCGCCGACGCGTGTCGAGTCGCGGGACGATCCCAGTAGTCCGAGCGTGTCGAGCGCCGCCCGCGCGACGGTGCCCACGGCCACACCATCCACCTCGAGACGCCGATTGAGCGCGCGCATGAGACTCACGTCGATGCGACCGCTCAGCTCCGACAGCGCGGCGACAGCGCCCGGAACATCGGCCGCGAGCGACGGGCTCACGAGCGCCGCGGCCTCGTACGGCGGAAAGAAATGTCGGTCGTCCTCGAGCACGACCAGGTCGTACCGCGCGATGAGGCCGTCTGTAGAGTACCCATCGATGATGTCCACGTCGCCCGACGCGAGCGCCTGATACTTCACCGCGGCAAGCAGAGGACGAACCTCGCGGAATCGAAGGCCGTACGTGCGCTGCAGTCCCGGCAATCCATCCGCGCGGCCGATGAAATCGGCGGTGAAGCCGGCGCGAAGCTGCGGTGCCACGCGCGCGAGGTCGGAGAACGTTCGCAGTGAATGCCGCGTCGCCGTTTCGCGACGCACGCTGATGGCGTACGTGTTCTCGAATCCGAGCGGCGGCAGCCAGCGCACGCCGAAGCGGTTGCGAAACGCGTTTGCCACATCCCCGAACGCCTCGCGCGGCGCGCGACGCGCGGTGTCGCCGAGGATGGCGAGCAGACCGGTGCCGGTGTACTCGGGATAGACGTCGATCGCGTTCGTGCGAATCGCCGCGAACGCGATTTCGGTGGCGCCGAGCCCCGGGCGACGGTCGACGCGAAAGCCGCGCGCCTCGAGCAGCTGCGCGAACATCTCGCAGAGGATGTACGACTCGCCGAACGGCTTCGACGCGATGATGATCGACCGGGTGCGGGGAACGGGCTGCGCCACCGCAAGCGCCAGTGCGAGTGCGAGGATCCCGTTCATGATGCTGCGCTCGTGCGGCCGATCACGGCGTTGGCGCGCCGTGCGCCAGGCCCGCCTTCTCGACCAGCCGCGCGACGTACTCCGTCTGGGCCTGCTCGGCGATCTCGCGCGGCGTTCCGATCTGCTCGATCCGTCCGGCGCGCATGACCGCGATCCGATCCGCGAGGCGTCGCGCCTCGAACAGGTCGTGTGTCACGAGCACACACGTCACGGGGCGGCGGCGTCGAATGGACGCGAACATCTCCTGGAGGTCGGCTCGCGTGATGGCATCGAGGGCGCCGAACGGCTCATCGAGCAGGAGGACGCTCGGATGCGCTGCGAGCGCACGCGCCATGGCTACCCGCTGCCGCTGGCCGCCGGACAGCTGGACGGGATAGCGTGTGTCGAACGTGCCGTCCCCGAAGCCCACGAGCGCCATCGCATCCGTCGCCGCCGACTCGGCGTTAGGCGACGCGAGGAGCCACGGGACGAGCTCCACGTTGCGGCGCACCGTCCAGTGCGGCATGAGCCCGCCTTCCTGCATCACGTATCCGATGAGGCGCCGGAGCGCGACCGCCTCGGTCGTCGAGATGTCGACGTCGTCCACGCGGACCGTGCCCGCGTCCGGCGTGATGAGCCGATTGAAGCAGCGCAGAAGCGTCGTCTTCCCGGACCCACTCTCGCCCACGAGCGCAACACACTCGCCGCTGGCAACGTCGATCGACACCCCGTCCAGTGCGCTGACCGTGCCCGAACGTGTGGTGTAGCGCTTGATGACGTCGCGCGCTGAAAGGGACACCGTGGAGGGGGCGTGCGCTGCTACGGGCGAGGACGCGGCCCGCGCTCGAGGGAGCGCGGTGGCGAGCGCCTGGATCCGATGGTGTCGTCGTCGTTCGGTGGCGTCACCAGTGCACCTCTGCCGGCATCGGTGGAATGGACCTGACCCGAAGTTGTGGGCTGGCCGAGTCGCGCTCAAGGGAAAATGCCGCTACCACCAGCCCAGGAGCTTCCACCAGCCCACCCCCACTGTGCTCCAGATCGCGATGGTCGCCAGGGATACAATGAACCCGTACGTCCACCACTCGCGCTGCGTCACGTACCGCGAGCCGAAGTAGATTGGCGCCGGCGTGGTCCCGTAGTGGGTGAGCGACGCATCCAGATTCGAGAAGTAGGCCAGCGACACCGCGGCGAGCATCGGTGGTGCGCCGGCGGCGATGATCACGACGAGGAACGGCGTGTACATCGCCGTCGCGTGTGCGGTAATGCTTGCGAAGGCATAGTGGGCGTAGAAATAGATCACCAGCAGGGCGGCGAGCGCCGCACCCCACATCCATCCGGCCGTGAACCCGGCGGCGGACTCCGCGAACCGCTTGGTGATGCCCGTCTCGCCTAACGCGGCCGCCATCTGCACCAGTCCGCCGTACCAGATGTAGACGTCCCACGCGCTGCGCTCGCTGATCACGTCCTCCCACGTCAGCACGTTCGTCAGTAGCAGCGCGCAGATGCCACCCAGTGCGACGACGGCGTAGTTGATCTGGTGCCAGCTCGTGCTCATCCAGAGCCCGGCGATGAGCGCGAACACGAGCAGCATCACTCGTTCGCCGCGCGACATCCGACCGAGGCGCTGGAGCTCCTCGGCCGCGAACGCCGCGGCTCCCGGTGTACGGCGAACGTCGGGTGGATAGAGCCGATACAGGAGAAGCGGGACGAGGATGAGCGAGAGCAGCCCTGGCACCACCCCGCCCACGAACCAGCGTGCGTACGTGAGCTCGACGTGCGCGACGTCCTTCGCGAACTTCGCGATGAGCACGTTCGACGCCTGGCCCGTCAGGAACATCGCGCAGGCGATGACGTCGCACTGGTACACGGTCGCCATGAGGTAGGCGCCGAGCCGCCGTCGTGTCGGCCCCGGAGTCGAGTCGTACGCCTCGGCCAGACTCTTCGCGACCGGAAAGACGACGCCGCCCGCCCTGGCCCCGTTCGATGGGACCAGCGAAGCGAGCAGGGTATCGGTACCGACCAGGGCGTAGGCGAGTCCGATCGAGCGGTGGCCGATGGCGCGGATGAACACGAGTGCGATTCGACGGCCGAGCCCGGTCTTGACGACGCCGCGCGAGATGAAAAACGCGCAGAGCACGAGCCAGACAATGGGATCGGCGTAACCGCCGAGCGCCTGAGCCGGGGTCAGGGTACCGCTCAACGCCACGGCGGCAACCCCGACGAACACCATCGCGCCGGCCGGGATCGGTCGGACGATCGACCCGACGATGGTGCCGAGGAACAACGCGAGAAGCCGCCACGACTTGACGGTGATCCCGTCGGGCACCGGGGCGAGGAGGATCCCGACGACGGTGGCGATGACGATCGCCCATCGAAGGATGAGGTCGCGCGTCGTGAGGGATTCCTGACTGCCGTGCCCGGTGCTAGCCGCGGCAGGGTCCGCCATCGGGGGTTTGAGTGGCGAAGTCGGCGAGGGCGGCGCGGGGGTGACCGTCATCGGCGCGAATATGCTCCGTTCCGCGGTATGGGGCTATGACTCTGCCGCTCGCAGGCCGACTCGGGTCGAGCGGGTCGAACGGCAGACGCAGATGAACGCAGGCGAACGCAGAAGGCCGCAGAACGGCCAAAAGAGCGGTGACACACCCAGACCAGAAGCCCGCGACCTGGCTCCCATCCAGGCTCGCATCCACACTTGAGTTACGCCCCGCCGCGCAACCCTCCGGCGCCAGGACGTGTCAACCAGCCGAAGACAAAGCAGACCGGTATTTCCGAGCCGAATTCGAGTGAACGAACGCCAGTTGATCGCCGCAGCAGTGGCTGGAGAGGTCACCGCGCAGCGAATGCTCTATGACCAGCACGTCGACCGAGTCTACCGCCTGGCGTTTCGCCTCGCGGGAGAGGACGACCTCGCGCGCGACTTCACGCAGGAGACGTTCATTCGGGCGTTCCAGCGGCTCAAGGACTTTCGCAGTGACTCGTCGTTCGGCACCTGGATCCACACCATCGCGATGTCGGTGTCGCTCAACGGGCTCAGGAAGGTCAAGCGGTTCAGGACGCGCGAAGCACCGATCGACGACGCGCTGACGATCGGCGCAGTGGCTCGACGCGCCGAGCCGGATCTGAAGGAGCGGTTACGGCAGGCGATCGATGCGCTGCCCGAGGGATACAGAACGGTGTTCGTGATGCACGACGTGGAAGGCTACACGCACGAGGAGATCGCAGCCGCGCTGGGCGTCCAGCCGGGAACCTCGAAAGCGCAGCTCTTCCGGGCGAGAGCCAAGCTCCGCGAGGCGCTTGCCGACTTTGCAGGGGAGTGGGTGTCATGACCGACGATGACCGAATGGACGCGTCGCTTCGACAGATGGCGGCGGAGGAGTACAACCGCCCGCCCGAGATCGTGCCGCGCGAGCAGATGTGGGACGTTGTACGGCAAGGGCTCGATGCTGGGACAGCGGGAATGGGGAACAGGGAACGGGGAACCGAGCGAGAGCTCTCGTTCGTTCGCCGAGTGCCCCGGTGGGTCTATTTCGCTGCCGCCGCGGTGCTGCTGCTCGCGGTCGGCATTCAGATGGGGCGCATGATGGGGCCGAGGCAGGACATCGCCCAGGCGCCGCAGCACGTCGCGCCGGACTCGTTAGGCCGCGATTCGACCGGCGTGCCGCGGAACGACGTCGCTCCCATCGCCGACCCGAACCGGACGTACGGGGACAATCGTAGCGACGACAAGGGTCGTCCGCGGCCTCGCCCCGAGCCGGAGCGGCTCGCCGATCCGAACGCGGCAGACGACGGCGCGACGCGCGCCTACACGGTCGCCGCCGCGCAGCACCTCACGGAAGCCGAAGCGATGCTCACGTCGTTCAAGGGCGACCTCTCACGGGGGCGCATGGATGCCCAGATCGCTTCGTGGGGGAAGGACCTGCTCTCGAACACGCGGCTTCTTCTCGATTCACCCGCGGCGCGCGACCCGGTTCGCCGCAAGCTGTTGCAGGACCTCGAACTCGTGCTCGTCCAGATCGTTCAACTGTCTCCAGGCTCCTCGGCGCGTGATCGCGACCTCATCAAGGGCGCGCTGACCGACGACCAGGTCCTGACGAGACTTCGCACCGCGATTCCCTTGAAGGGAACGTGAGGAACATGACCATGAAGACCATCACGATTGCTGCCGCGATGGCGCTGGCGGCAACACCGGCCCTCGCTGCGACACAAGCTCCTGCCTCGTTCGAGCGGAGCGCTTCTCGAGAGTCGCGTGCCTTGCGCTCCGACCTCGGCGCGCCGCGCGCTGGGCCCGACGTCCCGTCGCTGCGTCAGGGCGACCCCGCCGACTCGCTCTATCGCCGAGCGCGTGAGGCGATGAACCGCCGCAACTATACACAGGCCGCCGATCTGTTCCGCGCGGTGACTGACCGGTATCCGAAGTCGCCGTCCGCGCCGTCCGCGATGTACTTCCGCGCGTTCTCGCTCTTCCGGACGGATAATGTCGATCGCATGCGTGAGGCGCGGGATGTCCTGACTGCGCTCCCGAAGAGCTACCCTAACGCGGATCTCGCCGACGCGAAGGCACTCCGCGCACAGGTGTGTAGCGAGCTCGCGCAGCGCGGCGATTCGCAGTGCGCGGCGGAACTCTCCGAGATTGCCAAGACCACCGAGAAGCGCACGGAACGAAGTCCGTCCACGAGCAGCCAGGGCGCGCGGTGCTCCGAGGATGACGACGATGAGCGTATCGTCGCGCTGAACGCGCTCCTGCAGATGGACTCCGATCGCGCGCTCCCGATTCTCAAGAAGGTGCTCGAGCGCCGCGATACGTGCGCATACGTGCTGCGTCGCAAGGCCGTATTCCTCGTCTCGCAGAAGGGCGGCGATGAAGCGGCCGACATCCTGATGCAGACCGCGAAGACCGATCCCGATCGCGAAACGCGCGAGCAGGCGATCTTCTGGCTCGGTCAGGTCGGGTCGGAGCGCGCGGTGGATCTCCTCGAGGATGTGCTGAAGAATGCGCCCGACAACGAAACCAAGGAGAAGGCGATTTTCGCTCTGTCGCAGCACCGGAGCGCGCGCGCCAGCAAGATCCTCCGCGACTTCGCCGCGCGTGAGAGCGAGAACGAGGAGCTCCGCGAGCAGGCGATCTTCTGGCTGGGCCAGAAGCATTCGGAGGAGAACGCGAACTACCTGAAGGCGCTGTATAGCCGGGTGAAGCAGGACGCGCTCAAGCAGAAGATCATCTTCTCGCTCTCGCAGCAGCGCGCCTTCGGCAACAGCGAGTGGATCATGAACATCGCGCTCGATCCGAAGGAGAGCACGGAGATGCGGAAGCAGGCGCTGTTCTGGGCGGGCCAGAATGGCGGCGCCACGACGGAGTCGTTCGTTGCGCTGTACGACAAGATGACGGACCCCGAGATCAAGGAGCAGCTGATCTTCGTGTTCTCGCAGCGTGGTCGCGACAGCAAGGCGGTCGACAAGCTCATGGACATCGCGAAGAACGACAAGGATCGCGAGATGCGGAGCAAGGCCGTGTTCTGGCTCGGGCAGTCGCGTGACCCGCGCGCCGTGAAGTTCCTCGAAGAGCTCATCTCGAAGTAGGGAGGTCTCGTGCGCGCGAGGTGCATGGTGTACGGGACGGTGCTGGCGGGATGCGCGGCCGCATCGCCCGTCATGGCCCAGTCGCTGGGCCAGCGAATCGAGGCGGCGAGGGAGGGGGCGGTGCAGATGACGTACGCCTCGCGTCCCGACGCCTGCGGCGACGGCGCCGACGTCCTGGCGTTAGGCAGGCTGATCACCGTCTATCCCTCGATGCAGGGGCATGGCTGGTCGAACATGAACTGCACGTTCGGCCCGGCGCGCGTCGTCGTGACGAAGCGGGATGGCCAGGTGGCCGGCGTGCGAACGTACGTCGGCGCCGCGCGCCGTTCGGGCGCCGACGTGACCGATCTTGGCATCGTGCCCGCCGGGGAGGCGGCTGCGTACTTCCTCGATCTCGCGTCCACGGCGAGTGGACGCGCCGCGACGTCCGCCATCGCCGCTGCGGCCATTGCCGATAGTGCGGACATCTGGCGGCAGCTGCTCGCGCTCGCGCGGAAGGACGATCGCCCGAACGACGTCCGGAGCTCCGCGCTGTACTGGATGAGTGGCGTCGCGCCCGCCGAGGCGGCCGCGCCTCTCGCGGCGCTGGCGCGGAGCGGTGCGGAGTCGAAGACGATGCGTGAGGGCATCATCATGGCGCTCGCACAGCTCCGCGATGGCGCGGGTGTCCCCACGCTCATCGAGATGGCGGGTCGCGACGACGGCGAACACTGGCTCCGCGAGCGCGCCATCTTCTGGTTAGGCAACACCCAGGACGATCGAGCGCGGGCCACGCTGCGCAGTCTCGCGGCGAGTGACACACTGGCCATGGATCTTCGCGACCAGGCCATCTTCGCGCTCGGCTTCCTCGACCAGCGCGGCGGCAACGGACCGTTCCTGCGCGCGCTGTACGAGCGCGTGGACGGCAGGCGGGTGAAGGAGAAGATCATTCAGGCCGTCGCCCAGCTCGATGAGACCGCTGACCAGCGCTGGCTGGTGGACCGCGTGCTGGACACACGGGAGCCGATCGACCTCAGGAAGCAGGCCCTGTTCTGGCGCGGGCAGAAGAACGACTCCCCGGTAGGCGATCTGATCACGCTCTACCCGCGGCTCGAAACTCAGGAGCTGCGCGACCACTTCGTGTTCGTGCTCTCCCAGCGCCATGAGACGGCCGCAGTGGACAAGCTGATCGACATCGCGCGCAACGACACCGATCGCGAGATCCGCGCGAAGGCGACGTTCTGGCTCGGCCAGAGTCGCGATCCGCGCGCCGCGAAATTCCTCGAGGAGAGGATCTCCAAATGACGACACGCATCACGCCTCGCTATGCTCTCGCGCTCCTGCTGAGCGCGTCGGTCGCGTCGGCGCTGGGCGCACAGCCCATCGCGGACCGCGTTTCCCGCGCCGGCAATGGGTCCGTTCGCATGAGCTTCGCCACGCGACCGGAATTGTGCGGCCGGGGTGGCAACATTCACCGCGGCGGCGACTGGCACGGGAACTTCGGATCCGGCGAACGCAATCGCGACGTCGAGTGGGATTCCGTCTGCGATTACGGGCCGGGCCGACTCGTGCTCGACAAGCGGGACGGTGAGATCGTGGCGGTGCGTTTCTACGTGGGCGGGCGATGGCGCGCGAATACCGATGGCGTGACGGATCTGGGCGCCGTGCCGGCGAAGGAAGCGGCGGACTACCTCGTGTCGCTCGCGTCGACGCTGCCGGGCAGGGCGGGGCGCGATGCCATCTTTCCCGCGACGATCGCTGACAGCGCGACGGTCTGGCCGGCGCTGATCCGTCTTGCCCGTGACGAAGAGCGCCCACGTGAAACGCGCAAGCAGGCGGTGTTCTGGCTGGGCCAGGCAGCGGGCGACGCGGCGAGTGCGGGTCTCGATTCGTTGTCGCAGGACTCGAGTGTCGACCGCGAAGTGCAGAAGCAGGTCGTGTTCGCCCTGTCGCAGCGCCCACGCGACGAAGGCATCCCGATTCTGATTCGTGTCGCACGCACGCACCGTGACCCCGAAGTCCGCAAGCAGGCCGTCTTCTGGCTCGGCCAGTCCAACGACCCGCGGGCGATTGCCCTTTTCGAGGAGCTGCTGACGAAGCGATAGCTCTCGTGTGCTGGAGCAGCCATCACGTGGGTACTGGCCAGGGATTTTTACCGCAGAGTACGCGGAGGGCGCAGAGAACTGCACGGCCCGCGAGCGGCTCCGGACGCAGCGCGATTGTACTGTTTTGATCTTTTCTTTTTTGGGAAGGACCCGGGATACCAACGCGTCCCGAGGCCGTTCCCCTCGTTCAAAGGTCCTGGGTTTGAAGCCTAACGTCGTTCCCGAATTTCTCTGCGCCCTCCGCGTGCTCTGCGGTTAGGCTCTTCCCAAGCAGCCAGCAGCCCGTTAGGCAGGGTATGCCCACGCCACGAGCTCGCCCTCGAACGCGGCATACAACGGCGGTTTGGGGCTAGAAGAGCCCCTCCCAGTCCCGGCAGGACCAGCCCGCGGTGCCCACATGGACCCCCCCTTGCGCGCGTTCCCCACGTGCACGCTGCGGCGCGGCCCGCGGCGGTGCAACAGACGACGTTGCCGTACTGCCACTCAGTGCACGATGGCTGCCGCGCCCCGCTCGGAACGCCCGCTTCGCGCTAGTCGCTCGGGCGGCCGCTCGCCTTCAGCGTCATGAAGCCGCCGAGCATCGATGTGAGGAAGGCGACGACGCCGAAGAAGTGCACCCACCGAGCGATCACCGTGTCGCGCGGCAGCAGGTCCCAGTTGATCAGCAGGTACCACCAGTCGTGGATGCTGTCCTCGCCGCCGAGCAGCGGAAGGTTCTGCGCCCGGGCGTCGCCGATGTAGCGGGCGACGTTCAGCAGGTTCACCCCCACCCAGCTCATCGTGACGGCAGCCGCATACCGCTGCTTCGTCCAGACGAAGTAGCCGACGAACGCCAGCGGCACCATGACCTGAAATGCCGACCCGCCGAGGATGGTCAGCGTTTCGCCGAACGCGGAGAAGACGAGGTGCCCGGCTTCGTGGACCGCCAGATTGAGGTCGTCCAGCGGGTCCCAGTACTCGGGGTTCCGCACACGCGCGAGGGCGTAGACCGCGATGAGCACCAGAAACGCAATGCGAACGCGCCTCCGGAGCACGCTCGTTTCGCCCGTCGATTCCGACGGAACTGCGTCCATTGCGCCGGACCGGGTTCGCTCGCGTTCCATGCCTGCAGGACGACCGAGGGCCGCTGTCGGGTCACCGCGTTTGCCGGGGCGCCGCGTTCGCTCCCGTGTCCGGACTTGGATCCCGGTTCGCGGTTTTCGGTTCCGGTTCCCGTCTCCCGTCTCCCGTTTCCCCGGTTGCCAGCGCCGCCAGGCGCCCTCCCGCTTCCCGATTCCCGCTTCCCGAGGTTGATTCCGGTCACCCCGAACCATTGCGAGTAATTGCCATGCCTGGTGTGGTTTATCTCAACGGCGAGTTCCTGCCGCGTGAGCGTGCGACGCTTTCCGTCGACGATCGCGGCTTCATCTTCGGTGACGGCATCTACGAGGTCACCCGCGTCGTGAATGGCCGGCTGTTCGAGCCGGATCGACACATGCGCCGGCTCATGTACGGGCTTCGCGGCATCGGGATCGATCCGCGCATGACCGCCGAGCAGATCATCGACGTCCATTACCGCCTGATCCGTGAGAACGGGCTGACGAGTGGCGAGGCCACGGTCTACCTGCAGATCACGCGCGGTGCGGCGCCCCGCACGCACTATTTCCCGCCGGCGACCACGCAACCCACGGTCTTTCTGTCGGCGTCGCCGTTCACGCCGAACCCCGCCTTGCGTGAGGCCGGTGCCACCGCGGTCACCTATCCCGACATCCGCTGGTCGCGCTGCGACCTCAAGACCGTCAACCTTCTGGGTGCCGTCCTGGCGAAACAGCATGCGGTCGCCGCCGGCTCGCTCGAGGCCGTATTCATCCGCGACGGCGTCGTCACCGAGGGTTCGCACACGAACGTGTTCGGTGTGATCGACGGCGAGCTGCGGACCTATCCGCGATCGAATTACATCCTGCCGGGCATCACCCGCGACGTCGTGCTCGAGCTCGCGATCGAGGAAGGCGTGAACGTGCGCGAGACGCCCATCCTGCAGCAGGAGATCGGCCGTCTCGACGAGCTGTTCGTCACCGGCACCACCAGCGACGTCACGCCGATCGTGCAGCTCGATGGCCGGCCAGTGGGATCGGGAACGCCAGGCCGCATAACGCAACAGCTCGCCGCCGCGCTCGATCGCAAGCTGTACGCGAGCACATCGGCCGCGAACCCCGAGCTCGCAGCCACGCACTGAGCGGTGTCATCCCGAGAGGCGACAGCGGTCCCTCGGGATGACGCCACCGGCTACTCACCCCAATCGCCGCACATGCACCGCCGATTCCGCCTCACCGCTTCGCTCTCGTCCGCTGCACTGATCGCCACCGCCCCGCTGGCCGCGCAGACCGTGCCGGCCACGAACGCGACCGTTCGCCGCACGCTCGACCGGATCAAGGCCGACAACGCCTGGACGCTCGATCAGCAGCAGTCGATCTGCGGGATTCCGGCGCCGCCGTTCAAGGAGACCGTGCGTGGGGCGGAGTACAAGCGCCGGCTCGAGGCGTTAGGCCTCACCGTCCGCATCGACTCCATCGGAAACGTCATCGCCGAGCGGCGCGGAACCGGCAGCGGGCCGACGGTCATGATCGCGGGGCACCTCGACACAGTGTTCCCCGAGGGCACGGATGTGAAGGTGAAGCGCGACGGCACGAAGATGGCCGGCCCTGGCATCGGTGACGACTGCCGTGGGCTCGCCGTGGTGCTGTCCGTCGCTCGCGCCTTCCAGATGGAGAAGCTCGCGACGACGGGCACCGTCATCTTCGTCGGAAACGTCGGCGAGGAGGGTCCCGGAAACCTGCGCGGCGTCCGCCACCTGTTCGACCGCGAATACAAGGGCAAGATCGACTACTTCATCTCCGTCGACGGAACGGGGCTCGGCGTCACGAGCCGCGCGGTCGGCAGCAACCGCTATCGCGTCGCGTACAAGGGGCCCGGTGGTCACAGCTACGGGGCGTTCGGGATGCCGAACCCGATTCACGCGTTAGGACGGGCGATCGCCGGTATCGCCGACATTCAGGTCCCCACCTCCCCCAAGGCGACGTTCAACGTCGGCATCATCGAAGGCGGCACGTCCGTCAATACCATCTCACCGAGCGGGTCCATGGACGTCGATCTCCGCTCGGAGTCTGCGAAGGCCCTCGCCGATCTCGACGCGAAGTTTCAGACCGCCGTTCGCGAGGCCGCGACCGCCGAGAACGCTCGCTGGTCGTCGTCTCGGGTACGGATCTCGCTTAAGCTCGACACGATCGGCATTCGACCGGCCGGTGGCCAGCCTGACGATGCGCCCATCGTACGGGCAGCCGTCGCTGCCGGTAAGGCGCTCGGCTTCACTGCGCCCACGACCGCCTCCAGCACCGATGCGAATTATCCGATGAGTCTTGGCATTCCCGCGATCACGATCGACGGCGGCGGCGACGGTCAGGGCGCGCACGCCACGTCCGAGTCCTATGACGACGGCGACAAGGGTTGGCTCGGTCCGCAGTGGGCCGCACTGATCATTGCCACGCTTGCTCAGGCTCGCTGACGCGAGACGTCGCGGGACACCGCTTTCACGCCGGAGTTCTTGTTGCGCTACGCATCCGCCGTCCCGGGGCTCGTGTTGGCCGCCCGTTGGCTGGCCGCGCAGGATACCACGACTGCGCGTCCTCCGACACCCGCCCTGGGCCCGCGATGCAATGGCGAGATCATCTCCGCCGTGACCGTGGATCGCCAGGAGCCGGTGATGGTGGAGCGCTCGGTGGGATGGGCGCGTCCCCTTCTCCGCTTCGCGCTGTCTGGCGCACCGACGCGCGAGTCGGCGGTCGTTCCGTTCCTTCTCGTTCGGCAGGGGGTTGCCTGTACCGAGGTGCTGCTCCGGGAGTCTGAGCGCGTACTGCGCGCGCAGCCGTACCTGGCGGATGCACGCGCCGTCGCGGTGCCCGATTCGAACGGCACCGTACGCGTGCAGTTCTCGACCACCGACGATATCCGGCCGATCGTCGGGCTCGGCCTGAAGAGCGGACGTGCCACGCGTCTCAAGGTCGGGAGCAGTAACCTCGGGGGCTACGGCGCGGCTGCGGCGGTGCAGTGGCAGCAGGGGTTCGCCTTCCGCGATGGCTGGTCGGTGCGCTTCACCGAATATCACACGTTCGGCCAGCCCTATCTGTTCGACAGTCAGCTCGAGCGCGCCCCACTCGGGGAGATCCTCACGGCGTCGCTGTCGAGGCCACTGTACTCCCAGCTGCAGGCGATCGCCTGGTCGGCCAGTGTCGCGCAGGTCAACCGCTTCCAGAGCTTTCAGAGAGCCGATGGCCTCGACCCGCTCTCGCTCGATGTCGAGCGCCGGAGTTGGCTGGCCAATGCCGTCTATCGGATCGGCGGCGGCGCGAACGGGCTCTTCGCCGGCGCGCAGTTCTCCGGCGATCGCGTCTCGACGGCCGACAGTGGCGTCGTCATCACCGACACTGGCTTCGTCGACGATCCGGACACCACGCTCGGCCCACGCTATAGCACACAGACCAGCACAATGGCGTCCGCCATCGTCGGCGTGCGCGCATTGCGGTTCTTCAAGGCCCAGGGGTTCGACGCGCTGGAGGGTGCACAGGACGTCGCGAACGGCATACAGGCTGGCGCGCTGGGCGGCCACAGCATCTCGGGGGATGCCGCGTGGGTCCTTGCGACCCAGGTCTATGCCGGAGCGGGGTCGCCGAAATCGTTCGTCGGAATGCAGGTAGCCGTCGAGACGGGTGTCGCCAATGGGGACTGGACCGACCTGATCGCAGAGGGACGCATCGCGTGGTACGCGCGCCCTTCGAGACGGCGCACGCGCATCGCGAGCATCGAGTACGCGGGCGGGTGGAACACGTCGGTGCCATTCCAGCTCCGGCTAGGCACCAGTCGCGCGGGTGTGCGCGGCTTCGAGGATTCCGAGACGGCGGGCGGTCGCCGTGCGGTCGCGAGACTCGAGGAGCGCTTCGTCTTCCCAGGTGTGTCGAAATACCTGGGATTCGGCGGTTCAGCGTTCCTCGATGCGGGGAAGATGTGGGCCGGCGACGTGCCGTTCGGCCGAACGGTGAGCCCGCGCGTCGGTGGCGGCATTGGGTTGATCTTCGCGGTGCCGCGCTCCAGTCGGAAGAATCTGCGCGTGGAACTCGCCACGCCGCTGACCCCGGACGACGGCTCGCATTGGGGCGTGAACGTGACGATCACGTCGGGTCGCCCGCGTTTCTGGCGCCCTGCGTCGGACCTTGCTCGTGCCCGCTCGGCGGCGCAGACGCCGGCGGTGTTCGGCTGGCCGTAGCGGCGTCGCGGCCTACGGCCGCGACGGCCGCAGCTATCAGCTATCAGCCATCGCCGTCAGGCTGTGTCATTCCGAGTAGAGCGTCGGTTGCGTTCGGGATGACAACCAGCCTCACCGACCGCATCTTTCGATGTGACCGCCGACCCCCACCTTTCCGCCGCCCTGTCTGGACGTTACCGCCTCGAGCGCGAGCTCGGATCGGGGGGAATGGCCACCGTCTATCTGGCCCACGACGAGCGTCACGACCGTCCGGTGGCGATCAAGGTGTTGCATCCGGACATCGCCGCGTCCGTGGGTGCCGAGCGGTTCCTGGCCGAGATCCACACGACGGCCAAGCTCGCCCATCCGAACATCCTGCCGCTGTTCGATTCGGGCACCGAGGCGGGCGTCCTGTACTACGTGATGCCGCTCGTCACCGGAGAGTCGCTCCGCGCGCGCCTCGAGCGCGAACGCATGATCGACTCTGGCGAGGCGCTGCGCATCACGCTCGAGGTCGCAGATGCGCTCGCGTATGCCCACGCGAACGGGGTGATCCATCGCGACATCAAGCCGGAGAACATCCTCCTCGCGGGGTCCCCCGGTGACGGTCGCGTGGCGCACGCGCTCGTCGCCGATTTCGGGATTGCGCGCGCCGCCCCCACACCCGGCAACGAGCGTCTAACGACGATCGGCCTGACGCTCGGCACGCCGGCCTACATGAGCCCCGAGCAGGCGGCCGCCGATCCGCACGTCGATGGCCGGACGGATCAGTACAGCCTCGCGTGCGTGCTGTTCGAAATGCTCGTGGGCGCCCCGCCGTTCGCCGGTCCGTCGGTGGAAGCGATTCTCGTACGGCGGTTCACGCGTCCGCCACCGCGAGCGTCGGAGCGACGCGAAGGCATTCCCCGTCATGTCGACGGCGCGGTGCTCACGGCGATGGCGCGCGACCCCGATGAGCGTTTCGCGTCCATGGAGCGCTTCATCGACGCGTTGGGCGCGCCGACGCAGCCGCGCGCGTCGATGCCGGGGGCGGAGGCGTCCGTCGCCGTGCTGCCGTTCGCAAACATGAGCGCCGATCCGGACGGCGAATACTTCGGCGACGGCATGGCCGAGGAGATCATCAACGCGCTGGTGCAGGTGTCGGGGCTTCGCGTTGCCCCGCGCACGTCCGCGTTCGCATTCAAGGGCAAAGCCCACGATCTGCGCGCGGTTGGTGAGAAGCTGAACGTGGCGACCGTGCTGGAGGGAAGCGTGCGCCGCGCCGGCAATCGCGTTCGCATCACGGCACAGCTCATCAACGTGAACGACGGCCAGCATCTCTGGTCCGACCGTTTCGATCGAGAGCTGACGGACATTTTCGCGATTCAGGATGAGATCGCAACGGCGATCGCATCGCGGCTCGCGGTAGCCCTCCGGCGAGAGCATGGCGGGTCGCTCGTTAGGCCGTCGACATCGAACCTCGACGCATACGAGCTGTACCTGAAAGCGAGATCACTGATGAAGGAGCGAGGCGCCGCGTTGCTGACGGCGATCGACCTGCTTGACCGAGCCGTCGCGCTCGATCCTGGGTTCGCGCCGGCGCTCGCCTATCTCGCACACTCGTTGATCCTGTCGAGCTTCTGGGGTCTATCGGCTCCCGACCGCGTGATGCCGCGGGCAGCGTGGGCAGCTGCCGCGGCGCTCGAGCACGACCCGAGTCTGGTGGCGGCGCACACGGCGTCGGCGCTCGTGGCGACCTGCATCCAGTTCGACCCCGATCGCGCAACAGCGGCGTGGAATCGCGCGCTGATGATCGACCCGTGGGACGCCGAGGCTCGTGTGTTGCGCGCCGCGTTCGACCTCTGCTACACGCGCGGTGCGTTCGACGAGGCGATCGCCGAAGTGCGCGCGGTGATCGAGCGCGATCCGCTCAGCGCGATCGCGCACACGCAGCTCGCAGTGATCCTGAGCTTCGCGGACCGGCTCGATCAGGCGATGGTGGAAGCGAAGCGGGCGCGGGAGCTCGACCCGGTCTCATTCTTTGCGGTCTGGGCCGCGGTGAACGCGGTGGCGTTCGGCGAGAATGCGGGCGAGGCGGTGGATTCGATCATTGCGTTCTTGCCGCGCTACGGACGGCATGCGTGGCTGATGATGGCGCTCGCGGCGGCATCCGCACGCGCTGGTCTCGCGGATCGAGCCGAAGCGGCGTTCCTCGAGCTGAGCGCTCGGTCGCGGATCGAGTACGTATCGCCGGCGGTGATGGCCGCGACGGCGGAGTTCGCGGAGCGACGAACCGAGGCCCTCGAGCTACTCCGGAGCGCCGTGGAGATTCGAGACCCGGTGCTCGGCGCGTTTGCCATGCATTCGCCGCCGATGGGCAAGCTGCGGACAGCGCCGGAGTTCTGGGAGATCATCGGC
>Ga0207675_100000998_pt1 | contig 28040 bp, 26 predicted proteins | sample KBSSwiS42_FD_184305 | JGI IMG/M metagenome (GOLD analysis project Ga0207675, IMG submission 184305) | Switchgrass rhizosphere microbial communities from Kellogg Biological Station, Michigan, USA - KBS Switchgrass S4-2 (SPAdes) (version 2) | ecosystem: Host-associated > Plants > Roots >...
GCCCGCCACCCGCCGAATCGCCCGCGAGCACGATGCGCGACGGTGCGATCCCCTGCGCCAGCAACGCGCGATAGGCAGTGACGGAATCGTCGATCGCCGTCGGAAAGCGATGCTCGGGCGCGAGGCGATAATCGATGGCGTAGGTCACGGTCCCGGCAGCGCGTCCCAGCTCCGCGGCCAGACTGCGATAGCCGCTTGCACTGCCGATGACATAGCCGCCCCCGTGAAGGTAGAGGAGCGCATGCGCGGCGTCACTCTGCGGGCTGGCGATCCGCAGACCGGGGACACCGCCCAGGTCCAGGGGCTCGCTGTGCAAGTCGCCGGCAAAGGGAATGTCGGCCAGCATCGCTTCGAAGGCACTCCGAGCCTCGACCGGCGGTACCGTCAGGTCCAGACTGTTTGCGCGCAGCCCCTCGATCAGCGCGGTCAGTTCGGGACTCGCCATCATGCTCGCTCCTGTCGACGGGACGCAGGTGCGGCCCGCTTGCGCCGATGCGATCGACACCGGCGCAAGCGGCATATTCGGATATTTACAGGAAGTAAAATTCGGGACGGCGGAAGCGCAGGACCGAATGGCGCAATGGCCCCAGCTAAGGGCGCTATGGCCGCGCAAGAGCCGGTCGGAGCGCGCTTACTTCAGCGCGAGGAACTGCTTCGCGGCCAGGGTGTCGGCCGAAGCCATTTCGATCGGGGCGATGGCATCGTCCTGTTCGAACACGCCGCGTGCGGTGTTCGAGTAGATGAAGCCCTTGGTGGCATAGGTCGAAGAGCCGAGATCGCCAGTCGGCGCGTACCACACCTTGACCTGGGTCCAGTCTCCGTTCGGCGACACGTCGACCGCGCGGACGTTGCGCTCGATCTTGCCGGGGTGTGACCAATTGGCGTGCGTGATCAGCACTTCGCGGTCGCTGATCACTTTCGAGACCATCGCGACGTGACCGGCGCGCATCCGGCCGGTCGACGAGAAGGCGAGCACGGCACCGACTTCAGGGGTCTGGCCACGCTCGTAGCGGCCCTCGGCCTGCGACCACCAAGTCACGGCATTGCCGCGGATGTCGATTCCCGAAACCGCACGGGCGTAGGTGGCGCATTGCCAGAACTGGGCTTGCGCAGGTGCAGCAATCGTCAGGCAAAGTGCTACCAACGGTGCGAATCGCACCGCGAATTTCCGAAACTTCATGGAACCCCCAGGTCCGCTCTCGAAGACTTGTAGGATGGACTAAGCAGGTTGGTTGGACGCGGTACACCCCGGCACCCGGCTTTTCCGACGAACCGTTGCGACGAAGCGATGACGCACCAAAACCGCCTTCCGCAGCGCAACACGCGCACTGAATACCCTGTGAATAAGTTACCCGGGCCTTGCACCGCCGATTCTCGACCTCCTATAGTGCGCCATGTCGTCCAAAGACCTGTTCGCGTCGCCCGCGGCCGCTGCTGCGCAAAGCTATGACGCTTCGTCGATCGAAGTGCTCGAAGGGCTCGAGCCGGTACGCCGCCGGCCGGGCATGTACATCGGCGGCACGGACGAACGCGCGCTGCATCACCTCGCCGCCGAAGTGCTCGACAATGCGATGGACGAGGCCGTCGCCGGCCATGCCAATCGTATCGAAGTGACGCTGGAGGCCGCCAACCGGCTGACGATCGTCGACAATGGCCGCGGCATGCCGGTCGATCCGCACCCCAAGTTTCCCGACAAGTCGGCGCTCGAAGTGATCCTGGGCATGCTCCATTCGGGGGGCAAATTCTCGGGCAAGGCGTACAACACCAGCGGCGGCCTGCACGGCGTCGGCGTGAGCGTGGTCAACGCGTTGTCGATGGACACGGTGGTCGAAGTCGCGCGCGAGAAGCAGCTCTATCGCCAGCGCTTCGCGCGCGGCGTGACGCTGGGGCCGCTCGAGCATCTCGGCGGGACGCCCAACCGGCGCGGCACGTCGGTGGCGTTCACGCCCGACACCGAGATCTTCGGCGAGATGCAGTTCAAGCCGAGCCGGTTGTACAAGCTCGCTCGATCGAAGGCCTATCTGTTCGCCGGGGTCGAGATTCGCTGGAAATGCGCGGCCGAGCTGATCAGCGACGAGACTCCGGCCGAAGCGGTGCTGCAGTTCCCGGGCGGGCTCGCCGATCATTTGCGCGAACAGCTCGGCAGCCGCGAATGCGCGACCGCCGACTTCTTCCTGGGATCACAGGATTTCCCGGAAACTCAGGGCCGCGTCGAATGGGCGGTGTCGTGGCCGCTGTGGAGCGACGGTTCGTACAGCTGGTATTGCAACACCATCCCGACCCCCGACGGCGGCACGCACGAGGCGGGGCTGCGCGCCGCACTGACCAAGGGCATCCGCGCGTTCGGCGACCTGGTCGGGCAGAAGAAAGCGAAGGACATCACTGCCGACGATATCATGACCGGCAGCGAGCTGATGCTGTCGGTGTTCATCCGCGAGCCGCAGTTCCAGTCGCAGACCAAGGACCGGCTGACTTCGCCCGAAGCCGCGGGCCTGGTCGAAAAGGCGGTGCGCGACCATTTCGACCATTTCCTTGCCGACCATATGGACCGCGGCAAGGCACTGCTCGGCTATGTGCTCGAGCGGATGGACGAAAGGCTGCGGCGCAAGGCCGAGCGCGAAGTCAAGCGCAAGACCGCGACCTCCGGGCGCAAGCTGCGACTGCCGGGCAAGCTCACCGATTGTTCGTCGGACGAGCCGGCGGGCACCGAGCTGTTCATCGTCGAAGGCGACAGCGCCGGCGGCTCGGCGAAGCAGGCGCGCGACCGCAAGACCCAGGCGATCCTGCCGATCCGCGGCAAGATCCTCAACGTGGCGAGCGCGACCAGCGCCAAGATCCTGGCGAACCAGGAAATCGCCGACCTGATCCAGGCGCTCGGCTGTGGCACGCGCAAGGACTGCCAGCCCGACAATCTGCGCTATGAGCGCATCATCATCATGACCGACGCCGACGTCGACGGCGCGCATATCGCGACGCTGCTGATGACCTTCTTCTTCCAGGAAATGCCCGAGCTGGTGCGCCGCGGGCACCTCCACCTCGCGCAGCCGCCGCTCTATCGCATCACGTCCGGCGCCAAATCCGCCTATGCGCGCGACGACGCGCAGCGCGCCGAGATCGAAGAGACTTTGTTCAAGGGCAAGAAGGTCGAAGTCAGCCGGTTCAAGGGGCTCGGCGAAATGAACCCCGACCAGCTCAAGGAAACCACGATGGACCCGGCGAAACGCGCGATGCTGCGCGTCACGCTGCCGCAAGAATATGAGGAGCGCGCCGGCGTGAAGGATCTGGTCGAGCGGCTGATGGGCACAAATCCGGCGCACCGCTTTGCGTTCATCCAGGAGAATGCGGGGCGGCTGGAGGAAGAGGCGATCGACGCCTAGAGCAGCGGAGGGCATCCAATCCCAAACGGTGCCCCGAGAAGAGGGGCTAATTACGGGTGTGGGTCACTTTCGATCATCATGCGCGTGCTCACCCTCGGCGAACGCTGACGCAGCTGATACTGGCGGCTCCCCGGTCGTGGTCACGCGCGAGATATGAACCGAGGCCTTCTCTTGAGGCGGAGATCCGGAAACCGCGCTTATCTTGGTGCGGGACACCCTCGATCAAACCCGCTTCAAGCGCGCGCTTCCGGAGTTCGCCTGGCCGCGCATCCACATCAATTTCGAAAAAGACGGGCGGTGCGGTTCCCACCATCACGGTCCCGGGGACGCCTTTGAATGGCAGATAGTCGAAACCAGAAACATGTCGGACGCGCAGGCCAAGAATCCTAAGGGGCGCAGTGGGCGCGAAAAGATAGATACCGCTTTCGTTGTCGACGTACCGGATCAGCCTGTTTGCCAGCATCGCGTTTACGGCGCGCCCAACCTGTGGGTCGTTCTGGCACCTGATCTGGTCGAGTAGCGCCACCTCGGTCAGATCAAGTAGGCGCGTTGTCGCCGGCTTGTTGTCGCGTGGGTGCGAAGAACGTTCTCGCGCAAGCGCATTTGCTGTCAAAATCAGAGCACTCGTCAGTGCAATGCTGAGTTGCAGTTTCACGTCTCATGCCCCCTCGGCGTGTCAGTATCAGCGGTCCGCCACGCCATTTCGTCGCGGCCCGCCGCGCGTACCTCCCCGCCAGCACGAAGAACACCACCTTACGCCGCCCGGTTTCCGAGATCGGCCCCTTACGCTTCCAGCACCGCTGATATACCGGTTGCTGGCGGCGCGGCGAGCGGAAATCCTTGAGGATCCAGCGCGCTGCACGCCGCGAGCGCATGGACCACTTTCGACAGCTTCCGCATCCTCTTTTGCCGTGCAGGCGATCCCTGCGTGTTCAGTCTTTGGCCGCCAGGTCCATGAAGTTCCGCGCCGCGTCGCGATCGTTCGGGTCGGGAAACGCCACGTCGAGATCCGGCGCGTTGCCGAGCATGTAGAGCAGCGACCATAAGGCGAAGCGCCGGCTGCGGTCGGTTTCGAGGCCGAGGTCGACGCGCATGCGTTCGGCAGCTCCGGCGAGCGCGTCGCTCGAGACCGTCTCGAGCTCGCGCGTTCCGAAATAGCGGAGCAACAGGTCGTCGAAGCGCATGGCGTGGCGCTATCGAGTAGCCGCCGGCTGGGCAAGGTGCGCCGGCAGAACGGGGTGCCGCTCCCAGGTCCGCATCCGCCGGGACCGGTCCGCCCAGAGCAACATAATAGTGGAGTCAAACAACGAATTTGGCGTATGACCTTTCGATACGATAACGGACGGTACGGAGCAGGGGCGTGAACGGCAGGATCATCTTGGGGGCCACGGCGGTGCTCGCGGCTTGGCCGGCGGCGGCGCACCATTCGTTCGCAGCGTTTTTCGACGCCAGCAAGCAGGTGAAGATCACCGGCACCGTCACCGAGTTTCAGTTCACCAATCCGCACGGGTTGATCGTGCTGATGGTCAAAGGCGCCGACGGCAAGGAGCAGGAATGGCGCGTCGAGACCAACGCGCCGGTGGTGCTGCGCCGGCGCGGCTGGACGCTGCAGAGCGTGAAGCCGGGCGAGCCAGTGACGATCGAGGGCTGGCCCTCGCGCGACGGCAGGCCCTATCTGCGGCTGCGCGCGGCGTTCCATCCGGACGGAACGCCGATCGGAATTCCGTTCGGGACAGGCGAACTCTGAGCGAGTCGACGGTTTCTGTCGTTCCTTCGTCACTCCGGACTGTTGCCATGTGCGCCAACATACCCTCCCCCGCAAACCGTCATCCCCGCGAAAGCGGGGAGCCAGGGTGGCAGAGGGCGTCACCTGCGGCCCTGGCTTCCCGCTTTCGCGGGAATGACGAACAAGGGGATGGTGCGCGCGAATCCCTCAAAATTAGCGCCCGCGGGAACAAGTCCGGGGTGACGAGGAGGAAAGAATGGGCCGGGGCATAACTTCTGTCTGGCTGATTGCTGCACTGGCGGCGACGATCCCCAGTAACACCCTCGCCCGGCAGAAACCCCCCAAACCCACTGCGGCGCTCGCCCATCCCGATCTCTCCGGTTTCTGGGGGCCGTCGCTGGGGAAGCCGGACCCCGCGCTGATGGCCAAGCTACCGCCGAACACGGTGATGCTCGACGATACCGGCGCAGCCGAATTTCCGAAGGGTGAATATGGCGGGCTCAAGCTCAAGCCGAACACGCTCGCGAAAGCGCAGAAGTGGAAGCCCGAGGACGAGATGACGATCAGCCGCACCTGTTCGGTGCAATCGTCGATCTACACCATTCAGGGTCCCTTCCCGTTCGAGATCTATCAGACGCCGCAGCTGATCGTGTTCAAATATGAATATTACGACCAGGTGCGGCTGGTGTTCATGGACGGCCGCGGACATCCGGCCGACGCGCCGCACACCAAGGGCGGGCATTCGATCGGCCATTGGGAAGGCGACGAGCTGGTGGTGGACACCAGGCTGTTCGAGCCGTCGACGATCACCAACAACGGGCTCGAGCACAGCGAGAACATTCATATGGTCGAGCGCTACAAGCTGAGCCCCGACCACAAGACGCTGATGGCGACCCAGTGGTTCGAGGATCCCGAGGTCCTCGACAACAATGGCGCGCGCTACATCCAGTGGAAGGCCAAGCCGGGGTATTATGTCTATCCCTATGATTGCGACCCGAGCTTCGCGCTGAACTACAAGGCGAAGTGACCTCTCCCGCAGCTTGACGGGCGGAGGGAAAACCGGTCTTGTACGAGCAACAGGACGGACGTCGGACAGTGTTCCGGCCAAACTTCCGGGTCGACAGAAGATGAATCTCTAGCCGTCCTTCCGCCGCGGAGGGATGCTCTTGGCGGGGGTGACGATGGCGATCCACAACAGGTTGTTGGTGACCAGGTTCTTGCTGACGGCGGGCGTGCTGGCGCTCGCCGGCTGCCACAAGGCCATCCAGGACGAAGCGCAACTGGCCGGCGTGTCCGAGGACAGGCTGGTCCAGGCCGACGAGAATTACTTCAAGGACATGGACAATGGCATCCCGCTCTCCGCCGAGGAAGTGAAGGGACGCAACATGTGGATCGTGTGGACCGGCGGGAACGACCGGTTCTGGGATTATATGTCCAAGCCGACGTTCGGCGGATTCGACCTGCTCAAGCTCGTCGCACCGCCGCCGGGCAGCCCGAACAGCCGCGGCAACCGCTGGAAGACGCTCGGCCTGGTCAACGAGCCCTGCTTCAGGGCGCCGACCAAGGCCGACCAATATGGCTTGTGGCTCGACACGCGCGACGCCAGCTGCCCGCCCGATCCGTTCGCCAATGCCGAGAAATATCCCGGCGTGAAGATCGGGGCGCGCGGCACCACCGTGCCGGTCGGCTCCTATTTCGGCGATCCTTCAGGGATCGTCGGACTGCGGCTGTTCCCCAATCCCGATTTCGACGGCAAGGCCAAGGCGCATTGGGACGCGCAGAAATACTACAACGACCCACGTTACTATAACGACCCCAATCTGGTGCGCCCGTACCGGGTGGGCATGAGCTGCGGCTTCTGCCACGTCGGGCCGAGCCCGATCCATCCGCCGGCCGATCCCGCCAACCCGACCTATGCCGATCTCAATTCGACCGTCGGCGCGCAATATATGTGGGTCGACCGGCTGTTCATGTGGAACCCCAATCCGCGCAACTTCATGTACCAGCTGGTACAGACCTATCGCCCAGGTGCGATGGACACGTCGCTGGTCTCGACCGACAACATCAACAATCCACGCACGATGAACGCAGTCTATCTGCTGGGCGAGCGGCTCGCGGCGGGCAAGCGCATCGGGCATGAATCGCTGGCCGGCGGCAGCAAGGACAATGTTCAGTTCAACAGCCTCTACAAAACGGGGCCGCTGACCGAATTCTACAAGGCGCCCGACCAGGTGTGGACGCCGCACGTGCTCAAGGACGGCGCGGACGCCGTCGGCGCGCTCGGTGCGCTCAACCGCGTCTACATCAATATCGGCCTGTTCAGCGAAGACTGGCTCACCCATTTCAATGCGGTGGCCGGCGGCAAGCCGATCAGTCCGTTTACGATCGCGAACGCGCGCACCAATTCGGCCTATTGGCGCGCGACCGAGAAGGGTACGCCGTTCACGGCACTGTTCTTCCTCAAGGCCGCGCAGCCCGATCCGCTCGAGAAGGCGCCGGGCGGCGCAACCTATCTGAAGGCGAGCGCCGACGTGCTGGCGCACGGGCGTACGGTCTTCGCCAACACCTGCGCGCGCTGCCACTCGAGCAAGCAGCCGCAACCCCCGGCGAACATCGCGCTCGCCGGTGCGATCGGCGGCGACTATCTCAAGCACTTCGAGGCCTGGTGGCACTGGACGCAGAGCGACGACTTCAAAGCGAAGATGCGCGCGATCGTCGAGCGGCCCGATTTCAGGACCAACAACTATCTGAGCAGCGACGCGCGCATTCCGGTGACATTGCTGCGCACCAATTTGTGCAGCCCACTCGCGACCAACGGCCTGCGCGGCAACATCTGGGACAATTTCTCGTCCGAATCGTACAAGCTGCTGCCGCCGGTCGGAGTCTCCTCGTACCAGGATCCATTCACCGGCAAGTGGCTCGGCTATCGCATGCCGGCCGGCGGACGCGGCTATACCCGGGTGCCGTCGCTGGTTTCCCTGTGGTCGAGCGCACCCTATCTGCTCAACAACAGCGTCGGCAGCTTCAACGGCGATCCCTCGGTCGCCGGGCGCATGGCGGCGTTCGATGCCGGCATCACCGGCATGCTGTGGCCCGAGCGGCGCGCGCACGACAGCATGCTCGCCGGCGCCGAGGGGGTGATCGATCGCACTACGACGCGCAGCTACATCTTCATCCCGGCGAGCTTCCTGCCCAAGCTGCCCGGGCCACTCAGCGAGCAGGCGCAACAGGCACTCAAGTCGCTGCTCGACAAGGACGGCAACATCGATCTCGGGCCGATCCCGGCGGGCATCCCGGTCAATCTGCTCGCGTCGCTCCAGCCGCTCGCCGAGACGGCCGACCCGGCGGTACTGGTCAAGCATTATGGCGACCTGCTGGTGATGCTCGCCCGGCTCAAGGCCGCGCTGCTCACCGTACCCAAGGGGGCAGACGATGCCGCGCTCCGCGCGCATTTCGCGAGCCTCAAGGATCCGATGATGCGGCTGAGCAAATGCCCCGACTTCGTGGTGAACCGCGGCCATTATTTCGGCACCGCGCAGTTCAACCAGCGTGAGGGGCTGAGCCCGAACGAACGCGCGTTCGGCACCGAGCCGGTGCTGTCCGACGACGACAAGAAGGCGCTCATCGAGTTCCTGAAGACGTTCTGAGCCGTGCCCGACGCCGAGCATGACTATATCGTCGTCGGCTCGGGCGCTGGGGGCGGTACGGTGGCGGCGCGGCTCGCCGAGGCGGGGCACCGCGTGCTGGTGCTCGAAGCGGGGCCCGATCCGCTCGCGGTCGAGGGCCGGACGCGTGCCGACTATCAAGTGCCGGTGTTCCATCCGTTCGCGTCGGAAGGGCGCGAAGTCGCGTGGAACCAATGGGTCAGCCATTTCGACGATCCCACCGAAGCCGCCGCCGATACCAAGGCGCGGTATGGCCGGCTGCTCTATCCGCGCGCCGGCGCGCTGGGCGGGTGCACCGCCCACAACGCGATGATCTTTCTGGTGCCGCCCGATGGCGATTGGGACTGGCTGGCGAAGCACAGCGGCGACCTCGGCTGGTCGGCGCGGGCGATGCGGCGTCACCGCAAGGCCGTCGAGAATTGCCGGCACCGCCCGCTATGGCGGTTGCTCGCGCGGTTCGGAATCGATCCGACCGGCCATGGCTGGGACGGCTGGCTGCCGGTCGAAAAGGCAGTGCCCTCGCGCGCGTTCGGCGATGCCGTGCTGATCCGCTCGCTGCTATTGAGCGCCCTGATCGACCTGGCGAGCGACCGCAACTGGATCGGCAAATTGAAGGCGTTCCTGACCGATTGGGGCGACCCCAACGACACGCGCCGCGGCACACGCGCCCAACTTTGCTACATGCCGCTCGCGACCGAGCGCCATGGCCGATCGGGCACGCGCGAGCGGCTCGAGCAGGTGCGCGCGCGGTTCCCGCAGCTGCTGACGATCGAAACCGATTGTCTCGCGACGCGCGTGCTGTTCGACGCGGAGGGACGCGCAACCGGCGTTGCATGGGAGAAAGGCCGGCATCTCTATCGCGCATCGGCTTCGGTGGGCAGCGAAGCGGTCCTGCGCGGCGAAAGCCATGCCGCGCGCGAAGTGATCCTGGCGGGCGGCGCCTTCGCCACGCCGCAACTGCTGATGCTGTCGGGAATCGGCGACGCGCGCCACCTCGCCGAGTTCAGCATCGCGACGCGCGCCGATTTGCCTGAGGTCGGGCGCAATTTGCAGGATCGCTACGAGATCGGGCTGGTCTATCGCATGCGCCGGCCATGGGCCTCGCTCAAGGACGCGGTGTTCGCGCCCGGCGACCCGCATTATCAACGCTGGGAACGCGACCGCGACGGCATGTACATCTCGAACGGCGCCGCGCTCGCCGCGCTGCGCCGTTCGCGCCACGCGCGCGACGCGGCGCCCGATCTCGCGATGATGGGGCTGATGGGGCGGTTCAAAGGCTATTATCCGGGTTATGCCGACGACACTTGGCCGGGACTGAACGGCTTCACCTGGGCGATCCTCAAGGGGCAGACCGGCAATCGCGCGGGGACCGTACGGCTCGCCTCGGCCGATCCGCGCGAGCCGCCGCGAGTCGATTTCCGCAACTTCACCGAGGATGGCGAGCACGACCTCGCCGGGCTGGTCGAAGGCGTCGAAATGGCGCGCGCGTTGGCTGCGCCGCTGCTGAGATGCGGCGCGATCGCCGAGGAGGAAGTGCCCGGCGCAGGCGTCACGGGACCGGCGCTACGGCAATGGGTGCACAATCATGCCTGGGGCCACCACGCCTGCGGCACCGCGGCGATCGGCCCGGTGCTCGACGCGCAGGGGCGGGTCCATGGCGTGCCGCGGCTGCGGGTGGTCGATGCGTCGATCTTCCCGCGCATCCCCGGGCTGTTCATCGCGGCGTCGGTGTATTTCGCGGCGGAGAAGCTGGCGGCGGATATTCTTGCGGAGGTGTAGCGCGCCGGGATACCCCGGCGCCCAGCAAGGCCTCCGCGGGCCCGCTTTCGATATCAAGGCCAGTCGCGAAGCGCTGGTCGGCGCAGCTGCAACTCCATCGCGTCGTGGAGGATACGAGCGATCTCCGGTCTTCCCGTCGGGCCGATTCGAAAAATGATGAAGTGGCGTGGCTGCCGCACCACGCCGACGCTGGTGCCCACGCTGTCGCGACTGTGGCGAAGATGCCAGCTTCGCGCGCCGGCGCCCAGTTCCGGCCGTCCGGAGGAGCCCGGGCGCGATGGGTTCTCGGCGATGTCGCGGATCGCCGCGACGATCAACGTTTCATATCGAAGGCGAGCGGCTTCGCCGAAACGCTCCTGCGTCCAGGCCAGGATGTCGATGATGTCCGCCTTGGCGGTGTCCGACAGCCGATAAGACGCCATCAGCGGGCGGCGCGCACACGCTCAGCGGCTTGCTTGCCCAACTCGCCAATGAAATCGCCAAGCTCGTCCACCGCAACATCGACGTATCGGCCGGCATCCATGTCGTTCCAACCCTTGTCAGCCGCGTTCTTCAACGCTTCGAGCCGCGCAGCATCTTCGACGGCGTGGCGTTCGACCAGCCGCAGTCCTTCCCGCATCACTTCGCTGGCATTCTGGTAGCGCCCCGACCGCACCAGCGTATCGATCAACTCGGCCTGGCGGTCTGTAAGCACGACATTGCGGGTAGGCATGAACAAATCTCCCGGTCAGCCCGCCGACCCCATTGGCATAATATGCCATAGTCGCGTCGTCATCAAGAGCAACGGCCGACGCTCGGCGGTTCAACTACCCCCGGTCGGATCCTTGCCCGCGCCGCGATGCGCCGCGCTCGCCTGGTAGACCGGCCCGCGCGCGCGCTGGATGTTGCCGCGCGGGCGGTGCGCCTCGAGCCCATGCCAGGGATTGAACGCGAGTCCGTCGACCTTCGCTTCGAGCGCCATGTCGAGCGCGCCGGGCAGCACGACGAGTTCGGCGACCCTGACCCAGGGGGCATCGGACCATGCCCAGCCCCCGTCGAGCGGGGTGCGTTGCTCGTCCTGGAAGAACTGCACGAGGAAATCATAGCGCACTTCGCCCAGCTCGAGCCGCTCCGCGATATCCTTGCGCAACCGGTCATCCCCTGTCTGCCGCGACGCCGGCTTGCCCGGCACCGGGCGCCATAGGAACTTGACCGGCGTGGAGCCGATCGAGATCGGCGCGACGCCGCAATAGCTTTGGTCGAACGCGCTGCGCAGGAACAGCCGGCGCGGCAGCCAGCCGAGCGCCCAGCGCAGCAGCTTGAAGGTCTTGACCAGTCCCAGTCCGAACAGCACCTTGAACGGCGCGGTGAGGAAATTGCCGGTGGCAAGCGAAATGATCACGAGGTCGTTGGCATCGTCGGCCGGCAGATAAGGGACGTTGAGCGCTAGCAAGTCCTGGGTGCCGGCGTGTTCCTCGCCCGGCACCAGCTTGGGCCCCGCGACATCGAGCAGCTTGACCGAAAAGCCGAGCAGGTCAGGAAACCAGTCGGGCATGCGCGCGCTATAACCGTTCGAGACGCGCAGCCAGGCGTTGTACGATGCGCCCGGCACGAACACGCCGCCCCGCGCCTGCTCGGGAAGTGCGTCGGCGACGCGGAACTGTGCCCACATCACGGCGTGCGCCTTGACGTGGAAACCGCGCCGCACGCGGCCGTTCTTGCGCGCGAACTGGTCCTGGAACGCGTTGACCTGCTGCTCATAGCCGCGCAGCACTGGTATTTCGCCAGGCTCGAGGTGCGCGGCCCAGGCGTCCGGATCGGGCGGCGGCGCAGTCACTGGTTCAGGATCCATGCGAGTCCCCCCAGGCCGGGCAGGAAGAAATAGGCGCCGCCCTTGACCGTGACGAAGCGCGGCAGGCCGGTCAGCAGCCGCGGATCGCCTTGCGCCGTGCAATAATGGAAGGCGTCGGTCGGTCGACCAGCTGGATCGGGCATGCGGCTGCCGATCAGCGGGTCCTGCTCGCCCGACAGCCCGGCGAAATAGGCGCTGGCCACCCAGGCGCCCTGGACGAACTCGAACTGGCGCGAGAGGCTGGCGTTGAGCGCGACGAAATGCAGCCCGCTTTCGGCGCCGGCGTCGACGCCGCGCATCGCCTCGAGCGGCGCGAGCATCGGGCCATAGGCGCGGCCGCGCCGCAACAGCCGGTGGAAGCGCGCCGAGGCGACGGCATCATGCATCGGCGCGCCCTTGAGCCCGAGCGACGAGATCAGATCGGGCAGGAAACCATGCCGGCCGTTTGGATCATCCCCTGAGCGCGGGTTGGCGCGACGGATATGCGCACCGATCGGGCAGACGCGGCCATCGGGGTCGTTGGAGAAAGTGAAGTCACCATTGGCAGCGTCGAGGCCTGGAAGCGAGTCGCCGTCGGCGCGCCTGCCGAGCATCGTCTCCGCAAGCTCCATCGCGCCATTCTCGCCCGCGACTTCGGCAAGCCAGCGCCAGAAGCCGGTGACGTCCTGCGCGATCTGGCGATAGACCAGATAGCTGCCGTTCAGGCCGAGGCCATTGGCCTGCGGATAGTCGGCGACAAAGCCATATTCATTGGCATGGCCAAGCAAAAGCTCGCCGAGCTTGAGCCGGTTGCGATAGATCCGGTCGGGCGCGCCGCCGGGGGTGATACGGTCGTCCCAGTCGAACTCAGGCTGCGACAGGCCGTCGGCGAATCCGAACGGCTCCCGGCCGAGCGTGCCGTTGGTCACGTTGGCCAGCAGCACCGTGCAGGCGGCCGCGGGCATCGCCGCCAGCGTCTCCGCTTCGAACGCCGCGATATCGTCCGCATCTGCCAGCAGCATGAGCAGGATGTGGGGCTCGGTTTCGGGCGTGCCGCCCCAGCGCCAATGTTCCGGCGCATTGGGTCCGATATCGCCCAGCCGCCGCGAGCGCGACGAGTCGCCGGCGAGTCCGTCGATATATTCGGGCGCGAAGCCGGCGATGTCTGCCGGCGGCATCCCCAGCGCGGCAAGGCCCGCGGCAGTGAACGCGACTTGCCGAACGCGATCGAGCCGCGTCGTCTTGGCCAGGGCAAGGCTGGCGAACGCGAGGCTCGCGAGCCACTGCCGTGCCGCGGCGCCATCGACCACGCGCAGCAACAGGAAGCGCGCACCGGCAAGCGAACCGAACCCGCGGTCGACGATCGCCTGGACGTCGGCATCGCGGGGGCGGATCGGCGAACTCATATCTCGGCGATCCAGCGGCGCAGCGCTTCGCCGGACAGTGGCTGTTCGAGGCCGGCGCGGATCCGCGCGTTGCGGGCCATGTCATAGTTCGAAAGGCCGGGAAACGCCTTGTACCAGACCTGGGTTGGGATCTGGTGGTGGAACAGATAGCGCTTGAAATCCTGTTCGTGGCGCGCGCCGCCGACGATCAGCCAGTCGGTGCGCGGATAGCCCAGCCCGTTCGAGAACGACACGTTGAGTCCGAACGCGACCTTGTTGATGAAATCGTCGTTATAGGCCTCGCGGCTGCCGTCGTAGTTGCTCGCGAAATAGACGCGGCGCTTGTCGTCGAGGAACGTCCAGCTCGCGAAATGGATGGTGTTGACGCGCGCCAACCGCGCCCGGGGATAGAGGTGGCGCGCGCCCCAGTTGATGATCCACAGGATCACGACGGTGAGCCAGCGCCGCGGCAGGCCCGGCTTGAGCGAGCCGATCGCGCTATATTGGTTGGTGATGTCGTGGTCCTCGATTCCCGACAGCATGTTGTTGCGCGCGCGATCGGGAACCGGTGCGAGCACGGCATCATGCGTCTCACGCCAGCGCAGCCAGAGGATGAACGGGATCATCCCGATCAACAGCAGCGGCGAGAGGATCAGCGCCAGCACCGGCAGCAGCAGCAAGTCGAACCAATCGCCCAGCCGTTCGCCGAGGGTCGGGCTCGCGATGGGCGTCAGCGGCACGGCGCGCGCCGCTTCGCGCAATAGCGGAAGCAAGGCCTCGGGGGCGGCGTCGGGATGCGCGATCCGCGCAGAGCGCAGCGCTTCGTGCAGCGCCTGTTCTTCGCCGATCTGGCGCGCGGTGCGGCCGATCCAGTTCACATAATTGGCCGCAGTGGGCACACGGTGCGCGCGCAGCCAGGCGAGCAGGTCGCTGCCCCGCGCAAAATCGGTGCAACAGGCGAAGATGCGGCGCAGCCCTGTGTCCGCGAGCGCGACGAGCGCGTCCAGGAATAACGCCTCGTCCCCGTCGAAGTCGGCGATGAAGGCAAGGTACACCGGCTCCGACGCCGGCAGGCTCGTCCCCAGCGTCGCACGATCGGCCAGCGACGGATCGTCCATGATCACGAACCGCGCGACGTGGAGTTCGGCAAGCTGGCCGAACGGCAGCAGGCTGTTCGCCGGATCGGCCTGCCCTGGCAGTCGGTTCATCGAGGCGAGCAGTGCTTCGAGCTCACTGCGTCGCTCGTCGCGGAGCGGCGCGGCGATGAACAAATGGCGCTGCTGCACCACCGGCGAGGATCAGTGGGGGAATTCGAGTGCGAAGTCGAACAGCCGGCCTTTGTCCCAATAGACCTTGCCGAGATAGAGGCCCGGCTCGATCATCCTTATCTCGTCGCGGATACGCGACGCGAGCAGCGACGTCTCGGAATAATCGAGCACGATGCATTCCTTCTGATCGAGCCAGCTCGTGTCCTTGTAGACCTTCGCGACGATCGCCTTGATTCCGAAAGGAAGGATGTGATTGCGCAGAAAGCCGTGCTTCGCGTCGAACAGCTTGCCTTGCCAGGCGAACAGATTGACCGCCGCCGCGATCTCCTGGGAAAAAACCGTGCCGGGTGCGATGATCGCCGTGCCCTTGCCTTCGCCATCGGGAATCGGACCCGCTTCGTGCGCCGAGAATAAAGCGTCGAGATCGGCCTGGGATTTCTTGAGCCAATCGGAAACCGTCTGCGTCATCTCACAGGCCTCCTCTGTCGCGCGGACCCGCATGGAAATTGCGTTCCCGCCGTCGCTGTCGCTGACCCGTCGATTTTCTTGCGATTGTTTCGGAGAAGGTTTCACAAACGATCGATCGGCGCAAGCAATTCGTCCGCGTCGAACCCGATATCGATCGAACGCCAGCTGAGATCAGCGCCCGCGCATGCGCCGCTGGTGATAGCGGCTGCGCATGTAGATCGCCGCAATCATCAGTGCGAACGCCGCGCCGAGCACCGTCCACGCCAGCCCCTTCGGCAGCGGGGTGATACGTGCGTCCACCACGAGCAACACTGCGCCGGCCACGGCGAGCGCAACGCCGAGGTAGCGCGTCGGGCGCGCGATCCCGAGCAATTCGCGGCGATAGGCGGCACGCTGCTCCGGATCACTCAAATCGGGCGGGGCCATTTCCATTCCTCCCTGATCAGCCCGTATAATGTGGTGTCGCGCACGCCGATATGCGTCTCCCATTCGTGGCGCAGGACGCCTTCGAGCTGAAAGCCGAGCGATTCGAGAAGTTTGCGCGATCCACGATTGTCCGGATCGGTATCGGCGAACACGCGGCGCTTGCCCTCGACCGCGAACAGATGGTCGATCACCCGCGCGACTGCCTCGCGCGCATAGCCGCGGCCATGGTGTTCGCGCGCCAGCATATAGCCGATTTCGGTGACGCCGCCCTGGCGCTTCTCGCCGGTCGAGACCCAGCCGAGCGCGGTTTCGCTGTCCTTCAGCGTGAAATACCAGGCGCGCCACGCCGGATCGCCCGGCTTGCCCAGATAGGCGCGCGTCGCCTCGAGCGATTCGAGCGGCGGCCGCGACCACCAGCGCATCACTTCGGGATCGGCAAGCGTCGGATAGAGCGCCTCGGCGTCCTTGGGCCGAAAACAGCGGAACCGCAGGCGTTCGCTCTCGAGCGCCGGCAGCGGCTGCAGAGCATCGGCGCCTTCGGTCATCGCCTCCGCTAGCTCGCCAGCGCGTCGACCAGCGCCTTGACCTTCTTCTGGCGCCACTGCGGCAACGGCGCCACCAGCCAATAGCCCATCCGCGAACTCTTGGGCTCGCCGACCACCGTCACCCGCCCCGCGGCGATGTCGCCGCGTGCGAGCAGCTCGGGCACGGTCGCGCGACCCAATCCGGCAGCCGCAGAATCGAGCGCGAGCCCGGCATCCCCGACGCGCACTTGCGACATCGCCTCCTCCGCGAGGCATCCGGGCCAGGCGATCCGCGTATCGATCCCGCCGCCAGGCCGCTCGACGGTCACCATGCCCTCGCTTTCGAGCGCTTCGCCTTCGTTCTCGCCGGGACCTTCACCCCAGCGGATCGCGAGATCGAGATTGGCTTCGGTAAAGTCGATATCCTCATCGGCATTGACCAGCACGAAGCGGACTTCGCCATCGCGCACCGCGATCTCGGCGAGCCGCGGCATCAGCCATTTGGCGATGAGGTCGCGCGGCGCAGCGATCGTCAGCGACTTGGACGACTGGCCCGCCTGCATCGCGCGGACCGATTCCTCGAACTGCAGGAAGCCGGCGCGCAGCGCGGCGAGCCCGGCCTCGCCTTCGGGCGTGAGTTCCAGCCCCTTAGTCGTGCGGCGGAACAGCACCACGCCAAGCGTATCCTCGAGCGCGCGGATCTGCTGGCCGACCGCGGCGGGCGTTACTGCGAGCTCGTCGGCGGCGCGTGTGAACGAGAGGTGCCGGGCGGCTGCATCGAGCACGCGCAGTCCATTGAGCGGAAGATGCGTGCGCTTCACGGCGTGCTCAACTCGCCACTGCCGGCGCGAGCAGCGCGAACTTGGGGATTGCGACGTCGAACGCCGATCCGTCCTCGCCGATCATATGGTAGCTGCCCTGCATCGAACCGGTCGGCGTCGACAGCGGCACACCCGACACATAGTCGTAGCTCGCGCCGGGCAGGATCACTGGCTTGTCGCCGACCACGCCTTCCCCTTCGACGGAATGCTTGGCGCCTCGCCCGTCGGTGATCACCCAATGGCGCGTGAGCAGCTGGACCGTCATCGGCGACCCATTCTCGATGCGGATGTGATAGGCCCACCACCAGCGGCCGCGGTCGGGCTCGGACTGTTCGGGCAAATAGGACACGTGCACGCGCACGATAATGCCGCGTGTCTCGGCCGATACGCCGAACAGGCCGCTGAGCGGATCGCCGCGGCGCGCCTCGTTCACAGGCCCACCCTGGCGAGCGCCTGATCGAGATCGGCGATCACGTCATCGGGGTCTTCGAGCCCCACGTTGAGCCGCAACATGCCTTCGGTCACGCCCATTTCCAGCCGCTTCTCCTCGGCCACGCCAGAGTGAGTCGTCGAAGCAGGATGCGTCATCAGCGAGCGGCTGTCGCCGATATTGTTCGAGATATCGACCAGCTCAAGCGCATTGAGCAGGCCATGCGCCTGTGGGCGCCCGCCGTCGACTTCGAACGAGAAGATCGGGCCGGCCGCGTCCATCTGGCGCATCGCGAGATTGTGCTGCGGATGGCTCGGCAGCCCCGGAAAGTGGATCCGCGGTACGCGCTTCTCGAGGTAGCCGCCGACCTTCAACGCGTTTTCGCTCTGGCGGCGGATGCGCAGGTCGAGCGTCTCGAGTCCCTTGAGCACCACCCAGGCGTTGAACGGCGACAGCGTCGGGCCGGTGTTGCGCGTGAACGGCAACAATATGTTGTTGATGAAGTCGGCGCTGCCGGTGACCGCCCCCGCGAGTACGCGGCCCTGTCCGTCCATCATCTTGGTCGCCGAATAGGCGACGACATCGGCGCCGAACTCGAGCGGGCGCTGCAGCGAAGGCGTGGCGAAGGCATTGTCGACGACGCTCGTGATTCCCCGCTCGCGCGCGATTCCGCACACGGCTTCGAGGTCGACCACATCCATGGTCGGATTGGCCGGCGTCTCGAAGAAATAGAGCCGGGTATTCGGCCGCGTCGCGTCGATGAACTGCTGCGGATCGCGCGCGTCGATCACCGTCGTCTCGACGCCGAACCGCGGCAGGAAATTGTCGGTGAGCCAGCGGCACGACCCGAACGCGGCGCGGCCCTGGACGATATGGTCGCCCGCCTTGAGCTGGCAAAGCAGCGCCGCGGTCATCGCCGCCATGCCCGTCGCCATGGTGCGGCAGGCCTCGGCACCTTCGAGCAGCGCGATCCGCTCCTCGAGCATCTCGACCGTGGGATTCTGCAGCCGCGAATAGGTCATGCCGCGCTGTTCGCCGGCGAAACGCATCGCGGCGTCCTCGGCGCAATCATAGGCATAGCCCGAGGTGAGGAACATCGCTTCGCTGGTCTCGCCCCATTCGGAACGCGCGGTGCCGCCGCGCACCGCCTGGGTGGCGGGCTTCCAGCGCGAAGTGATGCTGCGATCCTGTCCGGTACGGCGCTTCATGGCGCTCGCTTTGCCGCTAGTGGCGAAGCCGCGTCAATGCACTTCTCCAGCGCTTGTCGCGCGCCACGCTTCATGCTCCACCCCGGCGCATGTTCGCCAGGCTCGCCGCTCGCCCCCTGCTGCTCGCCCTGCTGATCGGGCTTGCTGCGGAAGCGCTGTTCGCCTTCCATCTCGATCGCCCGAGCCAGATGATGTTCGACGAGGTGCATTACGTTCCCGCCGCGCGCATGCTGCTGGCGCTCGCCGGGCCGACCAACGTCGAGCATCCGCTGCTCGGCAAGGCACTGATCGCCGTCGGCATCCGCATGTTCGGCGACAATCCCATCGGCTGGCGCGCCATCGCCACGGTCGCCGGCACAGCGACCGTGATAGCTGCCTTCGCCTTTCTCCAGCTGCTGACGGACAACACGCGAACCGCTGCCACCGGCACGCTGCTGGTCGTGCTCAATCAGCTGGTGTTCGTCCAGGCGCGAATCGGCATGCTCGACGCGTTCCTTGGCGCACTCTTGCTCTGGGGACTGACCTGCCTGCTCTGGGCGATGCGCAGCCCTCCGCACTGGACCGTGTGGCGCTGGATTCTCGGCAGCGCGCTGCTTGGGCTCGCCGCCGGAGTGAAATGGCTGGCACTGCCCTATGTCGGATTTGCCGGCGTGGCGTTCGTCGCAATCCGCTTCCGCGACGGATCCAGCCAAGCGCATTGGCGCGGACTCGCGCTGCTCCCTGCGCTGCTACTGCTCGGGCTGGTGGCGGGCGCGGCCTATGCACTGACCTTTCTTCCGGCCTTCTTCTACGCCGAGCGGCCGCTGACGCTGGCGACGCTGGTGCCGTTCCACCAGGAGATGTGGTCGCTGCAGACGCAGAAGCTGGCGTCGCATCCCTATCAGTCGAGCTGGTGGAGCTGGCCGCTGATGCTGCGGCCGATCTGGTATTTCTATGAGCCCGACATGGGCGCGCAGCGCGGCGTGCTACTGATTGGCAATCCGGTGGTGATGTGGGGCGGGCTGGTCGCGGTCGCCGCCTGCTGGTGGGCGGGATTGCGGCGTGGCGCTCAGCACCAACTGGCGATCGCGGCGCTATGGACGGCGTCGCTCCTGGTCTGGGCACTGATCCCCAAGTCGCTCGGCTTCTATTATTATTACTATATTCCGGGCATTTTCCTGTGCCTCGCGCTCGCTCTGGCGTTCGCGCACTTCGACCGAAAGCGGCGGTGGGACGAGTGGTTCCTGGGCACGAGCATCGTCGCGTTCGCCTATTTCTACCCGATATTGTCGGCGACGCCGCTGAACGGTCCGTTGAGCTTCGCGCGGTGGACCTGGTTCGATAGCTGGCGCTGATCGATCAGTACCGCCCCCAGGTGAATTTCGACGAGAGCACGAAATTCCAAACCGCGGCGACGACGATGCCGGCGAGCGCCGAGAGCCGCCAATCGCCGTGGTGCACATCGTGGAGGAACGAGGCCATCCCGATATTGGCGATCAGCCCCACTGCGCATACCAGGCAGAACGATACCCAACCCCGCAGCAGCCCCACGAACCCTTTCAGCCTTTGCTCGCGATAGGTCAGCGCATTGTTGAGGAAGAAGTTGAACGTCATCGCTGCGAAGGCGGCGGCGATCGTCGCGCCGACGAAGTTGATCTCCAGGATACGGAACAGCAGGTACAGCACCCCGAAATTGACCGCCGCGCCGCACGCACCGATCACCGAGAACATCGCGAACCGCACCGGCACGATGTGCCCGATCATCCGATCGTAGAGCGCGATCAGGAATTCGAGCGCAACGACATGGTCGAGCTTGCTTTCACCGAGCTCGCGCGTGCGGAACACATAGGGCAGTTCCTTGAACCGCAGCGGCCGGTGGCTCACCGTCATCAGGTCGAGCAGGATCTTGAACCCGATCGCCGAGAGATCCGGAACCAGCTCGCGCACCACCTGCGAGCGGATCATGAAGAAACCGCTCATCGGATCGGCGAGGTCGGCGTGGAGCACGTGGCGCGAAAGCCGCGTCGCGAACGCCGATTTGGCGACGCGATCGCTATCCCATTCGCCGGTGCCGCCGCCTTCGACGAAGCGCGAGCCGATCACCACGTCGAGGTCGGTGTCTGTCTGCAGCAGGTCGACCATCTGCGGCAGCAGTCGCTCGTCGTGCTGCATGTCGCCGTCGATCACCGCAACCAAAGGTGCCGCAGTCGCGCACATGCCCTCGACGCACGCCGAGGACAGTCCGCGGCGGCCGAAACGCTGGATCACGCGCACGCGCGGATCGCTTCGACCCAGTTCGCGCGCGGCATCGGCGGTGCCGTCCGGGCTGTTGTCATCGACGAAAATCGCTTCCCAGCGGCGCCCGGCAAGCGCCTGATCGAGTGCCGCGATCAACCGCGGCACATTGGCACGCTCGTTGAACGTCGGGATGACGATCGCGAGCTCGAGCGTCACGCAAGCGCCTCGATCACGGCGTCGCCCATCTCACGCGTCGTCGTCGTGCCCCCCATGTCGGGCGTGCGCGCGCCGGTGGTCAGTGCCTTGGCCACCGCGGCTTCGATCCGCAGCGCATTCGCCGAGTCACTCAGCGAATGGCGCAGCAGCATCGCCGCCGACAGAATCGCCGCGCAAGGATTGGCCTTGCCTTGGCCGGCGATGTCGGGTGCCGAGCCATGGATCGGCTCGTACAGGCCATTCGCGCCGCTCCACGCGCTCAGCGCCGCCGATGGCAGCATGCCGATCGAGCCAACGCACATGCTCGCCTGGTCCGACAGGATATCGCCGAACAGATTGCCGGTGACGATCACGTCGAACTGGCCCGGATCGCGCACCAGCTGCATCGCGGCATTGTCGACATACATATGGGTGAGCTGGATTTCCGGATATTCGGTCGCAACTTCATTGACCACGTCGCGCCACAGCTGCGAGGTTTCGAGCACGTTCGCCTTGTCGACCGAGCACAGCTTGCGCCGACGGCGCTTGGCGACTTCGAAACCGACGCGCGCAATACGCTCGATCTCGCGTTCGTCGTAGCGCATCAGGTCATGCGCCTCGCGCAGCCCTTCGAGCGTCACGCGGCGACCCTTTTCGCCGAAATAGACGTCGCCGGTGAGCTCGCGAATGATGACCATGTCGATCGTCGCGGCGATCTCGGGCTTGAGCGCCGACGCGCCTTCGAGGCCCGGAAACAGCGTCGCCGGACGGATGTTCGCGAACAGGCCGAGCTCGCGGCGCAGGCCCAGGATCGCCGCCTCGGGGCGCAGCCGCCGTTCGAGCGCGTCGAACCGCGGATCGCCGACCGCGCCGAACAGCAGCGCATCGGCGCGCTTGGCGAGCGCGAGCGTGTCGGGCGGCAGCGGACGGCCCTGCGCGAGATAGGCAGCGCCGCCGACCGGCGCTGCGGCGAATTCGAGATCGGGCCGCACGGCTTCCAGCACACGGCGCGCTTCGGCTGTAACTTCAGGGCCGATTCCGTCGCCGGCCAGGATTGCAATCAAAGGCATTTTCTCTCGGGTTCCCCCGCATTGTCAGGTTTTGGCGACCAGCCCGCTCCGAAGGTGCATTGCCGAAGTCGCCCGCTCACGCAACCGCTCTCTTGAGCCGCTCGACCAGCCGCACGCGCGCTTCGAGCGTGTCGGCCGCCCGGCCGAGCAGCAGGTCGCGCGCAAGAAAGTGCCCGGTCAGACGCAGCCCGTCGAGGATATCGGGCCAGTCGGCTGCGCCGCCTTCGCGCACGAACAGCGGCAGTGGGAGGAGCCGCTCGCGATAGCCCTCGGCCGCGCCGACGCTCACCGCGGCGCCGCTGCGCGGGCTGACATAGGCCAGATCCTCGGCGCGGCCGGTGACCACGCAGCGCTCGAGATCGAGTCCGAAGCCGAGCTCGCCGAGCAGCAACAGCTCGTAGCGCACCAACGCCACCGCCCAGCCGCGCGCCGCAGGCGCAGCTTCGACCGCGCGCAGCACTGCATCGAGCGCAGCATGGAGCCGCGGATAGGGCTGGCCGTCGGGCAGCGCGGTTGCGGTGAGCGCCGACACCCAATCGAGCGCGGCGGCGGGCAGCGGCTGCTCGAACAAGGGTGCGCGGCTGTGCACGAGTTCAGCGGTGAGCCCGGCCAGTTGCTCGTCGGTCCGCGCACGCCATTCGCCGACGATGATGTTGCCGGGCTGCAGCACCGGTCGCAACGCGCGCGATCGACCCCCGCGGACATAGCCGGGCTGGAGCCCATGCTCGGCCGTCAGCGCGCGAACGATCGCGCCATGCTCGCCATGCGGGCGGACCGAAAGGACCAGAGCCTCGGCGCGGATGTGCATGGGGCTGCCCTAGTCGATCCTGCCCGGAACCGGGAGGCCTATCCGCCGCGATCTCACCTCGCGCGGAATCGCCGGCGCCACGACCGCCGCGCTGGCAACCGCCCTGCTCACGCTGCGCGTTCGGAGACCCAGTTCGACCAGAGCTGTTCGGCGCGGCGCAGGCTGGTGCGCAGCAGATTGGGGCCGAGCGGCACATCGCAGCGGCCGAGCGCAAGCCGCGGGCGATCGGCGAAATGGCAGGTCGGCAGCACGCCGCGCGCTGCCTGGAGCAGCGCGCACAGCGCCTCGAACCGCCGGACATGCACGGCGTTGGCGCGCGTACCGATGCGATTGGCGAGTTCGAAACTGTGGCTGACGATCGTCACCACGGCGTGATTCTCGACGATGGCATGGACGAGCGCCGCTTCCATCTCGCCGGTCGAAAGTGCGCACACCTGGAATTGGCGGAGCTTGCCGATGCGATCCTCGATCACCGTCACCGGTACTTCGATCAGCCCGCGATGCGCGATCGGCGCAATCTGCCCGGGCGCCAGGCCGATCGCACTGACATGCGGATGGTCGGCGCCGTTGTGGCTCGAATCATAGGTGAAACCGAACGCGTTGAGCGCATCGATCGTGTCGTCGTTCGCGGCATAGCTGCCCGCACGGAACGCGATCGGATGGGGCGCGCCCGCGGCGACGAGCAGTTCGGTCGCGCCGGCGAGCAGCGCGCGCTGCTCGCTTGCGTCATATTGGTTGAACTCGCGGACATGGCCTTCGCCACGATCGCCGAGCGCGGCGCCGGTCCAACTGGGATGGAGATGCAGCTGCACTTCCTGCCCCGCGTCGAGTATCGCCCCGACCACGCGCTTGATCGGATCGAGGCCGTAGACCAGCGCCGACATCGGATCGACGAAGAAACATGCCTTGAGACTGTGCGCGGCGAGGCGCTGCAGCTGCCAGGCGATGCCTACGTCCGCCGGGTCGAGCGAACGGCGCACCACTTCGCTCGCGTCGAGCCCGGCGGCGTGATGGCGCCACATCAGCTCGGTATCGACGGTGAGGAACACGGGGGTCATTGGCTTGCCCCTAGTCGAGCGCCGTGAAAATTTGCCGAATCCCGGGATGGACGGCGCAGCGTGAAACGTGCGGAAGAGCACGCTCTACAGCGGTACCGCACTGCGCCGCCAGGCGCATGCCCAAAACAAACTACGGCTTGATCCCCCATTTGCCGTAGCGCTCGTCGATCTGCGGATTCATCATTCGCGCCGCCGACAGGTCGGTTGCGGCCTGCGGGTCCTTGTTTCGAGCGCGGATGATGCCGCGCAGAAACATGCTCGCCGGCAGCTCCGGCGCAGTGTCGAGCGCGGCGTTCAAGTCAGCGAGCGCGTCGTCGAACCGGTTCATGCGGAAATAGACCATGGCGCGACTGTCGAGCGCCGCTTCGGGGCCGTCGGCCAGCTCGATCGCCTTGGTGCAATCCTTGAGCGCCGTGTCGAGCGCGAAATTGTGCGTTCCCTTCAGCCAGCAGCGCTGGTTGAGCAGTTCGGGGTTGCCAGGGCTTGCAGCGATCGCGTCGTCGAGCACCTTGACCGCTTCCTCGACCTTGCCGCTCTCGGCGAGGATATCCGCCTGCAGCCCGATATAGCTGTTCTTCTCCTTGCCTCCCGAAGCAATCCGATCTGCGATCAGTTCGAGCGCTTCGTCGTTCTTGCCGCGCTTCTCGTGCAGTGCGGCGAGCTGGCGCAGCACGTCGCCCGACCCCGGATCGAGCGCGCGCGCGGCCTCGAGATCGGAAAGCGCCTTGTCGTTCTGGCCGAGATCGACGAACAGCGCAGCACGGCGGCGATAGAGATCGACGCTCGGTTCGATCGCGATCGCTTTGTCATAGTCCTGGATCGCGGCGGCGCGGTCATAGATGCTCGCCTGGAACGCCGCGCGGCGAATGAAGCGTTCGGCTTCGGTCGGCTTTTCGTCGATATATTGGCCATAGGCGGCAAGGATCGCATCGAATTTGTGCTGGCGCCTGCCAGTCTCGATTCCGACCCAACGTTGCGGATAATCGGCCGGCGCGATCGCGCGCAGCAGATGCGCGCGCGCGTCGGCAACCTGCGCGCGCGTGGCGGCGATCTCCGCGGCGGGCACTTCGGCGCCGGTGCCGATCGCGCGGTCCTCGACGCTGAGCCAGTCCCCTGTGATCGACGCGTTGCGCGACAGCGAAACCCCGCCGAGCTGTGCCGGGAGCTGCCGGCTTCCCTCGAGCGTGAAGCCCTTTCCGCCATCGGGAAGTCGCAGCTTGAGGTGCGATACCGCATAGGTCGGATTGCCGCCGGCATAGGGAATGTCGCGCCACGCCGGCCGTCCGCGATCGGGATTGAAACGAATCCCGCTCACCGTGCGGTCGAGGCTGGTCTTGAACCGTCCGTCTTCCCGCCCCCATGCCGGATAGGCGAGACCGGTACCGACGATCGTCGCCGTGCCTTCGGTCGCGTCGTAGCTGGCCGTTGCACGCAGGCTGGTGATATTGCCGAGGAAGGTGCCGATGACGTTGCGCGTCATCTGGTCGAAGCGCTCCTGCCCGAGCTGCGCCGGTCCAAGCCGCAGCGCATCGGCGGTGCCGCCGCGGAAGACGATCTTGACGCGGTAGGGCGCGGGGAACAGCACACCTGCGCTCTGATCGAGCTCGATATCGGCAATGACTTCGGGGCGCGCATCGGGGCGCATCGTGATCGGCACCAGCGCACTGCCGGCGTCACGGATCGGGAGCGCGACGCGGAACGGAGGCGTGTCGTCGAGGTCCGCGAGCCGGTCGCCGGTCGCGGTGCCGTCCAGCCACAGATCCTTGCCGCCGATGGTGGCGTGAACGATGATATGGTCGAACGCACCCGGCGATGGGAGGCGCTCGGGTACCACATCGCCCAGCCGCGAGCTGACCACGGCCGGTTCGGCTTCGATGTCCAGCGCACGAAGGATCGACAACAGCAGCAACGTCTTGGCCTTGCAGTCGCCGTAGCGCAGCTCCCAGGTCTGGCTGGGCGACTGCGGAACGTAATTGCCGCCGTCCATCCCGTTGAACAGATAGCGTACCTTGTCCTGTACCAGCCGCAGCGCCATCGCAGCGCGGACGCGCGGATCCTTGGTCGCCGCGGCGATCGTCGCGACTTCCTGGGCAAGCGGGCTGCCCGGCGCGATCAGGCCTTCGGTGCGGTAGAGCGGCGCCATCACCTTCGACACCCCCGGCCAGTCCGCGAACGACGAAGTCTCGATCATTCGCACCGGCTGAAACCGCAGCGGCGCGTCGCCGGGAATTTCCGGCGGCTTCGCCACGGGCATGGTGACGGTGAGTTCCTGATAGCCGCCGGCCGTCGTCAGCACCGGCGTGACGTCCTTGGCAAAGCTCTTCCAATGCAAGTTGCTGCCCTCGGGCCAGATCAGGCGCACGCGGCCGAACAGCAGCTTGTTCGGCTCGGAGACGAGACCCGCGGTGCTTTGTACATTTCCCTTTAGCGCCGCATCGGCATGCGTCTCCGAAAAGGCGATGCGCAGCACGTCGCCGATGCGCAGCCCCTGCACCGCCAGCGTGGCAGTGAGCACGCCGTTGATCTGCAACCGCTCGAGCTCTTCCTCCCGCCGCAGCACTTCGAAGCGCTGGCCACCGGCGATCAGGTCGATATGGTCGTTACCGCGCAGGATCTCGACCCTGTGAATGGTCAGATCGCCTTTCGCCGGGTCCCAATTGAGCTTGATCGTGCCGGCGTCGGTGAGCACCTGGTTCGAGGCGATGCGCGTCGCCAGCTCGGTATAGTACCAGACCTGCCCTTTCTCGAGCCGCTCCTGCTGGTCGCGCACCAGCGCCACCGGTGCGCTGTCGTCGAGCTTGGCGACGTCGATCGGCGGCGCCGGCTTCACCCAGCCGGGGGCGGGCGCATAGAGTGGCTTGTCGCTGGCCTGCACAAGGCTCGGCCAGGCGACGAAGGCGAGCAGCGGCAGAAGCTTACGGGTACGCATGACGATCCTTTTCCGTCTGGGCGGAGTGTAGCTCGCCGCGAATTCGGCACAAGTGGTCTTGCCACGGTGAGTGGCTACCGCTCGTCTCAAATAGCGGTCCGCACCAAATTTACTGGGCGTGGAAATAATCGTAGAGGTTCTGTGCCATTGCCTTGCTCACCCCCGGCGCCTTCTGCAGGTCCTCGAGGCTCGCCGAACGCACTGCGCGCGCAGTGCCGAAGTGCATCAGCAGCGCTTTCTTGCGCGCCGGCCCGATGCCGGGAACGTCGTCGAGCGGGCTCGCAGCCATCGCCTTGGTGCGCTTGGTGCGATGCGCGCCGATTGCGAAGCGGTGCGCCTCGTCGCGCAGTCGCTGGAGATAGAAGAGCACCGGCGAATTGACCGGCAGCATGAGCTCGCGCCCGTCCATCAGATGGAACACTTCGCGCCCTTCGCGGCCATGGTGCGGTCCCTTGGCGACGCCGACCATGCACACGTCCTCGATCCCCAGATCCTCGAGCACGGCTTTCACTGCGTTGAGCTGTCCCCGGCCGCCGTCGACCAGCACGAGATCCGGCCAGCCATCGCCCTGGCGGTCGGGATCCTCTTCCTGCGCGCGCGCGAAACGGCGGCTGAACACTTCGCGCATCATCCCGAAGTCGTCGCCGGCGATTGTCTCCGGGCGCTTGATGTTGAACTTGCGGTACTGGTTCTTGCGGAAGCCCTCGGGTCCGGCGACGACCATCGCACCGAGCGCATTGGTGCCCTGGATATGGCTGTTGTCGTAGATTTCGATCCGGTCGGGCGGCTCGGGCAGCTCGAAGATGTCGGCGATCTCGGCAAGCAGCTTCGCCTGCGTCGTCGACTCGGCGAGCCGCCGGTCGAGCGCCTCGACTG
>Ga0207675_100001000_pt1 | contig 27978 bp, 21 predicted proteins | sample KBSSwiS42_FD_184305 | JGI IMG/M metagenome (GOLD analysis project Ga0207675, IMG submission 184305) | Switchgrass rhizosphere microbial communities from Kellogg Biological Station, Michigan, USA - KBS Switchgrass S4-2 (SPAdes) (version 2) | ecosystem: Host-associated > Plants > Roots >...
CTAAGCCTATCAGCGAAGATGGCTTTCATTGGGGCGTGGCCAAGCGGTAAGGCAACGGGCTTTGGTCCCGTGATCCCAGGTTCGAATCCTGGCGCCCCAGCCACCCAGCCGCGTGTTTGAGCTCAAGAAGTGAATTCCAAGCCAGCGAGGGGAGGGGATCTGCCCCACAAGACATAATTTATCGCTGCTGTGTTTCATAGTTTGGGTGCACCCACACGGGGACCTTCTCTTGCGGGAGCTCGGGCCGGCCACGGATCGCGTCCGCCAACTTCTCCGCCATCATGATGGTCGGCACGTTCAAGTTGCCGCTCACGACATCGGGCATGATCGACGCATCGACGACGCGCAGCCCCTCGACTTCATGCACCCGCCCGCTTCCGTCGACGACGGCCATCTCGTCCATTCCCATGCGGCAGGTGCACGAGGGGTGATAGGCGCTCTCCGCCTTGGCGCGGACGAAGCCATCGATTTCGGCGTCGGTCTCGATCGCAGGCCCGGGCGCGAGCTCCTCGCCGCGGAAGGGATCGAACGCCTTTTGCTGCATGATCTCGCGCGTAAGCTTGATGCCGGCGCGCATCTCGCGGCGATCCTGCTCTGTTTGCATGTAGTTGAACAGCACGCGGGGGTGCTCGCGGGGATCTGCTGACTTGAGCTTGACGAAGCCGCGGCTGGTCGGGCGCATCGGTCCGATATGCGCCTGATAGCCGTGACCGGCGGCCGCAGACGACCCGTCGTAGCTCACCGCCATCGGCAGAAAGTGGTACTGCAGGTCGGGATGGAGAACGCCCGCCTCGCTGCGGATAAAGCCGCCCGACTCGAAATGGTTCGTGCCGCCGAGGCCCTTGCCGGTCAGGATCCATTCGACGCCGATCTTCAGCTTGGCGAGCGGGTTCGTCGCGCTGTAAAGCGTGATCGGCTGCTTGCAGGCATATTGGACATAAACCTCGATGTGGTCCTGCAGGTTCTCACCGACGCCCGGCAGGTGCTGGATGACGGAGATGCCGAGCGCCTTGAGCGCGTCGGCGTTGCCGATCCCCGACAGCATGAGCACTTGTGGGGAGTTGATCGCGCCGCCGCTTAAGATCACCTCGCGCCTCACCCGCGCGGTGGCGACGCGACCGCCCTTGAGATACTCGACGCCGACGGCTCTGCGGCCTTCGAACACAATGCGCGTGACGAGCGCACGCGTCCTCACCTCGACGCCGCCGCGCCGCTGAGCCGGGCGAAGGTGGGCGCTCGCCGCACTCCAGCGCCGGCCCTTGTAGGTCGTCATGTCCATCCAGCCGAGGCCTTCCTGCTGGTGGCCGTTCATGTCCTCGGTCACGGGATAGCCGGCCTGCCTTCCCGCCTCGATGAAGGCGCGATAGAGGGGGTTCTTGCTCGACCCCGTGGTGACGAATAGGGGGCCCGAGTCCCCCCGGTAGGCGTCGCCGCCCTTCAGGCGGGTCTCGGATTTCTTGAAATATGGCAGGCAGTGGGCATACGACCAGTTCTCAAGCCCTTGCTTCCTGGCCCACGCGTCATAGTCAAAGGCGTGACCGCGGATGTAGACCATGCCGTTGATCGACGATGAGCCGCCGATCACGCGCCCGCGTGGACAATGCATCCGCCGCCCATCCATGAACGGCTCGGGCTCCGTCTCATAGTGCCAGTTGTACGTGGTGCCGGCCAGCGGATAGGCGAACGCCGAGGGCATATGAATGAAGATGCTCCAGTCCTGCGGCCCGGCCTCGAGCGTCAGCACCTTGACCCCGTCGTCCTCGGTTAGCCGGTTGGCGAGCACGCATCCCGCGGAACCCGCCCCGACGATGATATAGTCGTACTCTTCAAGAGCATTCATGGCTTACTGACCGAGCAGTGCGCCGACAGTCGGCGCAACAGGTACTGGTCCGAGCGGGGCCATCGGCGGCGCGTCATTCGTAAGGGCACTGCACGGGACCGAGCTCGACGAACACGCTCTTCAACTGCGTGTAGTGCTCGATTGCGGCCTGTCCGTTCTCGTGGCCGATGCCTGATTCCTTCGTACCGCCGAACGGCATCTCGATCGGCGTGACATTATAGTTGTTGATCCAGCAGATGCCGGCCTCGAGCCGGTGGGCGACCCGATGCCCGCGCGCGAGATCGCGCGTAAACACTCCGGCCGCAAGCCCGAACCTCGTCGCATTGGCGCGCCTTATCACCTCGTCCTCGTCCGTGAAGGTGAGCACCGACATGACCGGGCCGAAGATCTCCTCGCGCACGATCTTCATTTCGTCCGTGCAGCCCGAGAAGATCGCGGGCGTCACGAAGTTGCCCCGGTCGAGCGGCGCCTCCATGATCCGCTCGCCGCCGTAGACGAGCTTTGCTCCCTCGGCCTTGCCGGCCTCGACGTAGGAGAGCACGCGCTCCATGTGCGGGCGCGAGACAAGAGCGCCAATTTGGGTCTCCGGCGCGAGCGGCGACCCCACGCGCAGCTTCTTCGTGCGCCGGACGAGGAGATCAAGGAACTGATCGTGAATGTCGCGGTGCACGTAGACACGCGTGCAGTTGGTGCAGATCTCGCCCTGCGTGTAGAAGTTGCCGAGCATGGCGGCGGAGACCGCCTGGTGCAGGTCGGCATCAGGGAAGATGAGGAGCGCGGACTTGCCACCAAGCTCCATCGTCGCGCGCTTCATGGAGGCAGCGGCCGCTGCGAGCACTTTCTTGCCCGTGCCAATCGATCCCGTGAGCGATACTTTTGCGATGCGGCCGTCGCTTGCCAGCAGCGCGCCGGTCCGTCCGTCCCCGTGAATGACGTTGAATGCGCCGTCGGGAAGGCCGGCCTCGGTGTAGATTTCGGCAAGCTTGACCGCCGTCGTCGGCGTCATCTCCGATGTCTTGAAGATCATCGCGTTGCCGCAGGCGAGGGCAGGCGCCGACTTCCAGCACGCAATCTGGATCGGATAGTTCCAAGCGCCAATCCCGGCGCACACCCCGAGCGGCTCCCGCCGCGTGTAGACGAAGGCATTGTTGAGCGAGATCTGCTCGCCCCGCAGCGAGCCAGCGACGCCGGCGAAATACTCGATGCAATCGGCCCCGCTCGCGACATCCACGGCCTCAGCCTCCTGGATCGGCTTGCCGGTGTCCTGAACCTCGAGCTCGGCAAGCTCGCGGTTGCGGGCGCGCAGGATGTCCGCCGCCTTGCCGAGCACACGCCCGCGCTCGGCGCCCGAGAGCGCCGACCAGCGGAGGAACCCGCTCTGCGCCGAAGTGATGGCACTCTCGACCTCGGCGTCGAGCGCGATCTCGACGCGCGAAATCACCTCCCCGGTCGCTGGATTGACGTTGTCAAAGACGGGGGCACTGGCCACTCCGGCGTAGCGGCCATCGATATAGCTCGGAAGTCTATGCATGGCGGCACAATCCTCGGGGGTGGAACCGCCATCTGGCGGTGGCTCCTGCATGCCCAGCCGTGCCCGACCGCATACCGTTGCGTGAAGGGTCCTTACGAGCATGCCGGTTTGACTGCAATTGAACCCTTTTGAGGCAATCGGGCGCGCTCAGAAGCGACGCAAAGGAAACCCGCGGCGACAGCTCGGCGCAATGCCTCCTTATCGGACGACCTAACGAAAATCAGCGGTCGCTGCACTGCAAAAATGCGACTATCGAAGAATTAGCACGGAGATGACCTTGGAATTATTCCTATATACAATACCAGGGTCGGGCTGGCGATCGCTCTCGATCTTGCTTGAGGGGAGTCTGTCGGTCCCGATGAGGTAACTGAGCCGGCAGCCATCGAAGCCGGCCCCGCGCCGGTGCGAGCCGGAGAGGCGGGGCAGCGGAGGAATGAGCGGGCTCGACGCTACAACCAGGACCTACCGCACGTGCTGAAAGCGACCGCAGAGTTGGAAACGACCTGCAGAATAGGATTCCTCACGCTCAGCGAGTTTTCGATGATCGCTTTCACCAGCGCGGTCGAGGTGCTGCGCATGGCCAACCATCTGTGCGAGAAGGATTATTATTCCTGGTCGGTCATTACGATGGACGGCGCGCCTGTCCCCTCGAGCAACGGGCTCACCGTGCAACGAACGACGACCTACGAAGAGGCAGGCCCCCTCGACATCGTCTTCGTCTGCGGGGGCACCAATGTCGAGAAGTACGTCGAGGACCGCGTCCTCGCGCTGCTCCGCCGCCTAGCGCGCAACGGCGTGGTGCTCGGCGGGCTCTGCACGGGGACCTATGCGCTCGTGAAATCGGGCCTCCTGGACGGCTACAGATGCACGATCCACTGGGGGAACATGGCGAGCCTTCGCGAAAGCCACCGGCGCGTCAACTTCCTGGAGGAGCTGTTCGTCATCGACCGCGACCGCATCACATGCACCGGGGGAATTGCCCCCATCGACATGATGCTTGCTCTTGTCCGGTCGCGCTTCGACAAGACGCTTGTAGGCGAGATTTCCGACCAGTTCATTCTCGAGCGCGTCCGCGACAGCGACGATCGCCAGCACATTCCGCTTGCGGCGCGGATCGGGTTCACTCACCGGGCCCTGGTCAAGGTCGCGACCCTTATGGAAGCGAACTTCGAGGAGCCGCTCTCGGCGGTCGAGCTGGCGAAGCGGGCGGGCCTCTCGCTCCGCCAGGTGCAGCGCATGTTTCAGCAGAGCCTCGACACAACGCCCAGCAAGTACTACCTGCGGCTCCGCCTGCGCCGCGCCCGCGAGCTTCTCCTTCAATCGCGAATGTCGATTACCGAGATCGCGATCGCCTGCGGCTTCCAGTCGACATGCCATTTCAGCAAGTGCTACCGCGCGCTCTACGGGCGGACCCCCCGGAGCGAGCGCCAGCCCGTAGGCCGGGCGGGGCACCCGCCTCCCCCTCTGCCGGATCGCCAACCGGTCCACCAGGCCGAGCCCGCCGCTCCGCCCGTGCCGCGCCTGCGCAAGCCAGCCGGCCGGGTGAAGGCCGTGGCACCGTGATGGCGCGCCGCTCTAGGCGCCTTGCCGCCAGATGATGTCGCAATTGGCAAATTGCCCGGGTTTTCCAGGTGCATCATTGGGTCACTTGCGAGTAAGCTGGGAGTGCTTGACGCGGTGCTAAATGGGAGAAAACGCTTTGGCGCAACTGTCCGGCCAGGTGCCGCTCAAGAAGATGTTCCTCCACGCGATCCAACACAGGGAGTGATCATGAAACGCCTACTGATATCGGCCGCACTTGCCTTCAGCCTCATTGGCGGCGCGGCAAAGGCAGACGATGCGGCCTGCCAGAAAGTCCGCTTCGCGGATGTCGGCTGGACCGACATCCAGGTGACGACCGGAGTGGCGCAGGTGCTCCTCGAAGCCCTGGGCTATGAACCCGAGGTCAACACGCTCGCCGTCCCGGTGACCTACGCCTCGCTCAAGTCAAAGGACCTCGATGTGTTCCTCGGCAACTGGATGCCGAGCATGACGGCCGACGTCACCCCCTATCTCGAGGACAAGTCGGTCGAGTCGATTGCAGTGAACCTCGACGATGCCGGCTATGGTCTCGTTGTGCCCCAATACGTGGCGGACGCCGGAGTGAAGAGTCTCAAGGATCTCAGCGCCCACAAGGACAAGTTCGGCGGCAAGATTTACGGCATCGAGGCGGGCAACGACGGCAACCGCATCATCAGCGGCATGATCGCCAAGCCCGAGAACAATCTCGCCGGCTTCGAACTGGTCGAAAGCTCGGAGGCGGGCATGCTGACGCAGGCCGAGAAAGCCATGAAGAACAACGATTGGATCGTGTTCCTCGGCTGGACGCCCCATCCGGTTATGGGCGAGATGAAGATCGCCTATCTCGACGGCATGGGCGATTCAGGATTCGGCGCCGCGAAGGTCTACACCAACGTGCGGGCCGGCCTGCTCCAGCAGTGCCCCAATCTCGGCCAACTCCTCAAGAACCTCAAATTCAACCTCGCCATGGAAGGCGCGATGATGGCGCCCGTGCTCAAGGACGGCGCGGACCCCAAGGCAACGGCTCTGGCCTGGCTCAAGGCCAACCCGGACGCGGTGAAGCCATGGCTCGAGGGCGTCAAGACCTTCGACGGCAACGATGGACTGGCGGCCGTGCAGGCTGCTCTAAAATAATATCGTCGCTCTGACGAGCGCGCCCCAAAGGGCAGGCGGCCGCAAGTCCGCTCTGCCCGGGGTGGCGCCTCGTCCCCTGGGGAGGGACCGATGGATCCGATTTCGAAGCACCTCGCCGACTGGAAGCTTCCGGTCGGCCAGTGGGGCAAGGCGTTCATCGACTTCATCATCGAACATTTTCAGTGGTTCTTCGACGCAATCTCCGCCACCCTCGGGTGGCTCGTCGAAGGCAGCTCCCATCTGCTTCTGCAGGTTCCGCCTCTTCTCCTCGCGGCGATCCTCGCCGGGATCGCCTACTGGCTGCAGCGCTCGAAGTGGCTCGCACTCGGCGTCTTTGTCGGACTCATCTTCATCCTCAATCAGGGGCTTTGGAAGGAGACCGTCCAGACTCTGGTGCTCGTCAGCGCGGCCACCGCGCTGTCGATGGCGATCGGCGTGCCGCTTGGTATCCGGGCGGCGCACAAGCCGCACGTCTGGCGCGTCACGCAGCCGATCCTCGACCTCATGCAGACGATGCCAACCTTCGTCTACCTCATCCCCATTCTCATTCTCTTCGGATTGGGAGCGGCCCCCGCCCTTGTCGTCACCATCATCTTCGCCATGCCGGCGCCTGTCCGCATGACCTATCTCGGCATCACCTCGATCCCCAAGCCCATGATCGAGGCCGGCGAGGCCTTCGGCGCAACGAATCGCCAGCTCTTATGGAAGGTCGAGCTACCGGCGGCGCTACCCTCGATCATGGCCGGCCTCACTCAGTGCATCATGCTGTCGCTGTCGATGGTGGTGTTTGCCACTTTGATCGGCGCGCCGAGCCTCGGGAATCCGGTGAACAAGGCACTCGCCAATCGCAACATTCCGCTCGGCATTGAGGCGGGCCTCGCGATCGTCATACTGGCTATCATCCTCGATCGCGCGCTTTCGGTAAAACCGGCTGGAGTAAGGAAATGAGCGTCGCCGTCGACTTCAAGCATGTCGACATTATCTTCGGCAAAGACATCCCGGGCGCTCTTAAGATGGTCGATGCCGGTTCCAACCGCGCCGAAATCCTGGCCAAAACCGGCTCGGTGCTCGGCGCAGCGGACGCCACCCTCACCGTCAACGAGGGCGAGATCTCGGTCCTCATGGGCCTGTCGGGCTCGGGCAAGTCGACCGTGCTCAGGGCTGTCAACGGGCTCAACAAAGTGACGCGCGGGCAGGTGCTCGTGAAGGACAGCAACCGCATGGTCGATGTGGCCTCGTGCAGTCCCGACACGCTGCGCCATATCCGCCAGAAGCAGGTCGCCATGGTTTTTCAGCAGTTCGCACTCTTGCCCTGGCGGACGGTGCGCGAGAATGTCGGCTTCGGGCTCGAGCTTGCCGGCGTTCCGGAGCCCGAGCTCAAGGAGCGCGTCGATCGGCAACTGAAGCTCGTTGGCCTCGACACCTGGGCGAACAAGCACGTGCACGAGCTCTCGGGCGGCATGCAGCAGCGCGTCGGGCTCGCCCGCGCCTTCGCCACCGATGCACCGACCCTCTTGATGGATGAGCCGTTCTCGGCGCTCGATCCCCTGATCCGCACCAAGCTGCAGGACGAGCTCCTGCAACTGCAGAAGTCGATCAAGAAGACGATCATCTTTGTCAGCCACGACCTCGAGGAAGCGCTCAAGATCGGCAACCGCATCACCATCATGGAAAGCGGCCGCATCGTGCAGTCGGGACCGCCAGAGGACATCGTGCTGAAGCCGGCCGACGCCTACGTCCAGGACTTTATCGCCAACGTGAACCCGCTCTCGGTGTTGACTGCGTGGAACGTGATGCGCAGCCTGCACGAGCTCGAGCGCACGGAGGACGGCTGGCTGTGGCTCGATCTGCGCAAGACCACGCGCTTCAAGCTCGACGACCAAGGCAAGGTCGAGGCCGCGCACTGCAACGGCAAGAATGCCGATTGGGTGTGCTGCAGCGAGGTCGAAAAAACCGTGCCGGAGGGTTCAACGCCCGTCTATTGGGCGCGGCCCGGCACGACGCTCAAGACCGTGATCCTCGCCATGCACAAATCGGGGACGGCTCCGGTTGCGCTCTTCGACGACAACGACCGGTTCGTCGGCTCGATCGGCGTGAGGAACGTGCTGCGGGCCATCTTGCGCCGCGGCGGCTGAACGGCGCAGCGGCGTCAGTGCGTGACCCTCTTCGAAACCACACTAATGACGAGAACGCCGTCGACAATCATCACCAAGCCCATGATGGCAGGTCTATTTCTCCAAGACAACGTCGCTCAGCGGCTTGCTGCAGCAAATCAGGATCATGCCGGCGTCGATCTCCCGCTGCCTGATGCCCCCGCCGTGGTTCATGACGACATTGCCAAAGAGTTTCTTCGTCTTGCAGGTGCCGCAAAGGCCCTTGCTGCATGAGAAGGGAAGGCGCATCCCCGCCGCCCTCGCCGCGTCGAGAATGAACTGGTCGGGTCCGCATTCAATAACGCGCCCGAGCCGCGTGAACTCGATCTTGAAGCCCTGGGCCAGCGCGTCGGGCGGCGGCGGCTTGGTCGCGGCGCCTTCGACAGAAGGAGCGTGCCGCTCGAACGAGAAGCTCTCCTCGTGATAGTGGGCCATGTCGAAGTCGACCTCCTTCAACATGGTGCGCACGGCCGCCATGTAGGGCTCGGGGCCACAGCAGAAGATCTCGCGTTGCGCGAAGTCGGGGACAATCGACTTTAGAAGCATGAGCGACAGGTAGCCGGTCGGAGCGCCCCAGTCCCGCTCATCGCCCGCCTGCTCGCACACGAAAGCTGTGCGAAAGCGGCCCATGCCGTTCGTCATTGCGGCGAGCTCACGCCGGAAGATGATGTCGCGCGGTGTGCGCGCGCTGTGCACGAAGACGATATCGCCGTCCTCGCCGAGGTCATAGTGCGCCCGCGACATCGACATGAGCGGCGTCACGCCTGAGCCGCCGGAAAGAAAGAGATACTCGGCCGCCGGTCGCAGCGTGCAGCTGAAGTCTCCCGCGGGCCCCAGCGCCTTGATCTCCATCCCCGGCTTCATGTTGTCGTGGAGCCAGTTCGACACCTTGCCGCCGGGCACGCGCTTCGCCGTGATCGAGATCGTGTCCGGCCGCGTCGGCGTCGACGATAGGGTGTAGCAGCGATTTATGGGCTCGCCGTCGATCTCGAGCTCGAGAGTGATGAATTGCCCGGGGCGATAGCGGAAGAGGCTCGGCGAGCGCGTGCGGAAGAGAAAACTCTTCACGTCGTGCGTCTCGGAACGAACGTGGCAGCAGACGAGGACCTCGTCGCCGTCCGCGTTCCATTTCCCCGGCACGGCGTCCCAGAGATGGGGCCCGAGCCGGCTCTCGCCGCCCTTTTCGCTCATCGGTCCTCAGCCGCTCGCCGCGAGCGAGCTCACTGTCGCACCCGCGCCGAGGCCGGTCTCGGCACGAAGGCGCTTGATGTACCAGGACGTGACCTTCTCGACGAGCTCCTCGGTGTAGGGTGAGTATGGGCCCGGCTGATAGGCCGGGCTCAGCGTGCCCTGGTGCGTGCGCTCGACGAGGGCGCCGTCCTGCTTGTTGGTCGCGCGCCACACGAGGCTCAGCTCCTTGGGGTCGTAGTCGCGCCCCTCGACCGCGTCCTTATGCACGAGCCACGTCGTGCGCAGAAGAGTGTGCTCCGGATCGATGGGGAGCACGCTGAACGTCACGATGTGGTCGCTCATGAAATGGTGCCACGAGTTGGGTTGCGTCCAGAACGAGAGGCCGCCCAGGTTGCGCTGCTGCAGGTTGCCCAAGAGCTTCTGGCACGCGACTTTGCTGTTCATGGTCAGCGATTCACCGGCCTTGTCGAGCGGGAGGCGCTCGGAGCGGTAGGCCGTGACGCGCGAATCGAGGAACTCGCGCTCGACCGACGGGAGGCCGCAGCTCTCCCAGCGCGCATGCTCTGTCTTGATAAGATCCTTGAACGCCTGTACCTCGCTCGCATTCTCCGGCGAAGGCTGGTAGCCGAAACCGAATTCGTAGAGAGAGACGGTGAGCTCTGGGTGATTGGCTTTGCAGTGATAGCACTCACGATTGTTCTCCATCGTGAGCTTCCAGTTTCCGTTCTCGATCAGGTCTTCCTCGAACGCAACCTTGCAATCGACGACGCGATGGGGCGCGATGTAGGGCTCCATCTCGCGGCGCATGTCCTCGATATCGGCCGGCGGCTCGTTCGCGAGGCAGATGAAGAGAAGGCCCGCGACATTGGCGGCGTGGACTTTCTTCAGGCTGTACTGGCTGAGGTCGAAACCGTCGCCCATGTGCTCGGTGAAAATGAGCTTGCCCGTGAGGTCGTACGTCCACTGGTGATACGGGCAAACGATATTGCCCACGCTGCCCTTGTTGCCGTCGCAGAGACGCGCCCCGCGATGGCGGCACACGTTGTGGAAGGCCCGAATCGACATGTCGTCGTCGCGCACCACGAATACTGAGGCGCGCCCTATCGGGACCGTGAAGTAATCGCCCGGCTCGGGAATGTCGGGCTCCACCCCGGCATAGATCCAGTGGCGGCCGAAGATGGCCTCGACGTCGAGATCGAAGACCTCACGGCTCTGGTAGAACGGAGCCTCGAGCGTATGACCCGGCTTGCGCCTGAGGATCATCGTCCGCAGTTCATTTGATATCTGCATCATGTCCTCCGTGGTCGGAAGCCATTAGAAATCGATAAGCCGATGATTCCTCAGGTAGTTAAGAACGACTTGTGCTTTATCGACGGAAGTCCCCTCAAAAGCGACAACGCCGCCCTTGGCCTCGCTGACGACGGCCGCCCGCATCCTCTCATGCGCGGATCGCTTTTCCTCCGCTTTCAAGCGCACCGGCCGGCGCGAGGTTTGCTCTACCGTCCAAAGCGATTCGCGGGGGCCCGCGCCGAGCTGCCCATCGATCGCCGGAGAGACGGCGACAATACGGCCGGAAAGGCGGCGGGCGTAGGCGTACCCCAGTCTGACCTGGGTCAGCGGATGAACGGCGAGAATGGCCGGCAACGACACCGCGACGCCGCGGCGGCGGCCCTTGGGCAGGAACTGGCGGACGCGCGCCTCCGCTCCCTCGATTTCGACATCGAGAACATTGGCGACCACGGGGCGGCCGAGCGCTTTCGCCAGCGCGTAGGGAAATAGTCCGCTTCCCGCTCCGCTTTCGGCCCGACCGCCGGCGAGAACGAGGTCGACATCCTTCAAGAGGCCGGAGAGCACCCTGACGGTATCGTAACCATTCGGAGTGGCGACGACCTCGATCGTGCCTGCGCCAAGCGCCAGGTAGTCATTGAGCGCCGGCTCGTCGATCGCGCCCGCATGAATAATCCTTAACCCATCGCCAGCAATTCTTTGCCCGAGCGCGATCGCGACCGCATCGCCGCGGCAGGCCCGCGGCGTTCCCGTGAACGGGTGGCGCCCCGCTGAGACCAGCACTGCCGCCACAAACTTGCCTACCGTCATGGCGCCTCCGGCAGTTCGCGCTGCTCGCGGGCCTGAGCGATCCGCGTCAACAGCGCCTGCATCACCTCTTCGGCATCGCCGATCACCGACAGGTCCGCGCGCCCGATGATCGGTGCGCCGGCGTCGCGGTTCACGGCGATGACATGCTGACAGTCCTTGATGCCTTGCAGATGCTGGACTGCCCCGGAAATGCCGACCGCGATGTAGCCCCGCGCGGAAACCATCTTGCCGGTCGCGCCGATCTGTTTGTCGCGCGAAAAGCGCCCGTCGTCGACGGCAACGCGGCTCGCGCCGACGGCCGCGCCGAGCTTCCGCGCCAGGGCTTCGAGCATCGGCACGTTGTGCACCCCGTTGCCGCCCGCCACGATGAGATCAGCCTCCTCGAGCGGTATTTGCGACGGGTCGGACCGCTCGAGCCCGAGATCGCGATAGTCGCCGCTCTCCTCGGCAACCTTCGGCCCCTCGACCGTATCAGCGCGCTCGCCCAAGCCGGCGAACGGCAAACCGGCATCGACGGCGCCGGCCTCGAGCAGGATGAAGCGCGGCAGAGGCGCCCGCGCGAGCAGCATCGCCCCCGACCAAGGCGAACACACATGAGCTGCGTCTATCTCGACCACGTGTGTAGCGGCAGGCTCCCGATGCTCCACGATGAGGCGGCGCCCGAGGTCGCCATCGCTCTCGGGCTTGTCAGGGAGAACAACGTGGCGAGCGTCGTAGGCCCGGATTAGCGACGAGACCGCAACCACCTCCCGCTCGGGCTCGAAGCGGACGGCGTCGAGATCGGGAAGGACAACGACCGCATCTGCGCCAAGCGCGGCGGCGTCCTCCTCAAAGTCGCCGAGGATCACGGTAACGACGCCGGCGCTCCGTTGCGCCAGAATGGCGGCCGCCGCAACGGCCTGGCGCGCGTGGGAATCGAGTCTGCCACGATCGGAATGGGCGACCGCCATCACCCACGATTTCGCGTCCCCGAGGAGGCGCCGCGGCTTTACCTTGCCGGCTGGCGCGCCGCCCGGATCGGGAGTGGAGAGTTCTTCGACCCCGACTTGCCCGAGCACAATGCGCCTCAAGCCTTGCGGCGTGATGACGATGGGACGCCTGGGGTCGACGCGCCGGATCTCGCTCATGGCCGATCTCCTAGCGCTTCTGCGACAAGCTCGGCGATGTCGAGGATCTCGGGTCGGTCGCCGACCACGCCCTCGAGCATGGCCGTGCACTGCGGGCAGGCCACCGCCACGACTTCGGCGCCGGCGTTGCGTGCGTCCTCGATGCGTATGTCGGGAATCCTCTGCTTGCCCGGGATGTCGGTGAGCGCTGCGCCCCCTCCGCCGCCGCAGCATCGGCTCCTGAGCCCCGAGCGCTCCATTTCGCTCACCTCGAGTCCGAGCATGCGCAGGAGATCGCGGGGCGCGTCCACCTCGCCGTTGTAGCGCGCGAGATAGCATGGGTCGTGATAGGTGAGGCGGCGGCGTTCTCCCGACAGCTTGAGCGCGAGACGGCCGTTGTGGACGAGGGAGGCCAGGAACGTCGTGTGATGGAGCACAGTGTAGTTGCCGCCGAGCGCCCGGTACTCATTCTTGAGACTATGCAGGACATGTGGGTCCGGCGTCACGATGCGCCGGAACGGTATGGAATCGAGCGTTTCGATGTTGCGCCGTGCAAGCGCCTGGAAGGTCGCCTCGTCGCCAAGCCGGCGCGCGGTGTCCCCGCTGTCGCGCTCGAGATCGCCGAGCACGGCGAAATCTACGTTCGCCGCCTTCAGCACCTTGATCAGCGCGCGCAGCGTGCGCTGGTAACGCATCTCGAAGGCGCCTTCGCCAGCGATGAAGAGCACGTCGACCGGCACGCCGGGCTTAGCCACCTTGACGCCGAGGTCCGCCGCCCAGTTGTAGCGGTCGGCATTGGTAAAGCCCCCTTGCGTCTCGGTCTCGCGCAGGTTGGCGAGTGTCTCCGCGGCCTTGCCCGGCGCCTCTCCGCGCACGAGGTTCAAGCTTCGGCGCATGCCGACAATGGCGTCAACATGCTCGATCAGCATGGGACACTCTTCAACGCACGCCCGGCAGGTGGTGCACGACCAGATCGTCTCAGCCTCGATCAGGCCGGGCACGATCGGCAGGTCCGGGGAGCCCGCGTGCGCGCCGACAGCAATTCCGGGATAGGGACTGCCGGCGTAGGCGGCGTCGCTCTCGCCCGCGAGCCCGGCGACGAGGTCCTGGATCAGCTTCTTCGGGTTGAGAGGCTGCCCTGCGGCGAAGGCCGGGCACGCCTGCTCACACTTTCCGCACTGCACGCAGGCGTCGAAGCCCAAAAGCTGGTTCCAGCGGAAGTCGGCGGGCTTGTCGACGCCGAAGTCGCGCTCGCCGAGATCGAGCGGCTTCAATGCGGTCGAGCGCACGCCGGCGAAGCGCTCGGGGCGGGGATGAAAGGCGAGGTGCAACAGCCCTGCAACGGCATGCTTCATGGGGCCGCCGAGCCCGATGCCGAGTGCTAGCTCCGCTGAGCCCACGAGCAGGAGAATGAGCGCAATGGCCGCGATTCCGGCCGAGAGAATTGCCGGCGGCAGCGCGACCACGAGTGCGAGCCCCGCAGCGAAGGCCGCGAGCGTATAGGGCAGCCGGTCCCACGCTCCCCGCGACAGGCGGGCGAGGGGCTCGCGCCGACGCCACCAGACGAAGCCGGCGCCAATCAACATGACGAGCGCAGCGGCGAGAATCGCGAGATCTAGGCTCGGCCAATAGAGCGCGAGCCCGTAATTGAGCGTGACGAGAGCGAGAGCCGCGAAGGCGCCTCCTGCGGTCGCCATATGCGTATAGGCGATGTAGGGATCGCGGGCGACGATATGGTGCAGGTCGACAAAGTAGCGTTTGGGGATCGCAAGGAGCCCGCTCCAGTTCACCTCGGCACTCTGGCCTGCAGCCCACAGCCGGCCCCGGCGCGCGAGCCCCACGGCGAGCGTCGCCGTCGCGAGCCAGAACAAGAGCGTGACAAAGCCCGCGATGCTCATGCTCAGAAGTCCTTGCAGAGGCGCAGCGAGTCGTAGATCGCGGCGTGGATGTTGTGCATCGACACGCAGTCGCCGACGCGGAACAGGAGAAAGCGCCCGTCGCCCGTCGTCTCCGCAAGCGAGGGCTGGGGCTTGGCCGCAAAGAGCGTCTCGAGATCGGTCTGGCCGCGATTGAGCGAGCCCTCCTTGAGCTTCCAGTAGAGTTCGGCGTTGGGCGTGACGCCGTTCTCGATCACGACCTGGTCGACCGCGCGCTCCTCGAGCTCGTCGGTGTACTCGTTGCGCAGGACCGCGATCTTCTTGTTGCCCTCGGCGTAGACGCGGTCGAGCCAAAAGTTGGGCGTCGGAATGATGCCCTGGCTGTAGAGGCGGCGGTAGAAGATGGGGAACGTCGTGCCGCCGACGTCGTCGGCAACCTTCACGTCGGGGGTCACCATCTCAACCTTGGCGCCGCGGCTCGCGAGAAAGTCCGCCGTGCCGAAGCCGGCGTGCGTGCTGATGCCGTCATAGAGGAGGACATACTCGGCAGGCGCGACCTTCTCCGAGAGGATGTCCCAGGCGCTGACGGCGAGGCCCTCCTTGACGCCCCACTCGGGCACCTGGTCGGTGTGGCTGCGGCCGCCGGTGGCGAGCACGACGATATCGGGCCGCTCGGCGAGCACCATCTCGTCGGTTGCCTCGACGCCGAGCCGGCAGTCGACGCCCAAGCGCTTTGTCTCGAGATCGAACCAGCGGATGATACCCGCCATCTGCTCGCGCTGCGGGGCCTTGGCAGCAAGGTTGACCTGACCGCCGACCTTCTCGTTGCGCTCGAACAGCACGACGTCATGGCCGCGAGCCCGCGACACCCGCGCCGCCTCGAGTCCGGCGGGGCCCGCGCCCACGACGACGACGCGGCGTTTCACGCCCTTCGTCGGCGTGATGACATGGGGCATCGTCGCCTCGCGCGAGGTCGCGGGGTTCTGCACGCAAAGGACATCCTGACCCAGGTACATGCGATCGATACAGTAGTTGGCGCCGACGCACTGCTTGATCTGGTCCTCGCGGCCCTCACGCACCTTGAGCATCATGTGCGGATCGGCAATCTGCGCCCGCGTCATGCCGCACATGTCGACCCAGCCGTTGGCGAGAATACGCTCGGCCTGGGTGATGTCGCGGATGCCCTGGGCATGCAGCACGGGCACCTTCGACACGCCCTTGATGCCGACCGCGAGATGCACGAACGGCTCGGGCGGGAGCGCCATCGGCGGCATGCAGTTGGCGAGCCTATTGTGCGTGTCCGCCCCCGAGCCGATGACGCTGATGAAGTCGATGAGTCCGGTCTCCGACATCGCCTGCGCGATCTCCCTCGCCATCTCATGGTCGATGCCGTTGTCGTTGAACTCGTCCGCGCACATTCTGAGGCCGACGCAGAAATCTCTCCCGACCGCCTCGCGCACGGCTTCCAGCACCTCGATGCCGAAGCGCATTCGGTTCTCGAGCGAGCCGCCGTACTCATCGCTGCGCAGGTTCGTCTCCGGCGACCAGAATTGATCGATCAATTGCTGATGGGCGGCCGAGATCTCGACGCCATCCATGCCGGACGTCTGCACCCTCTTCACGGCCACCGCGAAGTCGCGCACGATGCGGCGAATGTCCTCGATCTCCATGGACTTGGAGGTGCCGCGGTGCACAGGCTCGCGCACGCCGGACGGGGAGACGAGGTGCGGCCAGGGATCGCCCCAATAGGCCGAGCGCCGACCCATGTGGGTGGCCTGGATCATGATCTTCATGCCGTGGCGATGGCAGGCCTCGGCAAGCCGTCCGAGCCGCTCGATGACGAGATCGGTTGTGAGATTGACGGGGGACCACGCGCCCTGCGGCACGTCGATCGAGACCGGGCTCGAGCCGCCGCAGATCGCCATTCCGAGACCGCCTTTGGCCTTCTCCTCGTAATAGCGGATGTAGCGGTCGCCCGGCAGCCCGCCCGGCTCCGCGTAAACCTCGGCATGCGCCGTCGAGTAAATGCGGTTGGGCAGCGTCAGTTGATTGAGCTTTATGGGAGTGAACACATGAGAGTATTTCATCGCCCATCCTCACATGCGCATTGTGCCGCCGTCACCGCTCCACCTCGTCGAACGCCAGCCCCTAGCAATAGACGACCGCCAGCCCGCCGAGCGCCGTCTCTTTGTACTTCGATGCATGTCGCTGCCAGTGAGCCGCATGGCAGCGCTCAGCGGCCCGACCGTGTGCGAGCTTGAGGGGCCGATGCCGATACGAAACACCTCGAAGACGCTGTAGTTCATGCCGCGTCCTCCTCGATATCTCCCTTGTCGAGACGGATGACGCCGAAGTCATAGGGCTCGGCCGCGCGGACGAGAAAGCGCCAGACATAGTCCGCGAAACTGCGCCGGACCAAAAGGGAGACGCCATCGCGCTCGCGATACATATACACCGACGACTTGCCGAATGTAGTGCCGACGACGCGGCCCTCGCCGAGACGGTGAACGTCGTAGACGCTGGCATGGGAAATCACATCGGAGGCGTTGCGCCCCTGAACGATGATCTCAGTATAGCCACCCGAGTTATCGACGACCTGGCTGCGTATCCCGCTGAGGGCTTTCCCGAGGCCACGCAAGAGCGGCACAAGCCGCGCGCGAGGACCGACAATCATCCACTCGTCGGGGGAGAGCCAGAGCGCCTTCACGGCTCCCGATCGCGTGAACGTGCAGGGTTTTGCCGGCAGCCGGGTGCCGAGCGCGCTTGCCGCGCCGTCCTGGAAGGCGGTGTCCGCAGGGTTGCCCCGTAGGCTGATGTAGCCCTGGAGCGGAACCTCGTTGGCCCACACGCCGCAGCTCTCGTCCGCGGGTCTCGCCTGCGCGGAAAGCCCGAAGGAGTGAAGGGGGGACTGGAGGACCGGCTCAGACATTCTGGCGCGCTCCCTCGGGGTCGACAAACACCGGCGACACCACCTTCACTTTGTGAGACTTGCCGCCGGCCCAGGCATAGAGCACGTCGCGCCCGGCCTTGACGCCCTCCTCGCTCCTCCGCTTGATGCCGTCGCGCACGACGGCGAGCGCAATCGAGCGGTTGAGCTCAGGGCTGAAGTAGCTCGATGTCACATGGCCGAGCATCGGCATGGGCGCCTCGATCTCCTCCGTCTCGATGATCTGGGCGCCTTCCTTGAGCACCGTCTCGGGATCCTCGGTGAAAAGGCCAACGAGCTGCTTGCGGTCCGTGCGCGCCGTGTCGCTCCGCGTGAGCGAGCGCTTGCCGATGAAGCTAAATGGCTTCTTGAAGCTCACGGCCCAGGCCATGTCGAGATCGAGCGGCGTCATCGAGCCGTCGGTGTCCTGGCCGACGATGATGAAGCCCTTCTCGGCCCGGAGCACGTGCATGGTCTCGGTGCCGTAGGGCGTGATGTCAAATTCGTGCCCGGCCTCCATCAGCGCCTCCCAGACGTGAGCCCCATAGCTCGCGTCGACGTTGACTTCGAAGGCGAGTTCGCCCGAGAAGCTGATGCGGAACACCCGCGCCGGAACGCCGGCAACCGTCCCCTCGCGCCAGTCCATGAACTTGAACGCGCCGGGCGCGAGGTCGATGCCGGAGCAGACCTTCGCCAGCACCTCGCGGCTCTTCGGCCCGACAACGGCCGCCGTCGCCCAGTGGTCAGTGACCGACGTCATGTAGACGTCGAGATCGGGCCACTCGGTCTGGTGCCATTTCTCAAGCCAGGTCAAGACGCGAGCGGCGCCGCCCGTTGTCGTCGTCATGTGGAAATGATCGTCGGCGATACACGCGGTAACCCCGTCGTCCATCACCATGCCGTTCTCGTCGAGCATCAACCCGTAGCGGCACTTGCCGGGCGCGAGCCGCGCCCAGGCATTGGCATAGACGCGCTCCAGGAACTCACGCACGTCCTTGCCGCGAATGTCTATCTTGCCGAGCGTCGAGGCGTCCAAGATGGCGACGGAGCGGCGGGCGGCGGTGCATTCGCGGCGCACGGCGGCGTGCATGTCTTCGCCGTCCTTCGGAAAATACCAAGGCCGCAGCCACTGGCCCACTAGCTCGAACTTGGCCCCGCGCGCGACGTGAGAGGCGTGCATGGCGGTCGTGCGGCGCGGCTCGAACGTGTCGCCTTCATGCGCGCCCGCGAGCGTGCCGAACGTGACCGGCGTATAGGCCGGGCGGTAGGTCGTCGTGCCGACCTCGGGGATGGAAACGCCAAGCGCGTCGGCGGCGATGGCGTAGCCGTTGACGTTCGAGAGCTTGCCCTGATCCGTGCCGAAGCCGAGCGCAGTGTAACGCTTGATGTGCTCGATCGAGCGATAGTTCTCGCGCACGGCGAGATGGATGTCGGAAGCCGCGACGTCGTTCTGGAAATCGACGAAGGCCTTCTTGCCGTGCCCCTCGGGCTTTCCGTCGGAAACACGGAAGATGCGCCGGGAAGCGAGAGTCTCGGGCTCGCCGGTGTGGATGTCGATCCCCGCCAAGCTGTCCTTCTTATCGAATGTGGCGAGCAGCGCGGCGATCGTCTGGTGCGTCTCAGCCAACGCCTGCTCGAGGCGGAACTCGCCGGTCACGGCGCCGACGCAGTAGATACCGGCCTTGGCCCGTCCGGTCGCGGGCACGACGAACGCCAGGCGGCCGTCGTCCCACTGCGGGCGCCCGCCGTCGTGACAATAGAGATGGACCGTCGGCGACAGGCCACCGGAGCTGGCCACCGCATCGCACTCGATTTTGGGGCCCGATCCCGCGACCGCGTTCTTCTCGCCGTCGAGACGCACCAAGTGGACGCCGTCGACCGCGCGCCGCCCATGAGCCGCGCCTATGCCGAAGCCGATCCTCACGTCGACGCCCGCGGCGCGCGCGCGCTTTTCCCACTCCGGGTTGACGCGCTCGCGCGTATCGGCCAGCACCACGCTGGACGCCGCCTTGGCGAGATCAGCGGCGCCCTGATAGGCGTGATCGTTGTTTGTGAGGATCAGCACGCGCCGGCCGACGGCGACCGCATAGCGGTTGAGATAGGTCGTAATCGCCGCAGCCGTGAAGATTCCCGGAAGGTCGTTGTTGCCGAATACGAGCGGGCGGTCAATCGCACCCGTCGCCAGCACGACGCGCTCGGCGCGTATGCGGTGCAGGCGCTGGCGGCGCTTGCCGGCGACCCGCTCAGAGGGGGGCAAGTGATCTGCCACCTGCTCGACGGCCTGCACGAGGTTCATGTCCTGGAGCGCGAAGGCGCTCGTGCGCGTGAGGATGCGCACATTCGGCAGGCTCTGAAGCTCGGCCAGGATGCCGTCGATCCAGTCTCGCGCTGACTTTCCGCCAACCTCGGCGTGCGGTGTCGAGAGCAGCCAGCCGCCGGGCTCGCTCTGCTCGTCGAGCAGGATGACATCGAGGCCGGCGCGGCCGGCGCCGAGAGCCGCAAGCAATCCTGCCGCGCCGGCGCCTATCACCAGAACCTCGGCATGACGATGGGCGTAGTCGTAGCTCTCGGGATCGGGCTCGAGCGGCGAGCTGCCGTAGCCCGCCGCCTGGCGAATCACCTGCTCGTAGCGGGGCCACAGCATCCCGGGGGCCTTGAACGTCTTGTAGTAGAACCCCGCCGGCATGAACTGCGAAAAACGCCCGCCGAGGCTCTTTAAATCGAACGCGAGCGAGGGCCACCCTGTCGTTCGGCGGGCAACGAGGCCCTGGTAGAGCTCGACCTGCGTCGCCTTGAGATTGGGGATGGTGAGCGCGCCGGTCTCGACTTGCACGAGGGCGTTCGGCTCCTCGGGGCCGGCGCCGACGATGCCGCGCGGCCGGCCGTACTTGAAGCTGCGCGCCAGCATCCTGACCCCATGCGCGAGGAGCGCCGAGGCGAGCGTATCGCCGGCGTAGCCGCTGAAGCCCTTCCCATCGAAAGTAAAGGAGAGCGGGCGGCTCCTATCGATGCGCGCCGTGGCGAGGTCTACGCGGTGGCCCCTCATGGCGCGCTTTCCTCCGCGTCATAGGCCTTGCGCCCTTCGGCGAGCGTCCAAGTGCCTTGAACGGCGTGGGTCGCAGTGTTGCGCCTCACGACGAAGAACTTCCGGCAGCCGGTGGCGTGCTGCCACATCTCCCAATGCCACCCCTTGGGGTTCTTGCGCATGAAGAGATAGTCGCCCCATGCCTCGTCGCCAATCGCCTCGGGCTTCTCGGGCCGCGCGATAAAGGCTTCTCCGCCGTAGGCGAACTCCTCCTCCTCGCGCTTCTCGCCGCAGTGCGGGCAATAGAAAACGAACATCGAAAGGCTCTCTTGGTCAGTGAGCGACGCCCGCGGCGCCATGCTCGTCGATGAGATGTCCGGTATAGAAACGATCGAGCGCAAAGGCCCGATTGAGGGCATGAGGCTCGTCGTTGGCCATCGTGTAGGCAAAGATGTTGCCGGAACCGGGCGTCGCCTTGAACCCGCCGGTCCCCCAGCCGCAGTTGAAGTAAAGCCCCTTGACCTTAGTCTTGCCGATGATCGGGCAGGCGTCGGGCGTCGTGTCGACGATGCCGCCCCACTGGCGGTTGAGCCGCACGCGCGAGAACATCGGGAAGAGCTCGATGATTGCCGCCGCCGTGTGCTCAATCACGTGCGGGCTGCCTCGCTGCGTGTAACTATTGTAGTGATCGATGCCGGCGCCGATGACGAGTTCGCCCTTGTCGGATTGGCTCAAGTAGCCGTGGACCGCGTTCGACATGACGACGGTGTCGAGCACCGGCTTCATCGACTCGGACACGAACGCCTGGAGCGGATGGCTCTCGATCGGCATGCGGATGCCGGCCATGCGCGCCAGAACCGACGAATGGCCGGCGGCCACGCAGCCGACGCGCTCGGCGCCAATGTAGCCCCGGCTCGTCTCGAGCCCCTTGATGCGGCCATCGCCGATATCGAGGCCGGTCACCTCGCAGTTCTCGACGATGTCGACGCCGAGCTTGCTCGCCCCGCGCGCAAATCCCCAGGCCACAGCGTCGTGGCGCGCGACGCCGCCGCGCGGCTGAAAGCTCGCGCCAAGGATCGGATAGCGCTTGTTGGGAGAAATATCGATCAGGGGAATGCGCCGTTTCACGTCCTGAGCGTCGAGCACCAACGCATCGATGCCGTTGAGGTTGTTGGCATTGACCCGGCGCTCGATGTCGCGCATGTCTTGCAGCGTGTGGCCCAGATTGAAGACACCACGCTGGCTGAACATGACGTTGAAGTTCAAGTCGTGACTCAGCCCCTCCCAGAGCTTGAGCGAGTGCTCGTAGAGAAGGGCGGCCTCGTCCCAGAGATAGTTCGAGCGGACGATGGTGGTGTTGCGCGCCGTGTTGCCGCCGCCGAGGTAGCCCTTCTCTATGACGGCGACGTTGCGTGCACCGTGTGCCTTGGCGAGATAGTAGGCCGTCGCAAGACCATGCCCGCCCGCACCGACGATGACGAAGTCATAGGACGGCTTCGGCTCTGGACTGCGCCACGCCGGCTCCCACCCTTCGTTGTGCTGAAGGCCTTGCTTGAAAAGCGACCAGAATGAGTACTCTCGCTTCACGTGCGGCCCTCGGGCTGATTGGCGATTTTCAAGGATAACGATACGTCATCGCTTGGCTGACGGAAGTGGCAATACGCGAGCCTCGCGGTCGCGATTAGACCGGACGAGACGGAAACTTATCCATTTGCGACACGAAGTAAATTGCCCGCGACGCACGGGGCTTCGGGCTGGTGGAGGGGCTTGATTCGAAGCAGCGTGGGCAGAGCCAACGGACTGGAAGCCTGGTCGCGCTAGCTTACTGAGTTCACGAGAGAATTCGGCTGAACGCGCCTGACCGAAATTGCAGGATTCGCTGTTAACTCGTGCTAGCAGGGAAAGAGAGACGCGTTCGCTGTAGACTCCGAGCAGAGCCACCAAGTTTCCGCAGGCGAAAGCCGAAACCTCACAAGGCTTTCCTGTACTAAAGGATGGTCAATTTATATTGGACGGAACGATCGGTGAGCGCCTATCGTCGTGACCCTCAGCCAGGATCTTGCACTAGTTGCTGCCATGGCGACCTCGACGGAAATGAGGACAAAGGGACGCCCGTCGACATCAAAGAGGAAGACATTGTCAGCAGCATTCATGAGGCGCTGCAAGCGTGATGCTGGATGACGCTCCCCGACAAAGGCGACGCTTGCCGGCCAAATGGCTCGGCGGCATCTGCTTTGTCATCGGTGCCGCGGCAACTCCGTTTGTTGTGCTCGGGCTGAGTGCCATGGCGAACCGGGTGCAGGCGCCGGTGGCGGTGGACTACGCCGCGATGCTGCCGGCTGCGGCGCAGGATCAAACTTGCAGTGCGCGCGAGGCGCCGCAAGTAGACAGCATAACCATAGAGGACGGGCTGAAAATCAACGTGCGCACGCCGGCAAATTACGACCGCACGCGTGCTCATCCCCTGCTCGTCGCGTTTCCGCCCGGCGGCTTCGGTCGCCTGGCATCGGAATCGTACTATTCCATGACTGCCGCCGCGACCGAGAGGGGATTTATCGTGGCATTCCCCGATTCTCGACCGCTCTCGAAATCGATGGTCGAACTCTATTCGAAAGTCGCTGACGCGGTCGCGGCGCAATGGTGCATCGATCGCGAGCGGGTTGTGTTTCTCGGCCACTCGGACGGTGCCAGCGCATCCTATGGCATCTCGTTGCTCGAGCGAGGTGCGCTGCAACCTCGGGCGATGCTCGTGAGCGGCGCCGGACTTAGCGGAAATGACCTTGCTTCCCAGTCCTGCCCCTCTGTCCGGCGGGTGATGATCGTGCATGGCCGCAACGACGCGCTATTTCCCGATTTTGGGCACCAGGCGAGCCTGTGGTGGTCGAAATGCTTTGGCTGCACCCCCGATAAGTTCGCCAAGGTGGCTCCGCACTGCGTCGAAGCTGAAGGCTGCCAGTCAAGAGCAAACCTGGTGTTCTGCGAGACCGACGCCGAGCATGTGACGGCGCCGGTCATCGGCGACTTTGAGCTCGATTTTCTGCGAGGCGTCGATACCAACGCAAAGAAAGGCTGACCGCCATGCAAGGGATGATGCAGCCGCGACAGCTTCTGATTTCGACTCTGATTGAGCATGCCGCCGCGGGATGGGGCAAGTTTTGCGCTTCGTTCCCGCCGCAGGAGTGTGGAACGAGCACGCCAGCATACTCGAGGCGATGGCCGAGGGCGACGCGGAGACAGCTGCGGAGCTGATGCGCCGGCACCTGGTTGACGCGCAGGATCGAGTTCGCACGATAGCCGGCGCTTCACCATCCTGAGGCTCTCCCGAGGGGCTTGGTGTTGAGATCGACTTGGCCATACGACCCTCAGATAGAGCGATCTAGCCCAAACAGCTAGGATCGGTCAGGTTCCCGGCCAGCCACAGTCCCGGCGCGTGCCGCATACCCCTGCCTCTGTGCATTTTCCAAATAGGCGTCGGCGAGAGCAATGAGACGCTCGCGTCCGAAGCTCGGCTCGTGGCCCGCATGAATGATCCGTGCAGGGAGTTCCCGCAACCGCAGCATGGTGCGCGCGTAATCGGTCACGTTCGAGTGGTGCAAATTGTCGACGAGAGGACCGTCGTAAACAGCGTCGCCTGAGAACAGGATCTCAGTGCGCGCCTCCCACAGTCCGATGGAACCTGGCGAGTGCCCGGGAAGATGCAGAACCTCGAAGGCTCGATCGCCAAGATCGATGATGTCTCCCTCATCTACGATCCGGGTAACCCGGGCCGGGCGAATTGTGAAGCTTCGCATGTCGTAGTCCGCGGTCGGAAGAGCGGTCAGCATTGGCCCTGCCATTTCATATCCATCGACAGGCGGCACGAGAAGGGTGGCGACATCGGTTGGATCGAAGTCTGGTCCGGCCAGCGTGTGCTCGCCTGCCGGGCGCGTCAGCCCATCCGCCTCGCACGAATGCACGAGGCATTCCTCAAACTCGTGATGATTTCCGATGTGGTCGATGTGGACGTGGGTTGCGACGGCGGTCGCAGGCTTGGCGAGAATGTCTTTTGCGAACTCGCGAAGACTTGCAACGCCCATTCCCGTGTCGATCACCAGGTCACGGTCGCGTCCACGCACATGCCAGATGTTGCAGCGAAGGAACGGCACGACATGCGGCTCGAAGATGAGAGTGATGTCGTCATCGATCCGACGAAGCTCAAACCATCTTTCGGCGACCTTGAGCACAGCTCTTTATGCGTCAGCGGCGCTGGAGGGAGCAAGCAGCCAATAGATAGAAGGTCTCTCGAGTGAGCATGCGCGCCAGACTCTTGCATCTGAGACTTATTATTTGCGACGAATTCTCCGAGCTCAACAGGAGGACGAGCACACTTGCCGGAACATCCGGAAGGGCGCACCAAGGAGATCGGCCACCGGCACGGGGCCGGTCAGGTCAGATTTTGCGCCGTCGCCGGCCCGTTTTTGGTTTTGGGGCGATGGCTTGAGCCGGGGCGTCAGTCTCTCGAAGACTCCGCTCAAGCCATCTCACGTTGCGCTCACGCTCAATCAGCCAGTGAATTAACTCTGATTCCTTAAAGCCCTGCTTTTGGGCGTAGCGCTTCAACCAGGCCTTTCTATCAGGCGTCAAATAAACCGTAACTTGCGTCCGCATTCGTTTTCCCCCGGGAGTCGAATGCGCACTATAAGTCAGCGGAAAAGTTAAGTGTTGACTTTAGTCATGCCGAATTTGGCATCGGTTCCCCTTCAAATCTCAGTACGCCGGCCAATTGGAAATTCCGCGCGCATGCAGACGGTGCACGCGGATAGGGCTGCTACTTTCTGCGCTCAACGGGCATCGAGCCTTTCAATATGACTCTTGCGGCACACCAGGCCTGGTGCAGGGCGAGCTTCAGCGCGGCGCCGTCCGCGGCGAGCACGCGCACCAACAGGCCGGCAGAGTGCGGCAGCGGCGAAGAGCCGATCACCGCCACATCGCGATCGAGCCTGATCTTGTGAAGCGCGCCGGCAACGTCATTTGCGGAAAAATCGACACCGGCGACGATCATCGTTCCTTGCGCCGCGAAGCGCCCTGAAATTCCCGGGCATGAATTGCGAAACACCTGACCGTCGACCTTCAGCCGGTCGATGGCGAGGGCTCTGCCGGTTTCATCCTCGACGACGATCTCGCTGCCATACGCTGAGAACGTATCGTCTCCTCCCGCCGGATCGTGCGTGAGGAATGTGTCCGACACGAGTGCGACGGCATTGCCGCTGACCCTGACGACAACCTCCGATCTGAAGCGGGATCCGGGAAAGAGAATCTGCGGGTCGGGCAGATATTCGAGATAAGACCCACCCCCGCATTGGATATGCATGCGCTGGCTGGCACTTCCCGACGGCATGGAATGAACCACGGTCGCGGCTTGCGTCGAGACATGAGCTTCCGCGCCTTGGGTGGTGGTAAGCGTCACATCGAGCCGGTCGTCCTCGTAAATGCCACCCGAGCAAGACTGCACATAGAGCGTGGCAAGACCTGGATGGTCTGGATCCTGGTAGAGCGCCCGGCAGACATGGAACGGGTAACTGGCATATTGGCGCCGGAGATAGGAGCGGCCGTTACCATCGGCGGCAAAGGCGAGCTCGAGCTTACCCGACGCGAGCCTGCGCCCTGCGCCTGACGAGGCCTCGGCCTCTCTCGTCCCTGATCCGTCAGGCGGCAAAGATCACATCCTCGACGAGACGGTCCACCACAGCCTCCACCCCTTCGCCGGTCTTGCAGTTGGTCAGCATCACAGGGCGGCCGCGGCGGACCTCGTTCGCCTCATCCACCATCAGATCGACGTTCGCCCCGACAAAGGGCGCAAGGTCGGTCTTGTTGATCACCAGGAGATCCGACCGCAGAATGCCAAGGCCGCGCTTTCGCGGGATATCGTCGCCGCCCGCCGTATCGATGACGAACAGCCAATAGTCGACGAGCTCGAGCGAGAACGTCGAGGCGAGATTGTCGCCCCCTGACTCGACTAGCACGACGTCGAGCTCCGGAAACGACTCGACCAGGCTCTCGACCGCCTGGATGTTCAGGGTCGGGTCTTCCCGGATGGCCGTGTGCGGGCAGGCCCCGGTTTCGACCGCAAGCACGCGGGCGGGATCGATCAGGCCCGAGCGCTTGATCCGCTCGGCGTCTTCCTGGGTGACGATGTCGTTGGCGACGACGCCAACCTCCAAATTACGCGCCTTCATCGCCGGGATTAGGCGCTCGACGAGCGCCGTCTTGCCGGAGCCGACAGGACCGCCGATGCCGATGCGGGCGACCCCCGGCAGCTTGGCGCGCTGCATTGTCATCTCAGCATGTAGGCCTGCGCGAGCGGAAGCCTCTGCGCCGGCTCGCAGGTCGCGATCTTGCCGTCGACATAGACGTCGAAGGTCTGCGGGTTGACCTTGATCTCCGGGCACGCATCGTTATGCAGCATATGCTGCTTGTTGAGTTTGCGCGTTCCTGCCGCCGGAAGCAGCTTCTTGGCGAGGTCGAGCCTGCCGGCGATGTCTGCCTCGATCGCCAGCGGATTGACAAAACAGGCGGAGAGCGCCTGTTTTGCCCTGCCGAAAGCGCCCCATTGCGGGCGCATGAGCAACGGCTCGCAGGTCATCAGGCTCGCGGCGCTGTCGCCCATGGCGCCCCAGGCGATGAAGCCGCCCTTGACCACGATCTCGGGCTTGATGCCGAAAAATCCCGGTCGCCACAGCACAACGTCGGCGATCTTGCCGGGCTCGAGCGAGCCGATGAACGCATCGATGCCGAAGGTGCGCGCGGCGTTGATGGTGTATTTGGCGATGAAGCGCTTGATGCGCTCGTTGTCGCCACGCTTGGTCTTTTCGCCCGGCAGCCGGCCGCGCTGATCCTTCATCTTTGAGGCAAGCTGCCAGGTACGGCAGATCACCTCGCCGATGCGCCCCATGCCCTGGCTGTCTGAGCCGAGCATGGAGATGGCGCCGAGATCATGCAGGATATCTTCAGCGGCGATGGTCTGCGCCCTGATGCGGCTCTCGGCGAAAGCGACATCCTCGGGGATCGCCGGGTTCAGATGATGGCACACCATCGTCATGTCGAGGTGCTCGTCGAAGGTGTTGACGGTGTAGGGGTTGGTCGGATTGGTCGAGGAGGGGAGACAGTTGATCTCTCCCGCCACGCGGATGATGTCCGGCGCGTGGCCGCCGCCAGCGCCCTCGGTGTGATACATGTGGATGGTGCGGCCGCGGATCGCGGCGAGAGTGTCTTCCAGGAAGCCGCTCTCGTTCAGCGTGTCGGTGTGGAGTTGCACCTGGAAGTCGAGCTCGTCGGCGACCGAGAGACAGGTGTCGATCACGGCCGGCATCGAGCCCCAATCCTCGTGAATCTTGAGCCCGATGCATCCGCCTTTCATCTGGTCGAGGATCGAGCGCGGGCGAGAGGTGTTGCCGCGCCCCAGGAATCCGAAATTGATCGGCCACGCTTCCGCCGCTTGCAGCATCTTGCCGACATTGAAGGCGCCGCCGCAGTCGATGCCGACGGTGATCGGCCCGAGC
>Ga0207675_100001005_pt1 | contig 27910 bp, 30 predicted proteins | sample KBSSwiS42_FD_184305 | JGI IMG/M metagenome (GOLD analysis project Ga0207675, IMG submission 184305) | Switchgrass rhizosphere microbial communities from Kellogg Biological Station, Michigan, USA - KBS Switchgrass S4-2 (SPAdes) (version 2) | ecosystem: Host-associated > Plants > Roots >...
TCGATCCGCAAGTGGGCAATTCCATCGGCAACGCCATAGCAGGCGCGGTTCCAGCGCCACACCGTGCCATTGTGCATTCGCAGAGCTGAGAGAAGCGGAACCTCGCCGCGCGTTAATACTTGAAATGGATCTTCATCCGGTTGCGTGATCATGATCGGGCGGAAGCGAGAAATCTGATCATGGAAGAGTTCGACGACTGAATTCTTGAGCCACTTGTCGCCAAAGCTCACTCGGGTGGGCTGGCTGCGGGCCAACTGGTTACGAGTACGAGAGTCGATCGAGTGTTGGAACAACGCCACACGCGTTTCCTGCCATAAGCGGTGCCCAAACAAGAGCGGTGAGTTAACTGCCGCTGCAAGAACCGGAGCCGTAATCGCCTGGGCCATGTTGTAACGCGACGCGAACTCCGCGGGACTCGTTTGAAAGTGCACCTGGAAACTTGTATTGCACGATTCCATCATCACATTGTCGTGCGTGATCTGGAGTTCGTCCAGGCCTTTTATGTGAATCGAGAAAGGTCCGCCCCGAAGGCGCATTAGGCCCTCGTTTAACTGAGAGTAGCGCGGAAAGGGCGCGAGATTTTCCAGCGTCAGATCTGATTTTTGCAGCGTCGGCAAGATGCCGGAAAGAAGCACGTCGGCCCCGAAGGTCTCGGCACTCTTGCGCACCAAAGACAGGAGTTCGTTTAGTTCCCGCTCCATCTGCTGGAAGCAGCCGGCGGTTAACGGCAGTGGGGTCAAATTCGCTTCAAGATTGAATCTGGCGATCTCGGTCGTTAGTCGAGAGTCCTTTGCATGATCTAAGACTTCCAGAGAAATCGGCGCCGGCCGCAGGTTGCAATCAACGAGGAACACTTCCTGTTCGGCGCCGATTCGCGCCACGCCAGTTTCGAAGCGGCCGGTTTCGATCATGGATTCAAGGGCACGCAGGTCCTTCAGCAGCGCCTTCATAAAAGCCTGTGACTTTTGTTCGTCAAACTGCTGCTCAATGGTGGGTTCGCGCATTGGATCTCAGAAAACGATTACGCCGTACTACCTCCGCTTCTGCCTCTTTTTGAGATCGCAAATTGCGATGTCAAAGACTCCGCGTTCGCTCACTCCCTTGGATCGCTTTCTGCGCGCTGAAACCAAAGTGCTTCATCGCTCATTGAAGTCTGTCCCGGTCCCGAGATCGCAAACGGCCGCGTTTCTCTAAAAGCAAAGACGCACGCCTCCCTCATGCGCGCCTGCTACTCTCGAAGCAAAACGGACATGGAGAGGAATGCTGAAACCCCTCTAACGTCTCGTAGGCAATGAGGCGGTTTTACGGAGCGCTCTTTAACTGCTTCATGTGTTCAACCAGAGCCTTCGCCTGTTCGGCGGTAACACCTTTTTCCTCGTAGGCCGGCATGTTCGGCGGTTTCTCAGTCTTCTTGCCTTTCATCACTATGTCGATCAGTTGCTCGTCCGGCAGACTCGAATCGAACTTCTTCTCCGCCCTTTGCCCGTGGCACGCCACGCACTTTGTCTTGTAGGTTGTGGCAGCATCATCTGCTGTTGGCGACGCTGCCGAAACAATCACCAAGGCTACGACAAACGCCGCCGACATTAATGTCATTGTTATGATCTTTATGGTTTTCATAATTACCTGTGCCCCTTCTTTCATTAAATCCATGGCAACCTGGTTGTAGCCGTGCTAATTGAGACTTTGGAAGTTGGGATCCAGTCAACCGAGGATGTAAATACGCGTGATCTTGCGTCGACGCCGAAGTCTTGTAATGAGACGCCGCGGCGCAAACGAGCAAAGCCTTGATGGTTCTGTTTGAACTCAACCCGCGCTCGTTCGGACACTGACGATCAATCCCAATTCGGATCAAAACTAGGCGCAGGGAAAAACTAACATCAAACGGTCGCCGGCTTACTCGCGTCCGACTTGGCACGTTCTTCCCCGATCTGCTTAATCCTGGCCCGCATCCATTGCTTGACGGAGGCTTCCAATTTTGACTGATTATCCTGGGCCTCCAGATCGTCGATAGTTTCGCCGGCGTCATTCAAAGCAATGAAGTGACAAGGGACCTTCTCGGCGTGGTGTTCGCCGGCAACGAAATCAATCAGGCGGCAGTCATTGCAGGGACGAGTCCGAGCGGGATCAGAATAATTAATGCACGTCAGGGAGTCTTGAAAGGTCGACTTTGGTAACTGCGGCGTGCGAACCGACCGCCCATAGCCGCCTTGCTCGATGAAAGCCAATTCGTCTTTGAGCAGTTCCAGGATGTCTCGATCATCTTTGGCCATTGCGTCTTACTCCGTCTCTCCCTGACTGAATTCACTGAATTGAACTAAGTCCTGGCTCGATTGGCCCGAGACAGCATGCTTAACATCGGACGAGAATCTTCATTGACGGTTACCCATGAAACCTCGGGATCCGGGTTGAAAGGGGGCGGTGTTGACTCGTGATAGAGCTGTCTGCCGTAGAGTTGAGTCTAGGCCAGGTTAAAAGTGTGGTCTGTGCGCCAACACACATACAACTGTCTGTGCGCCCAGCCCGTGCGTGTGGCTAATGCATATCAAACGGGCCACCGCGCGGCTCGGGCGCAAGTTCGGGACGAGAGGAATCCTGTAAGACTTCGTGCAGCTCCAGGACATTTGTTTTGAGGTAAGCGTCTTTCGGCAAGGTGCCTGACTGCGCGTGACCCTTCACGAATGCGTCGGAGCGAACCCAGTTAAGAAAATCCTGCCGGCTGTTCCACGTCGTAAAGACAACGTAAGGATCGCCCTCGTTCACGGGGCGCAGGATCTGGTTCGAAAGGAACCCTTCCATCTTATCCACGAGTCCCGCCCGCTCTCGGAACACCTTCTCAAAAGCGTCCGCGTACTCCGGCTTCACGTAAAGGCGGTTGGCAACGGTTATCATTCGCGCCTGTCTCCTCTGCGACCTAAAGGTCGGTGCGTCTCAATAGTTCCGGCGGAACTAGTTTTGTTTCGCCAACGTCTCTCCCAATGCCAGGAGTTTATCGAGGGCGAAACGATTCATCAGTTTGCCGCCGACAATCACGGCCCGTATGCGCTGAGTGTTGTGAATATCATCGAGAGGATTTGCGTCGAGAAGGATCATATCCGCGAGCTTGCCAACCTCGATCGTACCCAGGTCTTTGCTTTTATTGAGCACGCCGGCAGGCGTCGAGGTTGCTGCCTGCAGCGCCTGCATTGGTGTTAAGCCACACTGGACCAACAGAGCCAACTCTTCATGCAGGCTGAAACCGGGAATCCGCGGTCCGGCAATATCGGTGCCGGCGATTAACGTCACCCCGGCCGTGTGCATCTGCCTCACCACTTCACACAATTCAGCAAACGTTTGTTTCCATTGCGCGAGCTCTGCTGCCGGTAGCCTGTACTGTTCCAGCGTCTTTTTGTTAGAGGCTGCCACATATCGAAGGTTCGGGTTCGGCGGCAACGACGGATCCGAGAAGTCAATCGACCCGCGATAGGCAATCAATGTCGGATCCGAGACAGTGTGGTTCGCAGCGAAGCGAGCGAACAGTTTGTTGCCTTCGTCCTCACGGAATTGGCGGATCGCTGCGAACAGGGTGCGTCCTTTCAAAGCCGCTGCGAAAGTCCCTTCAAACAGAGTTTCAGTGTGTTCTATCGTGACCTGGCCGGCGTCGGACGCTTCTGCCGGAGTAACAGTCATGGGAATGTGTCCCACGAGCGTCAGACCTTGCTTCTTCGCTTCGTCGATCGCCGCGAAGTACGAGTCCCTGGGCATGCGGCGGTGGACTTTGATGAAATCGACGCCGGCCTCTTTCAGCGCGCGAACAACGCCACGAGTTTCATCCGGATTGCCGGACACCATCTGGTACTGATTGAACTTCTGTCCATTGAGGATTGGACCAGCACGCAGAATCCGCGGACCCACCAGCATTCCGGTCGCAATCTTTGTACGCCAATCATCAAGTTCACTAAGACGGCCGCCCATGTCGCGCACGCTCGTAACTCCGTTGGCGATGAGCACCGGTAAGACGCTGGCCGTCGTCCAACTCAGATGCACATGTGCGTCCCACAGTCCGGGGATCAGGAATTTGCCGGCGCCATTAACAACCTGAGCGCGTCGCGGCAAAGGAACTTCCGCGCTCTTGCCGATTGTGACAATGCGATCACCCTCGATGACTACCGTCAGGTCGGGTATCGCTGCTCTGCCGGTGGCATCAATTACAGTGACGTGAGTGATAGCGAGCGGCCGTGGCCCAGACTTTGTTCGCACTTGGGAAATTGACGTGAACGACGCCAGACAGAGAACCAGGAGGGATAAAGCGATTGTTCTAATCATAGGCCTTCTCGATCTCTCCACAGATCGAAGCAAGACACGAAAGTTATCGGGCACAGTTTTGAATTTAAGACCGGTTCGGCGCCATGCGATGCTCTAGCTTGGGCAAGCTATTCCGCGCTCTTATCTTTCTCGTCCTGGGCGTCATCACCCTTCTTACCATCCAAAGTATCCATGAGGAAGAGTGGAGCGTCGGCCTCCGTCTGGATGACTTCCTTAACCGGTTCCTTGCTGTCTCGATTGGTCAAGTCTTGACCAAGTTCGTAACCGGCTTGCCAGTACTTCGTGTCTTCAGAATTGAGTCCAGCTTCAACTCCCCGCGTGAATTCGCGCGAATTCGCATCCGCACTCGTTTTTTGGTCCTCGCTCATAGTCGCTCCTCTTAGTTAATTAGATCCGAGGAATTGCGGTGGTCGCGCACTAGCACCAGCGCCGCCCAAAGACGGATGCCATCACACGTTGTGTGACGCCTGCGCTCTCACGCTCCCGCGTTCCCTTCTTGCTTTTTCTCCAACTCGAGTTCAGGCCGCAGCTTTCGCGCTAGTCAACTCCGGCTCGCCAACCAGTTCATCAAAAAGCGTCCGGTAGTGGATCATTGCCTGGCGCAAGTCTTCGGTGTTGGCCTGCCCTTGCGTTTGACGAACGGCAATTGCGTGGGCCGTTCGGTAATTTTCCATTACCAGAGGATGGTCCACGGAAATATCTGCCGCGCGCTGTTCAAAGTCGCTTACCGGATAGCCGCGTGTGGACATCACATCGCGAAGCAACTGATCGGCCTCCGTGACTGCGCCTCCGGGGCCGTCAACAAACCGCGCCTGGACCCTGCTCCACGACTCTACGAAGCGCGCACGATCACCTGCGGTCAGCGGTCGGATGTTCAAACTGTCCACTCGTGCGGTGCGCTCTTTGAGCCCGGCTTCCGCATGCCGCCGGCCTCCGTCTTCTTTGACAGCGCGGTCGTATTCAGCGCCAAACTGCGCACGGAGTTTTTCGGTTCGGCGCTTTCGAAGTGAAAACCACGCGACAATGCCGGCAACCACAAGCACGGCAAACCCAATGATTAACGCCAGTTCTATTGGGCCCAATGTTGTCATGTTCATAACGTACCTCCAGTTCTTGTAACACTGCTCGACTTACATCGATAACAGCTGCCGCGCTCGGACTTGAGCGAAGCGAAACACACTCGCCGCTCTTCGGAGTTTTCCCTCGTGCCTTCTTGCGGTTGCGTTTTGACTTAACCGCGCCGGCCGGAAACAAGGTTGTAGATCAGAACGATTACGGCGACCACGATCAAGATATGAATCAGGTTTCCACCGAAGTGGCCGATGAACCCCACTAACCACAAGATCACCAGGATCACGATGATTGTCCACAACATTTTGCGCTCTCCTTTGTTAAGCCTGAGCCGTTTTAGGACTCAGCGATGAACGGACTGGTCAATCGCCCACAACGACGATCTGGTTGTATCTTGAAATGCGCCGCCGGGTAGTCACTTCGCCTTGAAGCCAGCCGTTACCTCGTCCTTATGCGCGGCGAAAGCGGCGAGGACTTCTCCCTTTTCGCGCGCAGGTACTTTGGCGAAGTCAAGCGAACGCCCTAGCTCGGCTGCGACTTCGTCGAATTCTGCTGGCGAGATTTTGAGGTCACGATGCGCCTCCTCAAGACCCAATGGAGTCTTTCCCGGTTTCGTTGGCGAGAATTTGAATGGCCCGCCCGTGACCTCGCAGACCCACAAGGTTCGCATGAATTTGAGGCCCGGCAATCTGCTCAAGCTCTCCCTGTGCCATTTCCTGAGGGCTGGGTTCTTCGAATTCTTTCCGACGATCGGGTTCTTCACAAGCGCGTCGCTAAAGTGGTCAACTACCGCGGCGATCGCGAAGACGCCGCCAAGCCGTTCGTAAAGACTCTTCTCGCTCTGCGCAGCGGCTTGTACCGAAGTCGCTATGAGAAGGGCTGTCAGAGTCATTACTATTGCGAGTGACTTAACGATTGAAATCTGTGTTTTCATGATTCTTTTTCCTTCGGTTCTTTTAAGTTGTCCCCGCACCATGACGAGCGGCAATTGTTGTTGCGGAAAGCGCGTATCAACTGCCTAAACAATTGATTATGCTTTGGATGACGGCGCCTTCACTTGCTTCCGACTGCGATCAACGGCGCAGGTACTTCATGCTGAGAAAACGTCTCCGCCTAAACAGCGCATGATAGATGAACATGAACACAACGGCGCTTACCGCCGCTACAAGTGCGCTATAAAAATCCAGACCTGACCCGTTGAACCTCCCAATGAGATTAGAAAGAAAACCGCCGACGATTGCCCCGACAATACCTAACAGAACATCGCGCACGCGGCCGCGATCCGTCTTGTTAAGAATTTTGCTGCCGATGAAACCAACGAGCAGACCGATCACAATCCAGGCGACAAAAGACAAGGCCGAACTCTCCTGGCGGTTCAAAATGACAAGACCCGATCTGTTACTAATACCGAGTAGATATAGGACGATGGCGATCGCCGTGATCGCGAGAATCGCAACTATGGTAATCGTACCCGCTGAAAGGCGAGATTCTCGCGGGCCCCTTTGGATTCTTTCGGCTACAACCTCGCTTCGCTGGCTAGGGCTATTGACCCACGTGCTTTCGTACTCTTTTTTCATTGGAATCCTGAAATCTGCCGTTCTTGATATCACCTGATTATGAAGCGTTAGATCACCCCGCTTTCATTAAGCTCCCAGCTGGGAAAACAGCAAACATCACAAGCCGCTAGGCCTGTCCCGGATGGTCGAGAGTGATTTGTCCAAAGAACGATTAACAGTGAAGTTACAACTGAAGGGATCGGCCGTCTGTGCGACAACACACAGAGGCCGAAAACAGCGAAGGATGACGCGGCTTCTCTTGTCCGAAGAATGGGTTCGAATGACCCTGAATAACAGAGTTTGGGTTGTATGTGTGTTAACGCACAGACCCTCCTTCGAACGCGATCAAGACTGCACTGAGTCAGGCACAATCCCCGATATGCAGGAGGCAAAAATGCTGTCCAGCCGCCGGCCGCGAGTTCTATGTGTTGATGACGATGAGGACTCTCGCGTGATGCTAACCACGTTATTAGGCATCGCATTGATCGAAGCCAAAGCTGTAGGAACTGCCGCCCAGGCCTTGTCGTCGATTAGAGCTCAACATTTCGATCTCTACCTTTTGGACTCGCGTTTATCCGATGCTGATGGCTTTGAATTGTGCCGCCAGATTCGTGATCATGATCCCCAGACTCCGATTCTTTTCTTTTCCGGCTCGGCCTTTGACAGCGACAAGAAGAAAGGCATCGAAGCCGGCGCGAATGCCTATGTGATTAAGCCCGACCTTGAGGCTTTGCTCGGAAGTATCAAGCAGTTCGTCTCTCAAGAGGAAAGTGACGCGGCGGCTACAATCCTCCCATTCAGACCAAATATCAATTCATTCTCTCCATTCACTTTTGATCCAGCCGCAGCTTGAATGTGTTACAGCACATAACCACAGGTTCGCGAAGTCATACAGTCAAAGTTCGGAAGCGCCAGCGCTACGAGCTTCCTTAAGATCGAATACCTAAGCGTTCCAAATAGAAAGTTCATATGTGTGCTAGCCCACAGACGGCTGCAGTTACGTAGTTTATGTTAACTAACCCGAACAATTGACTGTGAAAGCGTACCGCGCAGTTTTCAATCGAGCGGAACAGTTAAAGTCAGCAAGAATCTAAGGACAAGATCAGAAATGAAGATACGAAACTTACACAATAGGATCGCAGGAGTACTTTTAGGGATTTCGATGCTCTTAGTCGTCGGGTTTGGTTCAAGCGCCGCTGTTCACGCGCAGGATCGCAACAGCGATCGGAATCAACGCGACCGCAACTGGGATCAATACGGCAACTACGGCGGCTCTTACGAACTGCGTCAAACAGCTCTGAACGCGGGCTACAACGAAGGTGTCAGGGCCGGAAACAATGACCGCCAGAACAATCGGCACAGTGACTACCGAGAGTTTGATGCCTACCAGGCGGCCACCAATAACTACAACTCACGTCTCGGCGATCGCGAACTCTACCGAAGATACTTCCGTGAGGCTTTTGAAAACGGATACAACTCTAACCGCGATGGCTGGGGAGATTTCGGTCGCAACGATCGCGACAGATACCCCGACCGCAACGACAATAACCAAAATCGCCGTGGCCGGAACCGGGATGGTTATGGCAACTATGGTGGCTCGTTTCAGCTTCGACAAACGGCTCTGAACGCGGGCTTCGGCGAAGGCACGAAGCAGGGCCGCAAAGACCGCAATAAGCGCAACGACTCTGGCTTCCAGGACCAGAACACCTATCGGAAAGCAACGAAGGACTACAGCTCACGTCTGGGCGACCGCGAAATCTATCGCCGATATTTCCGCGAGGCATACGAGCATGGCTACGCCGACGGAATCAGCGGCCACTAAGTCTCCCGATTCCTGAGGGCTCGAGCGAGAGTCAGATCAGCCGTCGGCCCCAACGAACTCAACGTTTAAGTGGGCCGAGTACTGGCCGGCTGAAAGAGAAAGGACAACATGGCACTAACTAATTTGAGAGTGATTAACCACGAGCGGACGAACCAAACCCGCGCGCAGGCAGCGATAGAGTCGTACAAACTAAAGTCTAACGACCGGGCTGTTTCGCAACCTCTTGCGATTCGCAAGGGACGGCACCTCGATGTAGATGAGGTTCTTGCGCGCTCACTGCCTAAAGTAGCCGGCCAATAGTCCTGGCGTCAGAGAAGAAAAGTGGAAGCCAACAATCCCATCCGTGTTGAGACGCTGAAGGAAATGCACGCTGCTAGCCGGAATGAAGACGCCCGCGAGAAGTCGTTTTTACGCCAGCCAACTGCTGAAGAACTGGCTTCTGTAACCTTTGCCGAGTTGCGCGACGTTCGCATTCATACCCAGGAGCTGCGCAACCAGTTCGCGCATCTCTTAAACCGCGGATCGTCGCTGGAATAAAACTCGAGGATTAATCGGGAAGCAGAAACTAATGTCAGAAGAAGTTGTTGTCCTAAAGGTCTTCACCAATGATTTGGATGCCACGATGGCTCGGGATGTGCTTCAAGACGAAGGCGTGACAGCCTTCGTGTTCAAAGACGATAGTGGCGGAATGGAGCCTCACCTTCAAAGAACCAACGGTGTTAGCTTGATGGTCAACGCTGCCGACGCCCAGCGCGCTGACCAGATACTCAGGACTCTGACCTCGAGCTGGAAAAACTCCTGACGTTCTCACGCCCGATCTAGGCTGAACTCTCTAAGGTCTGTGCCATATTTTGCGCGACGTATTCCTCGCGTCGAATCAGGCCGGCAAGGTCAACGGCTTCCTGGATCGTCATCAGATCACCACCCGAGATACCGGCAGACTTGACTCCGCTCGACCGTAGTTCCCAGTCGCCATGGCCCTCATACTTTTGCCGATTGAATATCTCTACCGCCTCGTAACCGCTAACCGTGGTAAACGAGAGGAGGAGCATCTCAGTCTCGTGACGCTCTTTGGTCGTGTTCTCTATCGCCGCGCGGATAGTTTTCCTCGTTAGGCCAGGGTCCTCCGGCGAACCAGATGTGGATCGTTGATGGGTCCGAGAAGTCCATTGTAGTTCGTAAAGTTTGCTGCGGTATTCGGCGAGCACTGCCAGATACTGTTTGCAAAGCTCAATAATGTTTTCGCGGGACGCCCTCTTCAGAGCCTCCCTGGCGTGATTAACCTTTTCCTCGAATTGTGGATAAACCATAAGTGACCCCGTTATTCTGCCGTCTTATCTTTCTCGTCCTGGGCGTTTCCCTTTTCGCCATCGGAACTCTCTCTAAGAAAAAGTGGAGTGTTAGGTTCCTGATGGAGCAGTTCCCGGACTGGTGTCTTTTGCTCGCAGTCGGGTGCCTTCACATTTGTGTGTTCGTCTTGATTCAAGATAAATCGCTCCTTTTGAGTTAACTCTGGTCAGTGCCCCACCGGGATTCTTTGAAAACGCGACTTGCCTTCGGCGTCCTCCCAGGAAATATCGAGCACGTAAGGATTGAATTTACCGGCTATGCTTGTTAGCTGAGTCATTTGATCGCGCTCGTCGCTCACGGGCTCGCCATCAATCCAGGTGCGGTGCGACATCACCGCGGTCTGGTGCGGAAGCATGAGCTTTATCGCGTCGAATCTTATGTGAGCCTGGGAATAACCGCCGTTCAGAGTCGTATTCGTTTTTAGAAAGATCGCTAGAACCTCGACGGTTTTGAGCGTCTTTTCGGTCGCGTTAGTCAACTCCAGGAGGACCCTTGGTTTGGTATCGAGAAATCTTGCGGTAAGAGTCTTTTGAGGACTGTTATTCATGGTTACCTAGATTCTTTTCTGAAGCATTGGCTCCGGTTTCATGTCCAACGAATGATCCTGGTCGAGTAGACGAGCGAGCAGGTTTCTTAATTGATTGAAGTTGTCGGGTCGGGTGAGATAAGTATTCTGCCCAATAGCAAGTTCATCACCCTCGCTAATTCCGCCGCCACAAAAAATTACGACGGGCACGTTCTGCCCCATTGGTGTACTTTCGCGGACGCGCGACGCGGTCATGGCAACCTCGGTCGGGGATCCAGCCAGGCTCACGAGAATCAAATCCGGACGTTTTGCGCGCGCGTTATCCAGCGCCTCATGCTCGTCTCGGGCCAGCGACACGCGATAACCATCTGTCGTGAGCAGCTTCTCCATGCCGTCGCGAATCTCGTGGACATCCTCGACTACCAATATGAGCGGGCTTGCGTCGTTATTTTTGGACATCAAAAATTCTCTTGTTCGCTGGTGGTCCGCGCAGTATGCGAGTGTTTCAGACTGGTTAGCCTTGAGCGTTTGCATGATTGGTTAAGTTGACGCGTTTGATCGCTTTCGCCAGACCAAGAAAATGCATCACTTGGATGCCCCACCAGTTTAGATCGATCTCGTACCAGGCGAGTCCGTGTCGCGCCGAGGTTGGGTGAGCGTGATGATTGTTGTGCCAGCCTTCGCCAAACGTCAGCAGCGCGACCCACCAGTTGTTTCTTGAATCATCGTGCGTAACGAAGCGTTGTCTACCCCACATGTGCGTTGCCGAGTTGACCAGCCAGGTCGCATGTAGATTGAAAGTAACCCGAAAGAAGATTCCCCACATCAGATATGGCCAACCGCCGAACACGAGCAATGCGACACCCAGCAGGACCAGCGGCACCCAGTACAGGCGGTTCAGCCATAAATGAAATCTGTCCTTCATCATGTCCGGCGCATAGCGCGCCTTAGTTGAACTGTCGTACTGCTGTGCGGTGCCCGTCAGGATCCACCCCATGTGTGCCCACCACCCGCCATCGCGCGGCGTGTGCGGATCACCCGGCGCGTCGGTATGCGCGTGATGAATGCGGTGCGTCACCACCCAGTTGATTGGGCCGCCTTCGAATGCGAGCGTGCCGCACAGGCTTAAGAAATATTCGACCAGTTTTGGTGTCTTGTATCCGCGATGCGTCAACAGTCGGTGATAACCCATGCCTACGCCCAGGCTCGCGGTAATCCACCAAAGCACAAGCGCAACTACCAGGGCTTGCCAACTGAACATGAAGAGCGCTGCAATCGCGCCAAGATGAAACAGCCCCATGAAAATGGCGGTGTCCCAGTTGATACCTTTCACTCGTTTCTTGATCACTTGTTCGTTATACATATCCGACTCCCAGTTCCTTGCTAGTTACAGCCCTTCCCTCTCTTACTTACAAGATGTTAGGGCGAACGCGTTTCATGTAGGTTCAAGAATACGAGTGAAAACTCCAGCCGTCCGTGCGACAACACACATAGACAAAAAGCTTGTTTTCGCCTCCGAATCAGCTATTACCGGTCTATAAGCGGCCTAACGCACAGACCGCGCAGCGTGCTTTGGCTAGTGTTCTGTTGTGTTGCCAAGTTTCAGAAATGCGCGGAATGAAAGTGAAGGGCGGCTTATCTTGACGAAACCCTCAACGAAAACACCTGGGGTCGTGGTTCACGCGACCCTAACAAGTCGAATCAGGGCCCAGGACGTCATCGATTCGTATCAGATTAACCAGGCGTGTCTAAAAGGACAGTACCCGCGGTGGAGCACGATTAGCTCAGATGTTCAGATAACGGCGCCTGATGCAAGCGTTGCGAATCGTGTCCGAACGCTGGCCTCAGAAAGCAAACTATCAGGGATGTCCGAGAATTGAAGACTAGGATGGAAGATTTTGACAGAGGATGATGGAAAGAAACATGGACCAGAAAAAAAGCGCGACTAAAACTTTAATAGCAGTACTCGGCTTGGCCGTCCTCGGCGCAGTCGCGGCCTGGCAGTTCTACCTTTTCGCGGTTTTTAAGAACGCTGATGGGGTCGTCGATATTCAAGGCGGCACAGTTCATTTGTGGCTGGCTATCGGCGCCGCGCTCGTCGTGTGTATCGCCGGATTCTTCCTATTCTCACGATTCCTTCGCTACGACCAGGGCAATGAGATTCACATCACTTCGCCGGGTCAAGCTCCAGGTGACGGAAAGGATTAGAAAGAGACGTCCTATGACCAAAGTCTATGCAATGCGGCGCGCTAACGGCGATTGGTTTGCACTCGAGCGCCACGGACGGCTTCGCGTGCCGCTGTTTCACAACCGTAACGATGCCATGATGGCGCGGTTGCGTAACTTTGGAATGCTGCTTTTCGAGCCGGTCGCGCTTGACGCTAAGTTGCTCGACACCATCGCGCCCGGAGGCGGTAGCGATGTGGACTTTTGCATGGTCAAGGATCCATTCGCCAGCCTTAAACGTAGCGCACTAATACAACCCTCCGAGTTAGCTTTGATGATGAACAGTCCCATTGAAGTCCGGCCAGTTCAGGCTAACGGGCATGGCGAACATGCTTCCGCGATCACTCCCTCTCATAAGAGTGAATGGTGGCATTGGGATGTTGTGAGACTGCAAGAGAAGGCCTGATACGATGAGTAATCTGACAAAGTTTGTGATGGCGCTTATTGGTTTGGTGGCGATGGCCATCGTCGCTAGCCGGCAGCTTTTTCTGTACGCCGTGTTCACGAATCCCCTGGGTTTTCTGGATTCTCAGGCAGGAAGATCGCGCCTATGGCTTGCTTTGGGCGCCGGCATCGCGGCAGCTTTTTCAGGAATCCTGATGTTTCACTTTTTCAGTAGTTATGAAAAGAACAAGTGGTCCAAAGTCGTAATGACTCCCACTGGGCCACTACTTCCTGCTATCGCGCCTGACGCGGCGGCGAATTCGCCGGCACTGGCTCCGTTCAATGCCAAACGTTGGGCGCTGGCTAATCCCTGGCTCGTAATGCAGCCCGACGATAGAACCCCAATGGACGGTTCGGTCAGAGACATTGGTGGAACACCATCAGAGCAGCGGTCGTTCGCCCGCCGTACTCATCAGTTGATGTTCAAGAAATGGTCGCAGGAGAGGCATGACTAGGAGTGCAGGAAAATCATCGTGATGACCACTATAAACTCCGAGCAATTCGAAAAGATTTGTGACTTTGTGTGGAATGAACGCGCCTCGATACTGAGAGGACGTGGCACCTTAAGCGGCGAGGCCACATTGGTGCGAGCCGTGTTCTGGCGTCTCTGCAAGGCAGGAATTAAGACCAAAGGTTGCGCTGACAATGATGGTTCAAAGCCTGCGCTCGACGCCTATCAGTTGATCGTGGGCCGCATGTTGAAAATGAACTCCAGTCCGGCCTTCGACTCTGAGCCAATCCTGAAAGGACTCGTCGAGCGCTATCAACATGAAGCTGCGAACGAAAACTAGAAAGCGGTAAGCAAAATGCGTCTTCCACGAAGTCTCGGTCGTCTTTGCTTTACCAACGGCGTCCTGCCCGCATTGCAGCAAAGATTTCCAGCCACGTTCTCTCGACGAAAAAGCAGCAGGCGAAGACAAAGCGTTCGATCGGAAGTCCCATGCTCTCTTCCTCGTTGCATTTCTGGTTTTGCCGGTGGTGCTGTTCTTCATCCCCTTCACGACTAGGTGAAGCAGGCGAAGTCAGGCGTTAGGCACGCTATGAGAACATATTGTAACCACTGTAGAAGGCTCACGCGCTTCCGGGAGATAAAATGCCCCTATTGCCATCGAGCGACGATCACATGGCGTCATTTCATAATTCTTTCCGTCATCGTAATGGCCGCCGGCCTATTCCTGTTCAAGACGCTCTAGCGTAGTGGGGCAGTTTGAGATGGCACGCGCATCTTGCGCGTGATTTCACGGGCGAGACGCCCGTGCCACTTTTCAAACTGACCCACTACTCGCTCTAGCACCCGCTTTACGAAAAAAAGGTTGTGTGCGCTCGCGAGTTTTCATCCGCTTGATCTAATTCGTTTGCCCGAGCTTATCTGTGCGACGCGTGCTTTTACCGTTTGACCCTATCCGATGTGTGTAACCCTTTGCGCCGATCTTGTCTGCAAAGATCCGGAAAAGGTAAATAAGAACCTCAACAAAGCGATGCGAAACTGTTCAAGAAATATCCGCCGCCGGTGAAAGAATAATCCTGTTGCCTTGCCGGTTCATCCGCTGACCAGCTTGCGAACTAAGGAGCGCGGGAGTGGGTACGCTTTCCTGCCGAAGCGACGCAGGTTTACTCGTGCTCGATGAAGCTGTGACTCCCAAAAACACCTAGTAGTTTTGCCAGTTTAGCAATGCTGTAAACGGAATAGACTAGTCGCGTTTAGCCACAGAACCGCGTGCGGCGAAAGGTGTCTGTCTAAATGAGCTCGTAATAAAGGAAATCAGCCTAAATGAGTCATCGACACGGTTCGCAGCCGACCGAATCTTAAAGAAAGTGAGCAGGTGCACCATGTCAAATAAAGAAAAGTTTGACGACAGACTGAGCTCGACAGAGAAGCCCGGTGAAGTCGTTCCGGAAGATCCGCTAGCCGATACCAGCCGGTTGCTCTCGCAGGAGGTGCCACGCGGCGTGGATCGGCGTAATTTTTTGATCCGAAGCGCAGTGGGCGGAGCGGCGGCGGTGATGATGGGTCGCTCTGTCTCGGCCCACGAGAGAACGGCGAGGGCCCTGGCCACGCTGCCGGTGCTGCCGCAGGCGGGATCGACGCCGCCGCTGGACAAAAACCTGAACGTGGTCAAGAAGGGGGAGGGGCCGGTGCTGACGTTGGCCGACGAGTTCTACAAAGTGGGCCCGGGCCCGTCGAGTTCGCACACGATCGGCCCGATGCGCATCACCTATGACTTCTACCAGCGCTGCACCAAACTGCCGGCCGACAAGCTTGCCAAGGCGACGAAGCTGCAGGTGAACCTGTTCGGCAGTCTCAGCGCCACCGGCAAGGGCCACGGCACGGAACGGGCGGCGCTCGCGGGACTGGTTGGGAAAGAGCCGGCCACCGTGGACCCGAAGTTTCTCGATGGTCTCAAGGACAAGCCGGACCAGACCTTCCCGGTCAAGCTCGGCGACAAGTCGATTAATGTGAGCCTGAAGGACATCATTTACGACGCGACCAAAGGCGACTTTCATCACCCGAACCAGATGACCGCTAAACTTCTGGCCGGAACCGAAGTTTTACTCGAGCAGGAGTACTACTCAGTGGGCGGCGGATTCATCGAGTGGAAGGGTTACACACCGCCGAAGAAGAACGCGCCGAAGTATCCGTTCCGATTGATGAAAGAGCTGCGGGCCCACGCCGACACTAATAAGATCTCGATCGCCAAGGTCATTCTGGCCAACGAGATGTCGATCGCGGGCCGGTCGGAAGAAGAGGTATACGCCTTCATCGACAAGATCATCAACGCCATGGTGGCGACAGTAAAATCGGGGCTTTCGATGCCGGAGGATGACGTGCTGCCGGGCCCGATCAAACTGCACAGCAAGGCGGCGACCGTTTACAAGCGGGCCATGGATGAGCAGTATGCGGCGGACAAAGGCATCGGATCGCTCTCAGCCTTCGCGATTGCGGCATCTGAAGAAAACGCGCGCGGCCACCTGGTGATCACGGCTCCGACCGGCGGTTCGGCCGGCGTAATGCCGTCGCTGGTCTATGCGCTCCTGGAGGTCCGGAAGCTCGATCGGCAGAAGGTCCGTGATGGGATGCTGGCCGCTTTGGCGATCGGTTACCTCTGCAAGCACCATGCGACGCTGGCTGCGGCAGAGGGCGGCTGCCAGGCAGAAATAGGTGTGGCCTCGTCAATGGCTGCCGCACTGTTGGCTACGGCGCACGATGCCGAATCGCTGGTGGTAGAGAATGCAGCGGAATCGGCTCTGGAGCATCACCTGGGCATGACTTGCGACCCGGTCGCCGGTTACGTGCAGGTTCCATGCGTCGAGCGCTGCGCTTTCGGCGCCGTCAAGGCCTGGACGGCTTTCGAGATCGCCAGCAACGAGATCGCCTCCCGGCACCGGGTCGATCTCGACGCCACCGTGATGGCCCTGGCCCAGACCGCGAGAGACATGAACAGCAAGTACAAGGAAACCAGCGAGGCCGGCCTCGCCCAGTCCGTAACGCTTTGCTGATCGAATGGCGCTCCTGGATGGAACTCTGATTCCGGATCGTCTACGTGGAGCTTCCGCTTACCACGATGGCTCGCCAGGTCATGGAAAACTTCCGTGGCCTGGTGAGTTGTCGCAATTCATTAGTTCGATCATTTCAGCATGGCATCGAGAGAGGGGCTAGCATGTCGACACACCGCGGATATATCAAGCTCTCAGCTGTATTGGCGCTCACGTCGGTTGCGTTGTTCGCGACTTCTGCCGCCGGACAGTCTCCGGCAAACAAGCCAAACAGTACTGACAAGGCAATCGCCTCAGCCGCTCAGGAACCCCGGTTGGGAAACTCAGAAAATAAAGTCACGGCTTCGGAACCGAAACCGGGCGGCACAGACAACAACGCCGCGACTGAGAAGCCCAAGCGAGACGATCTGAAGGATGAAATCGATGCCGTGAAGGCTGAGAACGCTGCGGTTCGCGACCAACTTCGCAAGATGGAGGAGCAGCAGAAGATTCTGCTTGAATACGTGGAGCGTTTGCAGCGACGGCTTGACGGGAACACGGCAACGGATGTGTCGATGGCCAAGCCGACAACGGCTGATGCCTCGGCGCCGACAGCGAATGCGAATACCGCACCGGCGGTGATAAATCCGACAGGTACTTCCACCCAACCGGCAACCGCTGCCGCACCACAGCCAAACAACGAGCGTTACGGACAGGGGATCGTACTCGTGCAAACGCCCGACGACGCTAAGGTGCCTCTTCTGGTGAACTTCAACGTCAATACCCAACTCCGGTATCTCAATACCCTTAATAGCAAAGAAACGTTTACCGACCATCTGGGCGTGGTCCGCGAGGTTCATACACGCAACGACATAACGGTAAATCGCGCGATGTTCATCTTGGGCGGCTACATTTTCGATAAGAGGCTGCGATATAGCTTCACCGTCTGGACGTCCGCCGGAGCCGCGTCGATCGTCGTGGCCGGGAACATTGGCTGGGTATTCAATAAACACCTCATGCTCATGGCAGGCTACACGGGTGTTCCAGGGAGCCGATCGCTGGTTAACACGTTCCCCTATTACACCGCCACCGATAGGAGCATGGCGGACAACTTCTTCCGCCCCGGCTTCACTCAGGGCGTATGGGCGACCGGGGAGTTATCGAAGGGGCTGAACTATCAGGCGTTTGTTGGCAATGGTCTCAATACGCTGAGTATCTCTGCAGCCAAGATCGACACGAAACTGCTTTTCTCCGGGAGTCTCTGGTGGGAGCCGCTGGGACACTACGCGCCACCGGGCAAATCGGTCAACATGTACGATGATTATTTCGCCGAGAAAAAGGTCCGCATTCGACTTGGTACCTCGTTCACCAGATCTCCGGAAGACCGTTTTTCAAATCTCGATCAATCAAGTCCTGAGAACACTGCGCTATACAATTCGGACGGCGTCCTTACGTTCTCAACCGGAGCGTTTGCGCCGGGTGTGACCGTCGACAAAGCTCTCTACAACATGTGGGCGGTCGACTGGGGCCTCAAATACAACGGGCTGGCGATCAACGGGCAATACTTCAGTCGTTGGCTAAGCAAATTCGTAGCTGACGGGCCGATTCCGGTCACCTCGACGTTCGATCACGGCTATGAATTGTCGGCGAGCTATTTTGTCGTTCCCAAGAAGGTGCTCCTGTATGGCAAGAGTTCCCAGGTCTTCGGACAGTTTGGCAACTCGTACGAGTACGCCGGCGGCGTCAAATGGCATTTCCTTCCGACCGAGCGTCTGTGGCTCAACGCAGAACTGATGCGGGTTAGCAAAGCACCTTATAGCGGGGCGTTTACTCCATATACCGCGGGTATGAACGGTTGGGTGCCGATGGTGCAGACGATCCTAGCTTTTTGATGATCGATACTTGACTCAGTGGTCGTTGCGCTGCGGAAACCAATTGCGCCGCAGCTTGTGACTGTTCACGCGGCTTGATTGAGTTCACTTAGCTTTTATTGATCGAACCCATAACACCGATCGCTCGATCCCTTTATTCGATCCAGTCAACCCTCAAATGATCACGATTAAATCGAGGGCTCTCGTTCGATGGTGTGACACACCATTGAAACACCAAACACGAAGAGCGAGATTCCTGGCTGTAATTCGGGCGCCCGATGCAAGCAATTGGGAACTCTAACTCTTGGGTTGAGCCCGGTTAGCCGCCATCATTCCGGCCAAGAAAACTGTAAGTTTTACCAGTTCTTCACCTTCCCTGGCCCGCTTACGATTTAAGCATCGCGTTCATCCAGACGGAGCTTTCCATCCGAAGGAGGCCAATTATCTATGAAGATTAGTCATCGACCTGAGCCAGTCACAAGTGCTGGCTTAATCCTCGCTGTAATGGCTTTGATTTCGGTTCCAGCACACTCGCTGGTGGCGCAGTCCGCGGAACCGCAAAAGCCGACGTCCGAAGTTCAACAACTTCTGGATCGGCTACGGCAACTCGAGCAGACGGTTGACGGACTCAAGGCACAACTCAAGGCAATTGAGGAGGCCCAGAAGACTTCCACCGGAGGAGCGACAGGCGAAAAGGTGGCTGCTTCGACGAGCACGGTAGCTCCAACGACCGACGCCACAACGACTGCGCCGGCGACTCCTGCCAGGTCGAGTGACCCCCAGGGTGAGAGCTCGTTTCAAATTTACGGCTTCGCAATGCTCGATGCGGGCTATCAATTCAAGCAGGCAGATCCGAAATGGTTCGACACGGTGCGCCCGGTCAAGCTGCCGGCCTTCAGGGACCAATTCGCGCCTAACGGAAATTTTTATCAGAGCGTCAGGCAAACTCGTTTTGGGGTTAAGTCCACCACGCCAACCAAATACGGCGAGCTCAAAACCATATTTGAATTCGAACTATTCGGCACCGGCGTGGATGCCGGTCAAACTACTTTCCGCCTGAGACACGCCTACGGAGAAATGGGCCACTTCGGGGGCGGCCAGTATTGGAGCGTTTTTGTGGATCCCGATGTCTTCCCGAACACGAACGAGTACTGGGGTCCGAACGGAATTCCCTGGTTTCGCAACGTGCAGTTTCGCTGGATGCCGTTCAAGGGTAAGAACTCGCTCACTATTGGCCTCGAGCGCCCGGGCGCCAGCGCGGACCTTGGTAGCGCCGCCGACCGTATCGAGTTGCAGGGCGTGAGGCCAAGGTTCCCGCTTCCCGATCTCACGGTGAACGCAAGGATGGACCGCAGTTGGGGCCACTTCCAGGTTTCCGGCATCGTGCGCGCGATCAAATGGGTAGACACCGTCGCTGACAACTTCGACTTAGGTGGTAGCGCCACCGGCGCCGGCATCAGCTTCAACTCAGGGCTGAATGCCGGCAAGAACAACGTCGTCAAGCTCTCGTTTACTTATGGCACGGGCATCGAGAACTACATGAACGATGCGCCGGTCGACGTCGGTATCGAACTGAATCCGGGCGGCGATCCGCGCGTTCCGATTAAAGGTGTCGCGTTGCCGGTGACCGCCGTAATGGCCTATCTCGACCATAAGTGGAACGACCGTTTCAGCAGCTCGATAGGCTACTCAATGCTGAACATCTCGAACTCTAACGGGCAGACGCCGGACGCGTTTCGTCGCGGTCATTATGCTTCCGGCAATTTCCTGTTCTACCCGGTCAGTAACGTGATGATTGGCAGCGAGGTGATCTGGGGCAGGCGAGACAACTTCCTCGACGGCTTCTCGTCTGAAGACGTCCATCTCCAATTCTCGTTCAAATACAACTTCTCGAAAGAGTTCAAGTTCTGAAGACCAATGTGAAGTGATTTCAAATTGGAAGTTAGCCAGAGCCGATCAGGAGACTTGTGATGAACATAAAAGTACTACGAGCAAACAGCGCGCTAACAATAGGTCGCTGGATTGGGCTAATCACCTGCGCGGCTCTGCTCGTCAGCGGAACGCCCTTGATGCGCACCGGATATGCGCAGTCAGGAGTGAAGCCAGGTGGTGATCAGCAGGAAGCAAAGCAAGCCGACGATGAGCAAGCAGTGAAGATACCCGCTGAGCAACTCGATGCGCTGGTCGCACCAATTGCGCTCTATCCGGATCCATTGTTGGCCCAGACGCTGGCGGCATCGACTTATCCGCTCGAGATCGTTCAACTGCGGCAGTGGCTCGACAAAAACCCTGAGCTCATCAAAGACCAGACAAAACTGGTCGAGGCGGTTAAGAAACAACCGTGGGATCCGAGCATTCAGGCGATGGCGGCTTTGCCCGACGTGGTGAAACGTCTGGCCGACGACATTCAATGGACTACCGATCTCGGTAACGCGTTTCTCGCGCAGGAAACCGATGTGATGGACTCCATCCAGCGGATGCGCGCGAAGGCAAAGGGCGCTGGAGCTTTGACCTCGAATGCACAGCAGAAGGTCGAAGAAGAGATGGTTGAGAACAAGCAGGTGATCGTAATCGAACAAGCGAATCCGCAGGTGGTCTATGTGCCTTCCTACAATCCGGCTTATGTTTGGGGACCAATGGGTTATCCGTATCCACCCATCTGGTATCCGCCATATTACGGAACCGGCGCAATCCTTGCGGCCGGCGCAATTACGTTTGGCGTTGGCCTGGCAATCGGCGCCGCCTGGGGCGGCGGCTGGGGCTGGGGGTGCGGCTGGGGTGGCGGCAGCATCAACATAAACAGAACTAACAACTTCGTTCGCGCTGGTGGTGTCGGTGGCGTCGGTGGTGTCGGTGGTGTTGGCCGTCCCGGTGGTGTTGGTGGTGTAGGTGGAGTTGGCCGTCCCGGCGGAGTTGGCGGTGTTGGTGGAGTCGGCGGTGTTGGCCGTCCCGGCGGCGTCGGCGGTGTTGGCGGAGTCGGTGGAGTCGGCGGTGCTGGCCGTCCGGGCGGCGTCGGCGGTGTTGGTGGAGTCGGTGGGGTTGGCGGTCCCGGCGGCGCTGGAGGTGTGGGTGGTGTCGGTGGTGTTGGCGGTCCCGGTGGTGCCGGCAACAAGTGGCAACACAATCCGACCCATCGAGGTGGTGCGCCTTATGGTGATCGCGGTACCGCAAACAAATTCGGCGGCACGACACGAGGTGATTCATTAAACAATCGCCAGCGATCCGCGCAGCGAAACGTTGGCCGACAAGGCGGAAATCTCGGAAGCACGACGCGCCCTGGCGGAGTTGGCGGTGCCGGTGGTGTTGGTAATCGCGGTGGGGTTGGCGGCGCAGGCGGCGTTGGTAATCGCGGCGGAGTTGGCGGCGCAGGTGGCGTTGGTAATCGCGGCGGGGTTGGCGGTGCCGGTGGTGATCGCGTCGGCAATCGCAGTGTTGGCAACACCTCTTCTATGGGTAATCGCGGCGGATTTGGCGGCGGGTCAGGCGGCTACAACGGGGCCGGTGCTCGTTCCAGCAGCAGTCGCGGCGCATCCAGCATGGGAGGTTTCGGTGGCAGTCGAGGCGGAGGCGGATTTGGTGGCGGCAGAGGCGGTGGTGGTATGCGCGGAGGCGGTGGTATGCGCGGAGGCGGGGGCCGCAGAAGGTAAACATCATGAACATAAAAAGAGGCATCGTGAATTCCACGACTTCGAATTTGCTTTGGCACAGACTTCAGGGCGCTGTCGTGACAGCAGCGTTGCTGCTCGCCTTAGTGCTGATCTTCGTGTGTCCTGCCGGCGCGCAGACAACTCCTGGGAGTAAGGGATTTGCGACACCTCAGGACGCTGCCAATTCACTTATTGAGGCGGCCGAAAAGTATGACGAGGCCGCGCTGACCGAAGTCCTGGGGCCTGACAGCTACGACATCATCCACACCGGCGAGCCGGCGCGCGACAGCGAGAAATGCAAGGAGTTCGCCGCGCAAGCGCGAGCCAAGATGAGCGTTGAAGTTAATAAAACAAAGACCCGCGCGACCATGGTCGTCGGCGAAGAGAATTGGCCCTTCCCTGTGCCGATCGTCAAAGCGGGTAAGAGCTGGTTCTTTGATACCAAGACCGGCCGGCGGGAAATTCTGCTTAGGCGGATTGGACAGAACGAGTTGGACGCGATTCAGATCTGTCGCGGCTATGTCGAGGCCCAACATGAATATGCGTTGAAGAAACGCGAAGGCTACGAAGTGAATCAGTACGCGCAAAGAATTATCAGTTCAGAGGGCAAACAGGATGGCCTGGCCTGGAAAAAAGCTGACGGAACCTGGGATGGACCAATCGGCGAGAAGGTCGCGGCTGCAATTGCTAACGGCTACACCAGCCGCACCGAACCGTATCACGGTTACTTCTTCAAGGTGCTGAAAGGTCAGGGTCCGGCCGCGCCGCTGGGCCAACTCGACTACGTCATCAAGGGTGTGATGATTGGCGGGTTCGCGCTGATCGCTTCGCCGGCCCAATACCGGAACACCGGAGTTAAATCGTTCATCGTGAGCCAGGACGGCGTCGTCTATGAAAAGGATTTCGGGCCACAAACGCTCGAATTCTTCAAAGGCATGGATCGCTTTAATCCGGATCGGAGCTGGAGTCCGGTATCGGAACCATTGGACTACAAAGTGAAACCGGGGGAGTAAATCGCTTTCAGCAGGAATGAAGGTCATTATCAAATCCCGCGCCGATTGATTCCCACCTTACTCCACGCCAATCGGCAACGATCAGGTGTCGCCCTTTGAATAGAACGCGCTCCAATTTGGCCCTGTTGCCAGAGCGGGCGCTCTTTGGCGAACCTCCGGTGTCACGGTGGTCTTTGCGCCAGTCAAGAGCTCCCAGGATTCCGAGTAGAAGTCAGGATCAAAAGGTGTTAGCTACTTTCCGACTCTATTCCCAATGCCAGAGAAACTGCCAAGCCGGCGACGCAGCGCGATTCAAAAACCGCTGGTTTTGATTTCGGGCCTGTTTCTTTTGGTGGTGCTCCTGAGTGAAACTCGGACGATAAGAGCGCAAGAGCCCACGACCCGCGACGAGTTTTGGCCCGGGATCGAGGTCTATATCCACGTTAAGCCGAAGGTTAGGATCTATTTAACCGGCAGCGTCAGCAAGACCATCGAGGATGGAGAGCTTTTTAACGCTCAGAGTTACGAAGCCCAAGTCGGGGCGCACGTTGATTACATCCCAAACGAGAACGTGATCCTACGCGCTGGTTATCGCTACGGGTGGGCAGTAGGTAACAACGACAGTGGCTTCAAAGAGCACCGGTTACTGGCCGACCAAATCCTACGAAAGCTCCTGCCGGGTGAGATCCTATTGAGCGATCGCAACCGGGAAGAATTTCGCTTTATTAACGGAGACTTCTCGTTTCGCTACCGCAACCGCATCACGATTGAGCGCGAGTTTCAGCTCAAGCTACCTTTACTCAGGCGTCGGACGGTTAGTCCGTACGTATCAGGAGAGATGTTTTATGATACGCGTTTCGGAGTCTGGAACCGGAATCGTTATGCTGTCGGAGTAGTCCAATCGTTGCGACGTGGACCTATCCGAAGGAATCTCCTGCCCAAACGTCAGGTCAATCTGGACCTTTACTTGATGCGCCAAAACGACAGCCGCTCCAGCCCTCCGCATGTAAATGCCGTTGGAGCTGCGCTGAGCTTTTACTTTTGAGGCTGAAGGTGCTCTTCGACAGCCGGCGCGTAAAAGCCGGGATACTGATTCTCTTCCCTGGCCGCCGTCGCAGATCCCCGGACAGACTCACCTGGAATTGAGCACCTCGGCCGTCGATTGCTAACGGTTCTTCTCTGAGAATGCCGGCCCTCTCAGCGCGCGTTTCCAGACAACGGTTATTTTCTCAGTTTTGATTGTTTTTCTTTGGGTTTTCTCGCGTTCTCTGCTTCTGTATGTCGCATGATACCTGTCGGAAATGACAGGTACCAGCGACCATTTTGGGAGGTAAGCTCCCTCAAGATTGTTTCCCTGGAGAGGGGCAGGTCCTTCTGCATACGGATCGCGCTATGATAATCGAGTCGGCCTTAGACCTGATTTTTCGTGATTTGTTTTATCGTCTTCCTGCATTCGCCGGAAGTCGCGACGTGTTTTTAAAGTTGGAGGGTTTCAATGTTACCGGCTCGATTAAGATCAAGACTGCGATAGAGCTGGTTGAGGATCTGGAACAGAGAGGTGTTGCCCGGCCAAACGAAACCGTATTGGTTGAGTCGTCATCAGGAAATCTGGGACTGGCACTAAGTTTGGTATGCGCGGTCAAGGGCTACGAATTCATTTGCGTTACGGATCCAAACGCTAATCGCTCAGCGATCAGGGGCATCGAGCTCTATGGCGGCAGGGTGTTAGTGGTCGAAGAGCGCGATCCTGCTAATGGATTTCTGGGAAGCAGGCTAAAGAAGATCGCTCAAATACTACAGTCGAATCCAAACGCGGTCTGGCTTAATCAATACGCAAACCTGGCCAACAAGAATGCTCACGCCAAGCAAACAGGGAACGAGATCGCACGCGAATTCGATAGGGTCGACTGGATTTTTGTGGGGACAGGCACGACCGGCACGCTCGCCGGAGTCTCAGAGCGGCTTCGTCCGAAATTCCCGGGGATTAAAGTTGTCGCTGTCGAGCCGGTAGGCTCTGTCACATTCGGGGGCGCGCCCGCCAAAAGAAACATTCCCGGCATTGGCACGAGCGTCAGACCAAAACTCGCGGACCTCGTCAAGCCGGACAGAATCGTCGAAGTGAGCGAGGATAAAACGGTTGAAGCTTGCCTTTCGTTCGTTCGAGACTATCACTTACTTGTTGGGGGAAGCACCGGGACCGTTCTGGCAGCTGTACAACAGCTCGCCCCGGAGTTCCGGTCTGGCGACACAATTGTGGCGATATCCGCGGATCTCGGTGAAAAGTACCTGGATACTGTCTACGATCCAATCTGGGTAGACCAGGTCCTCATGTCCGAAGATGCTGAAGATCCTGAATGGGTCGAGCTAGAGCAAACTTATGCGCGGCTGGCTGACGCGCCGAAAAGACATTTGATGGCCCAATGACCAGTCACTGATCGAGAGGATCAGCGGCATCGACATTCTGAGTCGGGCTTAAAAGATGAGAAGAACAACTTGTCACTCGCTCCGACATTTTATGTTGTCCCTGGCCCCGCAGTTAAACGCGTAATTGACGCCAATAAGAAACAAGTCTTCGATGCCGTGGAGGCGGCCTACCGCCTCCACGACTCAGGAAACACGCTGAATCCCGACAGTTACTTCCTCCGCTATCCGGCCAACCCCAACGCTCGCATCATTGCTTTACCCGCCCATCTCGGCGGTGAGGTTCAAAAAAGTGGCATCAAATGGATCTCGAGTTTCCCGGCAAACAGAGCCACCAACTTAGCCCGAGCGTCCGCCGTCCTTATTCTGAACGATGCCTCGACAGGTTATCCACTGGCGTGTCTTGAGGCATCGTTAATTAGTGCGACGCGGACTGCCGCTTCAGCCGCGTTGGCAGCGGAACATATTTCTCAAAATCCCCTTGAAGGAACTCTTGCAGTAATCGGAACCGGGATAATCGCGCGCGCAACCGTCGAGTGGCTCTTATTTCGAAATTGGGAGTTTCGCCAAATCAAATTGTACGACGTGGACCACAATGAATCGGAGCACTTCAGTAAGTGGCTGCGCGATCACTGCAACCTGCCCGCCAGGATTGAAGATTCTTTGGAGGACGCTACCTCCGGATCGTCTCTCATACTCTTTACGACGACTGCGCTGGATCCTTATCTGGCGGACAAAGAGCTGTTCGCGCAGTCTCCTACCGTCTTGCATTTGTCGTTGCGTGACATTTGCGTCAACGTGATTCTTGCATCGCAAAACATTGTCGATGATGTGGATCATTGCCTGAAGGCAAAAACGTCGCTCCATCTAACCGAAATTGAAACGGGCAACAGGAACTTTGTCTCGGGTAGTTTAGTGGATGTTCTTGAGAAGAGGTTCAAACTAGATCATCAGAGGCCTCGCATATTTTCTCCATTTGGCCTGGGCGTTCTTGATGTTGCGGTAGGCAATTTTGTTCTCGAGGCAGCAAAGTCTTCCGGCGAGGCTATTGAGCTACCGCACTTCTTTAGCAATTCTGCACGATGGTGATCAACATGACAGATTTTTCGAATCAAAATACGTCAACGTTAACCGCCGAGCACCCAAGCCTGGAGTGGTCGATAAGAAGCGAGAATGTGATTGGCACTCAGAAATCACCAGGAGAAGCACCGCCCATATCACGGGTATGGAGCTGTAACGAGTGGGATCCATTGGAAGAGGTTATTGTAGGCAATCCTCTGAATGCGCGATTTCCCACGCCGGACCGAAGCACTCAGGTCGCCGAATATCCTGATCGTTCATTGACCGAAATCCCGCGCGGCCTTTTTCCACAACGGATAATCGAAGAGACGGAAGAGGACCTGAATGGATTTGTCGAAATCCTGGAAAGCTGTGGGGTGACCGTCAAACGTCCGGACACCTGGCCGCACGAGGCGAAGTTTTCCACGATCCACTGGGAGTCTCAGGGCTACTACAACTATTGTCCCCGCGATGTCCTGCTGGTCATTGGTGACCAGATCATCGAAACCCCCAATGTCATTCGCAGCCGCGCTCAGGAGACGTTCAGCTATCGCACCCTGTTGATTGACTATTGGAAGTCAGGTGCGAAATGGATCAGCGCGCCGAAGCCCATGCTCCTGGACTCGCTCTTCGAAGGAGTTGATCTGGACAAACCCACGCCGCGCAACGATGAGCCGGCTTTTGACGCCGCCAACGTCCTGCGTTTTGGCCACGATTTGATCTATCTGGTCAGCGCCACCGGTAACGAAATGGGTGGGCACTGGCTGCAATCGATTCTGGGCGACAGGTATCGCGTCCATTTCCTCAAAGATGTTTATTTCGGCAGCCATATTGACTCGACCCTTGTGGCCTTACGCCCTGGCCTGGTCCTGGCTAATCCTGCTCGCCTCAATGATGACACCCTGCCCAAAATTTTGAAGCAATGGAAAGTCATTTACAGCCCTCCGATGGAAAACACTGACAGATACGATCCTGACTACTTATCAATGTGCATTGGTAGTGACTGGATCGACATGAACTCATTTAGCATCGGTCCAAATTTGGTCGTTGTCGATCGTAATCAACCAACTCTAATAAAGCTCTTAGAGCGCGAAGGTCTGGATGTGATTCCGCTTAAGCTGCGGCACTCCAAGTTGCTTGGTGGTG
>Ga0207675_100001006_pt1 | contig 27876 bp, 24 predicted proteins | sample KBSSwiS42_FD_184305 | JGI IMG/M metagenome (GOLD analysis project Ga0207675, IMG submission 184305) | Switchgrass rhizosphere microbial communities from Kellogg Biological Station, Michigan, USA - KBS Switchgrass S4-2 (SPAdes) (version 2) | ecosystem: Host-associated > Plants > Roots >...
CCAGCTGCGGATGGTCATCTGTTTGTAGAGAGGGCTGGACATGATTTTGGAAAGGCGGCTTTTGGTACGTTGAGCGGAGAGGCGCTGCGAGTAGATGGCCAAATCTCCTTGCCAGACTTTATCAACGCCTTCTCTTGGGTTAAAGATCTTGATAGCTTCATCCGAGGGAATGCCCATCAAGAAAATGGCATCTGAGTGGTACCTGCCAGGCTCAGTTCCGAAGCCCTTCGGAGCCTGGTCAATGACCTTCTGTAACTGATCGCGTGAAAGTACCAAGATCCTTATGAGCTCGCTATCCAAGTTGAATTTCGTTGGTAGAGCTTCCTGAATCTCCTCAGTCAGCTTAGCGGAACTCTTGTTTGACTCAAACATCACATTTCCGCTTGCAATATACGTTCGGACGTTCTCACCGCCCAGCTCCTCAAAGCACGCCTTCAGCTCCGCCATCGGTACTTTGTTCTTGCCGCCGACGTTGATACCACGAAGGAGGGCGAGATAGACCGTTGTCATGCCGCTGCCTCCCTTTGATCGCCGCACCTGCGTTCATAGCATGCGCGCAAGACGGAAACCACTGTGGACAAGTCCGCTACCCGCCGATCCACCGACCGGGGCGCAGGTGGGTCGGTCACGGGCGGGAAGTCCTCGCCCTGATTGACCTCGGCCCGGCTCCGTCTGGTCGCGGACGCCTGCGGCGCTCCGGTCCTCCGCAACCAGGGACCGATCGGCCGGCCGGGCACGGCAAGGTCGATCCTTGCCCCAGACCATCCAGGCACGTGATGGCGAATGATAACGGTGGGCAGCAATCGCTCATCACGGCTTGGTACCGTTGGGTCGGTACCAGCGAGCCGGATAAGGCCGGGCGTGCCGTTGCAGTGGGCCAGCGCGTACAACGTGAAGGTCTGGCCAGCGAATGCCTTAAAGCTAGCCCACTCACCGTGCCCGACTACCGCAGTGACCGGAACGCCGCCCGCATCTCTTCAGAGAACAGCTCGGGCTCTTCCCAGGCGGCGAAGTGTCCGCCCCTGTCGACCTCGTTGAAATAGGTGAGATTGTGGTAGGCGCTCTTCACCCAGTGGCGCGGGGCCTGGAAGAGCTCGTCCGGGAACACCGTGTAGGCCACCGGGAGCGAGACGTGCGGCGGCGGCTGCTTGAGTGCGGCTTTCGCACTTCGTGCGCCCTCCCAGTACAGCCGCGCGGCCGAGGCCGCGGTGTTCGTCAGCCAGTACAGCGTGATGTTGTCGAGGACGTGGTCCCGGGTGAGGTTGCCCGAGGGCTGCCCGTCGACAAAGGCGCGGGAGATCTTCTCGTAGGCGTCCGCGTCGTGGTCCAGCATCCAGGCCGCCAGACCCAGCGGTGAGTCCAGCAGGGGGTAGCCGATCGTCTGCGGGTGCTCGCCCATCTCGGAGATGTAGCCTCGCATGAAGACCGCGACGACCTTTCCTAGCTCCTCACGGTCTTCCATGGAGAACGCGAGCCTGATGTTGAGGGCGGCCATCAGCAGCTCCCGGGGGGCTGCGGACAGGAAGTTGAAATGGAGGCCGAGCAGCCCGTCGGGTGCCAGGCGGCCCAGCGCGTCGGTGACGCCGGCACCCTGGTCGCCGCCCTGGGCGACGTAGCGGCTGTAGCCGAGGCGGCGCATCAGCTCCGCCCAGGCGCCCGCGATGCGGCCGGCGTCCCAGCCGACCTCGGTCGGCTGGCCGGAGAAACCGTAGCCGGGCATCGACGGCACCACCACGTCGAAGGCATCCGCGGCGTCGCCGCCGTACGCGGTCGGGTCGGTGAGCGGGCCGACGACCTCGAGCATCTCGACGACCGAGCCGGGCCAGCCGTGCGTGATGACCAGCGGCAAGGCGTTCTCGTGGGGTGACTTCACGTGGATGAAGTGGACGTCGAGCCCGTCGATCTCGGTCGTGAACTGCGGCAGCGCGTTCAGCTTGGCCTCGCACCGGCGCCAGTCGTACTCGGCCGCCCAGTAGCGGGCCAGCGCCTGCAGCGTCGCCAGCTGGACGCCCTGCGACCAATCTTTGACGAGCTCCGTGCTGGGCCAGCGCGTCGCCTCGATGCGCCGGCGAAGATCGTCCAGGGCCTGGTCCGGGACGTCGACGCGGAAGGGGCGGATGGTGGCGTCCTCGGCGGCTGCGGCTCCCTCGGCGGGGCCTGGGCTGGCAGTGGTGCTCTCCGACATTGCCGTTCCCCCTCATCGGTGCAGGCACGACCGATGGGCACCCGTCGGTCGTCCGGAACCTTCGTCGCAATTGTTGTGTCGGCGCCATGCACGAGCCCGTCCAGTGTCGTCGGCGGCGGCGGGCGTTCGCATCGGCCAGTGGCCAGCGCGACTGGCCAGTCGCGCCCTGGCGGTGCTCTACCCGGCCGTGCGGACGGCCCAGTCCCTACCGCCTCCCCTCGGCTCCGCAGGCGTGCTAGCCAGGAAGCCCATCGAGTGGGCATTCTTCGTCAACTTCGTTGAACTGCCGCTTCCTCCAGGCCCAGACAGGCCACGCCTCGGCGACAGTCACCTTGGACCGCTACGGGCACCTGTTCCCCGACGAGCTCCAGCGGCTCGCCGACCGGCTTCAGGAGGCCTACACCGAGCCATCACGGACCCAGCACGGATCGTGCCGTCGGAGACGGCTCCTCTAGAAAGCAAAGAGGCAGGTCAGCGACCTGCCTCTGCTGGTGGAGGTGGGGAGACTCGAACTCCCGTCCCGCGGCGTCGTTCCAGGGATTCTCCGAGCGCAGCCGCCGGTTGAGCTTCGGACCCGGGCTGTCCGGTGGCGACGCTCCCGGGTCCTAGCCAGCTAAGGTGTTCCTGAGGCGGGCGCTGGCATCCCGCCTCGGGTGAGCCTGCTATCGACGCCCGACCCGCTCCCACAGGCAAGGAGCGGCGGACGGCTGTCTAAGTAACCTTAGGCAGCGAGCGCGTAGTTAGGCTTGGCGCTTGTGTTTTTCGCGGTTTGGTACGAAGCCCCGCGAACTCCGGCTCGCTTCCCCTGGATCGATCCGTCACGGTCGAACCCAGGCACCCCCATGTGCTGTTGTCAACGCCCTCCATTGTAGCCCTGTTCCGGTAGGCTCCGGCCATGTCTGGAACTGGGGTGATCGCGGTCACCGGGGCGACCGGCGGGCTCGGAGGCCGGGTGGCCCGGCGGCTGGCCGAGCGGGGGGTGGGCCAGCGCCTGGTGGTCAGGGACCCCGGGCGGGCGCCGGAGCTGGCCGGGGCCGAGGTGGCGGCGGGCAGCTACGACGACCCTGACGGGCTGCGGCGGGCGTTCGAGGGGGCGGCGACGCTGTTCATGGTGTCGGCGTCCGAGGACCCCGACCGGCTGCGGCTGCACGCCAACGTGGTCGACGCGGCCGTGGGCGCCGGGGTGGAGCGGGTCGTGTACACCTCCTTCTACGGGGCCGGGCCGGAGTGCACCTTCACCTTCGGGCGCGACCACTGGCACACCGAGCAGCGCATCCGCGACAGCGGGCTGCGGCACACGTTCCTGCGCGACAACCTCTACATCGACTTCGTGCCCCTGCTGGTCGGGCCCGACGGGGTCATCCGGGGACCGGCCGCCGACGGGCGGGTGGCCGTGGTGGCGCGTGACGACATCGCCGACGTGGCCGTGGCCGTGCTGCTGGGGGACGGTGGCGGGCACGACGGGCGGACCTACGACATGACCGGGCCGGAGGCCCTGACCATGGCCGAGGTCGCCGAGGAGCTGTCGCGGGTCGCCGGGCGGCCCATCGCCTACCAGAACGAGACCCTGGAGGAGGCGTACGCGTCGCGGGCGTCCTACGGCGCGCCCGACTGGGAGGTCGCCGGCTGGGTGACCACCTACGCCGCGATCGCCAACGGCGACCTCGACACGGTCAGCGACGACGTGGCCATGGTCGCCGGCCATCCCCCGGTCTCCCTGGCCGAGTTCCTGCGCCACAACCCGGCCAGCTACGAGCGGCTGGCCAGCCAACCCGGAGCCTGACCGCCTGGGCCCGGACCCCGGCGGGGGCGTGAGTCGGTTGCCCGTGCGACGCGGCTACGCCCGGTCCTGGACCAGGGTCGCGAGCGCCTGGGCCACGCCGTGCTCGTCGTTGCTGCCGGTGACCAGCGACGCCTGTTCCCGGACCTCGGCGGGCGCGTGGCCCATGGCAACGGCGGTGCCGACGGTGGCGAACAGGCCAAGGTCGTTGTACCCGTCCCCGATCGCCGCCCGCTCCCCCACCCCGATCCCCCGGCTGGCGCAGAGCTGGTCGAAGGCGACCGCCTTGTCGACCCCGGCGGCCGTCACCTCCAGGTAGCCGGCCTTGGACCGGTGGACGGCCAGGTCCTCGGGAAGCCGGCCGGCCAGCTCGTCCACGGCGCCGGGCCGCCCGGCTGGGGCGATGAGCAGGATCTTGTGCGGCGGCGCCGGCTCGGCCAGCGGGTCGGCGACCTCCGGGTCGTGGCCCACGATCCGGGCCTCCTCCTCCACGGCCGGGTCGCGCCGGGAGGCGACCCAGCGCTCGCCGTCGTACCAGTTGACGGCGATCCCAGCCGCGGCCGCGGCCGCCACCAGCCGTCGCGCCGACGGCAGCGGCAGCCGCTGCTCGCGTTCGACGGTCAGCCGGCCGGCCTGGTCGTAGCAGGCGGTGAGCCCGCCCTGGGCGGCCACGAACGGCGTCGGCGCCGTGAGCCCCAGCTCGAACAGGATCCCCTTCAGCTCACCCGGGCAGCGGGAGGAGCAGAGCACGACGGCGACCCCGCGGTCCCCCGCGGCCCGCACCGCCGCCACGGTCGGCCGGCTGATCTGGTGGTGGCTGTCCAGGAGGGTGCCGTCGACGTCGACGGCCACGGCCCGGACCACCGTTCAGCCTCGGGTGTGGGCCTTGCGGACCCGGGCCATCTCGCGCTCGGCGTCGCGCTTGGCCAGGGACTGGCGCTTGTCGTAGGCGCGCTTGCCCCGGGCCAGGCCGAGCTCGACCTTGACCAGCTGCCCTTTGAAGTAGATACGCAGCGGGACCAGGGTGAGACCACGCTCCTTGATGCGGGCGGCCAGCTGGTCGATCTGCTTGCGGTGGAGCAGGAGCTTGCGAGCCCGGGTCGGCTCGTGGCCGTCGTAGCCGGTGTGGGAGTAGGCGGGGATCTGCATGTGCAGGACGATGTCGTTGCCGTCGAGCACGGCGTAGGCGTCCTGGAGCGACGCCTTGCCCTCGCGGAGGGTCTTGACCTCGCTGCCGCGCAGGACCACACCGGCCTCGATCGTCTCGAGGATCTCGTAGTCGTGGCGGGCGCGGCGGTTGGTCGCCACCGTGCCCGGGGGCTCGCGCCTGGGCATGAGACCTACCGCCGGCCTAGATCCGCACGTACTTGCGGAGCGCGAGCAGGCTGGCCAGGGCCGAGGCGACGACCCCGAGGGCCAGCAGCACGATGCAGGAGGCGTAGAACTCCCGCATCCCGACCGCGGGCAGGATCTGGAAGATCGACACCTGGTCGCGGACCCGGTCCAGGTAGAACATGCCCGCCCGGAGCAGCGCGAAGGCGATCAGCGTGCCCAGCAGCCCGGCGACCACGCCCTCGGCCAGGAACGGCAGCCGGATGTAGGTGTTGGAGGCCCCGACCAGCTTCATGATCTGGGTCTCCTTGCGCCGCGCGAACGCGGCCACCCGCACCGTCACCGCGATCAGCACCACGGCGGCGATGCCGAGCACCGCGGCCAGCACGAAGAAGGAGTTCTTGAGCATGTTGAGGACCGCGAACAGCCGCTCGACCAGCTTCTTCTGGTCGATCACGGAGTCGATCCCCGGGTTGCAGACCTCTTTGCCGCGGTCGTTGAACTGGCCCGAGCAGAACTCGTCGTGGACCTGGGCGAACTGGGTCGGGTCCTTGAGCTTGACCCGGTAGCTCTCGGGCAGCACGTCCGGGCTGACGTTGCGGACCATGTCCGGCGAGTCCTTGAACTGGTCCCGGAAGCGCGCGTAGGCGTCCTCCTTGGACTCGTAGTAGACCCGCTCCACCGCCGGCAGGGCGTCCAGCTGGGCGCGGATGGTGTCGCGCTGCTCGGCCGGGACCTTGGGGGCGAGGAAGACCGAGACCTCGATCTTGTCCGACCAGTAGCCGCCGAACAGCGACACCTGCTTGCCGGCCAGCAGCGCGATCCCGAACAGGGTCAGGCTGATAGCGACGATGATCACCATGGAGATGGCCAGCAGGAGGTTCCGCCGGAACCCGCGGTAGGCCTCGACGGCGATGTACGAGAGCCTAAACGCCAAGGTCGTACACCCCTCGCTCCTGGTCGCGGACGACCTTGCCGTGCTCCAGCTCGACCACCCGCTTGCGCATCTGGTCGACGATGCGCTCGTCGTGGGTGGCCATGACCACGGTGGTGCCGGTGCGGTTGATCCGCTCCAGCAGCCGCATGATGTCCTGGGAGGTGGTCGGGTCCAGGTTCCCGGTCGGCTCGTCGCACAGCATCAGCAGCGGCCGGTTGACGAACGCCCGGGCGATCGAGACCCGCTGCTGCTCGCCACCGGACAGCTCGTGGGGGAACCGGTCGGTCTTGTCCTGGAGGCCGACCAGCTTGAGCACCTCGGGGACGGTCCGCTCGATCGAGTGCCGCCGGGCCCCGATGACCTCGAGGGCGAAGGCGACGTTCTCGCGCACGGTCTTGTTGGACAGCAGCTTGAAGTCCTGGAACACACAGCCGATGGAGCGGCGCAGGGCCGGCACCTTCCAGGAGGCGAGCCGGTTCAGCTCCTTGCCGGCCACCCAGATGCGGCCGCCGGTGGGGCGCTCCTCCTTGGTCAGCAGGCGGAGGAAAGTCGACTTGCCGGAGCCGGACTGGCCGACCACGAAGACGAACTCGCCCTTGCCGATCTCCACGGACACGTCGTCAAGGGCGATCACGTCGTTCCCGTACGACTTGCTGACATGGTCAAGCTTGATCACGGGGCGGGTACGGCCTTTCGCTCGTCGGGGCTGCACGGACGGGAAGTTGGGGGCCTCCCCGTTGGCCGTCGGCCTGGACAACGCAAGACCATACCAGACCTGCTTGTGAATATCAGGAACCCTTGCGCCGCCTGGCCCTCCAGCGGCCGAGCACCGTCGGGGTCAGCAGGGCCCCCACCCCGGCCACCGTGAGCGCCTTGCCGGCCAGGTCGACCGGGGTGTCGCGGTAGCTGAGGCGCACCTCGGACTGGGTCGGGACGACCACCATCAGCCCGGGCGAGAGCATCCACGGGCCCTTGGCCCCCTCGACCTTCCAGTTGGGGAACCAGGAGACCTTGACGATGTGGGGCTCGCCGACCCGGTCGGTCCTGAAGCTGATCACGTCGCCGGTCCGGCTGGTCGTGGCGGCCAGCTCGCCCGGCCGGTCCAGCGGCTCCTGGGGCAGGGTGGTGAAGGGCGGCTTCCCCGCCGTGGCGAAGGCGGCCGTGGCCGCCCGGTCCTTCCTGGACGCGAACACCAGCGGGGTCTCCAGCCAGTTGGGGTTGGCGTACCAGGCCAGGGCGTTGGCCCGCCAGTTGGGGTCGTCGACCAGCACCGGCCGGAACCGTGGCACCTGGACCAGGTCGCCGGTCCCGACCTCGTAGATGGTGAAGCGGCCGCTGCGCTTGACCACCGGCAGGCCGGCGGCCGCCGCCGCCTGCATCTCGGTGTCCTTCATGCCCAGGTCGGCGCAGGGCACCGCCTGGTCGTCGGAGTTCTTGCAGGCGTCGTAGGCGACGTAGTAGCGGACGCCGAACAGCCGCAGGTGGGCCAGGCCGGTCGGGAAGTCGAAGCCGTCCGGATAGGGGACGCCCGGGACCGCCTCGGTGAAGGTCTCGGAGGTCTCCTTCTGGTTGATGAAGTGGAACGGGGCGTTGAGCGACGACTCGATCAGCAGTCCCTCCATGGTCGGCTGGCCGCCGAACACGGGGATGTTCTCCAGCGTCCTGGTCGTCCCGAAGCGCTCGTAGTCGCGGTTGAACTCCCACATGACCCGGCCAGGGGGCAGCGTGGCCAGGGTGTCGAACAGCGCCCTGGCCTCCGGCCAGCCGCTCTTGGCCTCATACCCGCTGTAGTTGTACTTGGCCCAGTCGTCCACGAACCCGCGGTGGCGCCAGGCCCCGACCACCGGGGCCACCACCATCAGCGCGACCACGGCCAGCCAGGCGTACCGCAGCGACACCCCGCTGCGCCGCTGCAGCCAGGCGGCCAGCCACCCGGCCACCACCGAGGCCCCGTAGGCGGCCACCAGCAGCGAGAACAGATAGAGGAAGGGCAGCATGCGGGCGTTCCACAGGGCGCCCTCGGGGGCGATCCGGGTCAGGGCCACGAACACGAACGCCACCACCGCCCCCGGCCAGGCGAACAGCAGCACCCGCCGCTCCCCCCGGGCCACGGCGACCACCAGCCCGACCACGGTGAGCAGGAGATAGGGCCGGATCTCGTTGGGCAGCAGCAGGCTGTAGAACTCGAGCTGGTCCCAGCGGAAATGCGCGGTGTAGGGCACGCGCAGCATGAACGGCAGGGCCCAGAAGGCGGTCAGGCAGAACGCCACCCCCAGGACCAGGGCCAGACGCCGGAACGAGGCCAGGGCCGTGGCCAGCGGCCGGCGCAGCAGCAGGCCGGTGGCGCCAAGCACGAGCACGATGGTGGTCAGGATGTGGCTCAGGACCAGCGCCGCGACCAGCAGGGCGGCGGCCCGCCAGCCCTTGCCGTCCTCGCAGACCCGCCAGAGCACGGCCAGGGCCAGCGGCAGCAGGGCGAACGAGATCGAGAAGGGGAACTCCCCGGCCATCGTGCTGGCGATGTTGCCGCCCCAGATGGTGAACTGCTGGGTCGGGGTGACCTGGGACATGAACAGGAACACGGTGGCCGCGCAGGCGGCCAGCAGCGGGGCCGGCTCGCGCAGGCGCAGCACCCGGAAGGCTCCCCAGCAGGTCACCGGGAGGGCCAGCAGGCCCAGCACGGTGACCAGCTTGAACGCCACCTGGTCGCCGAGGGGCAGGGTGAGCACGGCGATGAGCACGTATGGCAGTGGGAAGTAGAAGGTCAGCATGGGGATGCCGGCGAACCAGCCCGGTGCCCAGCCGGTCACCCGTCCCCGTGGCAGCAGGTCTTCGCGCAGGAAGGTGGCCACATAATGGTGCGACCCCATGTCGCCGCCCGCCGCCGTCGTCGCGCTCAGGATAAGGTTCCAGTGCAGGGTCTTGAGAAGGACGAGGTAGATGGCGCCAAAGGTCAGCACGCTGAGGCCGCGCTGCACCCACAGAGTTCGGGTGCGAGCCGCGGTCAGCCCCTCACGGGCGAAGGCCGCGATCGTCGCCAGCAGTGCCTCCTCGGGTCGTAATCGCCAACAGCCATGAAACCAGGATCGGCATGGTAATGCCGCGCTCCGTCCAGGTCGCCCCGGCCGAGGTGCCGCCGGCGCCCCGCTGGCAGGGCGGCTGGCTGCCCGCTGGCGACCTCCCCCTGGACGAGGAGCGGGAAGCGACCGTCTCCTTCGACCGCCGCGGCCGCTGCCGCCTCACCCTGGCCCTCGACCGGCCGGCCACCGGCGCCGACGTGGCCGCCCTCGAGGAGGCGGCCGACGTCCTGCCCAACCTGTACCTGTTCGACCTGGACGACACCGCCGACTACCCCGAGCGCCACGCCGAGGCGTTCGGCCTGGCCCAGCCGCTGGCCCCCGACGCCTTCAACCAATCCGCCGAGGTCGAGCTGCTGGCCCCGCCGGGCGGCCAGGAGCTGCCCCGGCGCCTCGGCCGCTTCGCCGTCCCCGCCGTGCCCCCCGGGTCGGGGGCTGTGGACAGCACGGGACCTTCCGCCTCGCGCTTGGCTACCCTCCCGAATCGGGGGCCCGGGACGGCGGGTGAGCCGCGGGTCGAGCGTGCCCCGCTCCAGCTCGAGCGTGCCCCGCTCCAGTTCGAGCGGGCTCTGCTCCAGGCGGGGCGGCGGCTCGTCGCCGCCACCCGGGTCTCGGCGTCGGGGCTGTGCGCTCTCGCCCTGGGGGTCACCCTGGGTGTCTTCGTGGTCGTGTTCACCGCCGCGACCTGGACGGCCCACGCCCGGTTCGGGACCTACGGCTTCGACGTCGGCATCTACGACCAGGGGACCTGGCTGCTGTCGCGGGCCAGGGCGCCGTTCGTGACCGTCCGCGGGCTCGACCTGCTGGGCCAGCACGCCGCCTACATCATGGCCCTGATCGCCCCCCTGTACCGGGTCTGGGCCGACCCGCGGCTCCTGCTGCTGCTCCAGGTGCTGTTCCTGGCCCTGCCGGCGGTGGTCCTGTACCGGCTCGGCGGCCGCCATCTCGGCCACCCGGCGGCCGGGCTGGCCGTGGCCGTCGCCTACCTGGCCTACCCGGGGGTGCAGTGGGCGATCAGCTGGCAGTTCCACCCCGAGGCGATCGCCGCCGGCCTGCTCGCCCTGGCCATCGCGGCCGCCGACCAGCGCCGGCACGGGCGCATGGCCCTGTGGCTGGCCCTGGCCGCGCTCTGCGGCGGCGAGCTCGGGCTGGTGGTCGCCGGGTTCGGCCTGCTGCTGGTCGCCGGGGGCCGGCGGGCGGTCGGCTGGCGCACCGCCGGGGCCGGCCTGGCCTGGTTCCTTCTCGCCACCTACCTGCTGGCGCCGCTGCACGCCGGCCGGGTCACGCGGCTGTTCGAGACCGACTACGGCATCGCCGGCACCGGGCCCCGGGCCCTGCTGGCGTCGCTGGCCACCATGGCCGGGCACGCCATGCAGACCGGGCTGGCCAACGACGGCCTGTTCTACCTGCTGCTGGTGTTCCTGCCGCTCCTCGGCCTGCCCCTGCTGGCCCCCCGGTGGCTGCTCCCGGTGGCCCCGCCGCTGCTGCTCAACCTGGCCGCGGTCCAGCCCGAGCACCACCAGCTCCGCTTCCACTACCTGGCCACTGCCGCGCCACTGCTGGCCGCCGGGGCGGTGGCCGGGCTGGCCGTGGTCCGCTCGGCCCGCCGCCAGTGGCTCGCCCCCCTGCTGGTCCTGCTGGTGGTGGTGGCCGGCTTCACCAGCTGGCGCTACGGGCCGGCGCCGTGGGCCCGCGACCCGGTGGCCATCCCGGCCGGGCCGACCGACCAGGTCCGGCGCGAGGCCCTGGCCCTGGTCCCCGACGGGGCGCCGGTCAGCGCCCAGTACAACCTGGTCCCCCACCTCGGCCACCGGGTGGAGGTGTACGAGTTCCCGAACCCGTTCCGGGCGGTCAACTGGGGCCTGGACGGCGACGAGCACCCGCCGGCGGCGCTTGACCGGCTCCGGTTCGTGGTCGTCCAGCGCGACCTGCTGGGCGAGCAGGACCGGCAGCTGCTGGACCGGCTCCAGACCGACCCGGCCTGGCGGACCCTGCTCGACCGCCAGGAGGTGGTCGTGCTGGAGCGCCGGGAGGCTGGCGGATGACGGCCCGGCCGGAGGCGGGGTCGAGCCTGTCGATCGTGCTGCCCTGCCTGGACGAGGCCGAGCGGCTGCCCGGCACCCTGGCCGCCTACCTGGCCCACTTCCCGTCCACCCGGGCCGAGGTCGAGCTGATCGTGGTCGACGACGGCTCCACCGACGGGACCACGGCCATCGCCGACCAGATCGCCGCCGCCGACCCGCGGGTCCGGGTGGTGCGGACCCCCCACAACCACGGCAAGGGCTACGCCGTCCGGATCGGCATCCAGGCCGCTCAGGGCGAGCTGGTGGTGTTCACCGACGCCGACGGCTCCTACGGGCCCGAGCAGATGGAGCGGGTCGTGGCCGCCCTCCAGCGGGCCCCGGTGGCCATCGGTGCCCGCCTGGGCAGCCAGCCCGGGGGCGGCTCGCCGCTGCGCCGGCTGGCCAGCCCGGTGTTCAACCGGGTCATGCGGCTGCTGCTCGGCCTGCCCTTCTCCGACACCCAGTGCGGGCTCAAGGGCTTCCGCCGCGACGCCGCCGAGGCGCTGTTCCAGCGGGCCCGGGTGAACGGGTTCGCCTTCGACGCCGAGGCCCTGCTGGTGGCCAACCGCCTCGGCCTCGAGGTGGTCGAGGTGCCGGTCACGGCCGAGGAGCGCCAGGGCAGCAAGGTCCGCCTACGCGGGGACGCGCTGGCGATGCTGGCCGACGTCTGGAAGGTCCGCCGGGCGGCGGCCCGGGGCGCCTACGACGAGACGCGGGTCCGCGACGTGGCCGGCTGAGCCGGGTCGTCGTCGTCGATCTCGGCCACCGAGCCCTCGGCCACCGCCCTGGCGGCGGCACGCTCCGGCGACACGAACACCCACCGCTTGTAGGTGGTGAACCGGAACACCATCCCCAGGGCCAGCCCGGCCACCTGGGCCAGGTTGAACCAGAGTGCGCCGGTCTTGCCGAAGCCCTGCTCGACGATCAGGATGCAGGCGTTGGCGATCAGCAGCCCGACCCCGTTGAGCAGGAAGAACAGGGTGTACTCACGGCGCAGGCTGGTCCGGGCCCGGTGCCGGAAGGTCCAGTGCCGGTTCATGAAGAATGACGAGGTGGCGGCCACGGCCACCGAGGCCGTCTTGGCGCCCATGGCCGACCAGCCGAGCCCCAGGTACAGCAGGTTGGCCAGGCCGAAGTCGAGGACGGTGTTGACGGCGCCGACAATGCCGAACTTGGCCAGCTCGTGGGCCAGGTGTCGCCAGCGCCGGTAGAGGCCTGCGATGACGTTCAGGTAGGTACTCCCTCCCACTCTCATGCTTGCACGGGGTGTCCAGACTAGCGCAATCGCCTGGCGACCACGATTCCGTCGGATGCGAACACCTTCCTGTACCCCCCTTGGGGGCCGACCAAGCGCTCGTACAGCGGCCGCTGGTCGCCGAGCAGGCGCTCGTCGATCACCAGGTAGTCGGCGGTGGCCGGGTCGGGCGGGTTCTCGCCGTGGGCGCCCCAGTTGGTGACTCGCCAGGGGTTGGGGAACTCATAGGCGTAGGTCCGGTGGGTCAGGTGCGGGATCAGGTTGTAGGAGGCCGAGACGCCGGCGTCGGGCGGGACGACCCGCAGGGCGGCCCGCACGATGGCGTGGCGAGGCTCGGCCCTGGCCCACCAGCCGTCGTCGTACTGGCGGCCCAGCGGCGACGGCGACCAGGCGACGTTGGCCACCAGCGCGGTCGCCAGCAGCACGGCCACCAGCACCCGCCGGGTCGTCCGGCCCCGACCGGCCCAGCCCATCGCCTCCACCGTGGCCAGGAACACCCCGGCCAGGACGATCGAGGTGTAGTGGAACCGGTAGTCGTGGGTCAGGGCGTGGCCGGAGGTCACGTTGACCACCGTCTGGGGCAGCGAGATGAGCAGGACCAGGGGGGCGGCCAGGGGGAAGAAGGCCACCGGGCCGAGCACGTGCCAGTAGTAGTCGAGCCGGTCCGAGCGGGTGGCCAGCTCGGCCAGCCGGCTCGGGTGGACGGCCATGTTCCAGACGATCTCGCCCAGCGAGTTGCCGAAGCCGGGGAACAGCTCCTGGTAGAAGGGCCCGTCCCCGCCCCCGGCGGCCGGGATGATCACCTTGGTGGCGAGCAGGAACCAGCCGGCCCCGGCGGCGGCGGTCAGCAGGCCGGGCCGGCGCTCCCCGAGCACGGCCAGGACCAGGCCGAGCATGATCACGGCCAGGGCCGCGTCCTCCTTGCAGGCCAGCGCGACCCCGACCGCCACCGCGAACCAGCCCCAGCGCCGCCGGGTGGCCAGCCACCAGGCGAACAGCAGGGGCGTGATGATCAGCGCGTCGGGGTGGAAGTGCCACCAGTTGATCCACTCCAGCGACGGGTACAGCAGGAAGCAGGCGGCCACGGCCACCCCCAGCCAGCCGCTCTCCAGCCGGTCGCGGGCCAGCAGGTACAGCGGCACCGCGCCGAGGGCCATCCAGACGGTCTCGACCAGGTACAGGAAGTGGGGGCCGGCCCCGAGCCAGTAGGCGGGCACGAACAGCACCGTGATCAGGTTCACGTGGTGCTGGAAGAAGTGCAGCCCGCGGATGGTCACGAACGGGTCCTTGAACCGGGACAGCAGCCAGATGCCCTGGTCGTACAGGCCCATGTCGTAGCCGAAGGTGCCGAAGTTCTCGTGCTGGGCCCAGGTGAGCCGGCCGAACACGCCGATGTAGGTGGCCACCAGCAGCCCGACGACCACCGACGGCCGGCGCAGCCTGACCACTAGGGTGGGGTGGCGCGGCGGCGGAGCTCGGCGGCGACGAACTGGTCGAGGTCGCCGTCGAGCACGGCCTGGATGTTGCCTGTCTCCATGTTCGTCCGGTGGTCCTTGACCATCTGGTAGGGGTGGAGGACGTAGCTGCGGATCTGGCTGCCGAAGGCGATGTCCTGGCGCTCGCCGCGCAGCGCCGCCAGCTGGGCCTCGCGCTCCTTGCGGGCCCGCTCGGCCAGCCGGGCGGCCAGGATCTTGAGGGCGATCGTCTTGTTGGCCAGCTGGGAGCGCTCGTTCTGGACCGCGACCACGATCCCGGTCGGGAGGTGGGTGATGCGGACCGCCGAGTCGGTGGTGTTCACCCCCTGCCCGCCCGGCCCCGAGGAGCGGTAGATGTCGATGCGCAGGTCGGCGTCGTCGATCTCGGGGGTGTCCTCGTCCTCCAGCACCGGGATGGCGTCGACGGCCGCGAACGAGGTGTGCCGCCGCTTGGCCTGGTCGTAGGGGGAGATCCGGACCAGCCGGTGGGTGCCGGTCTCGGTCGACACCAGCCCGTAGGCCCGCGGCCCCTCAACGGTCAGGGTGACCGACTTGATGCCGGCCTCGTCGCCCTCCTGGTAGTCGTTGACGGTCACCTTGAAGCCGCGCCGCTCGGCCCAGCGGGTCAGCATCCGCCAGAGCATCTCGGCCCAGTCCTGGGACTCGGTCCCGCCGGCCCCGGGGTGGATGGTGACGATCGCGTCCCGGTCGTCGAACTCCCCGCCCAGAAGGGCCAGCACCTCGAGGTCCTCGACGGCCGCGGCCAGGGTGGCCAGCCCCTCGGTGAGCTCGGCGGCCACCGTTTCGTCGTCCTCCTCCAGCGCGAGCTGGTTCAGCGTCTCGAGGTCCTCGAGCGACCCCTGGAGCCGGGCCACCGTGTCGAGGTCACCCTCGACGGCGGCCAGCCGCCTCATGACCCGGCGGGCCCGCTCCGGGTCGTCCCACAGGTTGGGCGCGGCCGCCTGCTCGCGCAGGCCGGCCAGCTCCTGTTCCTTGCCCGCCAGGTCAAAGGAACTCCTTCGCGTCGGCGAGCCGCTTGCGCAGCGCCTCCAGCTCGGGTCCGTGATCGGTGGGCATGGCGGCTCCGGGTCTCCTAGGGCTCGGCGGTGCCCGGCAATGGTACCGACCCGGGACGGCTGCCGTTGGAGCGCTCGAGGCGCAGCAGGTTGCTCTGGAACTCGAGCACCCACTCAGCCGTCTCCTGCTGGAGCAGGGCGGCCACGTCGTCGGAGAAGGCCCGCAGCAGGGCCAGCCGGTTCTGGACCTGCTTGGGGTCGACGGTGCGCGAGGCGCTGCGGGCGCACTCGGCCGCCCAGTCGTACTGGAGCTGCTCCAGGCGGCGTTCCAGGGACTGGGCCGTGGTCATGGAGCGCATCCAGCCCGAGGAGAGGCCGAAGAAGCGGTCGAAGCCGATGCAGGCGGCGGCCAGGGCCAGCAGCACGTAGCCCCAGGCGGTGCGGCTGGGCCCGGGGGCGGCGGCGTCGAGCAGGGGCTGGAGCGCGCCGGCGGTGACCAGGAGGATGGCCAGCAGGCGCAGGCCCCGCGACCAGATGCGCTTGCCCCGCTTGTCCTGGAGGTACCAGTCGGTGGCCTCGATGGCCCGGCCCTCGGCGTAGCGGTAGAGCTTGGCCAGGGCGGACTCGGTGTCGTGCCACTGCTCCATGGCCACCGTCGGGAACGGCCCGGCCCGCAGGTCGCGCCGGCGGCGGCGCCGGTCAGGCCGCGGCTCCGCCGGCATCGGGTCCTCAACGCTCGTGGTGGCTTCCCGGATCGCCATCCTCCGCCCTCCCCGGCTCGTGTCACCGACCGACCGGCGCTATCGTCGCATACTTGTCAAAGTGGACTGGAGGGGTCCGGGGAACCCCGGAGGGGTGCCCCGGGTGGATCGGGGAGATCTGATGGGAATCCGCGGGAGGGGAATGGAGTTCCCTCTCAGATCCGCTCGCGTCCCCCAGCGAGGTCCCATGTCCTCCAAGCAACGTCTCCCGTGGCTGGTCGTCGTCGTGCTCGTCGGCGCCCTGATCAGCACCGTCGGCTGGGCGCTGTCGGTCCGCCGGCAGGCGCCCACCGGCCAGGCCAGCCCGGCCGCCGCCGTCCAGGCCGCGGCCGCCCACGCCGGCCACGACGCCACCGCCACCCACGCCCACGGCGGCACGGCCCAGAACACCCCGCCGATCGCGCCGCGCGACGGCGTCCTGGCCATGACCGTGCCCCCGCTGCCCAAGACGTCGGTCAACTTCATCTGGAAGCCGGAGCACCTGGTGCTCGCGGCCGGCCAGAAGGTCACCCTCAAGGTGGCCAACGCCGACTACATGCAGCACAACTTCACCTTCAAGGCGGCCAAGGTGGCCAAGAACCTGCCGGTCGACGCCACCACCACCATCAAGCTGACCGCCCCGGCCAAGCCCGGCCTCTACACCTTCTACTGCAAGTACCACCTCCAGATGATGGAGGGCGCCGTCACGGTGCGGTGAGGGAGGACGACCGAGTCATGCACCCGACCCACCCCCGCAGACGGCCCTGGCCGACCGTGCTGCTGCTGGTGGTGACCGCCCTGCTGGTCGCCCTGGCCGCGGTGGTGCTGGTCGCCCCGCCGGCGGGCGCCGACTCGCTGGGCGGGGCGGAGCCGAGCAACTACCAGACCCGGGTCCTGGCCATCCGGCCGGCCGCCGACGGGATCACGGTCGAGGTGGTCGACGCCGGTACCCGGCTGCGCCTCCACAACGCCAGCGGCCGGGAGGTGGTCGTGCTCGGCGACGAGTCCGAGCCCTGGCTGCGGGTCGGGCCCGGCCAGTCCGTCACCTGGCACGACCACCGCGCCCACTGGGAGGCCGAGGAGCCGCCTCCAGGGGTCCGGCGGGCGCCCGGGTCGGCCCAGGTGGCCGTTCCCCGATGGACCATCGGCCTCCGCACCGGCAGGCGCCTCGTCGACGTGGTCGGCGAGGTCCGCTGGGTGCCTGGGCCGTCGCCGCTGCCATGGCTGGCCGGGGCCGCGCTGCTGGCCATGGCGGTGGTGGCGGCCGGCCGGGGCCGCCGCTGGCTCGGCGTCCTGGTGGCCGCCCTGGCGCTGGTGGTCGCCCTCGACCTGGTCCAGCTGGCCGGCGCCTGGGCCGGCGCCCGGCCCCCGCTGCCCGGCAAGCTGCTCACGCTGGGCGCCTCGGCGGCCGGCTGGGTCCTGGCCGCGCTGGCCGTCCGCCAGCTGCTCCGGCGGCGCCTGGAGAGCGGCCTGTTCCAGCTCCTGCTCGCCGCCGGCCTCCTCGTCGTGGTCGGCGGCCTCGGCGACCTCGGGTTCCTGTTCCGCTCCCAGCTGGCCAGCAGCCTGCCCGACTGGATGGTCCGGGCGGCCGTCACGGGCAAGCTCGGCCTCGCCGCCGGCGCCCTGGCCGCCGCCGCCCTCCTCCTCCGGGCGCTGCTCGCCGGCCAGGCACCGGACGTAGGCCCCGAGCCCAGCCTCGAGGTCGTCCCGTCGTGGGACTGGGACGAGGAGCCGCCGAGCTTGGAACCGGCGGCCGCCACCTCCAGCTCCAGCTCCAACCTGGCCACGGTGCTGCCGTGGCCGAGCCACCGCCGTCCAGGCACGTTTGACGATCCCGACCTTCCAGGAGGCGCCTGATGCAGGCCAGCGAGACCGAACCCAACGGCGGCATTGTCGCCGCGACCATCGCCGCCGGCGCCGGCTGCGCGGCCCTCGGCCTGCTCACGGTCGCCGCCGCCGCCTCGACCGAGTTCGCCGACCTGCTCAACCTGTACGCGCCCTCCGGTCCCCTCACCGGCAAGGCGACGGTGGCCTCGATCATCTACCTGATCGTCTGGATCAACCTCCACTTCCGCCTTCGCGACCGCGAGCTCAGCCTGTCCAGGGGCTTCCTGCTGACCATGTTCCTGCTCACGATCGGCCTGGTCGGCACCTTCCCCCCGGTCTACCAGCTGTTCCAGCGCTGACCTGACCGTCCGGCCCGGCTGGCGCGGCCGGCCCTCAGGCGCCGACGGTGACGACCAGCAGCGTCAGGAGCATGGCCAGCAGCAGGGCCGAAAGAGCCGGGGTGGCGGCCAGGAGCTCCTCACGGCGACGGACGGCACGCAGGGCCTCGGCCCGGGTCCGGGCCAGCCAGGGGACCCCGAACGGGGCCTCCAGGAGGTGGAAGGCGACCCCGAGGCAGCCGCCGTAGACCAGGTGGCCGGCCAGGGCGGACATGGACCCGCCGGCCGCGGCCGCTGACCACTCGGGGTGGCCGCCGAGCAGGGCCGGCAGCAGGGTGAGGGGGCCGAGGACCCACCACAGGAACCCGTAGGACAGTCCCCAGCCGAGGGCGCAGGTGACGTCCTGGCCGAGGCGGCGGAACAGCAGCCCGTAGGACACGCCGATGGCGACCCCGATGGCCAGGTTGACGGCGATCCCGGCCAGCGGGCCGTTGGAGCCGGTGAGGCGCTCGGCGACCTCGGGCACGGCCCCGCGGAGCATGAGCTGGCTGATGACGGCGCCGCCGAGCAGCCCGGCCACGGCCCCGCGCAGGGCCGCGGCCAGCACGCCGCTGCCGGCGGTGGTGCCGTGGTAGGCGCGCAGGTGCTCAGACGACAGCAGCGGGGCCAGGCGGTCGAGCAGAGTGCGGGCCAGCGCGACCAGTGCGCCCAGCAGCAGCCAGCCGGGCAGCCCGGGGAAGCTCTCCCGGGTCTCGACCAGCGACCAGCGCAGCCCCTCGTCGGCCAGCAGGGGCAGCAGAGTCAGCTCCCCCACCACCCAGGCCACGAACCCGTACCCCTGGCCGCGGACCAGCGCGGCCCCGACCCCCTGGTCGGACCGGGGCGACATGACCGCCTGGACGAGCCCCAGGACCGCGCCGGCGGCCACGGCCGGGGCCCGGTGGTGCAGGACCGCGCCGAGGGCCAGGGCGGCCAGCACCCCGGCGGCCAGCCCGCGGGCAATGGTCCCGGCCCCGACCGGCTGCCTGGCCCGCCCGGTCTCGCCGGGACCGTGCAGGAGCACGAACACCAGGGCGGTCCCGACCCCGAACAGCAGGTGCCCGACCAGGCTGGGGAACTCGCGCTGGGCGGCGGCCACGTCCCAGGCGGGGGCGTGGCCGAGGGCCAGCGGCTGCAGGGTCAGCGGTCCGATGCACCACCACAGGGCCCCGTAGGCCGCGCCGAGGAACATCGTCTCGCTGGGGCCGCAGCGCTGGCGCCGGACCATCAGCCCGAACCCGGCCCCGACCACCGCCGAGATGGCCAGGTGGACCGCGAACCCGGCCCGGGACGACCCCAGCCCGACCAGCGTGGCCACCGTCGGCAGCACGCCCAGCTGGGCCATGGCGGCGCCGAAGGCGAGCCCGCCGACGATCCCGGCCGGTACGCCGGCTGCGACCGCGCGTGCGGCCGAGGGGTGACCGCCCCCCCTGGCGGTCGAGACGGTGGCCACGCTCACTCGACGGCCTCGGGGTGGGGGGCCGGGTGCCGCTCGGAGGTGGTGAGGGCGACGTCCCTCGGGAACAGCAGCTCGATCGTCCAGTCGAGCAGGACCCGGAGCCGCTTCTGGGGCCCGGGCAGCTTCCACAGGTAGATGCCGCGCCACAGCAGCCACGCCGGCAGGCCGGAGAAGCGCATCCCGCGCAGCTCGGCGGCGGCGCTCTGGCGGCCGAGGGGGACCAGGAACCCGATCCCGTTGAAGCGGAACGGCTCGGGGGCGGCGCCGGTCAGGGCGGCGACCACGTTGTCGGCCACGGCCTTGCCCTGGCGGACCGCGTGCTGGGCGGTCGGCGGGCAGGTCGCCCCTCGCCGGGCCAGGTCGGGCACGTGGGCGCAGTCCCCCACCGCCCAGATGTCGTCGCGGCCCCGCACCCGCAGGACCCGGTCGACCGGGACCGCCCCCTGCCCCGGGTCGGACCGTGCGGAGCCTTCGGGCCCCACGACCGGGACCGGGCTGGGGCGGGTCCCGGCGGCCCAGACCAGGGTGCGCGCCGCCACCCGCTCGCCGTCGCTCAGCTCGACCCCGTCGGCGTCGGCCCCGGCCACGGTGGCCCCGAGCCGCAGCTCGATCCCGCGGCCGACCAGCTTGCCGCTGGCATAGCCGGCCAGCCGGTCGCCCAGCTCGGGCAGGATCCGGTCGCGCGAGTGGACCAGCACGAACCGGGGCTCGCTGGCCCGGATGTGGGGGAAGTAGCGCAGCACGCTGTGGACCAGGTCGAAGAGGCTGGCCACGGCCTCGGTGCCGGCGAAGCCGCCGCCGGCCACGACGAAGGTGAGCCAGCGGCGCCGCTCGGCCGGGTCGGGCTCGTGGTCGGCCTGCTCGAGCCGCCCGAGGACGTGGTCGCGCAGCCGCCGGGCGTCCTCGAGGGTGGCCAGGGTGAGGGCGTTGGCGGCCACCCCGGGCAGGTTCCGGAAGTTGGGCATGGCCCCCAGCGCGAGCACCAGGTGGTCGTAGGGCAGCGTCTCCAGGGCGTCGCCCCGGCGCAGGTGGACGACCCGCCGGTCGGGGTCGACCCCGAGCACCTCGGCCCGGCGGAACCGGGTCCGGGGGCAGGCCGCCCGCAGCGGCACCCCGACGTTGCCCGGCTCGACCGACCCGGCCGCGACCTCGGCCAGCATCGGTGTGAAGAGCAGGTAGTTGCGCTGGCTGACCAGGGTCACGTCCAGCCAGGGAGTCCAGGGCAGGAGCTGCTCGAAGCGCTTGGCGGCACTGACGCCGCCGAACCCGCCACCGAGGATGACGACCCGCCGCCGGCCGGGGCCGGCCGGGGCCGCCACCGGCAGCCGCCTGGACCGGCCGGCCCGCAGCGCGGCCTGCACGCCCGGGCCGACCACACCGCCGGCGCACAGCGCGCCGAGCAGTGTCGGGAACAGCGCCGCCATCGACGCGCCGAGCGCCGGCAGCAGCGTGAGGACGACGATCGCCCAGACCAGCACACCGATGAGCATCCCGTCGATGACGCCGCTGGCCAGTGCGGACGGCGGCGGGAGGGGCAGGTCTCCCGTAGCCTGCCCCTCCCTGCCTGCCTGGCGGCCGGTGCGAGTGGCCCGCGTCCCCAGGTTCGCGTCGATGCTGCCGACGCCGCCTTCGGGCCTCCGGACTGTCCGCTCCCTCCTCGACGGACGGCCGTCCACCGGATCGCCAAGTTGCTGCATGTCGTGGGTTGTCAGTTGTCAGTCGGTCAGTGGCGGGGACGGTGGTAGGCCACCCGCCGCCGCTGGCCAACCGCCAGCAGCGTCGACCCGGCCGCGATCACGCACAGGCCGAGCAGCATCATGCCCTTGGACATGGGACCGCCGGTGAAGGCCAGCTGGTCGCTGTTGGCTCCGGCCACCAGCTGCCCGCGGGCCGCGCCCTTGGGGAACTCGGGCGAGTGGATGTTGACGTAGTACTTGCTCGGGTTGGCCATGATCCCCTTGACCACGGCCGCCTTGGCGGTGACGCAGCCGCTCTTGGTGTTCTCCGCGAGCGGGGTCTCGCTGGTGAAGAAGGGCACGACCACGTCGCCGTTCTTGCCGGCGGGAGCCCAGTGGATGTGGGACATGATCGCCTCGAAGCCGGTCCACTTCAGGTCGAAGCAGATCTCGGTGCCGCGCACCTTGACCGCCGCGGTGCCGCTGCCGTTGGGGTCGCCCCCGCCGACCTCGTTGCTGCCGGTGAGCTTGGCGCTGAACTTGGTCCAGGCGCCGCCGCCCGCCTGGCCGGCGGAGCTGGTGGCCGAGTCGGTGCTGCCTTCGGTGCCGCCGTAGACATCGTCACCGTACTTGACCTGGCTGGTGCTGTAGTCGTCCTGGGCGAGGGCTGCCGGCGCGGCCATCGCGGCGGCCACGACGGCGACCACCGCCGCCATCGTCACTCTTCTGAGCATGAAGGGTGCTCCTCCTGAGTTGTCGTATCGGTGAGGTGCGGACGGCTAGCCGTTGGCCCGGCGTAGCTGGCGGAAGTCCATGGCCAGCACGCGGACGCAGTCGACCGGTCCACCGCGCTGGGCGAACGCCCGGGTGGCGGGGTAGTGGTTGCCGGCGGCGGCGTCGACGCAGAGGCGGTAGCGGCCCGGCTGGGTCAGCGGCGGCGCGATGCCGGTGAGGATGTCGGTGGTGCCTTCCTGGGACATGACCACGAAGGAGTTGCAGGTCTCGGCGGGCACGCTGCCGTCACGGGCGACCCGCTGGAAGCAGGCGTGGTTGTGGCCCTGGACGTTGCCGTTCGCGTCCAGCCGCTGGGTCCCGAGGCCGTACTCGGACTTGGGGTCGGAGAAGAAGCCCGGGGTGAAGTTGGAGAAGCGGGCCCGGACGGTGAGCTCCCGGTTGAGCGGGATGATGCGGCCGCTGCCCGGACGCTGGATCAGCACCTGCGGGGTCTTGCCTGGGACCTCGCCGTAGGGGACCGAGTTGAAGACCGTGCCGGTCTGGATCCCGCTGTTGAGGGGCAGGTTGTTGATGTTGCCGTTGGGGTCGGCGGCCGGGTCCTCGCCGGCGTCCTCACCGGCGGTGGTGTCGGTGGTGGCGGTGTCGTCGGCCGCCGTGGTGTCGGTGGTGTCGCCGGCGGTGGTATCGGTGGTGGTGTCAGCGGTGGTGTCGCCCGTGGTGGTGTCGCTGGGCTGGTCACCGGCCACGGTGGTCGCGGTGTCGGCGGCGTTCGGGGCTTCCTGCGCGCCAGCGGCGGCGCCCGCGCCGGCCAGGGCCGCGGCGACCAGCACCGCGAGCACGCCGGAGACCCACGGAGCCCGCCAGCCGGAACGACGGGGGGGACGGAACGAGGACACGATGGCTCCCTCCTTGTCAGGAGTCGTCGAGGGTTGGGGATGCCGGGGGGGTTGCCGGCTGCGGCTACTTGACCGTCAGCCAGCCCTGCATCTCCTGCTGGTGGTATTTGCAGTAGAACCGGTAGCGACCCGGTTGGGGTGCCGTGAAGCGGATCAGGGTGCTCGTGTCGGGGGGCAGGTTCTTGGAGATCTCCAGGTCGCCGAAGGTGAAGTTGTGCTGGGTGGGGTCGACGTTGGAGACGTCCAGGACGATCTTGGTCCCGGCGGCGGCCGTGTAGACGGCCGGTGTCCAGGACGAGTCGGCGCTCTTCAGCTTCTGCTTGGCGCCGCTGTGCAGCTCCACCGGAACGGGCTTGGCGGCCTTGCGGGCGGTCTGGTTGGAGGGACCGTATCCTCCGCCGTCCTTGGTGGTCGGGATGGTGCAGCCGGTGATGGCCAGCGCCACCGCGACCAGGCTCAAGACGGTCAGGAGCAGACGGCGTCGCGGCATCGCGGTCCTTCCCTGGTCAGAGAATTTCCATTGCCACCTGGGAACTCTCGGCTGGGTCATCGGATTCCCTAAATCTCTCAAGAATTCTGAGCGGACGAGGGCACAAGCGTTCGGGAACGACCGAACTCCGACAGCAGCAGCCGGCGGAGCCGCTCCCGGGCCCGGAAAAGTCGCGAAAGCACGGTGCCCTTGGGCGTGCCCATCACCGCCGCCGCCTCCTCGCAGGAAAGGCCCTGGAGCTCGACGAGCGTGACCGCGACACGGTACGGCTCGGGCAGCTTGGAAATGGCCCGCCGCAATGCCTCCCGGTCGAGCTGGCGCAGCGCCTCCTCCTCCGGGTTGGGAACGTCCGCCCGGAACTGCGCCAGGACGTCGACGTCGTCGTCGGCCGCGCTCCGGTAGGTGATGCGCTTGCGCCCCCGGTAGTCGCGGCAGAACAGGTTGTGGGAGATCTGCAGCATCCAGGCCCGGCAGTTGGTCCCGGCCTGGAAGGAGTCGAAGGCGCGGAACGCTCTGAGATACGTCTCCTGGGTGAGGTCCTGGGCCATCACCGGGTCGCCGGTCATGCGCAGGTTCGCCCGGTAGATCGAGTCGTGCAGGGGCAGCGCCGTGGCCTCGAACCGCTCGTGCATCGAGGCCACGGTCTCCGTGGTTGCTGACATCGAGGTCACCTCCCGACCATTCGCGCGGGCATTTGCGTCGGCGTCGCGGGTCTCCTGCTGGCCGCCCGGCCGCGGTTCCAGGCGGTCAGCGGCACCGCCGGGGGCCACATCAGCAGCGCCAGGGTGAGTCCGGACAGGCAGGCCCAGACCACCGATCCGAGCCAGATCTCCGGCTCCCAGCGCACACCGTAGCCGGCTCCCAGGAGCGCGAAATGCGAGGTCCAATAGACGGCGGGCGCGATCACGGCCACCGCCCGGGCCGCCCACCGCCGTTGGGGCGAGGGCCGCAGCAGCGTCACGGCCACGTCCGCCGCGGCCCCGCCCAGCACCGCCGCCCCGGCCAGCCCGATCAGGCCGAGCCCGGTCTGGGTGGCCAGCAGCAGGGCGACCGACCCGGCCATCACGGTGAAGGTCCCGAGCGGCGTCTGCCAGCGCAACAGGAGCAGCAGCACCGGCGCCACGAACAGCAGATTGTGCGCCAGCAGGCCGAGCAGCTCGTACACCTGGGCCGTCTCGGCCGACGGGGAGCCGCCCGGCAGCAGGGCCGCCGCCACCGGCGACACATGCTGGAAGAAGAAAGCCGTCATGGCCACCACCAGCGTGGTCGACAGCACCACCGGCCAGAACACCCGCAGTCCCGGAACCCGCGCCGGGCTCGGCCCCGACCAGGCCGCCCGCAGCGCCGAGCTGACCAGCAGGCACGCCCCGGTGAACAGCACCAGGTGGAACGGCGAGATCAGCCGGCCCAGCCCCTGGCCCCCACCAACCAGCGTGTGCCAGACGGTGTCGCCGGCCACAGCCACCATGGCCAGCCCCACCCCGACCAGCGCCAGCCGGTACCCCGCCGGCACCGCCCGCAGCGACCACGCGCCCCGCCGCTGGTTCCGGGTCAGGATCCAGGCCGCCGTCACCGAGAACCCGAGGAACAGCACCCCGTGCCACGGCGTCAGCCCACCATCGACCCCGTTCCCATGGCTCCAGCCGTCCAGGTACAACCCCAGCACCAGCAGCAACGAGCACCACCCGGTCACCAGGTCCTCCCACCAGCTCGCCCCCCGCCCCTCGGCGGCGAGATGCCTCGGCGAGGTGGGTCGGCCCCCGGATCCGGCGCCGTCGTCGTTCCGGAACCGCTGCGCCGCGGCGGGGTCGGCGAAGGGGTCGTAGGTCCCGAACCGGTGGGCGGTGGCGGTGGTGACGGCGGCGGGCTGGCCGGCGGTGGTCCGCTGGGTGCTGAGCTGCTCGTTCCACCGCTCCCGGGCCCGGGCGGCGACCCGCTCGGTTCCCTCGGCCCACCACACCTGGGCCTGCTCAGCAGCCCGGGCGACCCGCCCGGCCCACATCGCGATCCCCCCCTGCGCCGCATGCCGCGACCGCGTCGCCCGGCCTTGGCGAGCCCGGGCCGGAACGGCCTTCGTGGACTGCATTGACCTGCCGGCCTGGGTCCCGCGAACGGGCCCGACCAAGGTGATCCCCGCCCGGGCGGCCCGGTCCGACCTGGAGGCCTGGTGTTGACGTCGTTCGTGCCGGCCGACGGCCTGCCCTTCCTGTGCCGCCACGGCAGCGCGTCCTGCTCGATCGCGCATCAGCTCATCACCGTCTCTCTCGTAGCGGCCGTCAGGGGCTCCAGCCCCGGTGCATGAAGTCATTGGGGGCTGTGACGTTGATGACCGCCCCGAGCCCGGCGGCGACGAGCGCCCCGGCGAAGGCGAGCAGCAGCATGATCGTCATGACCTTGCGAACCAGCCGGTCGGCGACCAGCCGGCGCCGGTAGCGCAGCGCGGTGAACGCCACCGCCGTCGCCAGGAAGGGAGTGGTCCAACCAATGTGGACCTTCCACTCCATGGCGAAGGTCTCCCAGAACGCGAGCTGCGGGCTGTGGAGCAGGTACTCGCGCGGGTACATGGCGATGTTGCCGCCGGGCGGCACCTTGGCCCGGTAGCCGGCGTACCCGAACCAGGTCCCGACCGCCGAGGCCAGCCAGGCCACGATCGCCAGCCCGGCCGTCGAGGCCTTGCGGATCCGGTCCTTCATCCGCGAGTCCCCGCTGGTCAGCAGGGTCCCAAGCCCGCCACCGAAAGCGTGGACGATGAGGATCCCGAGGGTCGAATGGATGAGGAAGAAGAGCTGGCGGGTCGTCAGCAGCCGGGCCGAGAGGATCCACGCGGAGAGGCCGGCCGCAATCAGCGCCCCGACCACGAACAGCAGGATGCTGGAGGTGTTCAGCAGCGTGCTGGTCCGCCGCAGCCCCGCCCTCCCCGACGAGGACCGCCGCCGGCCACGGGCCCGGGGGGCCAGCGGCTCGGAGTCGAACTCGTCCTCCTCCTCGTCGTCGAGGTCGTCGAGCTCCTCGGCGTCGTCCCAGCCCTCCTCGGGGTCCGACTCCGACTCCCAGGTCGCGGGCGCATCCACCCACCCATACCGGCTGTCGTCGTCCTCGTAGGCGGTCGCGACACCGGCCTCCCAGCGACCGGAGTCGTCGGCGGCCCAGCCGCCGGTGTCGCTGTCGTTCGCCCAGTCGTTGGTGTCGTCGCGGTGCAGGTAGGCGCTCCGGAGCTGCTCGAACAGCGGCTCCTGGTCCGTCGCCGGGGCCGGGGCCTCCTGGCCGTCGCGGTCCCAGTTCTCGGGGAATTCGAACACGTTGTCCAGGTCGTCGTCGTGGACCTGCGTCACGAGGGCCCCCCCTCACTAGCAGTCGTCGCGGGCACGCAAGCAGCGCGGAAGCCTTCGAGAAGGCACAGGGAGAACCAGGCCGCCATTGCAGCCACCTCATTTATTTCAACAGCACGGCCAACCGGCCGCGCGGGCCGACGGGGGGATCACAACTCACCAGAAATTGGCTAGCAGTTCCTGGCAAATTGTGCGTCAGTATTGCAACTCAGAATTACGCGAGTTCGCGGCAAGCGCTGGGGGAGCGCCTCGAGCAGTCCCTGTCGTGGGGGCGACAGGAAAGGGGAAGCCCGGACCGATCCGCGAACGGCGAATTCAGAGCCATGCTTCTGGGTGTCGCTGAGCCGGGGGGAGGCTCTTTGGTGCAGTGCCATGGGGGTAGCGCGTCGGACTGTACGGCACCACCCGGTTGGAGTCAAATCGTATACACGTCGATATCATCCTGTGATCTACGTAGATGTCCGGCTCCAGAACGTGGGAATCCGCCGGACATCCGGGGAGTTCCCTCACAAACTACAGCCTGCAACCGTTCTCCGCCGGCCCCGCCACCCAGGCGAGCCGGCCCGACCCGGACCCGGGAAGGAGGTGATCCCTGGCACTTGCCATGGGAGCGCCCCGGTCCCCGTGACCGAGGCGTTAGCGCGTAGCGAGCGAGCGGCCGGGCGGAGGACCCTCCCTCGCCCGGCCGCTCGATTTCATCCCCGGAGCTCGCCGTCGCCCGGAACCACCCAGCCGCCGTGCGGTCCCCACCCACCAGCTCAGGGCGGGACCAGGCGAGCCGTGGCCGCCGCCCGGCCCTCCATCTCCGGAGGGACCAGGCGCAGCAGTCGAAGCAGCCCGACTCGGGCCGGCGCGGCGACCTGGACCGCCACCTCGGGGCCGCCCTCGCCGGGAACCACCTCCACCGACCGCAGATGCACCCCGGCCACACCCGAGTCACCGGCCGACCCGGCCAGGTACGCCGTCACCGTGGCCCGCGCCCGCTCCTGCGCGACCCGGACACTCCGCCCCCCGCTCATGTACCAGGCTCTGGTGTCGACGTCGTTGGCCGCCGCCACCGCCGCCCCATCAGCCAGGTTCCCCAGCGCCCGGTGCCCCAGGAACCAGTTCGACGTGTCCCACCCCAGGGCCAGGACCATCAACACCAGCACCACCAACCCGATCAGCAGCACCAGCGCCTGCCCCCCCCCCCCCCCCCCCCCCCCCCCCCCCCCCCCCCCCCCCCCC
>Ga0207675_100001010_pt1 | contig 27839 bp, 26 predicted proteins | sample KBSSwiS42_FD_184305 | JGI IMG/M metagenome (GOLD analysis project Ga0207675, IMG submission 184305) | Switchgrass rhizosphere microbial communities from Kellogg Biological Station, Michigan, USA - KBS Switchgrass S4-2 (SPAdes) (version 2) | ecosystem: Host-associated > Plants > Roots >...
ATAAAAGTCACTTTATTTGTGGAGAGCCGGGATGGGAACAGGTGGCCGATTACATTTTAAATTGGTATGAGAGCTTATAAGAGTGAAATGCCGGAAAAAACATGCTGCTTAGAGTTCCAGACTAAATTTTTTTCTGGAAAAGACCCGGGTCAAGCCTGGGGTGACACAAAATGGATACAAATGACGTGTACTATAAGGATAATAACAAGGAATTAATATGAGGGAATTGAATTTAATTGCGCAAACATCATTAGACGGATTTGTTGCCGGACCGAGGGGCGAATTTGACAATTTTATGGGTGGCGAGGAGAACCTCGAATTTGTCTGCAGCATAGTCGAGGAAGCAGACGCTGCCATGTTTGGCCGGATTAGCTATGAACTTATAAATGCTGCCTGGCCCAACGCTGCAAATAGACCAGGCGCAACAAAAAATGAGATAAAATATTCGAACTGGTACAATTCAGTTACTAAAGTCGTTTTTTCCAAAACTTTGCAGGCAGGTAGTTCAACGAATACCTACGTTGTTAGTGAAAACGCTTTGAAGGAAATTAACAGGTTAAAAGGAAAGGTTGGTAAAAACATCCTGATGTTTGGCAGCCCGACTGTTGTTCATGAATTACTGGAGTTAAATGCCATTGACAATATGTGGATGATCGTACATCCTGTTCTTTTTGGAGATGGAATCCCGCTGTTCAGAAAAACAAACCGGGTGACCAGCTTGAGCCTTCTTACCACGCACCGATTGTCGAATGGTACTCTATGCAATAAATACAAGGTTGAAAAATCAGGTTAAAAAAGGTCGTTTTTTGGCCGCCTGCTGAAATCAAAATCAGTGAAAGAATAACTAATGAAAAAACGAAGTTTGAAAAATTGTGTGCAAGAGTTCTTTGTAACGGCAGTAACTTCAGGTTTATGAAACACTTGCCTATTTATCCTTTCGTCGTTTTCACTAATTTAAAAACGGTTTTCGTATGAAATCAATTCTCGTTCCGATCGATTTTTCTGAAGCATCGGCTAACGCACTTTCATTTGGAGCAGAGTTGGCCAAGCGAACATCTGCTCGCCTTTTTATAATCAATGTGTTGGGAAAAGGTGAGGATGAGAATGAAGCAAAAGCTAAATTGGCAAGCATTGAGACCGATTTAAGAAATTCATTCGGTTCAAATCCAAAATATGAATCTTCATTTGCGCATGGCGACCTGGTTACAACTTTAAAAAAAGTTATTGCCGTTCAACAACCTGATTTGCTTGTGATGGGCACGAAGGGAGCAAGCGGTTTGAAGCGGATTTTAATCGGCAGCAATACAGTAAACGTATTATCGAATATCTCCACGCCCGTCCTTGTAATCCCGGAAGTCGCCCGGTTTGAACATTTTTTCAATTCAGGCAAAAACAGAATTGTTTTAGCAACCGACCTTGATCTTTTGGAAAACGAATCTTCGCTCGATATTCTTAAAGAAATAGGTTTGTTAATAACCGACCCAAAACTGAGAGTGCTAAGTGTCAGGCCGAAAAATTCCGGCTTGTCTGATTTACAAAGACTGAACCGTGAGTTCATTCTGTCTCTATTTAATCCTGAAATACAAAGTGAACGGGTGACAGTCTTCAGCAATAACGTAATGAGCGGAATTAATTTTTACCTTAACGAAAACTCTGACACAGGATTGGTGGTAATGGTTGCCCGTGATACAGGTCGTCTTATTCAAAGGCATTTCACCAGGGAAATGGCCTCCCATACACATTTACCATTGTTGGTTCTGCATGACGCCTGAGTAATCCGTCGCAAGCAGCGTTGCGTTTATGGAACACCACAAACAATTTACCGGACCAGATAATACAGCAGTTAAAACTGCTCTTTGGAGGGCGTTGCATCTGCAGGTGGATGCAACACCTCACATAATTGAAGATGGCATTGGCTTAAAACTGGTTGACCCGCCCGCTGGTTGGCAGGATCGTCCTGATATGAAATTTACAAAGCGGGTTCGGGCTTCTGTCGTTGCCCGAGCCCGATTTATTGAGGATTTAATCAGTGAAGAAAGTCAACGTGGAATTGATCAGTACGTCATTCTGGGTGCCGGGCTCGACAGCTTTGTTCAACGGAAACCTTCTCTTGCGTCGCGGCTCCGGGTATACGAAATTGACGAGCCCGCCACACAGAAATGGAAGCAGCAAAGATTAATTCAACTTGGCTTTGGCATCCCAAACTGCTTGCATTTTGTACCTGTAAACTTTGAGACTTCTTCCTGGTTGGAACAATTAATAAAACAAGGTTTTAATATCAATAAGCCGGCCGTGGTGGCCTGCACCGGTGTCACTTTGTACCTAACCAAAGACGCAATTATTGAAATGCTAAGCCTACTATCGAAACTTGCGGCGGGTTCAAGGTTGGCAATCAACTTTTATTTGCCATTTGAACTGCTCGACGAGGAAGATAAATTTATTCACGAAATTGGTACGAAGAAGGCACTCGAATCGGGGACACCATTTGTAAGTTATTTCACCCCGGCTGAAATACTGGCCTTAGGGAATAATGCTGGTTTAAATAACGTAAGACTATTTTCGACTAGAGAAATGGAGCAATTATATTTTACGAACCGAACGGATGGGCTTTTGCCCGCTAGTGGGGAAGTATTTCTATTGGCGACAACGAAAATTGCCAGCGTTTAAATTAAAAACTATATTTGTTTGAACTGGCTGCAATAGCCTTCGGACTTTAGTGCCTTCAGTAACCCGGCCCAGTAAGCTAGCTTGCCGGAATATTTCTACGATTTTCCGAAAACATCATTGTTAATTGAAAAAAGATGAAGTATGCATGCGTTTAGAAACATTATCCCCGCATTAGTGTTGATTTCATTTTTATTCCTGGTTTCCTGTAACGAATCTCCCAAAGACGTCGACGAATCAAAAACGGATAGTTCGGCTGTAACGAAGAATGATGCTTCTGCAGGTCCGGTTTATGATCCGTCCATGGATCCTATGGTTACTGCGGCTACTTTTACCAAAAAGCTTGCGGATACCTTAGGCATCAGGATTTATGAGACTATACTTAAACCCGGAGATTCGTTGCCCATGCATTCTCATACCGATCATGCATTTTACCTGATCGATACAAGTACCGCAGTTTTGTATGTTCCAGGACAAAGTAAAGGTGATACGCTCAGGAATGAAGTTTCGGACACCGGCTGGGTAATGGGTCCATTTAACGATGCAGCCAGGAACATTGGAAGAACAACAATACGCTTTGTCGAAATACCTGTTCACAGGCCACGCGGTGTTGAGATACCTGCAAAACCGGCATACGATTCTTCGATGGATGCGTTCACTTTGGGTGGACCATCCATTCAAAAGATCGCTGATTCACTTGGCATTAAATTATTCATCACAACTTTGAAACCCGGAGATACGGCAACATTGCACTCGCATCCCGATCACGCAGTTTATGTTCTTGAAGGGGGAGAAATTGCAGTTAGTTTCCAGGGTGGTCCAAGGACAATAATGAAACTGCAGAAGGGAGCGGGGTTTGTCAGTGGGCCATTGTCGGATGCGGCAAAGAATACCGGTAAAACGACCGTCAAACTGCTGATAGCACATGTTTACAGGCCACGACCGAAGTAATCAGCGGTCCCAAGAATCAAACCGGCTATATTTGATTTCTTATTTCCCGACGAATCTCTTCCAGTGTAAACTAATTGTCTTCCAACCTATGAAAGCGGACTAGTCGATTTAAAAGCGCAAACCCTTCATTACTTTTCCTTACCGTTCCGCAAAAAGTAATTTTTCATTGTTAATAACTCAATTATGCAAGTGTTTAAAAACATGATCCTGGTTGTAGTATGGTTCTCATTCTTGCTGCTGGCCTCTTGCAATGAATCTCCAAAAAAAGCGAGTGAAACGAACACTGACTCATCCACCGTTACAAAGAATGAATCTTCGGACACCGTTTATGATCCGGCAATCGATCCTTTAATTGTGGCATCTGCTTTTACCAAAAAACTTGCAGACACATTAGGCATAAAGATGTTTGAAGTTAGTCTTAATCCCGGGGATTCGATGCCAATGCATTCTCATCCTGATCATGCGCATTATTTTATGGAAACGGGAACTGAAGTATTATTTGTGCCGGGACAAAATAAGCCGGATACCATTAGTGGTGCCACCCCGGGTACCGGGGCGATTTACGGGCCTTTTACTGATGCTGCTAAAAACATCGGGAAAACGACTATCCGGGTACTCGACGTGGCTGTTTACAGACCACGAGGCATTGAGATGCCTGCAAAACCGGCATACGATTCTTCGATGGATGCTTTTACTTTGGGTGGACCATCTATTAAAAAACTCGCTGATTCGCTGGGCATTAAATTATTCATCACAACTTTGAAGCCTGGCGACACGGCGACATTGCATTCACATCCGGATCACGCAGTTTATGTTCTTGAAGGGGGAGAAATTGCGGTTAGTTTCCAGGGTGGTCCAAGGACAATAATGAAACTGCAGAAGGGAGCGGGGTTTGTCAGTGGGCCATTGTCCGATGCGGCAAAGAATACCGGTAAAACGACTGTCAAACTGCTGATAGCACATGTTTACAGGCCGCGACCGAAACAATAAACGCGCTTAACGAATGAGTTTCGGCACCTGTCGATAACTTTTTTCGCACGAGTACGTCTCCATTACCTTTGATCTTTGTTCTTTGTTCAACTTAAAAATCTATACTATGCCTAAATATGTTATCGAACGGGAAATTCCCAATGCAGGTAAAATGAAACCTGAAGAATTAAAAGCCATTTCACAGGTTTCCTGCGGTGTTCTTAATAAGCTCGGATCACAAATCCAATGGATACACAGTTATGTTACAGAAGACAAAATTTACTGTGTTTATCTTGCCCCTAATAAGGAATTAGTACTTGAACACGCAAAGCAGGGTGGTTTTCCGGCAAATGTGGTCACGCAGGTATCTGCGATTATCGATCCGGCAACGGCGGAGTAGGAACGGTTCATGTGTATCTCAATAATGCAAACCACAATTAGCCAATGACCATTCCAGGCAAAAGGCTAAAAGACAAATATGGATTTGAAAATCCTTTCAAAGCCGATCCCCTTGCCCGAAAATCGCTGCGGTATCTGAAGGGTGGCGGTCGTTTGCTGGATGTCGGCTGCGGAGAAGGAGCAGATAGCGTGTATTTTGCTAAGAAAGGTTTCCAGGTCGCAGCAATTGACAACAATGAATCTTACCTGAACCGATTGCGAAGATTTGTTACCGATAATGGCTACAACGGCGTAGCCATAAAATATGGCGATGTCATAAGCTATCCATATCCGCAGAATTATTTTGATGTGATCAACTGTCTGCTGGTAGGGTGTTGCATGAAAAGAAGCGAGTTTGAAAAACTGGTGGTCACGTTAAAACAAGCCTTAAAGAAATCCGGCATTATTATCATGTCGCTTCGGAATTACCTCGATGAAGAATTTAACGAATATGTTTCTTCCGAAAAAATGATAGAGCCAAACACTTTCAGGAAAAAGGAAGATTGCTGCAAGATCAGGTACTTTATTGAAAAGGAGAAGCTTCGTGAATCGTTCTCCGATTTTGAGGTCGTGTATTATTATGAGGGATATGCGCCCGACAAGTACGGGGAGGTTGCGCAGCATGGTGACTCGTATATAATTTGCAGAAAATTAGGATGAGATTGCACTTTCCAGGACTGCTTTCATCCGAGCCAATTCATTTGAATTGTTTAAATTCAGTGATCTTATTGTAATTGCCTATGCCTTTAGCAACTCCACCTGACATCGACTGTGAGCATGTGTTCCCGCTGCTTGCTGTGAATGGTATAAATGAAGCGTTAGAGTATTATACCAGCAAGCTTGGTTTTCGCATTCAGTTCACATGGGGTGATCCGCCCAATTTTGCGGGAGTTCGTATTGGTGAAGTAACAATTCATTTGTCGGCTAATATGCCAACTGCCTCGGGCAACTATGTTTATTTTGTGGTAAACGATGCGAAAGAGCTGTACGAGTTTCACGCCGCTAATGGAGTACAAATTGTTGAGCCACCTGCAGATCGCGACTATGGGTTACATGACTACCGTATCAGGGACCCTTATGGCAACGAGCTTGCGTTTGGGCATAATATATACAACGTGGGTCCGCCAATCAAAATTGAAAGGGTAGATGTTCCTGTTCGGCTGGAAAAGAGGTTGGCGGCTTTGCTGTATGATCTTGCCGTACACAAAGGTATGACCGTTAGTAGTTGCCTCGAAGAGACATTGCTGCATACTTTTGAGCCGCTGGCTGATGGCGTAGCCAGTCCGCATACAAAATCGACATTACGCTACATTGAAGAATTAAAGAAAAAGCACGGTATTGACTACGACAGCCACGGTAGTTACCGGTTCAAAGAGTAGGTGTCAATATCGCGCCTCCAATGGATTTTGCTAATGATTTGCTGATGTACGAATCATACAAGCAATTAACAACTTTTCGGATCACCACATTAAATCCATTCTCTTCTGCAGGATCGCAACCGTTTGTAATTACAACAACTCCGAATTTCTTCGTTGGATGAAAAAACATAGCGCTGAATAAACCGTACGCGGAACCGGTGTGGCCCTTCATTGTTATACCCTCTAAGATTTTGTCAGTGGTCATTATCGCAAAACCGTATCCCTCCTGCTTCGCAATTTTGGAATGCATCAACCTCGCACTTTTTTTAGAAATGATTCTTTTCCCGTTAAGGCGACCCTGGTTCATGTGCATGATCATGTATTTTGCAAGATCGGTCGCGGTGATCTTCATCCCTCCTGTGGGAGAAAATACTGGAGTGCTGTATCCCATTACATAATTTGCTATTTCTTCACGTCGTGGTTCATACGCAGCGGGCGCGGGGAGAAAGGCCGCCGAATCAGTATTGTATTCATATAATGTGGCAAACCGCGAAGAATCAAGAGAATCTACGCAATACCCACCATAAAGATTCAAAGGATCAAGGATGTGATGTTTAACATATTGATCAAATCTTTCTCCGGATAGTCTTTCTATAATGGCGCCGATCATATTGTAGTTGAGATTGCAGTACATGTATCCCGTCCCCGGCGCGTAGTCATTATAACATTTTGTCCAATCACTGTTTTTTGAAGCATTGATAGCATCGAGTGTGAAATAGCCCTGGCTGTCATTGACGGATGACTGGTGTGATAATGCCAAACGAATCGTAATCACGGCTTCCGGGTACTTTGGATTTCTGACTTTAAAACCGAGTAGATCGCTGATATCGTCATCGAGGGAAAGTTTTTTTGCTTCCACCAGTTGCAAAATGGACGTTGCTGAAAAGGATTTCGATATTGAAGCAATCCTGAACAGGCAATCATTTGTCATGGGCGTCTTTGTGGCGGCATCTTTCAAACCAAAAGAGTGTGTATAGATAATCTTCTTCTTTTTGACTACGGCTACCGACAATCCCATCACATGGTGTTGCTGCATTATTTCGCCAATACAGGCTGGCGCATTACCGGTCTGCCCGTGGCCATGAAATTTGAAAATGGCAATGTAAAAAAATAAAAGTACCAGCCTTAATAAAACTAATCGAAGCACGGTGTATGATTTAGTCATTAAAAATAAGGAATAGGAGAGGACCGGACCCGGATTCACAAGCAAAGTGTGCTCGCCGTTGTAGGAATAAGGCCGACCTCATTAATCTAAACATCAACCGCTGATGAACGCATGAACAGGCCATGTGAAACAATTAATACTTACTATTGAGACTGTTGTTATAATGTGATATACCTTCCGGGAAGTAATCTGATACAATATGTGTTTTCTTTTTTGAGTAGTTTGCGTTAAATCGCATTGTCTTGCGCAATGCCGTTGTCAATTCTTTAACGATAAAATCTAGGAACTATGAACAGGGAACAGTATAATATCAACCTGGACGTAAAGTTTCCACATCTTGAACGTATTGATGTGCCGGAACTAGTAAAGCAAACCAAAGTAAAATGGTCCAACCAGACGCTCACGCAGGTGAATGACAGCGTTGTCAGATTGGGAATTGTTGAGGGGGAATTTCACTGGCACAAACACGACAACGATGACGAATTCTTCTTTGTCCTCGAAGGGCAGCTATTGATTGATCTTGAAAACAAGACGGTGGAATTAAATCCGGGCCAGGGTGTGACCATATCTAAAGGAGTGATGCATCGTCCGAGAGCGCCTAAAAAGACGGTAATGCTGATGATGGAAACCAGCAACATTGAGCCAACCGGTGATTGAAAGTGAAGAATTTCAATCACTCGGAACGGTAGTCAATTGTCAATAAAAGAATATACCTTCATTAGCGGCGTGATTGCCAGGTTCGTCTTAAAATTTTGCTACTCCATTCAAACCTGTTAACATGAGAACAATAACTGTTTTCTTTATTGTAGTTTTTGCATTCTGTCCTTTTTTGATTTTCGGCCAGGCAGAGGCGAATTCAAAATCATGTATTCCGTGTGAAAAACTGAAAGAACTTCGTTTGCCCGACGTAACAATTTCGCGGGCGGAATCAATGGCGAAGGAAACCATAGAAAGCCCCACACCATGGATGCCACCATACGTGGTTAACGTGCCGTTTTGTAAAGTTTCCGGAACAATCAGTAAAGAAATTGGATTTGAATTATTGCTGCCGCAAAGCTGGAATGGAAGATTCCTGATGTCCGGGGGCGGAGGGTTCGTGGGATCGATTCAGAATGATTTGATCAAATACGTAGACAGCGGATATGTAACAGTCGGAACAAACACCGGCCATAGCGGAACCCCTATCTCTGCGGAATGGGCACTAAATAATATGGAGCGGCAGGTAAACTTCGGAAGGTTGGCCGTTCACCGGACAGCCGTGGTATCCAAATCTATAATCGGTGCCTTTTACTGCGCTGAAGCTAAGTACTCCTATTTTTTAGGTTGTTCGCGCGGAGGCGGGCAGGCAATGGTCGAGGCACAGTTTTATCCCGACGATTTTAACGGAATAGTCTGCGGAGCGCCTGCCTTCAGCTGGCCGGCAATAGGTGCTAAGTTTATTAAAAGCCTTCAGCTTATTTACCCTAATCCAAAAGATTTGAAACCGGTTATTACAGCTGATAATTTGAAGCTTTTGCAGGAACAGGTCTTCCGTCAATGTGACAACCTTGATGGACTGAGTGATAAGATCATCAATGATCCGCGAATCTGCAAATTTGATTACTCAAAATTGCCCATGTGTCCCGGCGACAAGGAAGGGCCTGATTGCTTTACAAAGCAACAGATTGCGGCCATCAAATCGATCTATGAACCAGTGATGATTGACAACCAGGTGGTGTATCCCGGGTTTCCTTACGGACTTGAAGCAGAATCGGACAGTTGGCCCGTTTGGATTACCGGTTCAAAACAAATGGCAAGCCTTCATTATTTTTTCGGTACAAATATGTTCAAATTTTTAGTCTACAACGACCCCTCCTGGGATTACAGTAAATACGATTTTAAAAACTTTTTCAAGGAAACCCGCTACGCCTCGTCGTACCTAGATGCCACGCAAACTGACTATGGCGATTTTAAAAAGCATAACGGAAAGATGATCATGTACCATGGCTGGAATGATCCTGCACTTTCTGCATACGCTACGATCCAACACTATGAAGAGGCTATGAAAAAAGACAAGGATCTGCAGTCCTACATTAGGTTGTTTCTGTTGCCTGGCGTTTTGCATTGTGGAGGTGGAACGGGGTGTGATAACGTGGATTGGGTAAAACTAATTCGGAACTGGACAGAAAACAATAACGCACCTGAAAGGGTTGTTTTTTCAAAAATGGAAAAAGAAAACAAAGTAATGACCAGGCCAGCTTACCCATATCCCAGGGTGACGGTTTATGACGGTAAAGGAAAATCGACCGATGAGAAAAGTTTCGGGGTTAAGTAAAAACAATATTAATGGCTGCGATTTAAAAAAGGAATTAGTTTTACGTATCATCAACATTAAACCATAAATATGAAACGACTTTTAATAATTGTCGTAATTATTACGTCCACGGAAGGTCATTCTCAATCCGATACCCTGCTCATAAACAATAAAAAAATTCCGTGTACATTAGTCGAAATAACAGTAGATGCTGTTAAGTACACATTACCGGGAGAAGACTTGCCGAATACAGTCTATAAAAATAGCGTTCAGAAGGTAATTCATAAGAACGGCCGGGTTGAAACATTTAATGAATCAACCTCATTTAAGAAGGTAAGCAGCGTAGACGAATTTGAAAACGTGACCCTGACGGCAGTGGAATTTGAAGTAAAGGGACTGTTCAAGATGGGTGAAGTCAGCGCCAAAGCAAAGGGAGCGACAAGTTTATCAAACCAGGAAAGAGTCAAAGAAAGAGCTTTGAGAAAAATGAAAATTGAGGCCGCAATGATGGGAGCAAACATTATATACATTTCACACCAGAGAAGTGTGGGTGGTAAAGGAGGTATTTTGCAAACGTCCAATGCAGAAACCACCCTGACCGGGGTGGCCTATTCCAACCAACTGCAGCAATACGATGAATTTGTTGAGCTCGTCGGCTCCCGCAAGGATTTTGTCACTACTGCAGTAAATAAAATGTGGTCGAGTGACGCGGATGTAAAAAGGTCTGTAACAAACAAAACCTTCAAAATAAATAATATCATTAACGACAACGGAATTATTTCCATTGAAGGTGAACTTTCGGGTGTTTCCAACTACAATAAGTTCAGGGTATCAAATTTTACAGATGACACATTCAGCATTTATTATAAAGACAAAAGCACCGCTTACAACTACGAAATAAAGATTTATTAACTCTTTAGCAAGTCCCACCACAAAAGACCGCCCGGTAATTAGTGTTGCTGGTAAAGTAATCTTTTCATTTTGCTTTGGCTTCTTACAGGCTCAGGAGCATTTTTAAAATGTTTATACTTTCCTAAAATCCTCCCGGTAAAGTATGTAATCGGAATGACCACTTTCTTTACAAATTTTGGGATGCCTGTCATATCATACTCGGATGAGTAACGGTTCAGCAGGTAAGCGGCGTCAAAGATTTCTGGTTGTGCTTTGCCGGATTTGTTTTGTGCCGCAAAAACCGATGAAATAAAGAAAACAAAGGTATTTGCAGGCTTTACCGAGGCTTTGCAGTGCAATATTCCCTGTCCTGCGTTCCAGAATCGGTGAGCAACCCCGCGCTTAAATGAAACCGTGTCGCCCTCAGTGGCAAATTGTTCAGACCCGCCAAATATCTGGTAACCGATTTTACCTTTAATTACAGTCAGCGATTCATCCTGTAGCCAGTGCGTATGCATTGCAGGGCCGCTCCCGGGGACAACAAAAGATTCTCCAACCAGTTTGTCGCCATCGGGTTCATTTATGAGCTCATTGAAAATGATTTTTTCACCAGTGCAATTCTCTATTATGTGAGGATAAGTGATGTTCATGTTGATTATGTTTTGATTTGATTTATATGTTTGCGATGTCTTACTTCATTTTTGATTACGTAAATAAATCATATGCAGGGAGAGGCTCGAAGAGAAGACGCCAATAAGAAGGATGCCTGTGCGCACCCAATTCATACTATCCCACTCTGACCAGGTCTTTTTGAGAAGATCAATATCGGCCAGGTTAGCGTCCCGGAACATAATATCGTTTCGCGGAAAGAAATAAATAAACGTCATTGCTTCTGCTGAAACATAACAAACAAGTGCCAGCCCCAGGGCAAGACGAATGAAAGGAGAAGTTTTCCAAAATAAAAGGAGGGCGATCACTCCAAGTGCCTGGTTGATGGGAGAAAAGATTCTGAAAAAATCGCCCGGGTCAACGTTTTTGAAATACTCCCTCGCGGCAGCAACAGAATTTGGGATATCACATCCCCATGATTTGGCATCAATCATTGAGGTGAACAGGTTCGTAAATAACAAGCCACTGGCAAGGATGATCGAAGCAAACAATACAATTTTTTTCATAATTTTTTTATGTAAAGATGCCTTCGATTTGATGCAAAAAATTGTATTTAACGGACATCGTGGTACACATGACCCTGAACAAAGCTTTTGCTGCCTTTGTATTCACCGGGCGTCATGTTTGTGTAGTTCCTAAAAGACTTAATAAAATGCGATTGATCCGAGAAATTACTTTGGTAGGCAATTTTTGTGAGCGAGAGATCAGTATGATGAATTAAATGAACAGCGTGGAGATACTTTTTATATAGCAAGACTTCTTCCGTATTCATTCCCGTTGCTTCGATCATTTTTCGGGAAAGCTGCCTGGGTGAATAACACAATGATTGCGCAAGTTCAGTTACCGATAAATCATGTTGTCCGACGTTGTATAGAAAATTATTGACCATATTCTCCCGGGGCTGCAAGTCGGGGAGTTCCATCCAGTCGAAAATGGCCGCGATACGTTCATCAAAGGTTTTATGTTCTGCCAGCTGGTGCCAAAGCGAGTTGAAGCGTGCGTTGAGCAGCGTGAGGTCAACAACCGTATTGAAAAACTCGCTGGCAGGGTTGCCTAAAAGCTTCTTTACTGCAAGTGGGCGGAGCTGTACTCCAAAAAACTCTTGTTGTACAGGAAGCTGGATTTGTACAGGTTCTTTATTGAAGCCGTTGATAAAAGACCTGGACAACTGATACTGTTTCTTGCCTACATGAGCCACAATAGGGGAACCAGCACTAAAATTGAAAATGATTTCGATAATTCCTTTTGGCAGAATATGCTCATTGCGATAGGCCGTTGCCCCTTCAACCTGCCAAAGCGATTGAATCACTTCTTTGACCAGGGCAGTTTCCGGTATGTAATAATTGCTTTTCAAAAGCCAGCGTGTTAGTAGTTGAGCGTTTGATGAAGATAGTGCGTGGGCGCAGGCTTAACGATACCATATGGATAGCCTGTCAATTACCTTTCATGAATTGACGAATAGCCCGCACCGATTGGAGCACTGTTCCTGTTAAGTGACATACTGCCAAATCTCATTATCTTTTTGGCAATGTCGGCATTCACTGATGCGGCATTCCGGAAGACCGGTAAAATACGAACCGCAGCGAGGGGTTAATGTTTTTCACCCATTGAATAAAAATGGTTAGCATTCATACCACATTTCAGTTTCACTTCTTTTTTAAAGGGAATTCCCATTCCACTGCTGCATCGTCCGCTAGTTGGGACGGTTTTAATCCTTTGCTGTATTCCATGTCTGACCACTTTAACGGGCCGTTTATTCCCATGGCCTTCAATTTGATTTTGTTCTGAGAGGGGTTTACTTCTATTTCCATAAAACTTTGAAAGAAGGGAGCGTTGTTGTAATCAAAAGCAGCGCTAAGCCATTCTGCACTAAAGGGCCAGCCATTGTATTTTTTTGTCCATATCCACGCAGGACGCTTTAGCCAGTTGTTGTTGGTTTCAATTTTATCGACTATGGGTACTTTAGCGGGATAGTGTGCCCATATTTTTTCCGGCATTTGGTCATGTGGTTTCAATGCAGCGCCAAGGCTCAGGTAAGCGCCACCGCCACCATTTACAAAATGCTGCATCACCCTGCCAGTATCTTTTCCTTTGAGTGGTTCCAGGTAATATTCCAGGTCGTGTGTATCGCCGGCCATGGCAATACTGACGTCGTGGTCTCTCAACAACTGGTGCAATGCCGCAAAGTCAGGGTTCATATTGCCCTGGTATTCACCAGTGGCATAAAACGGGTGACCGAGCAGCACAAAAATATATTTGCCCCGGGACGCTTCCAATGATTGCTTCAGCCATTCCATTTCTAAGTCATCAATCTTGCGTAACACACCTGTCTCTACACAGATAAACGCAAAGTCTTTTGTTTGTATTTGGAAGTAGGGCGCCTGTTGAAAACCGGTGGGCACCTGGTACAGACTTCTTAACCGTGCTGCTTCTGCAATTTGATGGTCAATTTTTTCCGTTATGGCTGCAGTAATGTGCAGGTCGGACGCGCGTCTTGCCTTCATGGATTTTGAAGCTGATGCCGAATCATAAAACGTAGCGGCAAAGCCTTCCAGCGCATCGTACCAGTCATGATTGCCGGGGATGGCGTAAACTGGTTTGTGAATGCCCTTCATCGGTAACCAAAAATTTCTTTCGTAATCTTTCATTGCGCCGTCGGGGTAAATCACATCACTGGATATTACCAAAAATTTTACTTGTTCATTTTCGGCAGTGGTCACGATTTGGTCGTGTAAAACATACTGTGAGGCGTCACCTTCACCAGGATCGCCAATTATTAAAAATGAAAAAGTACTGTTGTCATTAACCCCGGGAGGCTGAATTTTAAAGCTATTTGCTCCGGGATGTTCTTCTATCGATCGCACCATAGCTGTCCGCCAGCTATCGGTTCTTTTGGCCGCCCAGCTGTCCCAAATTCCGGAGGCCCAGTTCTCGGTATCAAAATACCAGCTCATACCAAATACCGGGATGATAGCAGCCAGCAATGCGGCATAAGGCAATCCTGCCTGCATTCCAATACGAAATGCAGTTTTAAAAGAATAACCGGCTTTACGTAAACGAATGTATTTGTCAATGCGGTATTCCATCCAACCCTGTGCATATCTGCGGGGATTGAATATCCCTCTTCGTTCTTTTGCCGGTTGTTTAAGTATCCAGGTCCATATTCCTTTCTCAAAAGGCCGGAACACTCTTCTTACTGTGCTTTGTATTGGAATCAGGACTGCATAAGCAATGATCAATGCAATGATCATATCACCCAACAGCGCTACAAAAGGAGATAACATACCCGAATTGGAGCGGTCGAAACCCATGCGGCCAAGATGGATAAAAAATAGTATCAGGAAAAAGGTAATAATCCATCCGCGGTCGGCCGTGGCACGCGACAATTCTTTGTCTTCGATAGACTTTGCTATGCTTAATATTTCCGGGTGATCGTGCAAGCCAAGCGCCCGTATCACATCTTCCCCCACTTCTTTCATCACTCCGATACGGGAAGATAGAATTTCTATACCCATGCCTGCGATCCTTAAACCGCCGGTTAAAGAAAGAATCCATTCGTTAGCCCTGCCTCTGAAAAATAACAGGGCAAGCAGCACTCCAAGGTTTCCAATAAAGGCTAACAATTGTGGTACATAATTTTTTCCATTTCTCTTTGCTTTGATAAAAGAAATGAGTTGCCTGAAAGCATCGGCCCCAAATAAAACGGCCGCAAACAGGTACATGGCATTGTTGACAAAAAATTCTGCATTCACCAATAAAAAACCAAGTATAAGAGTGATCAGCGCACTGATGTGGGCAGAATTTCTTTCTTTTACTGACGACCGCTTGAACCCCTGTATAAAGACCAACACTGCTGCCCATACCAGCAACCATCCCACATTCTCAATTCCTGATTGCTGTTTAAAGGGATCGTACAATGCTAAAGCCGCGAGTACAAAGACGATACCTGCGAAAAACAATTTTTCAAAACGGGGTGATTGCAGGAACTTGAGCATGACGAGTGCATCTGGTGAAAACTGAAGTTATTGTATTAAACGATATTATCGGGATAAAAAGAACGGATGATTTTTTGATTGCAAAAATGGCGGGAACGATATGAGTTAGATTAATTGTGAAAAGAAATGAAGTAGGTAGTTCAAACAAAATCCTGGTATTAGTATTTGGCAGACGATTTTTTGTTTTATTTCCCAAAATGAAAAACGTATGCAGGTCCGTACACGCAGCAAATCCGTTTCGGCTTGTTCTTATTACTTTGATGCGAAAAACCGGATCCTGGTTATTTTGATTTTGCATTCCCATATTCCTGCACTACTCCACCCCACATTTTTTCAATTTCACCCATCAGCTTTTCAAATGCTTTTCTTTCCGAGGTGATTCTCAGGTTGTCCACGTCATCTTCCTTTTTCCAGGCGTTTGATTTTTTATGTTCATCGGCTGTGGCTTCGGCCAGTCCATATAGATATTCGGTTTGCACATCAAATAAAGCTACCGATGCAGTTGTAGTCACTTTGACATCTTTGTTTTCAGGTAACCAAGGCTGAACGCATTCTGGGGTCCATAATTTTTTGTGTCAATCGTGAACTCTGTATCAAACGTGTATACCATCAGCATGTGGGCCTTCATTTTCGCTGCGGCCATGCGAAGGTCCTTTATTGATTTATAGTTGTAAGGAAGCAGCAACCGGTTGAATGGCGATGCCTGCTTCACGCCATTTAATTGAGAAAGTTTCTGAAATGCTTCGTCTTCGATAGCGTCCCTGGTCAGGATCATAGAGAAATTGCCCTTTTGCTCCGAATATAGATTTTGTTGGTATTTATGGCTGGTATATTGTGGGTGCTGGATTCTTGCGACTGCAATATTTACCGGGAATTCGGAGGCGGGTTTATTCGAAAGGAGTTTGGAAATGTCTTCATCAGCCAGTTCAGAAATTTTTACAGCGCTGCCGGGGGTAACATAATGTGTACAAGAGGTGATAATAGTGGTAACGACGGCGAGAATAATTAAAGCAGGTTTCATGGTTGTATTATTTTAGATTTTGAAGGTAACCTGACGCTTCAAATAAAATTCTTCATGGTACTCCAGTCAAAGAATTTTAACGTTTTCTTCCCCTTAATAATTAGCATCCTGCTTCGCGCTCCGCACTCGCAGTGACCAGCATTCTGCATCCAGCATCCAGTATCCAACTTCGCGCTCCGCACTCGCAGTGACCATTATCCTGCTTCGCGCTCCGCACTCGCAGGACCAGCATCCTGCATCCAGTATCCAGTATCCAACTTCGCGCCCCGCATCCAACATTTCGCACCCACCCCCTAAATTGTCGCATTTACACTTTTGCTGTTTCAGATTTTGAAAGCAAATTTGTAGAAGCAACCGTTGTTAATATAACTTAGTCTGCTAAACAGATCAAATGCCAATAACCAAACCCGCCACCATAGACGATTATATTGCTGTATTTCCCTTGCAAGCGCAAAAAGGATTAGAGCAAATTCGTTCAATAGTGAAGAAAACTGTGCCAGGTGCTGAGGAAGCCATAAGTTACGGGATACCGGCGTTCAATATCAACGGTAGTTACCTGCTTTATTTCGCCGGTTACAAAAAACATATAAGTATCTACCCTGTTCCGTCGGGAAATAAAGAATTCGAAAAAGATTTTGCTCCATACATTACTTCTGGAAAAGGGACGATTCAATTCCCGCTTGATAAGCCGATTCCGGTCAGTCTTGTGACTAAGATTGTAAAATTCAGACTTAAGGAGAACGAGGCAAAAACAAAATCTAAAATGGTCGTCGCAAAAAAATCAAATGGGAAAGTCGACGTCAAATATCATAATGATGGTTCCATTTGGGCAAAAGGGAAAATGGTGAAGGATGCTCAGGAAGGATATTGGGAATGGTATCGGAAAGATGGCGTAATTATGCGCTCCGTACATTTTCAAAAAGGTAAGCAAACCGGCGAATGGACCACTTATGATAAAAAAGGAAAAATTTATAAGGTGACCAAAATGAAATAACAGGCTAATCATGCCAACTGTAAAGTTTACATACGCATTGAATCGATTTTTTAAAGGGTTGAAGGATACGCCGACCGAAGGAAACACCCTTAAAGAAGTGTTGAAGCATATCGACACCCGGTATCCGGGTATACGCAATTATATACTCGATGAGCAGGGAAGTCTTCGCCGGCATGTTAATATTTTTATTGACGGCACATTGATCAACGATCGAACCAGCTTAAGTGACAAGTTTTCTGAAAAAAGCGAGATCTATATTATCCAGGCCTTGTCAGGCGGATAAATTAATAGTTATAAACAATAAGAATTATGCAAAAAACAATGCTGCTTGGCACACGCAAGGGTCTTATTGCCTATCATTTTAACAAGAACAAATGGACAGTAGAAAACCTTTCATTTGAGGGTGCGCCGGTTTCAATTGCTTATGCAGACCCACGGACAGGCACGTGGTGGGCCTGCATTGATTATGGACACTGGGGAGTAAAACTTCACCGTTCGACCGACAGGGGGAAAACCTGGGAAGAAATTACGGCACCTGCTTATCCCGAGGGCGAAGAAATCAAGGATGGTATTCCGGCTACAACACGATACATCTGGGCAATGGCGCACGGGGGTAATAAATATCCGTCGCGGTTATGGATCGGCACTGATCCGGGCGGCCTGTTTTTAAGCGAGGATGCAGGCAACAGTTTTCAGCTGGTTGAAACCTTATGGAGGCATCCCACAAGAAAAGATGGATGGTTTGGTGGCGGGCGTGACCAGCCGGGAATTCATTCTATTTTGGTTGATCCGCGTAATGAGGACCGCGTTCATATCGGAATAAGCTGCGCTGGTGTTTTCGAAACAATTGACGCAGGTAAAACATGGGCGTTGCGCAATGCCGGCATGCGCGCAGATTTTCTTCCCGATCCATCGGCGGAAACGGGCTATGATCCTCATATTGTCGTTGCTGCACCAACAAACCCTGACGTATTGTGGCAGCAAAATCACTGTGGCATCTTCCGTTCAGATGATGGAGCAAAAAACTGGATCGACGTAGGCGAAACCGAAGGACCGGCAAGATTTGGATTTGCTATAGCAGTTGCTGAAGATAATCCCGAACAGGCGTGGGTTGCACCTGCGGATAGCGATATGACGAGGACGGCAATCAAAGGTGCATTGTGCATTTGTCGCACTGATGACAATGGAAAGACATGGAAGGCACTTAGAAATGGATTACCGCAGGAAAACTGTTTTGATATTGTATATCGTCACGCTCTTGCAACATCGCGCGATGCTCTTGCGTTTGGGACTACCACAGGAAACTTTTTCTTTTCACCGGACAGGGGAGACAGTTGGCAAACAGTCAATAATTACTTGCCGATGATCTATTCGGTCCAGTTTGTGGAGTAATATATTTAAGACATAAATCGTGTCATGGTCGGTGAAGACACCTACCGCGGCAAGGTGTCTTATTTGATAATTTCAAGCCTGATGGCTTCATGCACGGCTTTTGCTCTTGAGTTCACTTCCAGTTTGTACAGAATGGAAGTAATATGATGGTCCACCGTTTTCGCAGAAATAAAAAGCCTGGACGCTATTTCCTTGTTTTGCAAACCTTCATTGATCAGTTGCAAAATCTCCAGCTCACGATTCGTTAATTGTGCCGCATTTGATTGCGTCGTTTTGCGTGCGCCACGCGGGATCTTTTTAACGCCCGCTTTCCGCAAATCATATTTCATTTTTTCATAGACGGCAGTCGCTCCAAGTTCCTGCATCATCGACACTGCTTTTCGTTTATCATCATCGGAACCTTCAAACAAACCGAGGGCAAGCTCATATGGGCATCCAGCTTTCGTCCAGCTGTCAATAGCTTTGGACCTTGCTGCATTGTCATCAAGTTTGTACCCGTCAAAGACTTCATCCAGCGAAACAACTTTGTTCCTGGCTTTTTTCAGCCAAAATGCAAATGCGCTGTTTTCGTAAATGTTGCCCATCTTGCCGGTCATTTTTATAGTCGCCGCTAACGAATCTTCGGCAATAAAGTTTTTTGAAGTGATCCATTCATATTCGAGGGAAGCCACCATCGCCGGAACAATCCGGTGAAGTTCCATTGTTTTTAAGGCAAGTTCATTGGCTTCAAGAAGCAGGGGAAGAGCATCATTTTCGCCTCTGCGCATTTTTATAGTCGCGTACACAACAAGAACTCCAATTCTCACAATTGCGGAAGGTTCTTCGTCCTTAATAATTCTTTCAGCTATCCTATAGGCTTCATCCCATTCACCTGTTTCGAGCTTCAACCTTGCTTTGTTTGACAGAATATATACCGACCAGGAGTCAAGACCCAATTCTTCGCAATAGCGGAGCCCTTCGTCCACTGCATTTTTTGCAAATGCATAATCTTTCGTAAGCATGCCGTTATGGACAAGATTGGTATAAGCGCGGGCCGCATGTTCCTGGAACCCATTTTTCAAAGCGATTTGAAGGCTTTGTTTTAATAGCCCGATACCTTTTTCTTTTGATGATGGAATCCTGGCCTGCACATCCCCCACATTATTTAAAGCATGGGAGAGGATTTCATTGTCAGATAATTCCGTTGCCATTGTGATGGCTTTTTCTCCCCAAAGGATACATTCAACCGGCTCGTCGGATAACATCTTTAAATGTGACATGTTGCTATACGCCATTGCCTTTGACTTGGATGTGGGAAGATTGTCCAGCACTTCGATTGACCGCGCAGCGAAACTTTCAGCCTTCTTCCTGTCGCCGTCAAACCACCACAGGCGCGATAATATCCGAAGGCAATTCCCGATTTTTTCAGCGTCCTTTATTTTTTCCAAAAGCGATAAAGCTTTTTCTGCGTAAATAATTGAAGTTTTGATTTGGTTGGTCAGATAACATTCATAAGCGTAGGCTTCATAAAATTCAATCAATTTGTAAGGATCATTTCCCTTGTAATATTCTATTGCGGAAAGAAACAATTTTGCCGCTTCAGTATGAGCACCAACAGATGCAGCTTTAGCTCCGGCAATTGGTGCATATTGCACAACCAGGTCAAATTCATTGGCATTTTTGGCATGGTGAACGATCTGCTCAATTTTCTGATTGTTTTCAAAATTGGGCAGCAAAAGATCCAGTATCGTCCTGTTAAGTTCCGCCTTTACCAGCGGCGAGAGCGAGACTTCAATAGTTCTCCTGTAGAGTTCATGCTTAAAGGCAATTCGCCCGTCATTCAGGATCAGGATCCTGTGATTTATACAATTTTCAATCACGGAAGTAAATGATGGATCCATTCTTTTAAGGTAGTCGATTTCAAATGGCGCCGGCAGCACAGATAATATCTTCCACGCGTATTTTGTTTTTTCGTCCAGCCTGTTAAACACGGACAAAACAGAGTCCCTGACGTTGTCGGGGACTCCGGGGCTATAGTTAGCCAGGATCTCGTTCACATAAAATGGATTTCCCCCGGCGACGCTGTAGACATCTTCGCCCCGGTAGCCTCTTTCGCACGATAGCTTATCAACGGCCTGCTTAGATAACGGCGGAAGTTCAAACCGGGTAAATGAGTCGCGATTTAAATGTGCCAAAATACCCTTCAGATTTTCATTGGCATGTACTTCGGTGTCACGATAAGTGAGGACAAAAAGGCAACGCAATTGTGTAACACGCCTGGCGAAAAATTTAATAAAATCAAAGGTGGCATCATCTGCCCAGTGAATGTCTTCAAAAATCACTAAACATGTATCCTTTTGATTTTTAAATTCGTTGAAGACCCTCGTAAAGAACAAGGTCCGGTCTGCGATATTCGGTGAATTTTCCGGGAGAGTGCTCCCAATCTGCAATAGTATATCGTATAGAGGCGCAAGTGGTCGGGGAGTAAACAGGGCATCGCAGGTTCCCTGGAATGTGGCGCACCTGGTTTGTAATTCCTTACAAAAGGTCCTAATGAGGCTTGTCTTTCCAATTCCGGCTTCACCACTCACAAAAACGCAATGTCCTTCACCAGCGGATACCTCTTTGAGTTTAGACTGAAGTCTGTCCAAAAACTCGCCTCTTTCTATCAACTCCATGGCTTGTGCTTAAAAGGAGTGGCAAGTTATTCTAAAATAGGGAATAACTCCTAGTAAGGTTTTGTACATAAGATATTGTTTTGTAGGGTGATTTTGTGGGCATCGTCGGAAACCAGGACAGCCTGATCTGAACTTCGCCAAAATTTTTGCCCCAGGCATTAGCAGACTAAACCAAAGCGTGAAATGTCATTCTTAACACCAACTAATTCTTTGGGCCGCCGGCTTGCGATAAACCGTTTGAGGAGCGAAGCACCGGACGTCGTCGATTTTCTGAAAGGTGTCGTGATGATTGTTTTGTCGCTTGGATATGTCGGCGACTACCTCAGACCCGGGAATTTCTTATATCAATCCTTCGATCCAAGGCAGGCTGATTTTGATGTCTTCATTAAATGGATTTCTATATATGCAACCCCCGTTTTTATCTTTTTAACAGGAATATCTACATGGCTTTATGCCGAAGGGAAATCAAAGGCGGAACTCAGCAGGCATCTATTGAAAAGAGGATTATTGTTGTTGTTCGCAGAACTTTTTGTCAGTGCAATTGGCAATGGATTCAATCCATCTTATCCATCTTTTCAGCTCCGCGCAATTTGGGTAACCGGTGTCAGTATGGTGGCTTTGTCTTTTCTTGTGTATTTAAGTAAATCTAAAATTCTTTTAACGGGAATGGTGGCCATTGCCATGCCGGTAATTCTCCAGACTTTGTATACAGGAGAACGGTCTTTCCTGCTTTCACCTTTTAACCCAGCTGAACTAGTATTGGGACGCTGTTCCTTTGCGTTAGCTGTTCCTGTTTTGCCAGCCATAGGGGTGATGGCTATTGGGTATTATCTTGGAAATTTTTACAAGGCCGGCTATCTCGCCGAGATGAGAAAAACAGCTTTGCTGTTTATGGGAGTCGGGGCCATAGCGATTTTTTTTGCACTTCGAATAAGCGATCCGTCAGAAGATGCGACTCAATGGTCAAGAGAAGGAAATGCGGGCCTTGGTATCCTGCTTTTTTTGGATGTCACCAGGCGTTCGTCTTGTATTCTCTATTCGCTGATCACGCTTGGACCCACTTTAGTTTTACTGGCCATTGCCGAAAAACCCCTGAATGGAATTACCCGCCAAATAGCGGGTTTTGGAAGACTCTCTCTATATTATTTTGTTGTTCATATTTTTCTTCTTCACCTGTTTGCAGAATCAGGTAAGTTGATGGCTGCATATGTTTTGCCTGAATTGTTTTCTGCATACAATCCCGACAGTGCTCAGTTGGTAAAGTCTTCCGGTCCTGAATTTTCAAATATTTATTTTCTCTGGATCGGGCTGGTCATCCTGCTGTATACCAGTCGAAGGTGGATTGAGCGTTACCAAAGGAAATTGCAAGGCACAATTGAACAGTAGGAAAGTTTACTTACTCTTATGTGCTTCCATATCAATTTCAATAAGCTGTCCCTTAACAGCTAATCCTTTTACTTCAAGCCAGGTTCCGGTGGGGAATTGCTTTTTGTAGATTGAATTTCGGTAACCTGATACTTTTAAAAAGTCATCCATGCTGGTTGTGTAAACATTTTCTGCTACCACGTCGTCAAATGTATAGCCATAGTGTTTTAATACCTTCTCTAAGTCGTTATAACAATTCTTCATTTGCTGTTCCATGTTTCCGGGAGCGACAATGACTCCATTGTCGTCCATACTAACCGCTCCGGAAATTTTCAGATCATTCCCAATCTGCACTGCGTGAGAGTAGCCATACTCTTTCTCCAATTTCGGTCTTAATAAAAAATATTGTGGTGTGTCAACAACAGTTTCCTTTGGCAGAACCTGTTCTGTTCCGGTTGAGGTGTTGTCCTTGCAGGAAGTTAGAACTGCACAGCAGATAGCCAGGCGTATTGCAGAAAATAGTAATGGTCGCATTGTTTATTGTTTTTGATATGAAAATATTTGTCTCTTAGGCATACCCCTAGGCCGTTGCGAAGGGAAGGCCGGCACGCACGTACTGCCGGCCAATATACTGAGCCCGCCGAAGCTCAGCAAGTTTTTCTCCTCAATTGCCAATTCGGGGCGAGGGCGAACAAAAATGTTCCGAAGCTTTAGAAGAACGATTGCCAATCAGAATTTAACCCGCACCCCGGCAGTGAGTAGAACGGTTGTTTGCTGCAGACCTTTCTTTAATAATGAAAGTCGATTACACACTAAGGAATCAACCTTATTGAAAAGGTAATCGTTTATTGGTCTTCTACTTTCTCGATTCTGAACCGGTTAATAGTGTTGTTTGGTGCAGGTCCAATTACCGGCTTGACCTTAATCTTCGCGAATATCAATACAACCGAAGTAAATACAATAGCAATAAATAAATACGCAATTGCTTATACTTGCCTTTAACTACAAGTGTTAGTCTAAATCATGCGAATTGAGCTCAATGATGGTTGTGAATCTGTAATAGGGTATGGTGACCGGTTACTTTACGCCTGATTTTTGAGGTCAGCAGCCACATGGATCGCTTTCCTTATTCTCTGGTAGGTTCCGCATCGACAAATATTGCCGGTCATTGCACCGTCAATATCTCCATCGGTAGGATTGACTTTATCCCTGATTAGAATAGCAGCGGCCATGATCTGGCCCGACTGGCAATAACCACATTGAGGAACATCTTCCTGTATCCAGGCCTGCTGAAGAGGTTTGCTCAGCTTGGGATCAAGTCCTTCAATAGTCACCAATTCTTTTCCTTCGGCACCAGAGACCGGAGTTACACATGACCTTATGCCATTGCCGTTGAGGTGTACCGTGCACGCACCACACTGCGCCACACCGCACCCAAACTTTGTTCCGGTAAGGCCGATATGGTCCCTTATCACCCAGAGAATGGGCGTAGAGGGATCAACATCTACCTGGTATGCTTTGCCGTTTACTTTTAAGTTTATCATGAGTTAGTTTCTTTTTGTTGTTAAGAAATGAACCTGCTGATCACGCTTTCTTTTTGAGATCATCGGGGCGCAACGGTAAGCTTCTTACTCTTCTTCCGGTTAACGTATACAATGCATTCATTACGGCAGGAGCGACAGGCGGCACACCCGGTTCGCCGACACCGCCCATTGGTTCCGTACTTTCCATGATATGAACTTCCACTTTGGGCATCTCATTCATCCGAAGCATGCGATAATTGTGGAAATTCCCTTGTTGCACGCGTCCCCTGTCAAATGTTATTTCTCCATATAGTGCTGCCGTCAATCCAAATGCGATGCAACCTTCCATTTGTGCTCTGACAGTATCGGGATTAATTACCTGTCCGCAATCAATAGCACAAACAATGCGGTGAACCTTCAGAGTTTTGTTATTGGTTATGGAAACTTCAGCTACTTGCGCAACAACGCTACCGAATGACTCGTGGATGGCAATGCCTTTGCCTCTTCCCGGTGCCAGCGGTTTTTTCCATCCCGCTTTTTCTGCCACAAATTCCAGTAACTTCTTGTGCCTCGGACTTTTTTCAAGCAATATCCTCCTGTATTCAAACGGATCTTTTCCCGCTGCCTTAGCCAGTTCATCAATAAACCCTTCCACTGCAAATGCTGTGTGTGAACTTCCCACCGAACGCCACCATAAGGTAGGAACTCCATTTGGTGCCATGTTCCATGCAACATGAAGATTAGGAATAGCATAAGGCATATTGGCAGCACCTTCCACCGTCAACCCGTCCACACCGTTTTGTACCATCATTCCTGCTAATGGCGTACCGACAATAAATGACTGGCATACTACATTCTGTTTCCATGCTAAAAGTTTTCCCGATGCATCCAGACCTGCACTCAGTTTGTGATAGGCCCGTGGACGATAATAGCCGCCGTGTATATCATCTTCTCTTGTCCACACCACTTTTATCGGAACCTTTAACGCATTCGAGATTTGTACTGCTTCCGCAACAAAATGACAATCGAGTACCGCTCGGCGACCAAAGCCACCTCCCAATAATGTTGTATGGATCTTAATTTTTGAAGAAGGCAGGCCTGTAATGCGGGAGGCCGTCATCATTTCGGCCGTCTGAAACTGAGTTCCTACCCAAATCTCACAACTATCAGCTTTCACATCCGCTACGCAATTCAATGGTTCCATTGGTGAATGAGCGAGGTAAGGTAATTCATACACGGCTTCGAGTTTTTTAGCGGCATTTGAAATGGCGCCATTTGCGTCACCATCGTTCTTGGCCACTGCTCCCGGCTGCAAAGCCAGCGCTGCATATTCTTCTCCCTGCGTTTTGCTATTCAATGTTGCGAGGTTGCCGTCATCCCATTCGATATTCAATGCATCCCGACCAAGTTTGGCGGGCCAAAAGCCATCGGCAATAACCGCAATTCCCCGGTCCATTTGTAAGACATGTTTAATGCCTGGAATTGATTTTGCTTTAGCGGCGTCAAAACCTTTCACTTTTCCGCCAAACACCGGCGGTCTTGCAATGACAGCGGTTAACAATCCCGGAATTTTCACATCGAGACCAAATATACCAGTGCCGTTTATCTTTTCCGGCGTGTCCAATCTCTTAACTGGTTTGCCGATCAAAAAATAATCTTTAGGGTCCTTCAATTTTACTTCGGCAGGTGCAGCTATCGCGCTCGCCTTTTCTACCAACTGACCATAAGTAAGTTTGCGGCCAGTACCCGTGTGAATCACGCATCCCTTTTCGGCTTTACATGTTGATGCATCCACATCCCAGGTTTGGGCTGCGGCAGCGATCAGCATGTATTTGCCCGTTGCACCCGCTTTTCGGAATCGATCCCATTCACTATTGGTACTGGTGCTTCCTCCTGTCATTTGCATACCAAATGCAGTGTGATTGTACGCTGGATCAACAGGAGCCGCTTCAAACCTGACCTTGCTCCAGTCTGCATCCAGTTCGTCTGCCAATATCATCGGTAAAGAAGTGTATGCACCTTGTCCCATCTCAGAGTGATTCACGATCACGGTGATGATATCATCAGTTCCGATTCGGATAAATGCATTGGGAACAAAATTGACGGGAGCAGGTAACCCGGCATTTCTGAATTTTCCAAAAGCTGGAAGATAAAAGCTCAGCAATAGTCCCCCGCCTGCGGCAGCACCGGTTTGAATGAATTTGCGACGGCTGAGGTTATTAGAGTCATTCATAGTAGTCCTCCTTTGTTTTGCTGAAAGGTGTAGAGAAAATTATTAAGAGCAAGTAAATCGTTGTGTATAACAGAAAAGCAAAAGTTGTTTAATTCAAAATATTAGTCTTTATTTCACGCAATGAAATTAGAACTAATTGAATATCTAAAAAAAATTAAATACACACCTTGCTGTGCTAAATAAAAGTACGGGGCAAAATAAATAAATTCCGTCGATAACCAGGAAATGGGCCGGTAATTGATAGCACTAAGGTTGTTTATGATCGTTACAACAGTAACTTTAATAATACGATGTTCCAAAAAATTATTCTGTGAAATAAAATTAAAGACATTATGGAAAACATATTCACTGCTCCTGCGAGAGTAATAAAAATAACCAGCAAGGATTTTGCTGATATGGATGACCAGTTGGTCATCGAAGAACCGCTGGAGATACAACTCCAATATGGTAGGGCAGAAAACAGGGTTCAAAAAAGTATTTCTGTCACCATGCGGACCCCGGGACATGATATCGAATTGGCAGCCGGATTTTTATTCACTGAGGGAATTATCAGAAGAGCTACAGATATCCTGTTTGTAGAACAGGAGCGTCCCGACAATAACAAATTATTGTTTGCCTTAGAGGACAATGTTGTTCCCGGAATTCAGAAAGCTGAGCGGAACTTTTATACTACATCGAGTTGTGGTGTTTGCGGCAAGTCAAGCATTGACGCTATTAAGACAGTCTCCTTCTATAAAAATGCAAAGCAGGATTGCCAGTTGAAAGCGGAAATGTTTTATGAGCTGCAGGACAATTTGATAACCCGGCAGCCGGTTTTTGAAACTACGGGAGGCATTCATGCGTCGGCATTGTTCGACTTAGAGGGTAACTTTATTATGGCGCGGGAAGACGTGGGTCGTCACAACGCATTGGATAAAGTGATTGGAGCTTCGTTATTAAATGATGAATTGCCGCTAACGAATACTGTGTTATTATTGAGTGGCAGGGCAAGCTTTGAATTGATACAAAAGGCCTCGATGGCCGGAATAAAGGTGGTGGCTGCGGTCGGTGCGCCGTCAAGCCTTGCTGTTGAACTTGCAAAGGAAAGTAATATCACCCTGCTCGGCTTTTTGCGCAACGAAAGATTTAATGTTTATTCATGCGAAGAGCGAATAATGTTGTGAATTTAGAAGTGAACCTTGCTGTCAAGAACCAAGATCCA
>Ga0207675_100001011_pt1 | contig 27830 bp, 26 predicted proteins | sample KBSSwiS42_FD_184305 | JGI IMG/M metagenome (GOLD analysis project Ga0207675, IMG submission 184305) | Switchgrass rhizosphere microbial communities from Kellogg Biological Station, Michigan, USA - KBS Switchgrass S4-2 (SPAdes) (version 2) | ecosystem: Host-associated > Plants > Roots >...
GCACGTGGTGCACATTCTCGGGGTGGGCGAGATCGACAACGTCCCCTACCTCGCCATGGAGCTGCTGGACGGCGAGACGCTGCTCACCCGGCTGGAGCGGATCGGCAGAATGCATCCGGCGGTCACGCTGAAGATGCTGGAGCAGGTGGCGGAGGCGCTGGAGGGCGCGCACCAGGCGGGCATCGTGCACCGCGACTTGAAGCCGGACAACATCTGGTTCTGGTCGGGCAACAAGGTCTTCGTCAAGGTGCTGGACTTCGGCGTCGCCAAGACCGGAATGACGACGGAGTCGCTGCAGACGGCGACCGGCGCGCTGGTGGGAACGCCGCAGTACATGAGCCCCGAGCAGGCGCTCGGCAACCGCGACATCGATCATCGCTCCGATCTGTGGTCCCTGGCGGTGATCGCGATGGAGTGCTTGTCGGGCAAGCGGCCCTTCGAGAGTGCGGGCCTCGGCGATCTGCTGATGAAGATCGTGGGCGGTTCGCCGCCGCCCTCGCGCGATTTGGCTCCGAATCTGCCGGCAGGTCTGCAGGAGTGGTGGAGCAAGGCTCTCGCGCGCGATCCACGCGATCGGTTTCAGTCGGCGACCGAGCTGATAGATGCGCTGCGCCCGTACCTCGCGCCGTTCGAGGTGGAGGGCCCTCCCGGGGCGGAATCCGCGCGCTCGGCTCGCGTAGCCTTTCTGGACCAGGCCTTTCCGGAGCGAGCGGCGGCGCAGCGCTTGATCCTGGACAGCGCCGCCGCGAGCGCGCGCCCTTCGGCGAGGCCCCTCGTCCGCGCATCGGACGAGCCCGCAGATGCGATCGCGTCGGCGCGCGCCGTTTCGGTGCGCTCTGCTGGCTGGAAGCCCGGCGCTAGCTTGCAGCCCGGTAGTTTGCAGCCCGGTAGTTTGCAGCCCGGTCGCCCGCAGCCCTCGGTCGCGGCGCGTTCGGTGCCGGCGGCGGGCCTGGACAGCCTCGCGGCAGAGAGCGCCCCGCCCCGCGCGCCCGGCTCCATGGGGCCGACCAGCAGCAGCAGGTCTCCGCAGCAGCGCCGCGACAGCCGCCAGCGCACCCTGCTGGTGACCGGTGGCCTGCTCGTGGTTGCGCTGCTCGTGACCTGCGGGCGCATGCTTCTGACGAGCGTTCCGGAGGATGCCGGCGCTACGGCCTCTCGGGGGCCTGCTCCCTCCGGGGAGAACGGCCCCGTTCCCAGCGCCGCCGATCCGGCCAAACCGGCTCTCCCGTCGGTCGAGGCTGCCCGTACGCCGCCGCCGTCCGCCACGGAGGGGGAGCGATCGCCGCCGCTCGGTCAACCCTCGCCGTGGGAGCCGGCGCTGCGGGGCAACAAGGCGGGCGAGCCTTCCACGACGGCGCAGTCGCTGCAGCCGGGAGCGGGTAACCCAGCGGAACCCGGCGTCAAACCCTCCGTGGCCGGCACGCCCGTTCGCCCCGGAGGTGGCCCGGTGAGCTCGGCGGCCGGCGCGAACCCAGGTCCCTCGTCCGCGGCCCCGGCGAGCTCGGCGGCTGCGGCGAGCGCAAAGCCTGCCGCCGGCTCGGCCAAGGCGCCGCCGCAGGCCCTGGAAGCCGCTGTCAAGCACCCGACCGAGGCGACACGCCCACCTCCGCGCGTTGTCGCCGGGCAGAGTGTCGCCGGGCAGAGTGTCGCCGGTCAGAGTCCCGCCGGTCAGAGTCCCGCTGGGCAGACGGTTGCCGGGCAGGGCAGCGCTGGGGACAGTGCTGCCGGGGAGAGCGAGGCCGCGAGGAAAGAGCGCTTGAGGAAAGCGACCGGCCTTTGACCCGCGGCTGAACGAGGCATAGTCCGCTCGTGGCCGATCCCTCTCTCCACCAGGAGACCATCGACTTCAGCCTCTCGACCCTGGGCTCTGCCGACGGGGCGCTGGTGGGCTTGAGCGTGCTCCTGCACCCGAATGTGGCCCGCATCGGGCAAGTGAACGCGCTGTTCTCGCTCGCCGTCGGCGGCACCCGCCGGCTGAGTCGTCTGGAGCCCGATTTTCACTGGCACGGCGTCGACCGCGGAGAGCCGCTGGCGAGCCCGGTGCTGAGCCGCACGCCGATCATCATCCGCGGCACGGAACACGGCTCCATCAGCATCGAGAACCCCGCTGCGATCAACGCGGTACTGGTCCAAGGCCAGGCCTTGCTGGGCCAGCGCGAATTTCCCGCCAGCGATCTCGAGACCGGCATCGTGATCAGCCTCTCGGGCTCGGTGCTCGTGCTCTTGCACTGGCTCTCCGCCGATCGCGACCCACTGCCCGATCTGGGGATCTTCGGCGAGAGCCTGGAGATCCGGCGCGTGCGAGAGGAGATCCGCCGCGTCGCCGACTTGGACGCCTGCGTGTTGATCCGCGGCGAGAGCGGCTCCGGCAAGGAGCTGGTCGCGAGCGCCATCCACCGTCAGAGCCGGCGCCAGGCGGAGAGCTACATCACGGTCAACATGGGCGCCATTCCGTCCTCGGTCGGGGCGTCGATGTTGTTCGGACATGCGCGCGGCGCCTTCACCGGTGCTGCCAACCCGAGCCCGGGCTTCTTCGGCAGCGCCGACCGGGGCACGCTGTTTCTGGACGAGGTGGGCGAGACGCCGCGAGATCTGCAAGCCTTGCTCTTGCGCGCGATCCGCGAAGGTGAAATTCAGCCCGTGGGCGAGCCGCGCGCCAGGAACGTGGACGTGCGCGTGATCAGCGCAACGGACGCCGACCTCAACGGGATGGTGGAGCGCGGGCAGTTCGCGATGCCGCTGTTGCGCCGGCTCGAGGGCTACACGATCGCGATCCCGCCGCTGCGCCAGCGGCGCGACGACCTGGCGCGGCTGTTTTTCCGCTTCCTGACGCAGGAGCTGAAAGACACCGGCGAGCTCGACAAGCTGAAAGAGCCGCAGCCGAGCCAGAAGCCCTGGCTACCCGCGAACGTGGTGGCGAGCTTGCTCGACTACGAGTGGCCGGGCAACGTCGCCGAGCTCGAGACCATCGCCAAGCGCATCGCCATCACCAATCGCCAGCGCAAGGGGTTCTACCTGGATCCGATGATCGCCGAGCGCCTGGCGCACAGTCGTGGGCCCGGCGCCAGCCTCGCCGCAGGCACGGAGCTCAGCCGCACCGAAACGGGGCCATCGACACTTCAGCCAGCAACACAGCAGCCGGCAACGCAGCAGCCGGCAACGCGGCAACTGGCAACCCAGTCACCCGGTGCGCAGCCCGTCCTGACGGTGCAGCCCATCAGCCTGGCGCCGACTCCCACGCCACCCGGCCAGCGCCCGGTCACGTTGCCTGCGCGCGGCAAAGATGCCGCCTCGCTCGAGGACGCAGAGATCGCGCTGGCCATGCGCGAACATCGCTTCAAGATCAAGGCCGCCGCGATCGCGCTCGGCGTGTCGCGCTCCTGGCTGAACACACGGCTCGAGAGCTGTCAGGGGATCCGCAAGGCGAAGGAGCTCGGCCGCGACGAGATCCTGAGCGCCTCGAGCGCCGTCGGCGGCGAGCTGTCGGCGATGGCCGAACGCCTGGAGGTCTCCGAGCATGGGCTCAAGCTGCGCGTCAAGGCGCTGGAGCTCGGAGACATCGTGCGAGGCGCGGGCTCGATCGAGGACTAGAGCCCGCCCGGGCCCTCCGAGGAAAGTGCCGAGAAAGGAACGGAGCACATGCCGGCAGCGTACTCGCCTGAACGCAGACAACAGCTCTGGAGCAGCTGCGAACGCTTCCTGACCGGTCATGGCCAGCGCCGCATTGCCAGCGAGCTCGCGGCACTGGCGCGCGCCGCTCCGGAGCAGCAGCTATCGGATCGGTATGGCAGCGGCGGCGTGCTCGAACAGCTGGAGCGAGAGCTGTGCGAGCTGTTCGACAAGCCGGCAGCCGTGTTCTTGCCCAGCGGCACCATGGCCCAGCAGATCGCCCTGCGCATCCACGCCGAGCGCGCGCGCTGCCGCACGGTCGCGTTTCATCCCACCTGCCACCTGGAGCTGCACGAGCAGCGCGGCTACAGCCGACTGCACGGGCTCGATGCCTGCCTGGTCGGTCCGCGCGATCGCCTGCTCACGCGCCAGGATCTGGACGCGCTGGCGGAGCCGGTCGCGGCGCTCTTGCTCGAGCTGCCACAGCGCGAGATCGGCGGGCTCCTGCCGAGCTGGCAAGAGCTGGGCGAGCAACGTGCCTGGGCAGAGCAGCGCGGCGTCGCGCTGCACCTGGACGGCGCGCGGCTCTGGGAGAGCGTGCCCTTCTACGGGCGCTCGCTCCAGGAAATCGCGGCGCTGTTCGCCTCCGTGTACGTCTCCTTCTACAAGACGCTGGGCGCCATCGCGGGCGCCGCGCTGCTCGGCGACGCCGCCTTCATCCGCGAGGCGCGGATCTGGCAGCGCCGGCACGGCGGCAACCTGGTGTCGATGTATCCGTTTGCGCTCTCGGCGCGCGAGTGCCTGCGCGAGCGGCTGGGCAAGATACCGGGCTACATCGCACGCGCGCGCCAGATCGCCGCGCGCCTGGCGCTCTTGCCCGGCGTGCGCGTGACGCCCGATCCGCCACAGACCAACCTGTTTCACGTGCAGCTCCCCTGCTCCAGCGAACAGCTGATCGATGCCAGCGCCGCCATCGCAGAGCAACGCAAGATCGCCTTCGTGCTGCGCGCGCGCGCCTGTGACGTGCCGGGCTATTGCACGGTCGAGCTCGCGATCGGCGACGCCGCGAGCGAGCTGACGCTCGACGAGATTGAAATCGGCTTCCGCGAGCTGCTCGAGCGAGCGCGCTGAGCGAAGCAAGGAACCACTGCCCCGAAAAGTTCTGGCCTCGGCAGCCGTTGAGGTCGCGCAAGCTTCCGAACCTCGCCAAGGTGCCGAGCGTCGTCGTCACGGGCGAGGCCTCGTACCGGTCGACGTACGATCATTGCACCGTGAAATTTCTGACCCAGGCGGGTGTACCGGTCACGCATCTGCGGCTCGAAAAACAGGAGATCCGAGCCAACGGCCACATGCAAATGCTGGAGACGAACAGCAGCGAGGTCGCCGCTGCAATCCAGCGCTGGCTCGTGAAGAGTGGCATCGGCAGCTAGAGCGCCGGTGCCCGAGATATCGAGCAAGGCTCGTCAGCGAGATTCCCCTGCGCTCACCAGGAGGGCCACCTGTCCGGCTGGCGGTGGGCTCCCGGCGTTAGCCAGCGACCGCGCACCACGAAGCCACTTCTCGAGAGAGGACTGACCTTCGCCAGATCTTCATCCGGCAAGTGAGCCCCCGATGCTGAGGTCCTCATCGAGTTGGTGTCGCCGACTGCGAGCCGTGACTTAGCGAGCCGACAGGATCTCGTGGAGTTCCTGCGACAACCCCTGCTTCCGCTCTTCTGTGGGGGCTGTGCTGAGCGCACGACGAGCGGACGCCTTTGCCTCATCATGGTGACCCAGCTTCCATCGCGCCAGCGCAACCACCGAATGGAGGAGGCATTGAATATGCCCTGCGCCACTTGGCACCGGCTCTGCCTCCGACACCGCAGCGCGGGGGTCGCCATGGACTAGAAGGTGGTCTGCCAGCATGTAACGAGCGTCCAGCACTACTGCCGGGCCCGCCCGGTGCGCTTCCGAGACGGCGCGGCGCAACATCGTAGTTGCCTCTTCTGGCCTCTTCAGCTCGGTCAAGACCCCGGCAAGAACTGCAGACAGATGCCACAGGCGCAGCCCGTCTGCTGAGTCGGTGAGATCGATCAGGCGCTGGACGAGCGGCTCCGCCTGCACGAACTCCTTGGCCTTGATGTGGCGCCACACCAATTCATTGAGCTCATTCCACGAGGAATCAACAGCCATGCCCACAAGTCCAGCTACAGCTCAAAGAAATACTCTGTAGCAGACAGCTGGGCTTTGTCGGCGCCGATTCACAAGTAGCGCTCAGGCGTGCTGGCGCTTTCTGGCATTGACCCGGGCATGCTTGCGAAAAGAGGTCCACCTCCGCTCGACAGCCCGCGCTCGCGAAAAGTGACCCATTGACGAGCGAGTCTGGCTCAGGTGATCGCACGAGACGAAACGCGAGCGCAGCGGAGCGGAGCCCCGAGGCGTTGACGCGCGCCAACAGCGTTCGGGCAAAGGGGCTCTGGTTTCGTAGCAGAGTCAACGCCGCGCGCCCGGCGGGCAGAGCCGGGCCAGTGCTGCGCGCAGCAGGCCGTCGAAGGAAGCCGGCGCCGGCTCGCGCTGCAACTGCTCGAGCGCGGCACGGACCTGTGCCTCGCGAAAGCCGAGGTGGCGCAAGGCGGAGAAGACCTTGGCGCAAACCTCGAGCGCCTGCGGCCTCACGCTGCTCGGGTCCGGCGCCGTGCTCGGGTCCGGCAGCGTGCTCGGGTCCGGCAGCGCGCTCGGGTCTGGCAGCGCGCTCGGGTCCCCGGCAGCGCGCTCGGGTCCGGCAGCGAGCCGGTGTGCTGGGCGTCACAGTGGGCCATCCTGATGACGTCAGGGTCGATCGGCACGAGCCCACCCGCCGCTTGCTGCCGGCCGTTGCCACATTCGGGGCACACGCTGAGCACGATCTCGGGCAGAGTCCGAAAGTCTTCTCGGAGCCGTCCACCCGACGCGCGCAGGTGCCACCGCGCAGCGCTCGGCGCTGATCACGCGTTCTCGAGCGCCGAGAGCGTCAAGGCCAAAAAGTCTGCTCGCGTCTTTTTCTCGCGCGGGCTCTCGAATGAGATCCCATCTCCGCTGTGGATGTGCGATCCGCGTGTGGACCATTCATGGTGAGCAGAGGCGGGGCAGTCTTCGAGAGCGTTGAAGCTCAGGCCTGCTGACTCGCGTAACCACGAGCAACATGACTCTCCGATACAGCGCTAGATGTCCGGAGGCCACAGTGACACCAGACTTCCTCACGGGAGGCGCGCATGGTCGTCGAACCGATGGCTAGAGTTCCCCCAGCTCTGGCAAACGGCTTCCGCTCTGCCGCGAGATCCGCCTTTTCAGCGCAGAGCGCTCCGAGTCGCGCACGAACGCAACAATGGGAGTCCTGGACCCACGACGGTGCGCTGACGCCCAGCTGGGCCGCGACCTCCGGCACATACACGCCGAGGTTCACGGTGAAGCGGCCGTGAAGGTTCTCGCGAAATCCCGGTATGCGCGTTGTTCCGGGAGGGTCGGATGCCGCCATTTGAAGGCCGATTACCTGGGTAAGGCCATCCTCCGTCGTTCGATTGAACGTGCGGCCTTTCGAACGGAACCCGTGCGGCCGCACGAGGTCGCGTAGCACCCGTTGAATCTCGTCTACTGATTCTCGAAATGGGGATTTCTGCGTGTGCCGTTCAGACATGGCCAACGAGGAGTTTAACCTGCAATTGTCGCGCTTTCAGAGCACAAAAGCCACGCCGCAGCGGTACGGCAACGCGACCGTTTGTTCACGCTCCTGCACGGGTGCCGCGGGTGGCATAGCCTATTGGGTGATGCACAGCGAATTCGAGGCCACGTGCGACGTACCAGCGACGGCTCTCCGCGTTTAGGCACTCGTCGCGCTGCAGGTTCAGAAAGCCTGAGGTTGCAGGTATGGCTAACGACTGGCGTTCAGCTGCGAGGTCGTGAGGGGAGCGCAGCGACCGAGGGCCGTGTCAGCAGAAACGGCCGAGTCATGCAGCATCCCTGGGCCTGACGACGACATCCACTTCGCAGTCGAGCACGTGAAGAAGCGATACGAGTTGATTCAGGCTCTTGCGAGAGTAGCTTGGGTCAAGCAGTCGGTAAAGCTGCGGCACGGAGGTATTCAGCCGTCGAGCAACTTCACGTCTGCTCAATCCTGATTCCGTCAACCGGTGTCGGGCCTCAACCGTGAGCTTGTGGTTCAGCAGTTCGGCAAGGTAACTTGGGTCTTGGTTGTATTCCAGTGCGCTGTCGATGTGGATCGTTCCTTCTGCTCCTGATTCCAAGACGTAGGTCACGGCCTCTCCGCCGAGCTCCTTGTCGATCACCGCCTCTCGAATTCGATCCTTCGATGAAGGACGCGGCGATAGCTTCGAATACGGGAACGGATAGACCTTGCCCGCGCGCACCACGAGCTCCAACTGCCCTTTGCGGTTGTTGATGACCACGTCTCGAATCTTCACAGCGCGCCTTTCTTGTCGAGTTCCAGTATGAGCCGCACGAGCCGCGCAGTCGCCTTTCCCCTCATGGGAACGCCCGCATCCAAGTTCCACTTGAGGACAAGTTTGCCGTCGCGATAGACGTGAACGTGCCGGGGGCTGTGGTCGCCCTTCCACGTCAGGAAGACGTGGTTCTCTCGGCGAACCTTGCCCCCTCGCAGATGTTACCACCAGTGGTAACGGATGCAACCCGGGCGCCGGCGAGTTGCAGGAGCTCGAATGCACCAAGGACGCGCGAGGATTGGGGAAAATCCCGGCCGGGCATGGCAAAATCCTGCATAATTCCGCTGCCCAGGAGCATCCCAAAGTGCTTCCACGCACCGCTGAGGCTGGAGCCCATTCCCCGGAGAACGGTGCCGCCCCCATCTCACCCACGCGCCCAGGGAGCCGGGGCGCCGAGAAGACGCGCGAGCCCGACAGAAAGCGGACCCGACCACGCCGTGGCAACACCTTGCTCGCGTCGCAGGTTCACGACGTGCCGACGCAGGTTCGGTGAGCGTTGACACACCGTCCACCTCGTCCGAGGTCTCGCTCCCTTCCGTCAGACGACCAATATCAGCAAAGAGCGCGCTCGCACTGCGTCGAGCACGTCCAGCCACGAGCCAAGAGGCGCGATTCATGGAATGAGACAACCGAGAAGCGAGGAGGATCCCCGGGAGGACCGAGCAGCCTTCGGAAATGCTCGACTTTCATCACGCTCAACCTAAAGTCGTCCCGATGGTGCCTGGTCTAGCCAAGACCAGCAACCGTGGGCGCTCCGAGCCGATTCCTGGATCGCTCCTGCCCCCTTCGCGAGCGAAAGGACGAAAGTCTCGTGGGATTGTTCGGAATCACGCTGCCGACCAAGATGCGCGCCATGAGCTCGCTGGAGTACCACGTCGTCTCGCGCGTGTTCGGCTCGACGCTCCCCGAGCGCACGCGGATTTTGGTGACAGATGCCGCAGGGCTCAACCGTCGGCCGTTCACGATTCCGATGCCCTTGCTCGCGCAACTCGGCATGGGGCCGCTCCCGCCAATGGTCGAAGGAGGCCCTGTCGGCATCTTTCGGGCGGGGTATTTAATGAACGTGGGCCCGAGCAACTATGCCAGTCTCACCGGCAATCCGAGGCTGCTCGTCCACGAGGCGACGCACGTCTGGCAAGGCCACAACGCCTCCACACCTGTCAACTACGTGCTCGGATCCGTCGTCGCACAGTGCCTCCACGGCGGCGCGGCCTACAACTACGTCCTGGGTCGGGACTGGACAAGCTACAACCCTGAGCAGCAGGCAACCATCGTTGAGGACTGGTTCCGTCTGGGGCAATCGCCTACTGACGCGAGGTATCCGTACATTGATCAGCATGTACGAAAGGGCGATTGTTGAGCATGGCGCGACTTCTTCGCTGGGGCAGCGCCGCTATCGTCTTCGTTGTCGCGACGGGCTGCGATGAGGATGTCTTTGTGAAGGGCATCGTCCGTGGACCAACGGGCACACCTCTCGAGGGTGCAACAGTCACGTTCACGAGCCCAGGGCGTCCTCCGGATACCGCGAAGACCCCAAGTGACGGCTCCTTCAATGTCGGTATGATCGGTGCCGACCCGGCGAAGGCACGCGTCTCGTTCGAGAAGGAGGGCTTTCAGAAAGTCGAGCGCGCGCTCGAAGGGCAGCCCCAATGGGCAATGGACATCACGTTGCCGCCCAAGGCGGCGCACTGATCTGGTTTCTCAGATGTCCCCTTGATACTTTGAGACGGCGGAGCGTCTCGGCAAGAGGACAGCACCGCGAGCGCTCAACACGCGGCAGAGCGTGCGCTGGGACGCGCAATTTGCCAAGGCCACCAAGCTGGTGCGCGACCGCAGTCACCGCTGCGGCGGTCTAGCGCCCTCGTGCTGCTTCTGGTACTTCTCTTCGTCCGGGTAAATGGCCAATGGGCTGTAGGGCGCCCGCTTCTCCCACACGAGAACTGCCGTTCCCTGAACACCACCGAAGACGAGAGGCAGTGTGCTGAGAGTCAGTGTACTGCCCTGAACGTCGAAAAATCGCTCGATATCGGTGCCGGTCCAGTTTGGAAAGAAGCTCACCTCGGCGTGGTGCAAGATGCGATTGCCGTGAACGCTGTACGGGCCTGCATAGCCGACGTACGATTTCATTGCCGCTTCGAACTCTTGCGGTGTTCCCGCCATGACGTCGGTCGCTTTGAAGGCAGCGCGACCCTTCTTCATGATGGACCCAGCCATAAAGCCGTCTGGCCCATATATCACTTGGCCAGCAACTTCATCTCCCCAAGGATGTCTCGTTGTTCCATCTTTCAGCCGAAGCTCGAAGGAGACCAGTCGCCATGTGCCGACAAGCGCGTTGTTGCTTCCCATATGAGAGTTCCTTGGTTGTGAGCATCTTCCACATGTGCCACGATGCCATCGCCTACTACCGCGAGGTCACCGCGCAGGGGGGATCGAGAAATCCTGCGCGGCGCAGGCCTGCAGCTCAGCATCGGGTTCTACCGCGATACCCCTGGCTTGAACGCCGCTGTCAACCCAACGTTCGGCGTCCTGCTGCGTGGACCCGAGCGCAGCGAGGGCCACGTCAGCAGCAACGACCTAGTTCGGCAGGGTTCTTTCACCAGCATCGGCCGCGCCAGCGTCGCGCCCCGACTCGGCCGCACTTCGGACGCGCACGGGGACGGCTAGAGGTTCGCCTATCGGGCAGGAGTACGAGCACTTTCGTACAACAACATCGTGGTGTACTTCGACCATGGCTGGCAGATTCTCGGCGATGAGGATCTCCATGTCCACGCGAAGCACGCCGCCGAAGGTCACCTTCTCAATCGCGCGGGTCTCATTGTCGTACCGATAGGTCACTCGAAAGCCACGTTCTTGGTCGTCGCATGTGTCCGTCACGGCGCCAACGACAGGTTCGAAGGCAATCTCGCAGACGGTGGGTGGACCGTGGTTGAGTGAAACACGCAAGAAGTAGCGCCCCACCGGCCACGGCTCGGCAGCTTCGAGCGTTACCGCAAACTCGGAGACACACGGATAGGAGATCGGGCCGCACGAAGGTAATTCCAACGGGGGCTCCGTTGGTGGTGTGGCGCCGATACTCCCAAATGGCTCATGTTGAGCCCTTTCCCTGTCGGAGCTCGAGGCCTCGACTGCGTTCGCACACGCAAGACAGTGGAGAGCAAGGAAAACCAAGGTGCGATGGCTCACGCGCAGTCCGGTGCAAGTTGCGCGCCACTCGAAGAGCCAACTTCATGCTGGATTTCGCAGCGACAGAAGCAAACGTAGCAATGGATGCGCCATCGGCGTGCCAACTTGTGCCACGAGCGCAGGCTGCGAGGTTTCGAAGGACCAGCTTTTCCAAGAACGGCCCCGCAGACGCGGCCGTGTCAGCCCAACTCTGAGCGTTTCGCGGACGACGAGCCAGCGCGCGAGCTCAGCCTGCCTCGGCGAAGACGTACTCGGCTTGCGCCTCACGCAGCGTGAGCGTGCGCTTACCGTCTGCCTTCCCCACCACGAAGTTGAAGCCACCGGAGATCGCCACGAACGACAATGTGCCATCGTCGTTGGTGCGAGACGCTACGTCGCTCGCCCACTCACCGAAGTCGAAGCGCGTGGCCGCGCCGACTCGCCTCACGTCGATCGCCCCGAGGCTCGGATGCTCATAACGCGCAGCCAGCGCCGCCACGGCCTGGTCGTCGGCAGGGACAGCTAGCCGGGGCCTCTCTTTCACGACCGACTCGCGCACAGCGCGTGCGGCGGTGTGCAAGTCTTCGACTGCCTCGGACTTGCCGTCAAACAGTAGATCGCCGCCGCTAGTCATCCTTCCGGGTCAGGCCGTCCAGCATGCGCCGGAAGGCCAGCATGCCCGGGTCGTCCAGGCCGATCGACTTTGCGCCGAACATGCGCGCCCGGCCCAATTTGTTCGGCTGCTCGCGGAAGCTGTCGAGCGCCTGGTTGGTGGCGCGATCGGCTGCAGCCAGGATGGCGACCGGATCTTCCAGACCCGCCGTCGCCACGGCGACCGCGTCGACCGCGTCGAGCAGGCTCTTGTCGCCCAGACTGCCGCGGCCCCGCGCCATCATCGCGTCGCGCGCGCCCGTCAGCAGGCTCGAGACCTCATTCCACTCGACTTCCTGGCGGCCCTTGGTCGCCTTGGCCGCGCTCATGAAGCCCGTGGCCACGAGGGTGCCGAAGGACGATGAGGAGACCCGCTGAAAGGTTTTGGCGCAGACGAGGAAGGCTTGGCCCAGGTCGTCGGGCAGCTCCGCGGCCTCGCCGGCGAGCTCGCGCCAGCCTTTGGAAACCGTGATGCCGAGGTCGCCGTCGCCGAGCTTCGCGTCCTGGCCATTCAGCTCGTCGGCTGCGGCCGCGGCCTTTTTCGCGATGGCCGCGGCGGCGCGGCGCAGGTGCTCGCTCGTGAAGCCCATGGCCGCGAACGTCAGGTGACGGTCCAAAAGCCACAGTGGCAGGGTGCCTGGAGCAGCCGCTCCAGCTCGTCATCGAGCCGGCAGAGAGTCAGGCTGGCGCCCGTCATCTCCATGGAGGTGGCGTAGCGCCCAACCAGGGGCATGACGATGTCGGCGCCGACGTCCGCAAGCCGAGCTCTGGCCCGGCGGTACATGATGTAGAGCTCCTCCGGCGGCGTGGCCCCCAGCGAGTTGACCAGGATCGAGACGCGGTCGCCCGCCGCCAGCGGGCGATCTGCCAGCAGACGTTCCATCATCTCGTCGACGATGGCATCGGCAGGCTTCAAGGCAGCGCGCCAGATCCCTGGCTCGCCGTGAATGCCCATTCCCATTTCCATCTCGTCCGCCGCCAACTCGAAGGTGGGCTTGCCAGCCTGGGGCACGGTGCAGGGCGTCAGCGCCATGCCGATCGAGCGGCAGGCGTCGGCAGCCTTCTGCGCGACCCGGGTAACGTCTTTCAGGCTGGCCATCTGCTCCGCCTTGGCACCGGCGATCTTGAACGCATAGACCATACCCGCCACGCCACGGCGTTTCCCCGCTTGCTCGGGGGGAGCCGAGGCGATGTCGTCAGCGAGCAGGACGGTGGTCGCTTCGATGTCGTCCTCCAGCTCGACCATCTCGCCCGCCATGTCGAAGTTCATGACGTCGCCGCCGTAGTTGCCGTAGAGCCGCAGGATGCCGGCGCCGCCATTGGCCTGACGCATCGCGGAGGCCATTTCCTCGGCCGAAGGCGAGGCGAAAACGTCGCCGATGGCTGCTGCGTCCAGCAAGCCCTTTCCGACGTAGCCGGCGAAGACGGGCAGGTGGCCCGAGCCGCCTCCAGTGACCACGCCGACCTTGCCCGCCTTGGCGCCTCCCGCCCGCGCGATCACCCGCCGCCGTGGCTGGGCATAGATCCCCGGATGGGCCGCGACCATGCCCTCCAGCATCTCGTCGACGTAGTCTGGCGGGTCGTTGAGGATCTTCTTCATGCGGCCTCCGGCAAGCGGTTGTAACCGAGGCCGCGGGCGCCAGCCATGAGGTTCTTGCACGGCGCATTTTGCTCGTCCGGACGGTTGGGGTCGACCGAAGCCGATCTCTGCTGCTTCGTCAGCGTCGTGGTTGCCCCGCTCCACGAGTGCTGGCCCGCGCCCCCTCAGCGTCAGGGGGCGCGGGTGCCTACCACCCACGGTGGGCCCGCACGGGCTCCGTGTCTGTCGCGAGTCCGAGGCGCTCGCCGATCAGAGGGTTCGGGTCAGAACGGCTCGCGCGTTTTGCAGTACGTTGGTGTCGAACTGGCGGGCGCTGCCCACCACGCTGCTGACGTGGATCCAGTTTGCGGCGGAGCCGATACGGTCCGGCAGCGCCGGAGTCAGCGGCCGAACCCTGGTGATGCTCAAGTCGCCGAGATTCAGGCCGTTCAGCACCGCGCCGCCACCAATGGACGCGAGATCCGCGTCACTGAGGGTCACTTCGTCCAGGTTCTCCGCAACCTCTGCCGCTCCGTTTTGCTTGTTTTCGTTCATGGCTTTCTTCTTTCGTTGTGTTGTCAGATGATGGATTGGGGGAAGGAAATCTGAGTCACCGGCGCGCTCGCGCTGCGCGCCAGGGCGCCGGGGGGTGACGTTCATGGGCATCGCCGCCGCAAGGCGCGCTCGAAGCTGCTCGGTCGTGGACGAGCACCGAACGCGGACCGAATGCGAGCGGCATGCTCCGCCACTGCGCCCTGGCTGGTGTCGATGACCAAGTCGTACTCGCCGCGGGCGTGCACTCCTTGCTCGACATGCTCTCGAGCGGTGCCAATTGCACGGTCCCCACGCGCGCGTTCCCGCGCTTCGAGCTCGGTGAGAGCGCACTGCACGCCGACGAAGAAAACGTCGAACTCGCTCCAGACTCGCAGACAGTCCTCGTACCAGTGCTGGGAGATCAAGACGTGCTCCACCACGGCGTGGTTGCCCGCCGCTGCAAAGCCGGCCACGGCACGGTGATAGCCAGCAAAGAAACGTGGGGCAAAGCGCGCCCAAGCCCACTCGCCGTCCCGTGCCGCCGCATCGAGCGGCGGAAGGATTCCAGATTGGATCAGCTGATCCGAGGATAGATGCAAGAACGGCGACTCCAGCAGCGGCACCAACGCGCGGCACAACGAGGACTTTCCGGCGCTCGAGGGCCCATTGAGCAGAATGATGCTGCTACGCCGCGTCGCCGGAACGTGTCGTGGCTTCGCATCTTCAGCGCCGTGCTCCGCGTCGCGTGAGCGTACGTGCTGCGAACCTGCCTCTGTTGCTTGGCGACGTTGAGCGACGTCCATATCGAGGATGTAGTCGGTAGACTCCAGCTGCTGGTTGCCGCGAAGTTAGAGGAAATGGCGTCGCAAGGCGCGACATGGGCCAGGGCGTGAGACACGGTGCAATGGTCCCGGGGTCTTCACGAGTGCGCTTCGCGCTCCGCGCATGGCGGCTCGACAGACCCGCGGCCCCGGGCGCACTGCTGCGCGTCGAGAGCAGGGCTATGGCTGTGGACTGTGCTGTTCGAGAATCCAGTCGGAGCCCGCGCCCAGCTCGACGCTGGAGCGCACGAGCGCATCTCCGACCGGCTCACGGCGCCCGCCGAGATGGCGGCTCAGAAAGGCCTCAGCGATGGCGTGGAACGACAAGCTGTTCGCGGGACGTCCGAAGCCATGCCCTTCATCCGGATACAGAGCATAGGTGACCGGAACTCCACGTCGCCGCAGGGCTTCGACGATCTGATCGCCTTCGACGCGAGTAGCTCTCGGGTCATTCGCGCCCTGCGCCACGAGCAGCGGCCGGCAGATCCGATCAACCTCGTTCAAGGGCGAGCGAGACTCGAGCAAGCGGCGCCCGTTCTCCGTGCGCGGATCGCCAACTCGAACATACAACTGAGGCAGCGCTGCCGCCCAGTACGGCGGTGCATTGGCGAGAAAGGTGAGCAAATTTGACGGTCCGACGATATCGATGCCGCAGGCGAAGACATCCGGGCTGCGCGTCAGGGCGACCAGGGTCGCATAACCGCCGAAACTGGCCCCCATGATCGCGACGGCTTCGGGGCGAGCGACCCCAGCAGCGACGGCCCAGCGCACGGCGTCCACCAGATCGTCGTGCATCTTGCCGCCCCACTCTCCGTTGGCGGCGTTGACAAATCGTTTTCCGAAGCCGAGTGAGCCGCGATAGTTGACGCTGAGCACCGCATAGCCGCGATTGGTGAGCCACTGGTGCCAGGGATGGTTCGAGAACGAGTCGCGCGCCCAAGGCCCACCGTGCACGATCAGCACGAGCGGCAGCGGCGTGCGCGGCCTACCACAGGCTGGAACGCACTCCGTTTCCGGTGGCAGCGAGACATAGCTCACGAGATCGAGACCATCGCGCGCTCGCACGTGAACCGGATGCATGCGCGCCTGCGGGTACTGCGCGAGCGCCGAGCGGGCGGCGTAGAGCTCGCGCAGCGCCAGCTGCCCCCGCTGCAGAAGGTCTCGATCGTAGAGGAAGAATCGTTCGGGCCAAGTATCCGACTTGCTGGCGAGCAGCCAGTGACGGTTGTCCGTGGAGCGACTGCAAACCTCGAAGCCGCCCGGCAAATGTCGCTCGAGCTCTTGGAACTCGCTGATCAGCTCCACGTCCAGGACTCGCCAGGACCGACGCTCGTACTCGGTCAGCGCGACTTCCGGCGTGCGAAGCGTGGGATGTAGCAGCAGCTCACGGAAATCGCAGCGCTCGTCCACCGCCAGGACCCGCGTTTGCGCCGACCCGGGCGTCCATTCCACCACCGCCGCAGTATCGCGACCACGGCTGTCCAGCAGGTAGAGCGTACGCCCGTCGGCACCCACGGCGACTGGGCGAGACACCAATAGATCCTCGGCCTCGAACGAGATCACCGGCACGGGCAAACCTGGGTCTGCCAGATCCCAGACCTCCAACCCCCCTTCGGCCGTGAGTCGGAGCGCGTAGGCGGGCTCCAGATCGGGACCGAGCAAGTACTCCACGAAGCCGCGCTCGTTCTGCGCGAGCCTGCGCCTGCGTCCGCTCTCGATGTCGATCAATACGGGGTCGTGGAAGCGACGATCCCGGTCGTTGAGAGCGAACACGGCACTGCTGGCGTGTCGCGGAGAAAGCCCCAGTATGCGAGCTCGTACCCCCGGCTCGGGCGTGAGATTGCGCTCCTGACCCGTCAGCGTGTCGATGGCAAACGCCTGGAAGTTCTCGTCTCCGGCTCGATCTCGCAGCGCGATCAAGTGCCGGCTGTCGCTCGCCCACTCGTATTCGCGAATGCCTCGCCGGCCGTCGAACGTCAGGGGCCGAGCGTCGGCAGGATGGAGCCGCTCGGCGACGTGCAGATTGGCAACGCCGTCCACGGGCGCGAGATAGCTGATCCAGCGCGCGTCCGGGCTCAGGCGCGGGCGCGCTATGTCAGCGCTGCCGAAGAGGACGCTCCTCGGGATCAATCGTGGCGCGACAGTCATCATACCTTCCAATCGAACAATGTGCGTAACGCGAGCCGGCCTCGCAAGGCACGATGGCATCGCAGCCAGCGACATCGGCTATCGATGGGCTCCGACACCTCCGGTGCATTGTGCGCAACCGCGTCCCGGCCGGCTCCGATACTCCCGTTGTCCTGCAGTGACGGCCGTCGCGCAATGAGCGCGGCCTCGACACGGGCACGACAACAGGGAGACCGCAGAATGACGGAATCAAGCCTGTCGCCGCGTTCGGTGACCAACCTTCGAGAAGTCCAGGCGCTGGCGTCGTCGCGGCTGGGCTTCTCCGTGACCCGCGTTTGCCCGCTGCGCTGCGCGCACTGTTGCGCCTCGGCAGGGCCCGACAAAGAGCACGCCAAGCTCGATCCAGGCTTGGCGCTGCGTATCGCCGAGCAGTTGCCGGACCTCGCGGCGCTCGGCGTGCGCTACCTCGACTTCACGGGCGGCGAGCCGACGCTGATGTCGGCGTTCATCAGCGTGATTGCCAAGGCCGCCAGGACCTCGGGTATGCGCACCGGGATCGTGACAGCGGCGCATTGGGCTGCCGACGAGAAGCGCGCGAATTTCGTGCTCGATCAGCTGAACGATGTAGACGAATGGGACATCTCCACCGACGAGCACCACCTGCCGTTCGTGTCGCTCGCGACCGTCCAGCGCGCGTTCGAAATGCTGCGCGCCCGCGGCAAAGATCCGCTGATCCGAATCGCACACGGTGCACAGCTGAACCACGCGGAGGCCGAAATCATCGACCGCTGTCACGCTTTCGCCGGCGAGCGCATCGGCTTTCAGCGCATCGACGGTGTCGGGCGAGCCGAAGGATTGGTGCCGCTGCGCCGGGTGGAGGTGCAGTCACCGTGCCCTGCCACGGGGCCCATCGTGCAACCCGATGGGCGAGTGGCTCCCTGCTGCGCGAACATCAGCTACGAGCAGGGCAACCATCCGCTCTGGGTGGGCAACGCCTACCGCGAAGACCTGACCGACATCGTGATGCGCTGGCGCACTCATCCGCTCTTTCAGGCGCTGCGCGTCTGGGGGTTCAGCGCAGTCGTCCAGTGGTTGAGGGAGGACGGGCACCACCCGGGTGCGCTGGGGCGCGGAGCGGTCTGCTCGGATTGCATGCTGCTCGTGCGAGACGAAGCGCTCGCTGCTGCCGCCGCCCAGGCGGCGGCCCGCTTGGACCGGCGCATCGCCACTGCGCAGGCGCTCCAGCAACTGTTTGGCGAAACATGGATGTTGGAGCGCATCGAGCGCGCCCTTCGCCAACGCCGCGCCAGCAACGGCGTGCCCGACCAATCACAGCCCATGACCTGAGGAACGACCATGATGTTCGGTAAAGACCCCTCCGAGCTGCCTCCAGAGTTCCACTTCTTCCGTGAGCAGCAAAAGCTATCCTCCAGAACCCTCGGCTTATCCGTGACCCAGGCCTGCCCCCTGCGCTGCTCGCACTGCAGCGTTTCGGCGGCGCCGGAGCTCGGCAAGACGACGTTCAGTCCACAATTCGCGCAGTCTGTCGTGGAACAGATGCCGGAGCTTCGCGCCATCGGGATCGTGCACGTGTCCTTCACGGGCGGTGAGCCCACGCTGGCACCGAAATTCGTGATCCCGGTCGCGCAGGCTGCACGGCGAGAAGGGCTGCGCACCAGCATCGTGAGCGCTGCACACTGGGCCAGCAGCGAGGACAATGCCCGCCGCTTCATCGAGAAATTCGAGGCCGTGCAGGACTGGGAGATCTCCACCGACGTCTATCACTTGCCGTTTGTTCCGCTGGACAACATCCGGCGCGCGTATCGCCTGCTGCTGGAGTACGGCAAGCGGCCCTTCTTGCGGGTCGCCTATCACAAGGAGATGACGCGCGAGGATGCCGAGGTGATCGAGACCTGCCACGAGTTTGCCGGGCAAGACATCAGCTTTCAGCCCATCAGCAAGACCGGGCGCGGCTCGAACTTGGTGGAGATTCGCCGCAAGTCTCGCGCCACACAGGACACCACCCCCTGCCCCACGACGGGCCCCCTGATACAGCGAGACGGACGAGTTTCGCCGTGCTGCGCGCCGCTCTCGCAGGAGGCGGCTCAGCACCCACTGGATATCGGCAATGCCTACCGCGAGCCGATTGCCAAGCTGGTGATGCGCTGGCGCACCCACCCGCTGCTGCAGGCCATCCGCCTGTGGGGGTTTGGGGTGCTCTTTGATTGGATGCAGGACGCCGGACTAGCGACGGAGGAGTTGTGCCGCGACGAGACCTGCATGACCTGCGTCGAACTGGCAAAAAACGTCGAGCTCTGCCGGACCGCACTGGCACTGACCTCGCGACTCGACAAGCGCTGGGTCATCGCGCGAACACTGAACGAAGAATTCGCCGAGCCCTGGATGGAGCAGCAACTTCACCAAGCTGCCGAGCGCTACTCGGCGCGGCGCGGTGTCACGGAGGTATCACCATGAAACGGTCGCTGAAGTGCCGCTTGCTCTCGATGCCGTGGGCAGCAACCGACCGTCCGAGCCTGGGGCTGGGTGTGCTCGTGAGCGCCGCTCGCAGCAAGGGCTTCGACGTTCGTGCCGTATATCCCAACTTCGATCTGGCCCAGGCCATGGCCTTCGAGCTGTATGAGGCGTTTGCTCAGACCCCAGCGATATTTGGCGTCGCCGAACATATCTTTGCCGTCAGCATCTTCGGCGCCCAGGCGCTGGACAGCGATGCCTACGTGGCGATGGAGTATCCCAAGTTGGAGGCTGCGCTGAGCGGGAGCGCGCAGGGCAACGTGCTCTTGGAGCTACGCGATCGCTACATCCCGATGTTCTTGGACACCTGGACCGAACGGCTCCTGGCAGAGCAACCGGACATCGTCGGATTCAGCTGCACCTTCAACCAGGTTCTACCGAGCCTCGCTCTCGCCCAGCGACTCAAGGCGCGCAAGCCTGAGCTTTGCATCATCTTCGGCGGTGCCTGTGTACACGGTGCCATGGGCGAGGAGTACGCACGCGCATTTCCTCAGTGGATCGACCATGTGTTCACTGGTGAGGCCGACCAAGTGTTCGTGGAATTCCTGGAACGCATTTCCAGCGAGCGCACGGTCTCGGACCTGCCGGGCGTGACTGAGCGAGGCGCGCTGGCGAGCCCCGCAGTACCCTTCGAGCAGATGAACTCGCTGCCCACCCCCAACTACGCTGACTATTTCAGCGAGCGGGACCGTTTGCTGGAGCTCGGCAGACCCGTGCCTTCACGCTACACCATCCCTTATGAATCTTCTCGAGGTTGCTGGTGGGGTGCAAAGAACCATTGCACGTTCTGCGGACTGAATGCCGAGGGCATGAACTACCGCATGAAGTCCAGCGATCGCATCGCGGAGGAGCTGGTCGAGCTCGCCACTTCATATCGCACGACTCGCTTGATGGCGGCGGACAACATCTTGCCTGCGGCCGGCTATCGCGACCTGCTGCCCACACTCGAAAAACTCGGGCTCGACTTCGAGCTCTTTTACGAGATCAAGGCGAACGTTTCGCGGAACGACGTCGCCGCGTTGGCGCGCGCGGGCGTCAGCGCCGTGCAGCCCGGAGTCGAGTCTTTCTCTACCAATATCTTGAAGCTGATGCGCAAGGGCGTGACGGCGCTCCAGAACGTGCAGATGTTGAAGTGGATGCAAGAGTATGGACTGGAGGTCATCTACAACGTCTTGATCGGATTTCCCGGTGAGACACCGGAAGACTACCTCGAACAGGAGAATATCATGCGTGCCATCCGGCACTTGCCTCCACCGACCGGAGCCGCGCATGCGCAGGTACATCGCTTTTCGCCCTTCTACATGGAGCCCGAGAAGCATGGCATCTCTGGAATTCGCCCTTGCGAGTTCTATCAACGGTTGATTCCCGACGGTCGCGCGGATCTGGAAAAGCTCGCATACTTCTTTGATCATGACCTGCCCAACGCCGAGCGGGTCCTCGCCGAGGAACGCCGCCTCAACGCTCTGATCGAGGACTGGAAGGCCAGCGATCGAAGGATGAGCGCGCGGCTCGGGCCCGGCTTTTTGGAGCTGGATGTATCGGAGAACCAGCACGTGCGCCGGCTCACCCTGAGCCGCGTCCAGTCCTTGGTCCTCGTGCTTTCGGATCGGCGCGTATCGCCCGACGCGCTGGTCCAGCGCGTCAACGAGTGCGCTCGCGCCGAGGCGACTCGCTTCCGGGAAGACCTGGAAGAGCTGTTGACCAATGGTCTATTGCTGTTCGATGGCGCCTCGTTCCTGTCCGTCGTGCCATTTGCCCGGCCGCGTACCGAAGCCGAGCTCGACGGGTGGCTGCAGCGTTGGTTCAGCTCCGCCGCGAAGCGCCCCGCCAAACGGCCCCGCCTCGCGCTCGCTGGGTGAGCTGCACCAACGCTCTGGCGACGGAGTCGAGTGGAGTGGTAGGAGGAGCCGTGACCGCATCAAGGCATCACCGTCGGCTGCGCCGCCGTGCCCTGGGGAGGGTCTCGCTGGTGGCGGCGCTCCGGGGCGGGTGGAGCTGCGTCGCGCTCGCCGGCTGTGGCCCGGCACTGGTCAACGCGCCGGCAGCAATACCGAGCGAAGCGGCTGCGCACTGTACTTTGCGGGAGACCCCAGAGGATGCGACCGTGCAAGCGGCCTCGAGCTACGCGCAGGGGCTCCAGCAAGACTGGGACGCCTCGGGAGTCGTGCTGGTCGAGCGCAAAGGCGAGATTCTGCTGGAGCGAGCGTTCGGGGTGGCGTCTCACGAGAGCGGGGCAGCGATGAGCGTGGACCGACAGTTCGCCATCGGCTCCGTCACGAAGGAGTGGACGGCGTGGCTGGTTCGTGACGCCGCTCACGCAGGCAAGCTGTCGCTCGACGCCACGCTCGCTCAGTGGCAACCCTCCGTTCCTCAGTGGAGCCGGGTGACGATCCGGCAGCTGTTGGAGCATCGCTCGGGCATGATTCGGACTGCCGAGGGCGTGCGTGAAGCGGCGAGCCCCAGCGAGGCTACGGAGCATTGCGCTCAGGCGCCGCTCGCATTTGAACCCGGCAGCTCGTACGCTTACTCCAATTGCGGATATGACGTACTCTCGCGCGTGCTCGAGCTCGCGCTCGGCAAGCCGTTTCCGCAGTTGCTGGAGGAGCGTCTGTTCCGTCCCCGAGACATGCCGGACAGCGGCATGCGAGCAGGGCCTCGGCTCGCGACGGGCTACACCCGCGAGCACGGCAAGACCGTGCCGGCGGCCGCGCTACACTCGGCGGCGGGCGCGGGCGGCGGATACTCCACGGCCCGAGACCTGTGCCAGTTCCTGCTCGCGCAGCGCGAGCAGGAAGCGAGCGAACTGGATCCCGCGCTCCGCCGCGAGCAACAGAGCGTGCACGGCCAGGCTGGCAAGACCGACGGCTTCCAGAGTTTTCTCGTCCGCGACCGGGCTACGGATACGGGCATCGTGTACCTGACAAACCAGGAGGGCGCGCCGGCTTCGCGTGTGCTCGAAGACCTGCAAAAGCTGGCTGCGGGCCAGCCCGCGCAGCCCCCCCATGAGGAACTGCGGCGCGTGATCGCGGGCGACCCTCAGCGCGAGGAGCGGCTGATCGGGAAGTTCCAGCTGGAGATCGATCCCACGCAACAGCTGGTCATCGAACGGCGTGGCGATCAGCTCGTCTTCATCGATCCCGGTGGGCAGGTCTCTTTGCTCGTCTGGGTCGCGCCGCGCCTCTTGCTCCCCGTACCCCTGGACGATAGACGCAGTGAAGTCTCGAGCGACGCCGAGATCACGTTCCCGGAGACCGACCGCCCCACACCGGAAATCGAGCTGCACGTGCTCGGCGGCATGCGCCTGAAAGCGGCGCGCATCCCGTAGCGATGCCCGTCGGCGCTGACGGCGCAGCACGAGCCGGGTCTCCCGCCCGCGGCGGTTTGCTCGATGGGCGCGGCGCTGTTAGAGTCAGCGTGTATTTTCATGCCCGGTGCCGCGCATCCAAAATGGGGCAGAGTCATTGCTGCTGCCTGTGCGGTCTGGGCCATGATCGGAGAGCAGCCCGCCGCCGCGCAGGCGCCGACACGAAGCGCAGCAGAGCCGGCGCGGTCCGCTGCAACGGACGGGCTCGAGGTCGCCTACGACGCACCGGCAATCTGTCCGAACCGGGACAGCTGGCTCGAGCAGGTAGCAGCGCGGCGGGGCGGTGCCGCGGAGCTATCCGCTGAGTCGCTGGCGCGAGCACTGGCGGGACTCGCGATCGACACCTCGGGCACGCAGGCGCGCCTGCGTTTTCGCGGGAGCGATGCAGAGCGCGTGATCAGCGGCCGCAATTGTGACGAGGTCAGCTCAGCTGCCGCGTTGATCGTGGCCATCGCACTCGGCAGTGCGGAGCACGAGGCAGCCGCCGAGGTGCCCAGCTCTCCGATCGCCGAGGCCCATGCGGCGCTCGCCGCCAGTGCAGCCTTGGGCCCCACTCGGCCCGAGCGCGCGGTCGAGCTATTCGAGGCCTCGAGCACCGTCGCCGGGGCTGAAGCGGCGGCAGTATCGCGCCCGCCCGCTGCCTCTCTGTCGCCAGCAACGTCTGCGGCAGCCGCCCCCACACCGGAACCCGATGCGGGGACGGCGCTCGGCCAGAGTCATACCCGGCTGCCTGCTTGGCGCTTCGCGCTCGGCATGGGTGCAGAAGCCAACAATTGGCTCGGGCCCTGGCCGGCGGCGGTCTTCGATGCCTCGTTCGACGCACTGGCTCCGACCCGAACCTGGTCTACCCGGTTGGCAGGCGTCTTCGGCAGGGCGCAGCGGCGCCTGCACGATCGCCTGGCGGAATTCAGGTTCTGGGGCGGGCGCATCGATGTCTGCCCTTTCTCGCTGGCGCGCGACTCCAGCTGGCGCTGGTCGAATTGTGCCGCGGCTCAACTCGGCGCATTGCACGCCTGGGGGGACGAAGAGTCTGCGCTCGCCGAGGGCTACTCTCGCACCACCGCCTGGGCAGCGCTCGAGCTGCGCTCACGCTTGCAGACGCCACTGGTCTGGGCGTTCCGCTTTGAAGCCGAGACGGGGCTCAGCGCTCCGTTGCTCGGGCGGGAGTTTCAGTTCGGGGCACCCGCTGAGTCGGTGTTCGACAGTCCGCGAGTGGGGGTCTTTGGGCGAGCAGGTATCCTGGTTCCGCTCGGCGGGGCGCTGGATTGAGCCATTGGCCTGAAGGCGGAGCACCGATTTCGGGATCTCCCGTGCTGGCTGCGGGGATTACCGATGTGCCGCGACTCGCCATGCCGGAGGCCCCGCCGGGCGCTTCCTCCGGTCGGGTCCAGTTGGAGCAGCTCATCCGATGTCACTTTGCCTTCATTTGGCGTCTGTTGCGGCGTCTGGGCCTGCCCCCGAGCGATGCCGACGACGCGGCTCAGCAGGTATTTCTGACCGCTGGCGCCAAGCTCGCGAGCATTCGCACGGGCAGCGAGCGTGCTTTTCTCTATGGCTGCGCGCTGAACCTCTCGAGCAAGTGGCAACGCGCCCGCGCCCAGGCGCGGCACAGTGTCAGCCTGGACCCAGAGCTGCCCGACGGGCTCGCGTCGGAGGGCATCTCGGCCGAGGATCTGCTCGATCGCACGCGAGCCCGAGAAGTTCTCGACGCCATTCTCGAGGCCATGCCCAGCTCGCTGCGTACGGTGTTTGTGTTGTTTGAGCTCGAACAGCTGAGCAGCCTGCAGATTGCCGAGCTGCTGGAGTTGCCGCGCGGCACCGTGGCCTCGCGCCTGCGGCGCGCGCGAGAGGATTTCGAGAAGCGAGTCCAGCGGCTGGAAGGGCGTGCAGCGCTCCGAGGGGGCGTACGATGAGGGACCCTACGCGCCTGCTAGAAGGCTCGGCAAGCCCGCTGACCATCGAGCTGCTGGAGGCCGGCCGATATGAGGACCCCGCACCCGATGTGGCGGAGCACGCCCTCGCGGCGGCCCTGCTGGCGATCAATACCGGCGCGCTCGAGACGAGCGCGGCAGCGAGCGCACTACCGTCGAAGTCCGCTGCGGCTGCCGCCGCCAAGCTGAGCGGCGCTCCGAGCGCGGGTGGCGCCCTGACAGGTCTCAGCAAGGGGGTCGTGCTGACGCCCGCGCTCGTGAAATGGATCGGCGCTGGAGTCATCGGGCTGGCCGCCGCCGGCGGCGCACCCCGAATGCTGCGCTGGGTCGCGCCCACGCCTCACGCGCGGGAAGCGCGGCCGGCAGCGGCACCCGCCAGAGCTGCGCAGCCCGCGCGAGGGACCGTGCGAGAGACGCTAGCGCAGCCTGCGCGAGAGACGCTAGCGCACCAGGCCACAATACCCGCCGTCTCCGCGCGGCAGATCTCGCCGTCCGAAGCGGCGACCGCGGTGCCACGAGCCGCGGCGCCGGACGTTGCGGCACGGCAGACCTCGCCATCCGCAGCGGCACCCCGGGCGCCGCTGACCACGGCCGCGGCGTCGCGGGTGCAGAAGTCGGCGCTGCCAGCGGCTCGAACGCCAGAGCTGGTGGGGCTGCGCACCGAGATCAGCAACATCGACCGAGCACGCGAGCGCTTGCAGAGCGGCAATGCGCCGGCCGCCTTGCGCGAGCTCGCCCGCTACGAAATCGACTTCCCCGAGCGGCAGCTGCAGCTCGAGGTGCTGATGCTGCGCATGGATGCTTACGCACAATCCGGTCAACGCGAACGTGCCCGCGAGCTGGCGGAGCAAGTCTTGTCCGCTCACCCCTCGCCTGCACATGCGGCGCGCGCGCGCGCGGTGCTGTCCAGTGCCGCGGCCGAGCCTTGAAGCTTCGCTCGCTCGATCTCGTGATCTGGCGCACGCCGAGCAGGGATTACTCCACATGTCGAAACACCACCAAGCTCTCCCCTTCTTTCTCCTGCTCGCAGCCGCCGGCGCCTGTTCGCGAACGCCACTCGAGCTCGGCTACGGTACGGACTCCAATGCGCTGTCCGCAGGCTCTGCTGGCACCGGGGGTCGCGCGGCAAGTGACGGCACCATCGTAGCGGGCCGCGCCGGAGCGGGCGGTATGCCCGCCCTGAGCGAAGACCCGTGCGACCTCCGCTATGTCGGTTGCCTCGGCAGCGGTGCCGCCGCAGAGACCTGCCGTGATGCCCTCACCAGCTGCATCGACGCCACGGGCCAGCCGGCGATGGGTAGGGCCGGCGCCGGGGGCGCACCCGCAACGGAAGACCCGTGCGAGGCGCGCTATCTCGGTTGCCTCGACAGCGGTGCCGCCGCAGAGACCTGCCGTGATGCCCTCACCAGCTGCATCGATGCCACGGGGCAGCTGGCGATGGGTAGGGCTGGCGCCGGGGGCGCACCCGCAACGGAAGACCCGTGCGAGCCGCGCTATCTCGGTTGCCTCGACAGCGGTGCCGCCGCAGAGACCTGCGGTGACGTCCTCACGAGCTGCATCGACGCCACCACCGGTGTGCCCGCCATGGGTGCTGCTGGAGGTGCCTCTTACTAGCGAAGAAGCGCTGCCGGCCGCAGGTGTTGCCACGGCAACGCCTGCGCCAACCACAAACTGACTGGGGCCTCGAGGCGCGCTCGAGAACGTCCGCATCGACCTGCCGCTGGTCGACGTTCTGGCCGCGCTGAACGGCAGTAACGACGCCGAGTCGACTGGAGCCACGAACACGTCGACCTGCTTCGCTGCCGATCACATCGATGTTTGGGCTAGAAAATGCCGTTGTCGGGGGACAAGGGGCTGCGACCCTACCAGATCGATCAGATGGGGTTGGATTGAGCTGGCGCGGCCAAAGTCGCAGGACACGACAATTGCCCGCGCTGTGACGATCATGGAGACTGCGCGAATGCCGCTCACCGAATCCGGCCTGTGTCCACTCCGGTCGCTCGCTCTCACCACGTGGTTGCTGGTGGCAGGCGCCGCGTTCCATCTGTCAGCCTGTCGAGGCTCCCCCGAGCACTCGGGAGGCGAGCACGCTGCCGTCCCCGAGCAGCCGGCGACGCAGCCCGCTGGCCCTTCCGGGAACGCGCACGGCGAGGCCCTGGCAGCGCAGCCCGACCAAGGGCGAAAGGGGGCGAGCGCGGAGACGACCCACGAGGAGCACACGACCGAGGACGCCAGCACCGCGGTGCAGAAGTACCTCGACGCCAGGGTGAAGAGCGAGGGGTCGTTTCGTTTCAAGGACGTGCGGGCCGACGAGCAGCTCGAGCTGGTGGAGGATCAGATCCGGGTCGCGCGCGGCATTCACGGCTACGGGTTCTTCGTCTGCGCGGAGTTCCATGCCAAGGCCGATGCCCAAAAGCCATACGACATCGATTTCTGGCTCGCGGAAGATACGCTGCAGCTCGTCGACATCCGCATCCACAAGGCGCCCAAGCGCGACGCCAAACAATGGCTGCTCGCTACGCGCAACCCGCTCCTGTGGTGGTGGATTCCCGCGAGCGAGCACCCGGGCGAGTTCGAAGAAAAGCGCGGATGGCAGCTGGAGTCGGTGATCAACGAATACGTTGCCGCGAGGACCAAGGACGGCGTCTTCACGGTCAAAGATGACAAGACCGGCGAGGAGCGCTCGTTGGAATTCGTGGAGATCCACCGCCCAACTCGAAAAATGGAAGGCAAGGGGTACTTCGCGTGCACTGACTTCCGTGAGCGCGATAGCCCGAACAAGTATTACGATCTGGATTTCTGGATCGCCGACAAGCAGGGCGTGCTGCAGGTCACCGACGTGCGCATTCACAAGGAGCCACGACAGGTGGACGGAAATTGGATCCAGATGTCGAGGTACACCTACGAGAAAGATGCGACGAAGGAGATCCCCTAGTACCTAGTACCTAGTGTGCGCTGCGGGCTGAGCGCCCATCGAGCCGCGCCAGGGGCGGCACGCTCACAAGCGCACATGCAGACGCTCACGGAGCGCACATGCAGACGCTCA
>Ga0207675_100001012_pt1 | contig 27824 bp, 15 predicted proteins | sample KBSSwiS42_FD_184305 | JGI IMG/M metagenome (GOLD analysis project Ga0207675, IMG submission 184305) | Switchgrass rhizosphere microbial communities from Kellogg Biological Station, Michigan, USA - KBS Switchgrass S4-2 (SPAdes) (version 2) | ecosystem: Host-associated > Plants > Roots >...
CAGCGCGCGGCAACCTGCTGTTCTTCGATGTCCAGGACGACCAGGACGCCGGCGTCGAGTCGATCGTCAGGAACGCCGGGTATAACGTCGTGCAGTCGACGCCGATCGTCACGATGCGCATCAAGACCGTGGCCGGCCGCACGATCGCCGAGATCCTGACGGACACGACGCGTCGGGGCGGCGCCTGGGCGCTTCGTCGCGAATACCGGTCGACCTACCGTGATACGATTCAGAGCTCCGAACGAGTCGTCGCCGGACGATGGTTCGGCGAGACGCCCGCGCGTGACAGCCAACCGACCGCGGAGGTCTCGCTGGAGCAGGACGTCGCGAAGGAACTGCGCGTGAAGATCGGGGACGTGGTGGTCTGGGACGTTCAGGGGGTCGAGGTTCCTGCTCGCGTCACGAGCCTCCGCGACGTGGAGTGGGCGCGATTCGAGCCGAACTTCTTCGCGGTGTTCGCACCCGGGGCGCTCGAGAAGGCGCCCAAACAGTTCGTCCTGCTCACGAACGTCCCGGATGGCGTGAGCGCCGTTCGCGTTCAGCGTTCGGTGGTCCAGCGGTACCCGAACGTGTCGGCCATCGATCTGTCGGTGATCCGCAAGACGATCAGCGAGATCGTGGATCGCGTGTCGATGGCGATCCGGTTCCTCGCGGTGTTCAGCCTCGCGATGGGAATTCCGGTGTTGTTCAGTGCCGTCGCCGCCACGCGCCGGGAGCGCGTACGGGAGGGTGTCCTGCTCAAGACCCTCGGCGCTACCCAGGGTCAGATCCGCCGAATTCTGTTCGCCGAGTATGCCTTGCTGGGCGTGTTGGGGAGCCTAACGGGCATGGTGTTGTCGTTCGGTGGAGCCTGGGGTCTCCTCAAGTACGTCTTCCATCGCCCATTCTCGCCAGCGACGGTTCCCGCCGTGCTGATCGCGGCCGCGATGGTGCTGGTGACGGTTTCGATCGGCGTGCTGAGCGGCCGAGACGTGTTCAGGACGACGCCGATGGCGGCGCTCAGGGAGGCGTAAACCGGAAGCCCAGAACGGAACGACCTCGGGAAGTCCATGCGTCCCGAGGTCTTTTCATTCACAAAATCGGCTCGTTGCGAGCGGAGGCCTCAGTGCCGAGGAGCACGGTAGCGCAACGAGCCGGGGTATTTGTTGAAAGCCTCGGGACGCATTGGCTCCCCGAGGGTTCGCCCAAAGAAAGAGAATTAAACGCAGAGGTCACAGAGAACTGCCAATGCGTTAGGCAGCCCTCCGTGACCTCTATGACCTCTGTGGTTGAACCGACTCGCTGCTGTCGAAGCCTCGGACGCCGAGCGGTGGCGGTTATTGCACCCGAACGACGTACACGCGCGCTCCGTCGAAGCCGACGTTTCCACCATTTGGATCCAGCATTCGGAACGTCGAGGCCGGGGAGCCGGTCGTGCGCGGCGCCAGCCAGTAAACCCCGGAGCCCGACTGCACCGTCGTCGTCACCGACACGCCGGGAGCTGGCGTTGGCAGCGGATAGGTTCCGGCCTGGCGCGCACCCGAGATCGCGTCACGCATGTTCCAGCTCGTGTAGGAGTACCGAGCGTCGAGATTGGGGATACTGAGGTTGTCCGCGTAGTTCGCGATCAGCCACCCGCCGATGATCTGGTCGAAGGACACGCCAGCGTGCTGCACAAGGTTCGTCACGCCCGTCTTCGGGCCGGCGACAAGCTGGCGGAAAAATGCCCGAGCGTTCCCCGGAGCGAATTGATCCGCCGTGTACCGGAGCAGTGCCCACGCCGCACCGCGCGGCGCGAGATCCCGGTCCGCACGCGAGCTGATGGGCGACGACGTGTCGGGGCGGGCGACCCACGTCGAGAACCGCGCGAGGTTCTGCTGGAAGTACGCGTTGTAATCGTCGGCGTTCGACTTCACATCGGCTGACGTCAGGCTCTGGAAGTCTCCAAAGCCGCGCGCCGCCCGCCCGACCGCTTCTTCCGCGAAGTGCGAGAGCCCCTCGTTCAGCCAGTCGACCTCGAACGCGGTGACCGCCGGGTCGAACTGACGGATGCCCTGGTTGATCATGTGTTGGAACTCGTGCGCGATCGTGCCACGCGTCGCCTGCCTAACGAGCGCCGTGCTGCGGGCATCGCTGAACTCGCCCGTCGGATCGGCGGCGAGCAGATAGAAGATCTCCTGCGCGTTCGTTTGCGGGCAACTGATCGGCGGGTTCGCCGACGCGTAGTCCTGTGGCGTAAACAAATCCCCACCCCAGAAGAATCCGCCGATATAGCTCGGCGACCCCTTCGGCGTGAACTTGTTCACCTCGGGCGTATACAGAATCGTGATCCGGCCATCCTTGTTGATGTCCGTCGGCGAGCCGAACCACGCGGTGTCGGTCTTGTACGTCAGGTCGTCGAACTCCGCCGCGATGGCCGTGAAGTCCGCAGCCGTGAAGCCGTTGGCGGACGCGTTGACGTCCTGCACGATCTGCGATTTCTTCCCCACCGCTTTCACCACAGCACGCACCGTCGCGTAGTTGGTGCACAGGCTCGCCGCCAACACGTCCGGCACCCGGTAGGTGATCGTGTCGCCGACGCCGAGGGCCGCCACCGATGGCGACACGGACACGCTCGCGTTCGCCCGTGCGCGCTCCGCCGCGGCGCGGGTCGCGCCGCGCGCCGACATGGCCCGCAGGATCTCACTCTCGGCGCCCCGAATTCGCGTCTCAATCGCGTCGCGGCGCTGGAGCGACCGTTCAACGAGGCGCACGTCCGCCGAGACGCCGGCGGCCGCGAAGCTCCCCGCCGGCGATATCGATGCGATCGTGCTGGGCAGGAACGACACGGCAACCGTCTGCTTGTCATCGGATGCCGAGTTCGCGTTCGCCGTGATGAACAGCAGCTGACTGTTTTCGGTAGCCGCGGCAATCGTTATGCACGACACCGCCGTCGGGCCGCTCTGAATCGAAACCTGCCCCACGCTCATCGAGAGCGGGTTCTGGCAGCGGTCGACATCCACGATGAGCGGAAAGCTTCCCGTCGCCTTGTCGGCCGACGCGGTGATGTCGACGGAGCCGGGCGCCACCGCGGTGATCACGCCGTTCTGATCGACCGTCGCGACCGCGGCGCTGCTCGTGCTCCATTTCGGCGCCTTGCCCATGACGCTGTCGCCTTGGGAATTCAGTAGGCGCGCCTTTGCAGCCATTGTCGTGCCGACCTGCATCGTCGGCGCCGGCGCCGCGACGACAATCGCCGTGACCGTCGTCGGCGAAGGTCCGGTTGGTCCGTCGCTGCCACATGCGGCAAGGGCTACGGAGACCGCCGCCAACGAGAAAACTCTCTTCATGAGCACGCTCCTCGAGCGCGAAAGTGCAGCGCCCGAGGCAGGCACCGCGATTCCATTTAGAACTGGCAAACACAGAGCGGAAGGCGTGCCGCCGAGCGACGCCTCACGCGAACGAGACCGAGAAGTTTACGGGCTCTACGCTACGGGACCAACCGGACCGGCCGGACGTGTCCAGGATCACAAAGTCCGACTCAACCGTTGGCGCTGCACAAGGCTCGATCTTTACCCTGCGGCGCGCCTTTGGTTCACCGGAACGTGTAGGCTGCGCCGAGGCGAAATGTTGTCGCGTCGGCGGGCACCGAATACAGCTCGCCGGTAACCGCCGTTCCTGCCCCTAACCGGTACCACGCACCAGCACCGACCGCGAACCGCGTCAGGTCGACGCTGATCTTGGTATCGTCGTACGCGCCATCCAGATACTGAAATCCGACCTGAAAGCGCGGACGCAACCACGTCACCCCGGTTGACGCGTATGCGCCCCAACGGTCACCGGCGGACTGCTTCGATAGCCCTACTTCTCCGCCGAACATGTTCGGCTTGTAGGTATCGCTGGATTCCGTTGTCCCATAGCACGCCGCGCTCGGCTCGTCCGTTTGAAGGTCCTTTTCCGGACACGTGATCGCGCCTTCCACCTTGCCCAGCGTCGCGTGGGCACGAAGCAACATGGAAAGGCTCCCATGTTCGGAGTCGCCGGAAAGACGGTGTGGCCATGACAGCGCGAAGCTGCCGAGGTTCGGCTTTGCGTCCGCAACCTTGATCGGCGGCAGGTAGCTTCCCTCGAGCAGCAAGCCGCCCGGCAGGCCGATCGTGACGCGGGGCCGCGGAAAGACCGGCGAGAGGTTCGTGTTCTCCGTCTTCTTGACCGTGTAGCACGCCTCGGGTTGCTGCATCTCCTTGCTAGGCGACGGGACGTAGGACGCCTCGAAACCCACGCGCACGTGCCAGGGAGCCAGCCCCTCGACGATGCCGCCGGGCGAAAACGCGATAGGCGTCGCGAAGAATGCCAGCAGCTTCGCTTCGTTGCTCTCCTTCGGTGGCGTGCATGTGTAGTTCAGCTGCGCGTGTGCGGCCGAAGCACTGAAGAAGACTCCGGAAAGAAAAGCGAGAATTCGAGCGGCGCTTTTCGGGCCGCTGATCTTGTATCGGGCTCGCATGAGAATTTGCTGAGGATTTCGTAGGATAATTACCAGCTTTGTACACCCGCCACCCGCTTTGCGTCGAGCGGGCGGCATCGGGCATGACATCACAACGCAGAACGTTGCACTCGACAGGACGTTTCGGGTCGCCACAGCGATAACGCGTCACGGTATCGAGAAGGTCGCGACCCCTCACTGCGCTCGGGGATGACGCTCTTTTTTTTCTCGCCCGTCGCCCGTCCCCTGCCGCCTGTCGCCTGTCGCCTGTCGCCTGTCGCCTGAACATTCGAAGCGGCCGCGACAGTCCCGCGCTAGCCTAACGCCTGATCGAGATCGGCGATCAGGTCGTCCGGGTGCTCGAGCCCGATCGACAGCCGAAGCAGGTTGTCCGGTGTTCCGCTGCCAGGCGCCTCGACTGAAGCGCGGTGCTCCACGAGGCTCTCCGGGCCACCGAGACTCGTCGCGCGGATGAAGACCTTCACGCGACTCTTCACGCGAAGGGACGCCTCGCGCCCGCCGCGGACCTGCACCGAAACCATGCCACCGAACGCCGACATCTGCCGCGCCGCGATGGCATGACCCGGATGTGATGCCAGCCCGGGATAATGAACCGCTTCGACCTTTGGGTGGGACGCCAGGAAATCAGCGACAGCAGTCGCGTTCGCCGTGTGAGCGCGGATTCGACAGGGCAACGTCTTGATGCCGCGAACCACGAGCCAGCAGTCGAACGGGGCGGCGACCGCCCCACCCGCTGTCTGTACCGTCCTGACACGTTGGAAGAATTCGTCGTCTTCTCGCGTAACCAGCGCCCCACCTGTCACGTCGCCATGACCACCCAGGTACTTCGTCGTGGAGTGCATGACGAGATCGGCACCGAGCGCGAGCGGCTGCTGCGCGACGGGGGTCGCCCACGTGTTGTCGACCGCGCAACGCGCGCCCGCGTCGTGCGCAATCGTCGCGATCCGTTCGATGTCGGCTACGGCGAGCAATGGATTGGACGGCGACTCGACCCAGACGAGACGGGTCGTGGGACGCAGCGCTCCCACGACATTGTCGGCGTCCTGCATGTCCACGCTGGACATCGTTAGGCCCCAGCGCGCGAACACCTGATCGAGCAGCTTTCGCGTGCCGTAATAGACCGATGTCGGCAGAATGACGTGGTCGCCCGGCGCGAGTGACTGGAAGACCGCCATCGTCGCGGCCATCCCGGCGGAGAATGCGGCCGCGGCCTGTCCACCCTCGAGCGCGGCAAGCACTCGCTCGAGCGACGTACGATTTGGTGTCGCGTCACGCGCGTACAGATAGCCGTGCGGCAGCGATCCGTCCGCTTCGCGCTCGAACGTGGTGGAGAGATAGATCGGCGGCGCGACGGCGCCAGTCGCGGCATCGGCGCCGTGGGCGGCATGAATCGCGAGCGTCTCCACGTGCATATGATCGGGAATCGGCGGGAGCCCGCCGGAGGCGGGCAGATGGGAATCGGGAATCGAGGCGGGCGCTCCGGTGGTGGTCATTGACGGTTCCTCGGTTCCGGGCGACCACCAGGCTTCCATTCGAGCTTCGTTGGTGTATCCGCCAGCAGGTGCGCGGCCCGCACTGCGACATCGATGAGCCGCGTCATGTGCGCGAAGTCGACGTGGGCCACGTCGTCGCTCGGCTCGTGGTAGTCGTTATGCATGTTGTACGACGACAGCGTATGCGCCACGATGCCGCGCTCCGCGAAGGCGATGTTGTCACTCCGCATGAAGAACTGCTGGTCGAGCCGTCTGTCGGCGACGATCGGCAGCCCGGCGTTCCTGAACAGATCGCCCATCGTCGAACGTTCGAAGCCCGTCAGCCAGCCGCGGCCCGGTCCGCCGGCGAGTGAATCCGGTCGTCCGATCATCTCGATCTCGAGGTTCGCCACCATTGCATCGAGCGGGCGCGCTGGGTGCTGAAGGTACCATCGTGTGCCGAGTAGCCCGACCTCCTCGCCCGTCGTGGCCGCAACGACGACGGTGCGTTTTGGCGCTGGGGCCGCCGCGAGCGCACGCGCGATCTCCATCACCGCAACCACGCCTGACGCGTCGTCGTCGGCACCATTGTAGATGGAATCGCCGGCCTGGCCATGCTGGATCCCGAGATGGTCGTAGTGCGCGTCGACCAGCACCACCTGGTCGCGCAACGCTGGATCGGAGCCGCGGATCACTCCGACGACGTTCACTGCGTTTGCTCGGTCGGCCGCCGGGACGCTATCTCGCGCCGCGAGCGTCGACAGCAGCGTCAACTGCCGGACGCCGTTCCGCGACGAGAACGCGACAGGCACGCGTTGGAAAAACCCGCTGTCTCCAGCTGGCTCGACGCCGTAGCGCGCGAGCTCTGCGGCAATGAACGTCGCGGCGCGGGCAGATCCTGGTGTCGCGGTGCCCCGCCCCTCCATCGAGTCATCCGCGATGGCGCCGAGGAGCCGGCGCACGTCGGCATCGGTGACGCCACTCGGAGCCGTTGCGGGCTGAGCCGATGGCGTAGGCGCCGTTGGCGCAGCCGTCGAAACGACGGCCGCTCGAGAACATGCCACGAGCGCGGCAAGGCAAAGAGGCGAAGCGAGCAGCGGGAGGCTCGGGAACGAGCGCATCGGGATCGACTGGATCGATGGGTTTCTGGCGCAGCGCTACGCGCCGCTGAGCGTTGACTGACTTCTCGGACGTAAGCGTGACGCGATGCCGTTTGCAACCCGCCGGCGGCTCGCGCCGTGCAGTGCACCGGGGTATACTCGCGTTCGACCGCCATCACCCGTATCGGTGGATCGAGCGATGCCGCTAGCTGTTCTCCCCGCCGCCTTCCCACTGTTTGTCGCGCTGGCGTTTCAGGCCGGAGCGGCGCTGCGCTCGCCCGAGTTTCAGCCCGCGGGCGTAACGTCGCCAGCGGACTCGCAGCGCGTGGTCCGCGACGCACGATCGGCGCAAGCTGCCTTCGAGCGCACGCGGCGCGCGAATCTCCCGGTCGAGAATGGCGGGAGCTCGGGACGCTGCGACGTGCGAGTCGGCCGGTTCTGCTACTGGTGGGATGATGGCGAGTTCCCGCCTCCGCCCGAGCCATCCAAGACAAAGGCAGCGCGTGGCGCCTTGCTCGAACGGCTCGCGCAGGGAGCGCAACGCATACCCGGCGATGGTTGGATCGCCGGACAGCGAGTTCGCTATCTCGTGGAGGATGGCCGAGCCGAGGACGCGCTGAGCGCAGCCCGCGACTGTCGTGCCGATGCGAGTTGGTGCACGGCACTCGCCGGGTTTGCGTTCCATGCCGCCGGGGATTTCGTGCGTGCTGACAGCGCGTTCAACGTTGCGCTTGCCGCCATGCCGGAGCGCGAGCGATGTCACTGGACGGACGTCTCGCTGTTGCTGGAGGGCGATGCCAGGAAGGCGTACGAGCGCCGTTCGTGCGCTCAGCGAGGGGAGTTCGAGGCGCGGTTCTGGGCGCTCTCGCGGCCGCTGTACCTCGTGCCGGGAAACGATTTTCGCACCGAGCACTTCGCGCGCCTAACGATGGTCCGTCTGATCCGGATGTCGGGCTATCCGCATGACATAGCCTTCGGCGATGACTCGGAAGAGCTGCTCGTGCGCTACGGCTGGGAAACGGGCTGGACCCGCGGGCCAGCGAGCATCTCCGATCCGTTCGACGTGCACGTCATTGGACACGAGCCGACTCCGGCGTTCGACTTCGTCCCGGCCACCGACGTTCTCGTGGTGCCCGACTCCGCGCGCGCATCGGACTGGGAGCTGCACGACCGCATGGCCCAGAGCCGATATGCACCGCGTTATGCGCGATCTGTCGGTGAGCTCGATCATCAGATCGCGTTCTTCCGCCGTGGGGATTCCGCACTCGTGGTGGCCGCGTTCGACGCCACTGCGCAGACCGGGTTTGCCCACGATACGATCGATGCGGCGCTCGCGATCGCACCGGCAGCGAGCCCCGACTCGGCGATCGTGAGCAGAGACTCTGCGTCGCTCCGGCGCGGCGTTCTCATGACGACCGCGGAATGGCGGCCGGCAATCATCAGTGTCGAGACTCGCGATTCCGCGGAACGTCGCGTGGCCCGTGCACGCGCGGCCTTTCGCCCTCCATCGTCGGGCGGACGCGTGACGATCTCCGATCTGCTTCTGTTCGACGACCCTGCGCATCTGCCAACCTCGCTCGACGAAGCGATCGCTCGAGCACGCGCGTCGATGAAGGTCGATCGCAGCAAGCCGGTCGGCGTGTATTGGGAGATGTACGGTGTCAGCCCAACCGGCGAAATGCTCGCGTATCGACTCACGGTCACGCGGGAGCGCACGCCGTGGTATCGCCGTGCTGCGGAGAAGCTCGGCGTGGTGGAACGCCGAGCGCCGGTGCGGATGCAGTGGGATGAGCCGTCGGCGCGTCCCGGGGCCGCGCACGCTCGAGCACTGGCCGTCGACTTCTCGACGCTGCCGGAAGGTCGGTACCGGATCGAGCTGACACTCGAGACGGGCAGCCTAACGATCGCGACGGCGAGTCGGACGGTGGATGTGAAGTAACTGCAGGCGACAGGCGGCAAGCGGCTACAAGACCAACACGATCACGTCGTACAGCGCATGCGTCCACGCCGTGATCCCAAACCCTCGGAACACGTAGAGCGCGCTGAACGCGATCCCGGCGATCGTCCGAAACACGAACGAATCCAGCCGCAACGGATCGCCGAATGGGCCGATGTAGTGAAAGGCCGAAAAGATCAGCGCGCCAAGTCCGACGGCGAACGTGTTCGCCAGCCCGGGACCCAGGCGCATCACGCGCCGCGCCAACAGCAGCAGCCCGGAGACGAGCAGCACGCGGAACAGCAGTTCTTCGTACAGGCCCGCGCCCAGTGAGAGCATCAAGCGGGCGCCCACACCCATCTTCGGCTGTGCGCCGAGGATCGCGAGGGGTGAGAAGGGCGACAGCAACTTCGCCGTCACCGTGCCGATGACGAGACCGAATACGAGCGCCAGCGCGACAGCCTCCGCGGTCATCCACACGAACACGCGTGGCTCGAGCCTGCCGGCGCGTTTCAGGTCACGCGCGATGAAGAAGATGCTCACCGCGATCACGCAGGTGACGAATATGACGGGACCGCGCCGTCCCGCGACGGCGATGAACAGAGAGCGCAGCATCACGTCCGCCCCATTGCGCATCTGTTCGCCCGCAAAGCGCGAGAGGCTGGCCGCCAGCGCCTCGTAGAGCAACAGCAGCGGCAGCGCGAACGTCACACTGTACCGCGGTGCACGACTCAGGGCCCAATAGGACCCCAGTTTCGAAGGCATCATGGAGAAGAAAGGGTAAGACTCCCTACGGGCCGCACGATCGATAAGTGGCGCCGCGTCGCCTTGAGTGCAACCGGGCCGCGTCGTCTGGGCGATGACGAAACGGCCAGCCCATTCTTGGGCTGGCCGTTCGTTCTTCACGTGCTATCCGAGGGTTCCTTACGGACAGCCCTGCGGCTTCGACCCGGCCCGCGCGTCGCACTCGGCGAGCGGTACCGGCTGCACCTTCGCCACGAAGTGCGTATACGTTCCGCTCGTGATGTCGAGCGGAAGCTGGTTCAGGATGCCGAACCGGCGATAGTCGTTCCAGCGCTGACCTTCGAGCAGCAGCGAGTAGCGCCGCTCGTACAGCAGCTTCGTGAGGGCATCAGCCGCCGTCAGCGTCGTTGGCGCGAGCTTGCCGGAGACCGTGCGGATGTTGTTGATGTCCAGGAGGGCTGCCGGCAGGTCGCCGAGGAAGATGTTCGCCTCGGCGCGGAGCAGGATCAGCTCTTCGTTGCGGATGATCGGCACGTCGGAGTTGTTCGCCGGATAGAGCGAGAACGTGTACTCCGCCGGGATACCGATGCCCTGTGGCGGCGACACCGGCGGCAAGTCCAACGACTCGAGGCTGACGACCTTTCTCGTTAGGCGATCGTCCTTCGCGCCACCGACCTGGGTCTGTGCGTCGGTCACGTTGCTCGCGTGCGCGAACAGACTCTTGTTGTTCGCGAACGACAGGGTGTTCTGCACATCGCCCGTCGCCGTGCTGTAGTTGTTGTACACGCCAATGTTGAGATCCGCCATGGACGCGGCGCCGCCGATCGGTGTCGCGAACGACTCGGCGATCGCCGCGAGCGCGTCGGTATAGCAGCTGTTGCCGCAGCCCTGCGACGCGCGGTTGACGAGCACCCTCGCCTGGATCGCGCGGTTGAACTTGAGGAACGTCGCCGGCGTGTCGAATCCGGAGAAACCGCGGCTCAGCGTGAACGGGAAGGACGCATCTCCGGCAGCTATGAGGTCGGCCTTGGCCGAATCCAACATGTTGGTGGCGTACTTGTACGCGGAGTCCTTGCTCACGAGCGGCGCGACCACCTTCGGGTCATCGTTGACTTCCGTAACTGCCCCGAGTGTGTCGCGGGAGTACAGCACATACATCATGTCGAGCCCGACGAATGTGTTCGCGAACCCGTGTGCCGCCTTCTTCTCCGTCTCGCTCAACGTGGGAGAGGCGTCGATGGCAGTGAGGAAATTCTTGACATTCCTGAAGTTCGCGAATCGGCTGCCCCAGTTCGTCGCGGTCGCAGCGAATCCACCCGGATCGAGCGTCTTGCCGCCGAATCCCGGCACGCCGACCAGGAAGCCGGTCACGTTGCGGCCGTCGGTGGGGAAGTAGATGTAGGACTCACGGCCAAAGAAGCCGAAGTCCTGGCTCGTACCGGGCTGCAGGCTCCGCTCACGCTGGATGATGCCCGTGGCGAGCAGCTGGATCGCCTGAGGATCCTTCGTGACCTCGCCGATGACTGGTTTGTTGTAGTTGGGGACCGAGAGGCGGTCGGAGCAGGCAGCCGTCCCGATCAGTGCTCCGAGGAGCACCAGTCCCTTGAAGTCGTACTTCATTCTTTATCTCCTCGGGCGCCTGCGGCGCCCGTTAGGCAGTCTGGATGAGTAGCGGGACGGTTAGAAGCCGAGGTCGATGCTGAAGAACAGCGAGCGGCTCGGCGGGAACGGCGCGAGATCGACGAACCGCGCCACCACGTTGCCCCCGTTGTTCACTTCGGGATCGAAGCCATTGTAGCCCGAGATGATGAACAGGTTGCGGCCGGCGAGGCTGACACGCGCGTTGTCGATGCCCTTGATCCTCGAGACCGTGGCTCTCGGCACGTCCCACGAGAGGCTGATCTCGCGGATCTTCGTGTACGACCCGTCCATGAGGTACGCGGCCGTGTTCGTGCCACCGCCCCACAGATCGTACCGATACTTACCCAGCGGAACGTTCGGATCGGGCGACTTGTCCTCGTAGTCCCACGTGTTCTCGCCCTCGTCGTACAGGTTCAGCGTCATGTTCGAGACGGTGCCGCCGTGGCGGTAGTCCACGAGCACGTTGACCGCGAACGCCTTGTAGGTGAAATCGTTGCCGAACTGCATGAGGTACTTCGGGTTCGCGTCGGCCAGCGGAATGTTTCCGACGCCATCCTTCGCGCCCCAGATCGTGCTCACACGGTTACCGCTCGCGAAGCGCAACCGGCCGTAGGCGTTACCGAAGCCACCCGTCGAGTTGATCGTGAACGGATTCACGTTCTCGCCGAGGGTCTTGATCTCGGCGTAGTTCTGCGTGTGTGTCGCGCGGGACGTCCAGGTGAAGTTGCGCGTCTGGACCGGCACGATTGTCAGGCCGATCTCGGTGCCCTGCGACTCCATCTCGCCGCTGTTGACGATCGTCTGCGTCACGCCGCTCGACGGCGCCAGAATCGGCCGCACGAGCAGATCGGTGATGTTCCGCTTGAAGTACGTCGCCTCGAAGCGAATCCGCTCGTTCCAGGCCGTGATATCCGTTCCGAACTCGGTCTCGGCTTGTGTTTCCGGCTTGATCTTCGGATTGCCGACGGTGTCCGCCTGGATGAACGACGGATTGCCATCGAGCAGCGAGCCGCTCGTGACGGTCTCGAAGCGATCGCCGTAGTTGGGCTGGTTGCCCGACAGCCCGTACGCGCCACGCAGCTTGATCTCGTTGATAAACGGCAGGGGCGACACGAAGCGATACGACGCAGCGGCACGCGGGAAGGTGTAGTACTTGTCCACGTCACCGTTCACGCTCGAGCGCTCGGCGCGAAGGGCGCCGGACACGTAGAGCTTCTCGCCGAGCATGAAGCCCTCGACCTGACCGAAATACGACTGGTTACGAACGGACTGGCGGCTCTGGTTGACGCCCGTGTTCGCCGCGCCAGAGGCATTGTACTGTCCCGGCGTAAGGCCTCGTCCCTGTATGTTGTAGTCGTTCAGGTCGCGGGTCGTGTATTGGATGCCCGCCTGGGTCGTCGTGCGAAGGAAGCTGCCGAACGTCCAATCGAACACCGCCGCGGACTGGAAGCTCGTGTTGAGCTCCGTGCCGTTCCCCTGAATGGCAACGCCGGGGAACGACCCACCCTGGTTCGAACCCGGCTGCTGGAACTGAAGCGCCACCGGCGCGAACACGTAGTTCTCGCTCGAGAACCGATCGACGCCGCCGGACGCCGTGAACTGCAACGTTCCCTTGTCGCCCGTCCAGGCCGACCAGTTCGCGTGGCCGCCACCGATGATGCGGTAGACATCCTCATCGGTCCGCATCAGGTCGTACGTCTGGAACGGGTTCGACGCCGCCTGAAGGCCGCCCGGAGGGAACGGGTTGAACAGGTAGTTCCCGATGGCGTCCTTCTTCTGAAAATTGAGAATGCCCGGGCTGTAGGCGAACGCGTAGATCGGGCTCGAGAACGTGTTGTCGTTGTTCGAGACGCCGCGCTGCGAGAACGAGCGCAACATGTTGGCGTTCAGGCCAACCGTGATCTTGCTGCCGATGTTCTGGTCGACGTTCGCGCGCAGCGACTGGCGCTTCGCGTCCGTGTTCATGGCGGTACCTGCCTCGAACCGGTGGAACCCGGACACGAAATAGCGCGTGTTCGCCGCGCCACCCGTGAGGCTGGCAACCGTCTCATAGGACGGGTCGGTCCTGCCGAACAATTCTTTCTGGTAGTCGTAATGCGGGCAGTTCGGGGTGCAGACCGCCTCCGCCGCCGCTACGGCGTCGGGGTTGTCCTTGATGGCACCGACCGCGGTCACCTCGTTGAGCGTCTCGAACTGACGCGAGTCCTTGAGACGCATCGCCTCGTACGTTCCAATGCGCTGGGTGATGTTGAACTTCGGCGCACCAGCCTTGCCCCTCTTGGTCGTGATGAGCACCACGCCGTTCGTAGCCTGCGACCCGTACATCGCGGCTGCCGCGGTGCTCTTGAGCACCTCGATCGACTCGATGTCGTTGGGGTTGATGTCCGCTAGCCGGTTCGTTCCGTTTTCCTCTCCGGAGTTGAGCGAGCCGGTGGCAACGGACTGACGCGTGCTGCGAACCGAGTTCGAGATGACCACGCCGTCGACGACGAACAGCGGCTGCGTGTTGCCGATCAGCGAGCTCGCGCCGCGGATCTGAACCTGCGCGCCACCACCCGGCGCGCCGTTGTTCATGTTGATGCTCGCGCCAACCACCTTACCCTGGAGCGCGTTCTCGATCGACGCCGCAGGAGCACGCGTGAGCTCTTCAGCGCTCACGGTGGACACTGAGGTAGCGGCGTTCTTCTTTTCGATCGTCGTAGCCGTGCCCGTGACGGTCACGCCTTCGAGCTGGAGGACGTCTTTCTCGAGCGAGAAGTCGGCGGTCGACTGGGCCGCGGTCACGCGGGCCTGACCTCTCTTGAAGCCGATGGCCCGGACCAGGAGGGTGACCTCCTCCTGCGGGACGCGGATGCGGTACTCACCTTTTTCGTTCGTGCGAACTCCGGCCGGCTGGCCGAACAGTCCGACCGTCGCGTCGGACAGCGGAGTGTTCGTGCCGGCCTGCACGACCTTTCCGGTGATCTCGCGCGTTGCCTGGGCTCGGACGATTCCCGGAGCCAGAAGCGCGGCGACGAGGGATACGACAGACAAGACTCTGCGCACGTGTCCTCCTCTTGCGGGTTGAGTGCTACTTGTGGACGAAAAAACGCAGCTTGGCCCGGAGTCAAACGGCCGGTCATCGTTTAGTCAAGGTTAAGCGGAATTTTTGGGACGAAGCGATAACAGAATGCGCTGTATGGTCATACGACCACTTGGTCCACCGGTTAAACACGGGACGAAACGTCCTCGGGGATGGCAGGGGCGCGGAACCGGGACGACCCTATATGCACGCTTGACGGCACTCGTTCGCGTGGTAGGCTAGGCGCGGTATGGCGTCTCCTCCCGAACTTCGGAGCCCTTCATGCACCGCGCGCCTCCAATGTCCCGCAGACTGACGCCGATCGTCGCCGTCTTCGCTGCGTCGCTCTCAGCGCACACCGCGCTCGAGGCCCAGGGCTCGAGCAGCAAGCCGGCTTTCTCGATCGACGACGCCCTGAACGTCGTGAGCTACGTCCAAACGGACCTCAGCGACGACGGACACTGGCTCGCAACCGTGTCGAGCCTCCGGCGGGACAACTTCGGCGTCGATTACCGTCGCGATGGCGATCCGACCTACATCCGGCCCGCGGCAGGCACCCTGTTGGTCATCGAGACGGCGACCGGAAAATCGCGGGCGATCTTCCCCGACAAGCGAAACGTGAAGAGCCTCGCCTGGTCGCCGGATGGATCGCGACTCGCCATGCTCGTCGTGCACAACGAGGCCTTCGAGCCCGTGATCTGGGAACGAAGCACCGGCCGCGTGACGACGGTCCAGGCTCCCGCCGGCTCCTACGTGGCCGAGAACAGCGACGTCCGGTGGACGCACGACGGTGCGTCCATCGTGTTCGCGCTCCATTCCGACGCCTGGAAACGCTCAATTCGAGAGCGGTTCGATCGCTACACGAAGGGCCCCGTGTTCGTTCAGTCCAGCAACGACCCGTTCCTCGCCTGGGACGATCTTCGCCGCTCGGCAAGCCGCCGCTCGGTGGTGGCATACGACGTCGCGACCCGGAAGACTCGTGAGCTCATTCCGGAAGGCATGATCGCGTCGTACACGCTCGTCGCACGCGATTCGGTGATCGTCTACAGCGAGGACATCACCACCAAGACCGACTACGACGTCATCTTCGGGACCGAGAACCGGCTGGTGGCTCGCGGCCAGGGCACGTCGACCCCCCGCACAATCGTCCCGTCGCTCAAGAGCACGACGGTCATCTGGACCGAGGACGGACACCGATTCGCCTACGGGAAGGAAGGGCGCGTCTTCATTGGCTCTCCAAGCGACAGCGGCGGGCGCCAGATCGCCGGTCCGCCCGCAGGCCAGCGCGATTCGAGCACCTCCGACACCTCGGCGGCAGCAAAGGAGCGTCGCGCACGCGAGCGATTCACTCCCGTGCGTTTCAACGCCGACGGCAGCCTTCTTCTAGTCTCGAACCGGCAGGGCCTGTGGGTTGCCGACGTCGCGTCGGGCACGAAGGAGCTGATGCTCGAGATTGCGCCCGACTCCTCGACCGAAGGTCCCCGGTTGACCGCGATCGGTTGGAGTCCCGACAGCCGCTACGTGTATCTCACGTCGGCTTCACGCACGGCGTGGGAGCGTGGCGTTTCGCGCTTCGACCGCACCTCGAAGCGGCTCGAGGACCTCGTGAAGGACACACGTCTCTACTCGAACTTCCGACTCTCGAAGGACGGTTCGGTCGCGGTCCTGTCGGTGTCGGACGGAAATCGGCCGTCGGACATCTACGTGAGCGATGCGTCGCTACACGGCCTGCGGCGCCTGACGGATGGCAACCCTTGGCTCAAGGACCGGCAGATCGGAAGCACCGAGCTGCTGTCCTACCTCGACGCGGACGGCCACCGGAAATTCGGCGTCGTCTACTATCCCGCCGGCTACACGAAGGGCCAACGGTACCCGACGGTGTTCAATGTCTACGAGGACTTCTTCGACGACACCTTCGACGCGACGTCGGATGTGCTCACCGGCGCTGGCTACGTCGTGGTGAAGCCGTCCGTCGACTTTGACATCGGCTACCCTGGTGAGGCGTGGGTCAAAGGCGTCACGTCCGCCGCCAACAAGTTGATCGAGATGGGCATCGCCGATTCATCGAAGCTCGGCGTTCACGGCACGAGCTACGGCGGCTATGCCACCAACCTGCTCATCACGCAGACGAATCGATTCAAGGCCGCGATCAACATCTCGGGCAAGGTGGACATCATCAGCTTCTACACCGACAGCCCGCGCCTCGGCGTGCGGAATGTTCACGCGGCGGAGAAGAGCCAGGACCGCCTGGGAGCGACGCTATGGCAGCAGCCGCAGAAGTACGTCGCGCACTCCGCGATCATGTTCGCCGACCGCATAACGACGCCGCTGCTGCTCATGACGGGCAACGAGGACTCGAACGTTCCGGCGAATAACACGCGCGAGATGTTCTACGCGCTGCGGCGTCTCGGGAAAACCGTGGAGTGGGTCAACTACATGAACAGCGGCCACGGCACGCCGGGTACCACGGTGGAAGACTTCACCGATTTTCATCGGCGCATGCTCGCGTGGTACGACAAGTACTTGAAGGCCGATACTGCGAGGAAAGTGGTGGCGCAGGACTAGGGAACCGGGAACAGGGAACCGGGAACAGAGGCTCCGCACGGAGTCACTGTTCCCAGTTCCCTGTTCCCCGTTCCCTGTTCCCAGTTCCCTGTTCCCCGTTCCCGTCAATCTCCGGTCCAGCTCCCCCTCAGCTGCACACTGCGCAGATCTTCCGGCAATGCCTCGAGCAGCGGACGCAGCTCGTTCGCGCGATCCAGCGTCGTCACGAACGTCAGGCCAGCGAGCGTGACGACGAGCATCCCCGAGACGCCGTACAAAACCACCGGCACACCCTCGGCGTGCACGACGTTCCCGGTGCAGTCCACGAAATGGACCTCACCGTACGCGCCGTTGCCTTCATCATCGAGCTCGCGAGCGCGTCGCAGTGAAGCCCACGTGCCCACGTCGTCCCAACCAAACTCGCCAGGGACGAGGATCAGCTTCGAGTACCGCTCGAGCAGCCCGCGCTCGATCGAGACCGATTGGATCATCCCCGCGAATCGCACGAAGTCCTGTTCGCCGAGGGCCTGGAGTCCGTGCGCGAGCTCGGAGGTATACTCGGCCAGCGCGTCCACAACGTCCTTCGCTCGCCAGACGAAGATGCCGGCATTCCAGTAGGCCCCATCGCTCACGAGCATCTCGGCGAGCACTGGACCTGGCTTTTCGATGAACGACTTCACACGGCATGGCGCGCCATCGTCAGGCAGTCCCCCGGCCTGCAGCGGCGTTCCCGGCCTGATGTAGCCGAACCCCGTTTCCGGTCGCAGCGCTTTCACGCCCACGGTGACGAGCGCCTTCTCGCGGGCCGCCACGCGCGCGGCGCGGATCAGCGTTTGACGGAAGAACTCGGGAAAGGCGACGGCGAGATCGGCGTGAACGCAGCAGAAGATCGTTTCTGGTCCCGCGCGGCGAATGATCTCCTGCGCACCCCATGCGAGAGCCGCCGCCGTCCCCAGAGGCCTCGGCTCCACGAGCATGTTTTCCTTCGGAATCTCGGGGATCGCCGCGTGGATCGCGGCGGCAATGTCGCGGCTCGTCAGCACGAGAACCCGTTGCGGCGGAACCAGTGGAGAGAGGCGCGCGATTGTCTCTGCAATCAGCGGTCGCTCACCGATGAGCTTGAGGAGCTGCTTCGGTCGGTCGGGTGTGCTCAATGGCCAGAACCGCGACCCGATCCCACCCGCGAGCACGATCGCCCACATCGCTATATCGGCCTCACGCTCCGCAGCCATCTGCGGCTGCTCCGAGGGCAACGTCGCGACATCGCCGAGGCCGGCGACCGGCACCACCGGGATGATCAGATTGTCCAGGGAATCCCGTGAACCGAGGTACGACACGCAGCGATCCTCGCGTTGAACGCCTCAGGTCTTCCCGCACGAGGGCCAGAGCCGACCGTCGACCGGAAAACGGTGGGGGGCTGTAAACTACAGCGTAGAGCCGCTGGCGTCTGCCTTCGCGCTCGAAATAAATGAGTGGAGGCGCCCCATCCAGAACGACGGTCACGACGATCAGCTGCCCGCAGCGGCGCTTGGAGACCTGGACCTCGAGGCACACCTAGCGGATCCGGCGCTCAAGCAGCGGTTCGTGACGCCGATGTTCGACACGATTGCGCCGCGCTACGATCGATTCACGCGCGTGTTCTCGTTCGGCATGGACCGCCGTTGGAAGGCGGAGCTGATCGGCTGGATCCAATCGACCATCGGTGCCGAGTCACGTGTGCTCGACCTCGCGTGCGGCACGGGAGACCTTGCATTCGCCGCGGCCGAGCGAGCGGTGCGCGGGTCGGTGAAAGGCGTCGACGCGTCGCCGAAGATGATCGAGCTGGCACGCGAGCGCGCAGCGCGTGAGGCGCCGCACGGGAACGTACGGTTCGAGGTCGGTGACATGTCGTCGCTCGATGCCGACGCGGCATCGGTCGATGCGATCACGGCGGGGTACGGGTTGCGGAACGTGCCGCAGTACGAGGCGGCGGTCCGAGAGATCGCACGAGTGCTCAAGCCCGGCGGCGTCCTGGCGACGCTCGATTTCTATCGACCGGAGTCCGTCGTCTGGCGGTCGGTCTTTCTCGCGTATCTCAGGGCCGCTGGTAACTGGGTCGGCTGGCTATGGCACCGCGAGCCCGTGGTGTACGGCTATATCGCGCCGTCGATAGACCACTTCGTGTCGTGGCAGCGTTTCTCCGCGACGCTCGAGCGCAACGGACTGCGGGTGGAGTCGGTGCGTCTCAAGTTGCTCGGAGGCGTTGCCCTGCACTTCGCGCGGCGCGCCTAGCTGAGGTCGGGCGTGGCTACCCGCTCAACTTGCTCACGAGCCGGTCGAAGCCCGACGCAATCGCGGTGTAACGAACGCGTTCGATCGTAGCCTCGACGGTGCGCACGCCCACGCCGGCGAGCAGCGGCGCACACTCCGCGACCAGCCGCGCCGCGGCGAACGCATCGTTAGGCTCCGCCAGCGAGACTGCGCGCTCGAATCGTTCGGTGGCCAGCCCGGTGTGGCCCACACCGACAGCCACGCGCACGCCGAGCGCGTCGGCGAGCTCGCGGCCCGCGAACCACGACGGGATCGTACCGACCGCCAGCACCTCGTCCACCCGCCGCAGGCACGCTTCGGCGGTGTCAGTATTGCCCTCGTCGAGCGCGGCCAGCCCTGCGCTCGCACGCGCCGCGACCTCTGCGGCTTCGTCATCGAGCTCCGCCGCCCTCGATGCGGCAGTCTCGAACGCCGACACCGCCTCGCGGATGCGGCCGTCTTCGCGCGCCACGTGGCCCGACACGAGCAGCACCGCCACGCGCTTCGGCTCATCACGGACGGTGGTGAACAGCCGCAACGCGTCTTCGAGCCTCGCGCGAGCGACACCTAACGAGCCAGCCTTATAGTCCAATGTGCCGAGCGCGAACGTGGCAATGGCAGCCAGGTCGGGCGCGTGCGCCTGCCGCGCGGTATCGAGCGCCTGCTCGAGCGCTTCCCGCGCCGCGCTCAGACGTCCGGCGCTTGCGTGGGCCTCGCCGGTGGCGAGCCAGCAGCGGGTCTGACCGTGCCTGTCCCCAAGGCGAAGGAAGAGGGCGAGCGCCTCGCGGTACCGGTCGAGCGTTTCCTCCAGCCGGTTCGGCGGGAGCGACGCACCCAGACGAAGCAACGCCTCCGCGTGCCCACGACGGTCGCCCCGTGCCGCCGATAGCCTAACGGCTCGTCGCGCGGAACGCTCGGCCGAGTCGACGTCGCCCAGCGCGCTGTGCGCCTCCGCCACCATCACGTGCAGCGCCACCGCTTCGTCGTCCGCGTGCTCGGCTTCCGCTTCTGCCAGCAGGCCGAGGCAGGCTTCGAGCGTGCGGCGCGTGGGTTGGCCGCGACGCGCCCGGACTCGTTCGCGAACCCGACGCACCGATAGCGTCTTCACCCTGTCCGGTTGGGTGGCGAGGTGGTCGAGCGCGAGGTCGCACAGCTCCTCTGCCTGCTGGAGACGACTCGCCGACTCCGCGACCCGCGCGTGCTCCACGCGCGCGGCCGCGAGGTCGTCCGGCGATGGGGCATGACGCTGCGCAACCGCGAGGCACGCTGCCGCCTCGTCGTGCGCGTGGACGCTCGCTGCACGGGCAGCCGCGAGCATCGCGTATCGGAACGCCTCGCGATCGTCGCCCGCCGCGTGATAGTGCCGCGCGATATCGGCGACCGCGGTTGGCGTGCGCAACTCCAGCGCACGGGCGATCCGGTGATGCATGTCCGTGCGCGCTCGATCGGGAATCGTCCCACCCGCCGCGTCGGCGAGCACGGAATGCGCAAAGTCGAACTCCCGTCCCTCGTGCCGCTCGACGTGGACGAGAACCGCCGCCGTTACGCCTTCGTCGAGCGCGCCATCGACCTCGCGCGAGTCGCCGGCCCCGGCGGCCACGAGCAAATCACTGTCGAACGGACGTCCGAGGAGTGCCGCGTACGCGATGATGGACGACGCGCGCGGCGACAGGCGCTCGATCCGGCGACCAACGAGCTGCGCGCACGCCGGTGGGAGGCGGAGCTGATCAAGCGAGCGCCATTCCCAGCGTGTACCGGCATACCAGACACCGCCGTCGTCGACCAGGGCTCGGAGCACCTGTGAAACCAGGAGTGGATTGCCTTCCGTGTACCGGTGAAGAAAGGTCGGCAGCTCGTTGCCGATGTCGCCCTGATGAAATACGGTCTCGAGCCAGCGTTTGAGCTCGTCGCGAGTGAGCCTTCTGAGGCTCACCTGGGCGAACCCGGGCGACCGAGCGACGCGCTTTCGCTCCTCCGCCACATCGCGAGCTGCCTCGGCACGGATCGTCGCGCAGACCAATATGCGTGTGCCGCTCAGCTGGGCGACGACAAACTCGAGCGCGTCCCACGAGGCATGGTCGGCCCACTGCATGTCCTCGAGCACGATCGCCAGTGGGCGAACGTTCGCGGCGGCGCGCAGGTACGCGGCCAGCTGCTCGAGCAGCGCGAATGGGCTGCCGTCGCCCTCGCGCCCGGCGGGCGTCACGCCTAACGCCGGAGCGATGCGACCCAGTTCGTGCCATCCTTCATCCGGTACGATCCCCTGTCGCTGAATCGCGGCGATGACTTGGGCCCACGGTGAGAACGGCGCCTTCACCGATGACTGGGAATTCTGTCCTACCGCGAGCAGCCCTGCGCGAACGCGGATCTCCGGCTCGAGCTGTCGCACGAGCGTCGACTTCCCTACCCCGGCTTCGCCGACGACCGACACCAATCGCCCCTCGCCGCGGCATGCCGCGTCCAGCCAGCCGACGAGCTTCCGCAGCTCATCGACGCGGCCGATGAATCGATCGAAGTCCATCCTGGGGCTCGCGGGGCGCGTCTCGCCCTCATCGGCGGACGCAATGCCCGCGGTCCCCGACCGGCGCGCCGCGAACAGGGCGCGATCCGCGGTCGCGATCAGCGTCTCCGCGCTGTCGGCGTGGAGCGGCACCGCCGCAATTCCCGCCGACACCGTGACAGCGATCGTGGTGTCCGGGTCGTTGCGAATTGGCGATCGCAGTCGGGCCACCGCCGCCTGGAGCCTGGCAGCAACGTCGCGCGCCCGATCGAGTGGAGCGCCTGGGAGGAGGATCGCGAACTCGTCGCCCCCGTATCTGCCCACCACGTCGCCGTCGCGGAGCCCGTGCTGCAGCACGCGCGCGACGGCCCAGAGCACGTCGTCGCCCTGGAGTTGGCCGTATGCCTCGTTCACGCGCGCCAGATCATCGATGTCGATGAGCACGAGCGAGACCGGCGATGTCGCGGTCGGGCGTTCGGCAATCGACTTCGCTACCGCAGCAAGGAACGCTGCCCGTGGCAGCATTCCGGTCAAAACATCTTCGGGCCGCGCAGCGCGCGGCTCACGCGGCACGTGCGAGCGAGCCGTGTCCACCGCCTCCGCCGCACTCGCTGCCAGCCGCGGCTGATGCCACTCATCGACGACTTCGTCGAACGCGCGGAAGACGGCCGGGTCGAACTGCCGCCCGACGTCGCGGCGCATCACGTCGAGCGCTTCGTCGTGCGAGAGCGAGCGCTTGAAGCTTCGATCGGAGGTCAGCACGTCGTACACGTCGGCGACGCAGACGATGCGAGCGGCCAGTGGAATCCGCTCGCCTGCCAGCCCGTGCGGGTAGCCAGAGCCGTCCCAACATTCGTGGTGACTCTCGACGATCGGGCGCACATCCCACGGGAAATCGACAGCCGCGAGCATCTCGGCGCCGGCGCTCGGGTGCCGCCTAACGAGCGCCCATTCGTCCTCCGTCAGCCGGTCCGGCTTGTTCAGCACCTCCGCTGGGATGACGAGCTTCCCGATGTCGTGCAGCAGCGCACCGACGCGATACCAGAACACCGTGGGGCCGGCGATCCCCATGTGCGCCGCGATCGCGCAGGCGAGGTCGGCGACGCGCTCGCAGTGCCCATGCGTGTTCAGATCCTTCGCTTCGATCGACTGGCCCCATCGGCGCACGACGTCGATGAACTGCGCCTCGAGACGACGTGTGCGGCGGGCGACATCCGCGACGCCGGCCGCACCCTTGAGCTGGGAGAGCGCCCGATACGCCCGATTCAATGCGATGATCGTCTCGCGATGACGATCCTGCCGGTGATAGAGCTCGGCACGTTCGGCGGCAATCTCCGCCCCAAGGACCGCGTCATCGCGGTCGCGAAGCGCAGCCTCGGCGGCGGCGAGTCGCTCCTCGGCGCTAGCGAGATCGCCGCGCTCGCGAGCGATCATCGCGGCCGTTCGCGCCGCGGCGGCAGCCGCACGCGGATCGCGAATCCGTCGCGCGGTATCGAGCGCGCGCTCGCAACGGGCCTGGGCGCGATCTACGTCACCCCGCCGAGCGAGCAGTTCCGCGTGCCGGAGCTCGGCGTCGAGCACGACGGCGGGTTCGCCAAGCGCGCTCGCCACCGATACCGCTTCGTCGAAGGCGGCGTCCGACGTGTCCCATCGGCGTGCATCGTCGTACAGCTCGGCGACCGAAATCAGGGTCGTGGCGAGGTCGAAAGCCTGGCCTAACGCGCGCAGCTCGGTCAGACAGGACTCGTACAGCGCGATCCCTTCGTCGAGGGATCCGCGCGCCACAGCGAGCGCGCCAAGGGTGCGGAGACATTGCGCGGCCTCGCGGTTCTCCCCAGCGCGCCGCGCCCAATCGCGTGCCCGCGTCGCTTCGCCTTCTGCACCGCCGATATCACCGTTCGCCCACAGGACGCGCGACCGAAGCGCCGACGCGCTCGCGCAGTCCGCGTCCGCCCCCCTCGCGGTTGCCGATGCCAAGGCGGCCTCGAGGATGTCGAGGGCGGTTGTCGTTTCTCCCGCGGCGGTCGCGAGGCGAGCGGACGCGAGCAGCGCCGCGTGCGCAATAGGCGCTTCGTCCGCGGTCCGCACACGCTGCAACGCGCGATCGTACAGGTCGCGCGCGAGGTCACTGCGGCCCCGCTCCTCCGCTGCGCGAGCCTCCTCGAGAAGCTCCAACGCCGGCGCGTCTGTCGCGCCGACCAGGCGAAGCGCTGGCGCGTCAGCTCGTCCGCCGCCGAGGGGGCGAGCGGGCCTCACCGAAGCTCACCGACGCGACGCGGCGGCCGCGCAGGGTGTGCGCGGCGCTCCGTCAAGCGATCGGAACACGCGGTGGGCATCGGGACGGGCGATTGTGAGACTCGGCTCGGCCGATTGCGAAAGTCGGGGCGAGCGCCGTATGTAGGACGCGGCAAGACGTCCGTTAGGCAACGTCGGTACCACGAAGGGCTCACCACCGAATTCGCAGAACCGATCCGTGGATTCGTGAGGTCACGCACGCCACGTGTGTCGGGTCGATCACTCGCACCGCGAATCGGACGGGAGTGCTCTCGTCAGGCTCCCGAAGCGCCAGGCCGACGCATGTGGCGAAACACGCGGAGCGTTGCTATTCGCAGCACCCTAAAACACCCGAACGTTGACGTACTTCTTCGGGTGTGCCTTGAAGTCCTGGATGAGGTCTCGGAGCTCCGTCACGAGCGAGTCGCTGTTCCGGTAGAGGCCCGGGTCGTTGACCAGGAGACCTACCGACCCCTGCCCGGCGTTGATCTTGTCCATCACGGAGTCGGTGCTCGACAGCAGGGACTCGAGCTTTCCCTGAGACCGACCGAGCTGCTTCGACATCGTGCGAACCTCCTCGCTCGCGTCCTTGAGCTGAGCAGCCGCGGCGGCGACATCGCTCACGATGCGCCGGACCTCGCCGGTGGCGGTCGACGAATCGACACGCTCCGCGACGCGCTGCACCGTTTCGGCCGAGTTGGCGATGCGATTCATGCCAAGCCGCAGGTCGGCCGAGAGTTTGTCGAGGTTCGATGACTGGACGCGGACGGTCTGCGCGAGGGCGGCAGAGAGCGTCGCGAAGTTCTTGATCGACCCGCGGAGCTCGCGCGCCGCCTGATCGTCGAACGCGACCTCGACTCGACTTGCCACCGACGCGACGTCTCCCGCGATGCGGCCCGCGACCGCGGTGAGCTGCGCGATGTCGGGCAGCGTCGCGCCCGGAAGCAGCTCGCCGGCGCCCTTCCGCGAGTCCGCGATCTGACGCGAGACGGCTTCGTCGCGCGGGATCGCCGATTCGTCCGTGATCGTCGCCTGCCACTCGCCGAACAAGCTGGACTCGTTCAAGAGCACAACCGGATCGGTCGGCAACGGGACGTTCTGGTCCAACGCCATCGTGACCTCGACCCATCCGTCGCGTCCGAGCTCGATGCGCTGCACGCGCCCTGCTTCCACGCCGCGCAGCACGACCGCAGCCCCAATGCGCACGCTCCCGACATCGCGGAAGCGGGCGGTGATCCGGTCGTGCTTGTTCCGAAGGTCCGTTTGCTTCACCCACAGCGTCGTTCCCACAATGGTGACCGCGCCTAACACGATCGTCAGGCCGACGACGAAATCGTTCGTGCGCTTCATCGCGACTTTCCGAGCAGCCAGACAGTGGCCCAGAACGCGTCGAGCACGAGGATCGTGATCGCGGAATACACGACCGCGCGAGTCGCGGCCTGGCCCACGCCCTGCGCGCCACCATCCGCGCGCATGCCCGTCATGCAGCCGATCAGCGTCACGGCGGCGCCGAAGCTGGCCGACTTCACGAGGCCGTACCGAACATCGAAGGCGGTGAAGAAGAGGCGAAGGCCTTTCACGAAGTCCGGCGACGACAGGTCGAGCAGAAGAACAGATGCCACCCAACCCGCGACGACGCCGACGACCATGGCGAGGCCGACCACGATCGGGAACATCACCGTCCCGGCGATCACGCGGGGGACGACGAGGTACGCATAGGGGTCGTACGACAGCGTCTCGAGCGCGTCGATCTGCTCCGTGACGCGCATCGTCCCGAGCTCGGCGGCGATGTTCGCTCCCACTCGGCCAGCGAGCGCGAGGCCCGTGAGAACCGGAGCGAGCTCCATGGTGATCGTTTTCTCGACGAGCGTGCCGACGAAGTAGAGCGGCACGGCACCGGTGATCGAGTAGCTCGCGAGAAGCGCGAGCACGATGCCGGTGAACAGTGCGATGAAGAGCGCGATTGGCAGCGAATCGACGCCGAGCATTCGCGCGTGCATGGTGACACGCGGGAGCCACGTGCCCACATCGCGCGATGCGCCCGCGCTCTCGGCGACGAATCCGCCGGCGCGTCCGACTTCTTCGACCCCCTCGCGGAAGGTACGCCCAATGGCGGCGATCATCCTTCCACGACGGTTAATTCGTAAGTCAGGTCACGGCTATCGGCGTTTGCCTGACGCGAGCGGGACTTTGCCCGACGCCTGCCCTTCCCGGGCGGACGCGGTCAATCGGCGGCCGCGTGCTGCGGAATGGTACGGTCCCTCACCGCAACCGCGTGATGGCGGCCGTAGGCGACGTACACCAGCATGCCCACCACGAGCCAGATGATGAGGCGCGCCCACGTTTCCCATGGCAATCCGACCATTTGGACGACGCAGGCCAGCGCTCCCAGCGCCGGCACCCAGGGCATTCCGGGAGTCCTGAACGGACGCTCGAGTGACGGCGACGTGCGGCGCAGGATGACGATGCCGATGCACGCAAGCGTGAAGGCGAGCAGTGTCCCCATGCTCACGAGCTGACTGAGCGTGGTCAGTGGCAGGAGACCCGCGGCCACCGCCACGACGGATCCGGTCAGAATGGTGCTGAGGTGTGGTGTACGAAACCTCGGATGAACGCGGCCGAAGAGCGGGGGCAGCAACCCATCTCGGCTCATGGAAAAGAAGATGCGCGTCTGGCCAAGGAGCTGTACGAGCATCGTGCTGAAGAGACCGAACAGGGCGCTGACTTTGACAACGGGACTGAACCACGTCAGGCCGGTTGCCTCGATCCCGACCGCGATGGGGTCCGCGACGTTGAGCTTCGTATACGGGACGATCCCGATGAGCACGATGGCGACGGCGATGTACAGAACCGTACACAATGCGAGCGAGACCAGAATTCCGAACGGCAGATCGCGTTGCGGATTCTTTGCCTCCTGCGCAGCGGTCGAGACGGCGTCGAATCCGATGTACGCGAAGAACATCACCGCGGAGCCACGGAGAACACCGCTCCATCCGAAGTGCCCAAACTCCCCAGTGTTAGGCGGAATAAACGGGGTGAGGTTCTCGCGTCGCACGTACGCAATGCCCGCCGCCACGAAGATCACCAGCACGACACTCTTGATGACGACGAGCAGGGTGTTGGTGTTCGCCGATTCACGAATGCCGATGACGAGGAGCGCTGTCACGAGCAGAACGATCACCGCCGCGGGCACGTTGAACACACCGGCGATGACTCCCCCCTGCGCCAATGCGACGGGCACGCCGGGCGACGCCGTGAGGGCCGCCGCGACATCCCATCCGAGATCGCGCATGAGGCTCACGAAGTAGCCGGACCACCCGACGGCGATCGTCGACATGCTGAGCGCGTATTCGAGGATGAGATCCCACCCGATGATCCAGGCGAACACCTCACCGACGGTCGCGTAGGCGTACGTGTACGCGCTGCCGGCCACCGGGATCATGGACGCGAGCTCGGCGTAGCACAGGCCGGCGAAGGCGCAGGCGATGCCGGCGATCACCATCGAGATGACGAGCGCCGGGCCGGCGTTCTGCGACGCCGCCGTGCCCGTGAGCACGAAGATGCCCGTGCCGATGATCGACCCGACACCTAACGCGGTGAGGTTGAGCCTCCCGAGCGACCGGCGCAGCGTGCCTTTGTCGGCCTCGAGACGGAGCTCCGCGACGGATTTCTTCGTAAAGATCGACATGGCAGAGAGTGCGAACCGGGAACGGGCGGGAGCCCGCCGAAGGCGGGCAGATGCGAACCGAAACTCTCAGCCAAAGTAGGATGCGCTTGCGCCAACGTGCGTCCGGGTGCCGT
>Ga0207675_100001013_pt1 | contig 27815 bp, 21 predicted proteins | sample KBSSwiS42_FD_184305 | JGI IMG/M metagenome (GOLD analysis project Ga0207675, IMG submission 184305) | Switchgrass rhizosphere microbial communities from Kellogg Biological Station, Michigan, USA - KBS Switchgrass S4-2 (SPAdes) (version 2) | ecosystem: Host-associated > Plants > Roots >...
CTCCATTCCGAGCCGGTGCGCGAGATCGACGATCATGCCTGCGCGTAGCGCGCCGTTACAACGTATCCAGGGACACGGTTCGGCATCCGCCAACAAGAATGCCAACAGACGATTCACATTCACAACATGGCGGACGGCCGGGAAGACCTTATACTTGATGGTGTCTCTAACCTTTGATGCCACTGTAAATCCGGACACTTGCGAAAGCGCGAATGAATCGAGCAGGCCCCAATCGCCGGCCAGTCGACCAAGCTCGAAGCGCATCGGACAGTCTGTGTCGTCATGACGTATCAATTGCGCAGATTTCGAACCGTACGTCTTGAGGGATTGGACCGCAAACAACTGCGCGTCCTTGTTCCTGATGCCAAAGTGAGCGGTCAGGAAGTCGGACGCTACGACATCGAGCGGGTACCCATAGAGCTGCAGATAGATGAAGTGCTCGACGTCGTCAACCGTGGTGATGCCTTCCAGCAAGATCGCAAACTCGTCGCCGCCGAGCCGCGCCACGGTATCGGACGGTCGCGTGGACTTGACCAGGCGCTGCGCCGCCGCCTGCAGCAGGCGGTCGCCGGCGGCATGACCCATCGAGTCGTTGACGTTCTTGAAGTTGTCGAGGTCGAGGAACATCACGGCGACGAGTTGTCGCGAGCGATGTGCCAGCGTCAGCGCGTGCTCGACGCGGTTGCGGAACAGGCTGCGGTTGGCGAGCAGCGTCAGCGGATCGTGGAACGCGAGCTGGCGCAACTGTTCCTCGAGGGCCTTGCGTTCGCTGACATCGCGGAAATTGAGCGCGAGCCCCGCAATGGCCGGGTCATCGAGCAGATTGCTGCCCACGCACTCGAGCGTGCTGCGTCTCTGCTCCGTATCGACCACGACCTCGAACGGACCTACCGTGCGGCCGCGGGTCGCGTCTAGCTCGGCGAGAAACGCGGTCAGCCGTTCGCGGTTGGATTCGCTCCAGAGATCGAGAAGGTTGCGGCCAACGAGATCGTCGGGCGGGATCCCAAAGGTGCGCTCGGCCGCCGGCGACCCGAAGCGCAGTCGTCCGTCGACGTCGACGATCATGATCACGTCGGAGGCGTTCTTGATCAGCGACGCGTAGCGGGCCTCGACGAGCCCGACCGCCCGGCGCTCCCGCAGCAGCGCGTCGTCCCTCGAAAGGACGCCCTGGCGAAGCATGACGAGAAGCGTCAGTACGAAGATGACGATCGTCATCGAATTGGCGGGGTTCGCCGGTGCATTCGTTTCGAGGTATACCAGCACCAGAAACGACGCCAGCATTGCGACATAGGGCATGCCCTGAATCAGCACGGTACCCAAAGCGCTTGGTGGGCCCCGCAATGCAGGAGCGCTTCGGAGTTGTTGGCGAGCCGCAGCGATGAGCCAGCCGTAGCACGTCAGGTAGATGGCGTCGGACAGGCCGCCGGGGAAATAGGTCCCGGTGACCTTGGACAACGCCCAGACGATATCGGCGAGAAACATGGCCGAAAAGCCAATGGTCAGGAGCACCAGTGTGCGACGGTGGATCGGGCCGCCGCCGGCGTGCATCAGCAGGACCCCGAATGCCAGCAGCATGATGCAGTTCAGGGCGATATAGCCTTGCGTCAGGACGTACTTGACGACATCGGGATCGCGTTCGGCGGCTGAAGTCGGTGCGATCACGAAGAACCAGAAGAACGCGCCGAAGCCCAGCATCAGGATCGTGGCGTCGAGCGCCAGGCGTCCCCATTGCACGCGGACGTCCGCGGCGCGAAGTACGTTCAGGATTGCTGCGAACAGCAGCGGGTAGAACCCGACAAAGAATATGTCGCCGAACGAGGGGAAGGGGTCGAGGCCGAACAGCCAGTAAGTCGAGTTCTGCAGGTTGCCGAGGGTGTAGACACCTATCGCTGCCGTGAGGTACCACCAGGCGCGCCGGACGGCCGGCGACGTCGCATGGCGTGCGGCCACTGCGGCCAGTATCACCGCGGCGATGCACGCAGGCGCATCGCAGTACAGACTGAAGACCTCGAAGACCGGTCCGTCCGTGCGGCCCACGAAGATCATGACGATCGCAAACAGGATGTAGACGAGAAGCCCGACCGTGAGGGCACCCGTCCATCCGGCCCCGAACGGCTCCCGTCGCGAAACCCCATCGCTGGTGTCCGGGCGTGGGCCCATATGCTCTAGCGCAAGCTCCCGCGCAGCCTGCCGCAGAGGCAGGTCATTCGTTATACATATGTAGCATTAGCCGGCCGCCCGATAACCGTGAACCGGGTCGAGAAACGGGCAGATGGGGTGGGATCAGTTCAATTTGTCTGCGTTCCGGGCATCAGAAGCCCTGCGCACGGCGGAAGTCGCGTACCCACTGCGCGGTCGTCTTGAGGCCGCCAAACGGGTAGAAATGCAGCAGCACTTCACCGTGCCTGGCCGGGTCGAGACCTCGGGCCAGGTCGATGATGAGTGCGTCCGGTCCCGCCGTCGTCAGCAGGCGCGTGATCGAGACGCCATACTTGCTCATCACCTTGGTGGACGCGCCAACGCCGCAGCGCGCGGCGAAGCGCAACAAGGTCTTGACGCTGGCGGGGCCAGGCACACCGACGCGCACCAGCCCGTGCACGTTCGCAGCTCGCAGCTGCTCGAGCCAGCTCAGGATCGGCTCCGCATCAAAGCCGAACTGCGTCACCACCGCGAAGTCATGGCCCATGTCCGCGATCGCGGCCTGCTTTTCGCGCTTCGCCTGCCACAGCTTCTCGCTGCCGATTTCGGGATGCCCTTCTGGATAGCCCGAGATACCCACCCTGCTGACGCCGTATTTGCCCAGAAGCCCGGTGCGGATGACCGCCAGTGCGTCGCTATAGGGGCCCTCCGGCTGCGGCGGGTCGCCGGCCACGACGAAAGCGCGGTCGATCGCCGCCTCGCGCTGGAGCGCCGCGAGGAACCCCTCGAGCTCATCCTGCGACTTCAGGCGGCGGGCCGAGATGTGCGGCACCGGCACGAAGCCGAGCTGGCGAACGCGGGCCGCCGCCGCCACGCGGGCGGGGAAGGCCTCGTTGGGCAGGAACGTGATCGCGATCTTCGTGTCCCGCGGGATGAGATCCGCTGCCTCTTCGAGCTGCGGGACATCCTTGGCCGTCATCTCGAACGAATAGTTCTGCAGCAGGCCCTCGAGCGCGCTGCGGGCGGCGGCCGGTTCGGTGAGGGTCGTGGTCATTGCAGATCTCCCAACTACTCGTCCAGGTGGCGCGTGTTGGTTTCCGACATTGGCCACATCAGTGCCAGCCCGATCGCGCCGTACAGCATGATGTAGTAGGCCGGCGCCAGCGGCTTGCCGAGAGCGTCGACGAGCCAGGCGGCCACCAGCGGCGCGGTGCCGCCGGCCAGCGCCAGCGTGATGCTGTAGGCCAGACTCATCGACGTGACGCGCGTGCGCAGCGGGAAGATCTCCACCAGCATTGCGCCCTGCAGGCCGAGCGCCATCCCTAAGGGCACCGCCATCAAGAGCTGACCGCCGATGAACGTAACGGGTGAGCCATACAGCATCGCGCGCAGGGCCACGTAAATAAGAGACATGGTGACCACTGTGAGCGCCATCATGAGCCGGCGCCGGCCGACGATGTCCGAAAACCAGCCGCCCAACGGCTTTGCGAAGAGCACCACGAAGAGGCTGGCTGTGTTGGCGAGGAGGAATACTTCCCCGCCCTCGCCGGTCATGTGCTTTCGCCGCTCGACGGCGTAGGTGAAGGTCAGGTAGTACGCCGCGTTGGTCATGGCGACGATCCCGAACGTCTGCACCATGGGCCGCCAGTCCGCGAGCAGCGATGGCAGCAGCGGCGGCCGGATCGCGGCGGCCTTCAGGCCCTCGTTCGACTCGTGAATGCCGCGGCGCAGCAACCATCCGACCACGCACAGGCTGACGCTGGCGATGAACGGGATGCGCCATCCCCACGCCGACGCCTGCTCGGCGCCGAGGAAGACGCTCACGAGCCAGGCTGACGCCGATCCGAGGATGAACCCAAGGGTCGTGCCCGCTGCGGTGGAGCTGCTTATGAGGCCGCGCCACTTAGGCGAGGCCTGCTCCGTCGTATAGACCATCGAGCCAGTAAACTCTCCGCCGAGCGAGAAGCCCTGCACGATCCGCAGTATCACCAGCAGGATCGGCGCCGCGACGCCGATCTGCGCGTAGGTCGGCAGCAACCCGATGAGCAGTGTCGCCCCGCCCATGAGCGCGATCGACAGCGTCAGCAGCGCACGGCGCCCAATGCGGTCACCTACAGCACCGAGCACGAGGCTGCCGACGGGCCGGGCGCCGAAGCCCAGCGCGAACACCGCAAAGGCAAGCAGTTGCTCGGCCACCGGGCTTGATTGCGGAAAGAAATGGCGGCCGATGTCGCTGGCGAAGTACCCGTAGACGGCGAAGTCGAACCACTCGAGCAGGTTGCCGATCAAGCCGGCCATCGCGGTCCGCACCGTCGACTGTGGTCGAGCAGCGAGGGCGGCCCCGGCGGGAGTCAAGGCCGGTCCATCCGGGTCTTACTTGAGCTCACGGATGCGCATGCGGCGCAGGACGAGCGTGCCAGGATGATCGCCCTGGATACCGATGTGGCCTCGCCTGGCGAGCCCGTAGTTCGGGTATGCCCCGAACTTGCTCGCCGCTACTTTCGCTTTCCAGTCCGGGCTCCACAGCTCGTAGGTCACGACTCTCTTGCCGTTCAGCCAGTGCTCGACGTGCGCACCATCGACGACGATGCGCGCCGTGTTCCACTGATCGAATGGCCGGACGATACCGGCGGGTGGGGCGTAGAGGGCGAACGCCGCGGCCGTGGAGCTGAGCCGATCGCGGCCATCGGGCGCGTTGGCGTCGTCGAGAAGCTGAAACTCAGGTGCGCTCCAGAAGATGTAGTCGTATTCGCGCGTGCCGCGATAGAAGATGCCGCTGTTACCACCCTTGCCGATCTTCCATTCCAGCTCGAGCTCGAAATCGCCAAAGGTTTCGCGCGTGACGAGGTCGTCGACCTCTCCGTCCTTGGAGATCGTATCCCCGTTGATATGCCAGCCGCTGGGAAAGTCAGCCGACTTCCAGCCGCGCCAGGCGGAACCCTTGTCGTCGAGCAGCGGACGCCAGGAATGCATCGTTGCGGAATCCTGCGCCGATGCGCCCGTGACCAGCAACACGGCCGCCAGCACGAGTAACTTCTTCACTGCGCCGCACCCCGCCACGTCCCGCGTGCGACTCCGGGGACGAATTGGTCGAGGCCAGGCGGTGGGAACGCGAGGGTCCGGCCCTCCTCGGCGCTCTGGTAGGCCGCCATCAGGAGCTGCACGACTTCCAGTCCGTCATCGAAGGTCAATCGAGGCGCCTCCTTGCCGAGGAACGCGCGCACGAAGTGCCGGTCCTCGTTCTCGTAACCGTACACCGCCGCTTCGTCCGCGACCACGGGCATGAGGCCCACCTCGGCGTTCTGCTTCTCGACCAGGTCCTCGCCCGCGTCCGCGCGCACCGCGCGTGAAAAGAAGACCTTGAGCCCGCTGTCAAGGGTGTTCCAGGACATCGAGTACTCGGGCCCCAGCAACTCGGCCGAAAGACGCAGCCCCGCGCCCACGAAGTTCCACGACGTCGTCGCTTCGCCGATCACCCTGTGTCCGTCGTCCGTCTCGAATTCGATCGTCAGACTCGCGAAGTCCTCCGCGGGTCGCCGCGTGTAATCGACGTCCTGACCGTAGGTCGCGGCGAGCAGGCTCGCGTAATGCGGACGCGTCCACTTGAGGCTCGCGATATGCGCGGTGACACGCACCGGCCGCACGGATGAGCGCGGGGCGCCGGGCTGTGTGAGCAGGTGCCGCACGAGCAGGGCGGAATGGCACATCATGTCGTTGAGCACACCGCCGCCCTGCAGCTCGCCGCGCCAGAACCACGGCGCGTGCGGGCCGCTGTGCTCCTCGGCGGCGCGGGCGAGATACGGCCGGCCGCACTTCGAGGCTCCGCGCGACCAGGTCAGCGCGTGCCCGGCCTGGACCTGCGGCGCGAACAGTTGATTCTCGAGGTAACCGTGAGAGAGTCCGGCGCGTCGGACCAGCTCGACGATCCGTTTCGCTTCGGCGACGGTGCGCGCCAGGGGTTTCTCGCAGGCGATACCGCGCAGCGTGCCGCGACCGCGCTCAAGGGCATCGACGATCTCCTCGATGTTCTCTACACGCCGGTGATTGGGTCCCGTGATCCAGAGGGCGTCGATGCCGGGGTCGGCGACCAGGTCGCCGATCGACGCATAGGGTTTCGCTTCACCAATATCGAGACTGCGCGCCCGCGAGGCGGCGGCCGCCGCCCTGGCCGGGTCCGGGCTCCACACGCCGCGCACGTCGCCATCGCGCACCGCGCGGAATGCCTGCATGTGAAATCCCGCATTGAAGCCGCTGCCGACGAAGCCGACACCGAGACGCGGCGGAGCAGTCCCGTGGTTCGTACTCACGTCCGCGGCGCCTCGCCGAGGCCTGCCTTGCGGAGCACTTCGGGCGGTGGCCCGTCAAAGCTCGTCAGCGGCACGTTGCCCACGTACTTGAGATCCCTGGTGCCCGCGGGCGTGGTGTAGAAGCCGCCCGCGGTCAGGTCGCGATAGATTGCGAAGAATTTCGCGGCGTCGGCGAACTGCGGTTTCGCCTCCGGCAGGTAGCAGATGTCATCGCAGATCGCGGCCTTCTGCGCCTGCGTCAGGCCGGCGAAGGAGCTTTGATAGCGACGCTGCGATTCCGCATCGAGCCAGGCGAGGCCCCACAGGATCGTCTTTCGGTCGGCTTGCTGGGTGTCGTAGGGCGCGCTGATCCACTCGTCGATGAAATCGACTACGCCGACTGCGGAGGCACTTGGTGATTCGCTGTCCGCCGGAATCACGACGTCGCACAGCGCCGCGGCAGCGCTCCGCAGCGCCGGCGTCAGTGTCAATGGCCACAGCTCGCCGGGCAGGTAGGTCCTGTTGAGGTCGGGATCGGTGCCGTAACCCCTGGTGCCCGGTGTGGCGGCTGCGCCGGACGCCCGTCGCTGCAAGAATGGCACGGCGGACGCGGCCGCCAGGACCCATTGGATGGCGGTGCGACGATCGACGCGTAGTGGCTCGTCCATCTAGAGCTCCCTGCGTTTCATCCGATCGACGATATGGTCGGCAGTGCGCCACGCCAGCGCCATGATCGTCAGCGTGGGATTCTTGTCCGCGTTCGAGGCGAACACGGCGCCGTCGGTGATGAACAGGTTGCGTACGTCCCAGGTCTGCCCCCACTGGTTCGTGACCGATTGCCCTGGATCGGCGCCCATGATGGCGCCACCGACCTCGTGAATGATCGAGCCGCCCGGCGCAATGGCCTGCGCACCGTCGGTCAGGACGGGGCCCTTCACGCGACCGCCCATCGCCTCGATGATCTGCGCGAACGTGCTCTGCATGTGCGCGGCCTGCCGCGTTTCGTGCTCGGACCAATTCCAGTGGAAACGCAGGACGGGAATACCCCATCGGTCCTTGACGTCGGGATCGATCTCGCAATAGGAATGCTCATTGGGGATCATCTCGCCGCGACCGTCGAAGTAGACGAACGAGCCGTAGTAGCGCCGCACGTCTTCCTTGAACCTGCGGCCGTAGCTGCCACCGGTGAGCCACTCGATGCCGGCGCCCGTGGACAGGCTGGGCATGTTTCGGCCGCCGCCGAACTCGATGTGGTAGCCGCGGGGAAACCCGAGCTTGCCGGCGAGCTGCTCCCCGTACAGCCACCACGGCGCGTACATGTGTCCACCGCTCGCGCCATCCTCGTTATGGGGCGGCAGGCTTTCGAGCAGCGGGATCTGTCCGTCGACGCTGCTGCCCACCGTGTCCATGAGGTATCGGCCCACCTTGCCGCTGGAATTGGCCAATCCGTCCTCGAACCCTGAGCTCTTCGAGTTGAGAAGAATGCGCACCGTTTCGCACGCACTGGCGGCGAGGACGACCGTACGAGCGGGAGCGTGGCCGGGCCGGCCAGTGAGCTTGTCGACATAGCTGACACCGCTCGCAAGGCCTCTTTTGTCGAGCGTGACCTCGCGCGCCATGGCGTTGACCAGGATATCGAGCCTGCCGGTGGCGAGGGCGGGCGGCAGGTGCACGGTGGTTGACTGATAGGTGGCGCGGATCGAGCAGCCCCGGCCGCAGGGCGTCGCCCAGAAACACGCGGCGCGAGTGCGCATGTGCTCGGCAATGATCCGCTGTGCGTCGTGATTCCCGGGATGAAGCCTGGCGGGGAGATTCGTGTGGTCCAGCGGCTGCGTGAGCACCGCGCGGTGCCCTGCGACCACCGGGATGCCGACCTTCTTCGCCCGCTGTGCGATCAGCAGATCGCTGACACGCGGCCTGGGCGGCGGCAGCAGGCAACCCGGCGAGGAGTTCGGCGTGTTCTCGAGTCCATCGTTGGCCCCGTACACGCCGATGAGCATCTCGACCTTGTCGTAGTAGGGCGCGAGCTCCTCGTAGGTCAGCGGCCAGTCGAATCCCAGCCCGTCGCGGCTGCGTGGCTTGAAGTCGTAGGGACCGTTGCGGAAGGAATAGCGCCCCCAGTGGTTGGTGCGTCCGCCGAGCATTCGAGCGCGCCACCAGTCGAAGCGCCCCGAGTCCTCCTGCGTGGTGTTCACGTAAGGTTCGCCCGGCACCTGCCAGCCCCCGTCGACGGTGGCATCGTGAAACCCGAATGGCTTGTCGGGCGTAGATGCGCCACGCAACGGCGCCTCGCCTCGCGTCTGGAACATCGGGGTCTCGTGCTCGGGCACGTAGTTGCGCCCGGCCTCGAGCATCAGGACCCTGGCGCCGGACATGCTGAGCGTATAGGCGCTCTGCCCGCCGGCGGCGCCGGAGCCCACGACGATGACGTCATAGTCCCTGAGTGTTGCGGGGGTGACGAATGGCACTGCGCTGGCTCACGGCAGTCCGGCATGACCGCTTGATTCGACAATACTACGTTCGGATCAGCAGCGGGTCTAAATGCGCGATCAAGGTGGCGTCAGACGCCGGGCCGCTCGTACGTGATAACGACATTGCGGAACGAGAATAGAAACAGCACGGAAATCAGTGCGGCGATTCCTGCCGGGAACAGCCAGATCCTCGGCCAGTCATGCGGCCCGGGGCCAGCGTGCATGTCCGTGACGGCGCCGGCGATCTGAAAACCAATCAACATCCCAACTCCGTAGGTCGCCAGCGTTATCAGCCCCTGTGCGGAGCTGCGGTACCGTTCGCCTGCCCGCGAATCGGTGTAGATCTGCCCGGCGACGAAGAAGAAATCGTAGCAGGCACCGTGCAGGGCGATGCCGGCAAGCAGAAATAGCGCGAGGTCGCCTGCATCGCCGAATGCAAACAGGACGTAGCGGACGGCCCAGGCCAGCATGCCCAGCAGCAAGGTCACCTTCATGCCCAGCCGGTTGAGAAAGAACGGCAACGCAAGCATGAAGAGCACCTCGGAAGCCTGCCCGAGGGTCTGCTTGCCCGTTGCGTTGGCGACACCGATCTCAGTGAGAAACTGGTTCGCGTGCTGGTAGTAGAACGCAAGCGGAATGCAGATCAGGATCGACGCAACAAAAAACACCAGGAAGTTTCTGTCGCGCAGCAGAGTGAGCGCCTCCGATCCGACTGTCTGCGCAAGAGTGGCTCGACCATCCGCGGCCCCGATGGGGGGCGTCCGCGGAAGCGAAAAACTGAACAGGCCGAGCAGCACGGACGCCACGGAACACATCAGGAAGGTATTCCTCAGCATTCCATCAGCAAGGGCAGCCCGCGAATCCCAGGCGAACGCGTAGCTGATGATCAGGCCCGCGGCGATCCATCCGATCGTGCCCCAGAGGCGGATCCTCGAGAAATACCTGCTCGGGTCTTCGAGACTGCGGAACGCGATCGAATTCACGAGAGCCAGCGTCGGCATGTACAGGATCATGTAGGCGAGCAGGTAGGGATAGAAATCGTCGAATTGCTGCGCTCGATACAGCACGTACATGAGTACGGCTCCGACCAGGTGAATGGCGCCCAGCAGTCGCTCGGCGTTGACGTACCTGTCGGCGATCAGGCCGACGAAGAAGGGAGCAACAATCGCCCCCCACGATTGCGTGGAGTAGGCGCTCGCGCTCTGTGCGCCCGTGGCGCCGAGGCTCAGTGCCAGGTAGCTGCCCATCGTGACGAACCAGCCGCCCCAGATAAAGAATTCCAGGAACATCATCACGCTCAGCTGGACTCTGACGGATCTGTGCATGCAGAGAGGGCGACCTGGGCGGGAAGAATCGCTACTGTCAGGCCGCATGGATGCGGACGGGCAGTCCTGCCGGACCATGACCGATTGTCGTCATCCAGGGCTCAGGCTCGCCGGCAGGCTCGAAGCGCTCGATGTGCCTGATCAGCGCCTTGAGCAGCGCCTCGGCCTCGAGCAGTGCAAGCGACCGGCCCACGCAGGCGTGAACGCCGTAGCCCCAACCCAGATTGCCGCGCAGGTCGCGCCGGATGTCGAACTGGTCCGGCGTCGGCCATTTGCGCGGATCGCGGTTGGCCGCGGCGAACATCAGGCCGCAGCGCTCTCCTTGTGGGACCACGTAGCCCTCGATCTCGACGTCCCGGGTGGCAATGCGTCCCGCCATGCGTGATGGTGAGTCCCAGCGAAGACTTTCCTCGAACGCGCTGCGCACAAGCGAGGGATCCCGCCGCAATTCCTGGTACTGGTCAGGGAACAGACTGAAGGCGTGCATGGCGGTCGACACGGTCATGACGGTCGTATCCGCGGCCGCTGACAGGAGAATTCCGACGAGCAGCTTGGCCTCGGCCTGGGTGATCTGCCCACGGTCGGCCGCCAGGAACATCTGCATGCCGAGGCCATCGGGCTCGAGGTTTTCGCGATTGCAGCACTGCTCCACCCACTCGATGACGGGGCCGGCGTTCTCCATCGCCTCGTGGAACAACTCGTTCTGCGGCCCCATCGTGGCCCAGACCATGTGGCCAAACGCCGTCATGTGTTCGCGGCCCTGCATTGGCAGGCCGAGCAGGTCGGGCAGCACCTTGTAGACGAACGGCCGCGAGATCGCCGCGACCGCGTCGATCACCGTGCCGCTCCGTTGTTTCACCTCGCGCACGAGTGCCTCTGCATCCGCGCTGAACGCTGCTGCCATGTCGGCAAGCGCCCGGGGCGAGAGGGCACTCGCGATGACGGGGCGCACGGCCGTATGACGCGGCGGATCGTCGGTCAGCAGGATCTCCGGCCGCACCGAAGTGGCGTCGTGCCAGGGACGCGACCTGGAGGAAAACGTCTGCCAGTCCTTGAGCCCGTCGGACACGGCCGCGTGGCGCGTGATCATCGTGATGTCCTCGCGCGCGAGCTTCACCACCGGACCCAGCTCGCGCAGGGCATCGTCGACGGCGCGGGCGCTGCGCACGGCCTCGGTGCCGAAGATGTCGTCGTGGCTTAGCGGTGCCGCGAGGGCCATGGGCTCAACCGGCGGCGGCGATACCGCCGTCCACGTGCAAAATCTCGCCGTTGACGAAGGCGGCCTCGGGGCTCAGGAGCCAGGCCACGGCTTCCGCGTTGTCTGCCTCGCGCCCGAGCCGGCGCAAGGGGATGGTCCGCGCACGACGCGCGTACTCTGCCTCGTCATTGAGGCCCATGGCACCGGGCGTCGGCACCGATCCGGGTGCGACGGCATTCACGCGTACGCGGCGCGGGCCGAGTTCCGTGGCCAGCGTCTTTGTCAGCGTGACGATCGCTCCCTTCACGAGGCTGTAGATCGCGGTGTTTGGATAGCCGCGTTCGGCGACGGGGGAGGCCATGTTGACGATTGCGCCACCGCGTTCGGCATCCATGTGCGCGAGGAGCATCTGGGCGCCCCAGACGGAGCCCTTGATCCCGATGCCGAGCATCCGGTCGAGCAGCTCGTCCGTCACCTTCTCGATCGGCTCGTAGCGGAGCAGCATCGCGTTGTTGACCACGGCGTCGATGCGACCACGCTCCGCGGCGAACCGCTCCGCAGCCGCCGCGAACGCACTCCGATCCGCGACGTCCGTCGCGTATGCGAACGCCATGCCCCCGGCGTCCCTGATACGCGCGGCTGCGGCTTCGCAATTCGCCGCGTCGATGTCGATGAGTCCGACGGTCGCGCCACAGCTCGCCAGTTTCTCCGAGACCGAGCTGCCGAGACCGCGTCCGGCGCCCGTGACGAGTACCGAAAGGTCACTGAAATCGTGCTGGATTGCCATGACCGCGTAACCTCTACTCGAGCGCGAGCTTCCATGCATCGCCATCGCGCACGATCCAGCCTGCGGTTGGATCGCAGAAGTGCGTGCCGATGATCATGACTCTCCTGTTGGCGTAGCGCTCGACGAATGCGCGGCGTGTCTTCGCGCCTTGCTTCTTGTCCATGTCGAAGTTGCCGTGTATTTCCGGGGCGGCGAGCTGGATCGGGTGGTGCATCATGTCGCCGGTGATGACGGCTTCCTCGCCGCGCGAGCGAATGTGTACGCTGACGTGACCAGGCGTGTGGCCCGGCGTCGGCTCCAGCCACACCTCGTCGGTGATCGCGTGATCCATCTCGATCAGGTCGTGCAGATTGGCCTCGATGATCGGGTCGACCGAATCGACCAGGTGATCGAAGCTGTGGTAGCCGCCAGTTTCGCGCAGGTCCTGCCAGTAGTCGTATTCCTTCCGGCCAAAGAGATAGCGCGCCTGCGGGAAGGTCGGCACCCACTTTCCGTCGATTTTGCGGGTGTTCCACCCTACGTGGTCGAAGTGCAGGTGTGAACACATCACGGTGTCGATGCTTTCGGGCGGGAACCCGGCGGCCGCCAGGTCCTCGAGAAACGTCGTCTGCATGTTGCAGAACACGGGGTATTCGCGCTGCCGGTCGTTGCCGATGCAGGTGTCGATCATCACGCACTTGTCGCGTGACCTGAGCACGAAGCATTGAAAGGAGATGAGCATCCGGCCGGCGGGGGTTGCGAACTGCGGCACCAGCCACGGGAACCTCTGCACGTACTCGGGCTTTCCGTCCGGCAGCAGCATCGCGATGTCGTCCTCCCAGTTGTTGACCTCGACGATGCGCGCGACGTCGACGTCGCCGATCTTCCAGTGCCTGATGGTCTCGGTCGCCATCGTCCTCTCCTTGCCTGTTCAGTGCGTCAGTGCGAATGGTTGCAGGGCCGGAATCCCTAAGATCATGTCCGCGGCTTTCTCGGCAACCATCACGACGGCCGCATTGGTGTTGCCACCCAGGATGCGCGGAAACACCGACGCGTCCACGACGCGCAATCCCGCTACACCGTGCACGCAAAGCCCGGCATCGACGACCGCGTCGGCGTCGGTCCCCATGCGGCAGCTGCCGACCGGGTGATGAACCGTGTATGCCGTGCGGCGCACGTAGCCAGCGAGCGCCGCATCGCCTTGCTCGGCGGGACCTGGCTGGACTTCGACCGCGCGGTAGCGCGCGAAGGCGGGCGCCGCGATGATCCGCCGCGACAACTCGAGCCCGCGCAGGGTCGGTGGCAGATCTTCGGGGTCGGCGAGCAGGTTGGGATCGACGGCGGGAGGGACGTGGGGATCCGGGCTCGCGAGGGAGACGCGGCCGCGACTCCTGGGGTAGAGGTGCACGACGCTCAGCGCGAAACCATGGCCGAGCGGAAAGGGAAACGTGCCCGGGTTGCGTCGCGCCGGCTGAAAGACGATCTGCAGGTCCGGACGGTGGCGGTCCGGCGCCGAGCGAACGAAGGCGTTGGCCTCGAACACGTTGCTGGCGAACGGACCACGACGAAAGAGCGCGTACTCGAGCAGGTTCCAGGCGCCGCGCGGTGCGGCACGCAGCGAAATCCCGTAGGACTCGCTGTTGCTCATCTCCATCAGAATACCGGCGGCCACGTGGTCATGGTAGTTCGCACCCACTCCGGGCAAATGCTGCCTGGCCTCGATGCCGAGCGCCCGCAGCGCTTCCCCGTCGCCTATGCCGGAAAGCAGGAGGATCTGCGGTGATTGCACCGCGCCTGCGCAAACGACCACCTCGTGGCGCGCCTGCAGGCGCTGCAACTGTCCGGCACGCTCGACCTCGACGCCCACCGCGCGGCCGTTCTCGAACAGGATTCGCGTCGCCAGCGACTCGGTACGCACATCGAGATTGCTGCGTGCGCGTGCCGGGCGCAGGTAGGCCACTGCGGTCGAATCCCGTCGGCCGTTGCGGATGGTTCCCTGTCGCAGCCCGTAACCTTCGGGGTCCGGGCCGTTGAAATCCTCGCAGCGCTTGAAGCCGAGCGAGCGCATCGCTTCCAGGAACGCGGCAATCATCGGATTGGGCCGCGGGATGTGGCTCACCCTGATTGGTCCGCTTCGGCCGTGCCAGGGCGAGTCCGCGTAGGAATCGTTGTTTTCGGAGCGGATGAAGTACGGCAGTACATCGCGGTAGCCCCAGCCAGGGTTGCCCATCGCGGCCCAGTCGTCGAAATCCCGCGGCTGCCCACGAAAGTACACCATGCCGTTGATCGAGCCGGAGCCGCCGACCACGCGCCCGCGCGGCAGCGGGATGCGCCGGTTGTCGAGTGCGGGTTGCGGCACCGTCATGAAGCGCCAGTTGAGCGAAGGCCGTGCGATCGCCGCGGCAACAGTCGCGGGAACGTGGATGAAGGGATGGCGATCTTCGCCGCCCGCCTCGAGGAGACAGACCGTGTTGCGCGGATCTTCGGACAATCGGGCCGCGAGCACGCAGCCGGCGGTGCCGGCGCCTACGACGACGAAGTCGAACGCGTCGGCCATCACACGGCCGCGGATACCGCGATGTCGGAAAGGCGCTGCCAGCGCTCGATGTTCACGTCTGAATTCATGACACCCGTAGCGAGACCGACAAAGGTCATGTCGAGCTCGGGATCGACCCAGAAAATCGTCGTGCCCGCACCATGCTGGCCGAACGTCTCCCGCGAGGTCAGCGTGCCGAAGAGCGCATGGCCCATGCGGTCGCCGCGCAGCGTGAAGCCGAGACCGATGTAGGCTGGCAGGACTTCCCAGCCGCGCGCTTCGAAGATCTTGCGGTAGAGCTCGTTCGGCTTATCGCCGGTCCAGCAGTGTCGTGCGCGCTTGACCGTGGTCGGCGACAGGATGCGGGCGCCGTCAAGCGCGCCACCGCGTCGCAGCATTTCCGCTAAGCGGTACATGTCCCCCGCGGTGGACACGGCGCCGACCCACGGCATCTCCGCGAGCTCCTCCTCGAACGCGCCGTTCGGCCCGAGATTGCTGTGGCCGAGGTGCTGGGTCGGCGAGTTGCCGCGAAACTCCGGCACCAGGTGTCGTTCGCGCAGGTCCTTGCGGACGCCGATCGACGTCTCCTTCATACCAAGCGGCGTCAGCAGGTCGTCGTTGACGATCTGCCGGTAAGAGCGCCTTGCGGGATCGATGCGCTTGAGCGCCTCACCCATCAGTGCATGGTGCACGAGCGGTGCGTACTTGACACTGAGGCCCGGTAGCTCCTCGGGATAAATGTTCTTGCAGATTTCGCTGATGACTTCGTCGAGCCGGTCGATGTACATCCCCTCACGCGCCGACCACACGCTCGGCAGGCCGGAGGAATGGGTCAGCAGGTGAAAGATCGTGATCGCTTCGCGGCCGCGGCCGGAGAACTCCGGTACGACGTCCGAGATCGGCGTCGTCAGCGCGAGCTGGCCGCGCTCGATGGCACGCAGCACCAGCACTACCGTGATCGCCTTGGTCGTGGAGAAGAGGCTGAATACGGAGTCCTTCCTGACGGGACGCGTGCGCGCCGAGTCCGCATGGCCAATGGCTTCGTGCAGCGCGAGCTGTCCGTGGCGGCCGATCGCGATCACCCCTCCGAAGTAACGATCCCGCTCGATGTCGTCCTTCATGACGGCCATCAGGTGCTGGAGCCGCGATGCGTCCATCCCGCTCGCTGTATCCGTCGTGCTCTTCATTTCACCAACCCCTGCAGCCTGGCGGTGTACAGGCTGTCCATGTACTCGCGCAGGAGATGCACCTTGCCGTCCTTGAACTCGATGGCGAAGACGTACAGGTTCTCGTAGGATCGTCCGTCGACGAACGTGCCGCGACTCACCGATTCGCCGATCACGAGCGCGCCACGCGAGGCCATCGCGGTCACGGTCACCTTGGGATCGCCGGGCTTGAACAGGCCGCGCACCGGCGCGAGAAACTCATCGACGATCGCCTTCTTGCCGCGATGCGCGCCCTCGCCCAGGATGCCCTTGACCTGTACCTGCCATACAGCGTCGTCGTGAAAGGTCGCACGGATCTTCTCGAGATCGCCGCCGCTCAGCGTCGCGAAGAACTCGAGATAGAGACGTTCGTACTCATTACTGGCGGTGACCATGATCGGCTTGCTCCTCAACGCGCCGCGGCATCGAGCTCGGCGAAGGCCTCGCGCGCGATACGCACCGAGTCGATGCCGGCGGGCACGCCGCAATAGATCGCCACCTGCAGAAACACCTCGCAGATCTCCTCACGCGTCACGCCGTTGGCAAGCGCACCCTTGACGTGGATCTTGAGCTCGTGGGGGCGGTTGAGCGCGCTGATCATCGCGAGATTGATCAGGCTGCGGTCGCGTCGGCCGAGGCCGGGACGACTCCACACGCGGCCCCAGCAATACTCGGTCGCGAGCTCCTGCATCGGGCGGCTGAAGTCATCGGCGGCAGCGAGCGATTTCTCGACGTAATCGTTGCCGAGAACCGCCTTGCGAATGACCAGGCCGCGCTGATAGAGATCCTCGTTCATGACTTGCATCCTCGCTTGGGAGATATTTCGCAGCCGGCGCGCGATTCGACGACACGGGCGACGCAGGTGCAGTCGGATTCCGCGCCGAATTCCTCCTGCGTCCGGGACAGCAGCTCGCCGACCGATCGACCGACCGACATCGGGACCCCGAGCAGCGCAGCCTCGTCGAGGCACATGCGCACGTCCTTGAGCGCCAGCCCGGTCGTAAATCCGAAGTCGAAGCCACGCGTCAGCACATGCTTCGGGAACTTGTCGGCCGACGCCGTGTTGCGGCCACTCGAGACATTGATCACGTCGAGCATCAATTGTGGATCGAGACCGGCCTTGACGCCCAGGGCGAGCGCCTCGGCTGTGATCGCGATGGCGGCCTGGGACATCAGGTTGTTGGCCAGCTTGAGCGTCTGACCGAGCCCGGGTTGTTCGCCGACATGGAACACGCGGCCGAGCAGCGTGATCACGGGCTCGACCGTGTCGAAGGCCGCACGGGGGCCCGAGGCCATGATCGCGAGGGTCCCGGCGCGCGCGCCCGCGACGCCGCCGCTGACCGGCGCGTCCAGTGACTGGATGCCGCACTCTCGCAGGCTTTCATCGATCGCGACGGCGGCGGACGCCCCGGAAGTCGAAAGGTCGATGAAGATGCGGATGGCGCTGCCGTGGCGCACGCCGTTCGGGCCCTGCACTACGTCGAGCACGGCCGACGGCGTCGGCAGGCTCGCGAAGACGATACGTGCAGCCGACGCTACGGCGGCCGGAGACTCGGCGCGCGACGCGCCGGCGGATTCCAGGCGGCGCACGGCTGCCTGATCCGGGTCGTAAACCGTGACCGGATGTCCCGCAGCCAGGAGACGCTCGGCCATGGCGCCGCCCATGCGACCAACGCCGATGAAACCGAGCGGCTCGCGGAGATCTGACTGGTCGGTGGTCATGTGAGGGTCGTCGGCAACCTGGGTGCGAGATCGAGCCGGGCGACGCCCTCGAGTCCCGCTCTCGCGCCAGGGTAGCGTGCCAGCACCAGCGGATCATGACCCGGGATGAAGTGCTGGGGCGAGCTCGCCAGCCGCAGCGCCCTGCGCTGTGCCTCGATATATTCGGGCAGGTTGTCGAGGATCGGAAACGGCCGACCCGGTTCGAGGTTTGCGTAGAAGTGCGCCGTATCGGAGCCGAGCACGACCCAGCCCCGCGCGGTCGCCACGCGCACGATCTGCATGCCGCGCGTGTGGCCGCCGACCTTGTGCAACGAGATCCCCGGGGCAAGTTCCTCGTCACCGTCGTGAAACTGCACGCGCCCGGCGTATACCTTGTGGATCATGGCCGTAACGGCGGCAGCGTCGAATACGCCACCGACTTGCGTGTCGGCCATGCAACGGCCGGTGCAGTAGGTCATTTCCGCGTCCTGGACGTGGTAGCGCGCTCTCGGAAACAGCTCATGATTTCCCGCATGATCGTAATGCATGTGTGAGATCACGATATGCTCGACCCGGTCCGGGGAAATGCCAATGGCGCCGAGACCGTCCGCGACCGGGCGGACGATCGAGCGGCCGCGGCGCCGTGCCGTCTCCTCGTCGAATCCGGTGTCGACCAGGACCGTGCGCTCGGCGTTGACGATCGCCCAGACGTAGTAGTCCAGGGGCATCGGCCCGTCGTGCTCATCGCCGCCGAGGAAATTATGCCGGGCGGTGCGCTCGAGGTGGGCGTAGCGGATGGCGAAGACTTCGTAGGTGGCGACCATGCTCAGTAGCGATGTAGTCGTCGTCGGATCCGGGCACAACGGTCTGGTGGCCGCCGCTTATCTTGCGGCGTCCGGAAAGCGAGTTCTGGTCCTGGAGAGAAATGGCTGGTTCGGGGGCGGGGTCGTGACCCGCGAGCTGACCGTTCCCGGCTTCCGGCACGACCAGCACTCGATGGCGCACATCTTCATCCACGCCAATCCGATCCTGGCCGCTGACGAGCTGCAGCTGAAATCCCGGTTCGGGCTCAGGTACGTGTTTCCGGACCCGCCCATGATGTCGGTGTTCGAGGACGGCAGCACGCTCGCACTCTTCCGGGACAGGGAGCGTACCTGCGCCGAGATCGGGAAATTCTCGAACAAGGACGCCGAGGCCTATCGCCAGCTATCGGTCCGGGCGGCGGCCTGGCTGCCAATGGTGGCGGCCACCCTGTATGCGCCGCCCGCGCCCCTCGGTGCGTCGTTCGCGATGCTGGACCAGAGCCGCGAGGGGCGGGAGTTCTGGCGCGTCGTACAGATGAGCACGCACGATGTCGTCTGCGAGCTCTTCGAGCACGACAAGGTTCGCATGCACTTCGCGCGCATCGCTGGCGAGAATCTCGTCTCGCCCGACGAGAAGGCAACCGGCCTCGGCATCTTCGTGTTCGTGGGCTTCCTCGAGGCATACGGGATCGGCGTACCGATCGGCGGCAGCGGCCGGCTGACCGACGCGCTTATTGCGTGCATCCGCGAGCATGGCGGAGAAGTGCTCGCGGACGTCGACGTGGCGCGCGTAATGACCCGCAATGGTCGCGCGACCGGCGTCGTGACGAAGACCGGCCAGGAATACGAGGCGCGCGAGGCCGTGATCGGCGCGATTCACCCGCACGACCTGGGACGCATGGTCGAGGGGATCGATGCAGCCGTCGTCCGCGCCGCCGAGGCGACACAGATCTCCCCGGTTGCCTGCATCACCGTGCACGCCGCGCTCCGGGAACCCTTGCGCTTCCGGTCGGGGATGCCAGTGCAGGCCGTGATGAACGAGCTGCTGCCGACGAGCTACGGGCAACTGCGGCGATCGTTCGATGACCTGCGCTATGGCGCGTTGTCGCAGTATCCGCTGATCGGTTTCGGCTCGCTCACCACCTTCGATCCGTCACGCGTTCCCGAGGGTCGGGCTACGCTGCATGCCTGGGACTACGTGCCATACGAGCGCCCCGACGGTCGTTCGTGGGATGAGACAAAGCGCGACTACGCGGAACGCATGATCGATCACATGGGCCGCTTCATCGAGAACATAGATCACGCGAACATCCTGCAGTATCACTGCGACAGCCCTGTCGACATGGAGCGCACCTCGCCGAGCTTCAGGCGTGGCGACCTGCACGGCATCGCGACGACGACCTACCAGTCAGGCGCGCACAGACCGACACCCGAGCTCGGCCAGTACACGGTTCCAGGAGTCGAGCGGCTCTATCTCGTTGGACCGTTCCAGCATCCGGGCGGCGGTGTATTTGGCGCCGGGCGAGCCACGGCGATCAGGCTGGCCGAGGACCTGAAGATGGATCTGGCCCGGATACCCCGGCGCGCCCTGCGACGGGCAGCCGAGTTCGCGATGAGCCGTGCATTGCGACTTGTCTCGCGGCTCTAGCGAAGAGCCTGCCGGATGAGTCCCGATTTGACCCACAGGCGACAACCCGTGGGCCCGGCCTCGGTCCGCAGGATCGAGCCCGGCGGCAGACGCAGCCAGGACTGCGGCGCGAACTCCTCGCCGCCCTCGCAGAACTGGCCATCGAGCACCAGGAGCTCGATGCCATCCTCGGCGCGGTGCTCGACGCGCGCGTCCGGGGCCCAGCGCTCGAGTCGAACGTCCTCACGGTCGTCGCGGAAGAGCGGTTGCAGTTCGACGCCGGGACGCCCGGGCTCCGGCAAGAACGGTCGCTGGCGCGTGTCGATCCTCACCTGTGTCCGGTCATCGGGCGCGAACTGCCACAGCTTGACGAAAATGACGCAGCCCGCCTCGGAGCCTGGTCTGTGGCTCGAGGTCGGCGGGTTGCGCACGTAGTAGCCGGCGGGATAGTCGGCGTGATCGTCCTGAAAGACGCCCTCGAGCACGAGGAATTCCTCGCCGCCGCCGTGGGTGTGCGCGGAGAAGCGGCTGCGTGGCGCATAGCGGACGATGGACGTCGCGCGCGCGACCTCATCGCCGATGCGGTCGAGCATGCGTCGCTCAACGCCCGGGATCGGCGACGGTACCCACGCAAGGCGCGCGGCGTGAACGGCGGCCCGCCGCGAGAAGTCTGCGTTGAGTTCCACGGTGCGTGCTCTCTTGCGCTGCAGCTGCCGGGCATCCCGCGCGTCAGAGCCATTATCGGCCGTATCTACGCGCGAGGTACATGCCCGAAGGCAGTGCTACCCTTCGGACGCGAAGTCACTAGAGGCAATCATGAGAAAGCTGCTTGGCCTTGCGTGCACCTGCCTGCTGGTCTTGTCGATGAGCACAATCGGCCATGCTGCCGAATGGGTGCAGACCTGGGGTGCCGCCCCATTGCCGCCCAGCGCGGCCATGGGCCCGTTCCCCGCGACGCCGGAGTTCGCGAATCAAACGATCCGCCAGACGATTCGGGTGAGTGTCGGGGGGCCGCGGGTTCGGCTGCGTTTGAGCAACGAATATGGCACGAAGCCGCTGACGATCGGCGCGGTGCGCGTGGCTCTCGCGGATGAAAAAGGCAACGTGCGGTCGGGCACGAGTCGGCAGGTGCTGTTTTCAGGCAAGCCGACCGCTTCGGTGCCCCCGGGGTCGCCGTACCTGAGCGATCCAATCGATCTGCCGGTAAGCGCGCTATCCAGCTTGTCGATCAGCATCTACGTGCCCGACGACACTGGTCCGTGTACGTGCCACGCGACCGGACTGCAGACCGCGTTCGTGTCGGACGCCGGTGACTTTACCGACAAGGCCTTTACTCCGGCTCGCACCATGGAGTTTCGCGCGTTCCTCTCGGGCATCGAGGTTGAAACGGCTGGCGCGGGCCGCGCCCTCGTTGTAGTGGGAGACTCCATCTCGGACGGGGCAGGCTCGACGCTCGATGCAAATCAACGCTGGCCGGATCACCTCGCGAATCGCTTGAACGCGAAGGGCGCCCCAGGGTGGGGTGTCGTCAACATGGGCATCAGCGGGAATCGCGTGCTGGGCGACGGGGCGGGTGAAAGCGCGCTCGCACGGTTCGATCGGGACGTGTTGTCCACTGCGGGCGTGAAGATGGTGATTCTATTCGAGGGCGTCAACGATCTCGGCATTTCGTACGGTCGCTTCGAAGGCGAGATGGCCGAGGTAGTCAAGTCTCTCGCGTCAAGTAACAAGGCGACGGCAGAGTCCATGATCGCCGGTTACCGTCAGCTGATCGCGCGTGCCCGCGCCCGGGGCCTGAAGGTGCTGGCGGCGACGATCCTGCCCTATGGCGGTGCCATGTATTACTCGGAGGAAGGCGAGGCCGTGAGGCAGGCGATCAATACCTGGATCCGGACCGGCGGCGAAGTGGACGGCGTGCTGGATTTCGACGCCGTCGTTCGCGATCCCGCGAAACCGAACCAGATCAAGGACGGATTTCACTCCGGGGACTATCTGCACGGCAGCGATGCCGGATATGCCGCGATGGCGGCCTCCGTTGATCTTTCGCTCTTCAAGTAAGAAGCGGCGTTGTAAACCACCCGGCGCCGGTTCCATTCGCCATGGCTTCAGCGGCGATTCTCCAATCCCGCAGCGAGCCGGGCGACGGGCTCATCCGTCGCCTCGATCTGTTCGAGCCGGGCGCGCTGCGCGTCGACGTCCGCCTTGACGGTCGCCATCAACGCCTTGTATTGCACGTCGTCGCGGAGTGACTTCCAGCGCGGATCGTTGTTTATCGAGTAATAGTCGCGCCAGCCGGCTTCGACGGCCTGTCTCAGCCGATCGATCGCCAGTTCCTCCTCACCGGCGAGCACCGCGTTCTGAGCGAACATGGCCAGATCCACACTCAAGTGCAGCCAGCCTTGGGCCTGCCGTTCACCAAACACGCGCTCGATTTCGCTCAACATCCTGTGCGCGCGATCGGTTGCACCGGTGTTCAGATAAGCCCAGGCGAGCGCATGATGCGCGCCGACGTCTGGCTGATCCACCATTGGCCGGTCGATATCGATTTGGGGTGCAAGTGTCTGAACGGCGCCTCGATAATCGCCCACGAATGCCTGAAGGATGCCGTACTCCCGTGTTTTCATGGCTGCCGGGAGGCTTGTGCCGATGGATTCGCGCATGGCCTGCAGGGTCTCCTCCATCTCCTTGAAGCGTCCCTGCATTCTCAGCAGCTCGATGCGATCGAGGTTTGCGGGACCCGGTCCGTGCGGCTGCTCGCGCTCAAAGCGCTCCAGCCAGATTTCAGCCGAACGCCACAGGCCCAGGCGGGAATAGCTCCGGGCAAGGTACACGTAGGCGCCCAGTGGGCCGGATTCGTCGTATCCCAGCACCAGCTGCTTCGCCATCTCGTTCGATTCCACCAGCCGGCCCATGACGAAATAATGGTCGAAGAGCGACCAGTAAACGTAGTACGAGGGCTGCGGCAGCTCGAGCAGGCGCAGAAAACCTTGTTCGGCTCGAGAGAAATCCCCGCGTTCGGAATAGGCAGCTGCGAGACTTGTCATGAGCGCGGGCGCGAGCGGGTCAATGCGGGCGGCTCGTTCCAGGATCGACAAGCGCTCGGCATGTCGTCCTTGGTCCGCCAGGAGGCTCGCCAACCAGTTGCTTGCGTCCACCATGTTCGGATCGAGGGTCAGTGCCTCGCGATACGCTGCTTCAGCCCGAGGGAGGTCCGGTGGTTGCCGCACCGCGAGCAGCAGCCCCTTCGCCGCATGCGCCCGTGCGAGACCGGGCTTCAGGGAGAGTGCTCGCTCGATGGCTTCCTCGGCTTCTTGCCCCTTACTGGAATGGAAGGCCCAAACGATTGCCAGTTCCGCAAGGGCCTCGGCGTATTGCGGATCGATGGCGACCGCCTTTTTGAACTGTTCCTCTGCGAGTTCTCCGTAGCGCGGCATGCGCTTGTCGAAGATCTGACGCCCCGCCAGGTAGTGTTGATACGCCTCGAGGTTCGGCAGCGCCTCGGGCCCGGGTGGCGACCGCGCCACGATTTTCGGGACGACATTGGTGGCGACTGCCTCGGCGATGTCCTGCTGGATCGCGAATATCCCGTGCAGCTCCCGGTCGTAGGCGTTGCTCCAGACCTGGACACCCGAATCGTCCACGAGCTGTGCGGCGATGCGCACGCGGTCCCCGTCTCTGCGCACGCTGCCCTGCAGCAGGTAGCGCACCCCGAGCAGACCGCTCAGCTTCCGCGCATCGAGGTCACTGGCCTTGAGGGCAAACGACGAGGTTCTCGCGATCACGTGCAGGTCGGGAAAGGCTGCCAGCCGGTTCAGGATCTCCTCGGAGATGCCGTCGCAGAAGTATTCGCTGTCCGGATCGCTGCTCATGTTGACGAACGGGAGGACGGCGATGGAGTTGTGCGGTGCCTGCGCAGAGACGCGTTCCACCGGCGGCGTTGCATCCGTACCTCGGCTTTCGAGACCCCACCAGATGGCGAACGGCACCAGCGAAATGAGCGCCGCCGCGAAGAGACCCTGCCGCAGCGAGCGCAGCCGGGATTGCGCCTGAGGGGCGGTAGTAGACGGGCGCTCGTCTGAGCCGCTTTCCTGGGGTGCGCTCAGTGACACGGATACGCAAGTTTCCTGCGGCGCACCGTCTGACAGGGTGACGGGAAGGTCGAATATGTAGCCGCGACGGGGCACCGTCTTGATCATCTGCTGCGATTCGTCCCCGATCGCGCGGCGCACGTCGATCAGGCACTGCACGATCGAGCCTTCGGTGACAACCGTGCGCCCCCAGACGGCATCCAGCAGCTCCTCCTTCGTCACGAGCCGACCATGCCGTTCGACGAGCAGGCGGAGTACCTCGAACGACTTTGGCCGCAACTTCACGTCCGCGCCGGACCTGAGCAGGGCGCCCCGCGCCAGGTCGAGCGTGTAGTCGCCGAATGAGTAGGTCCGATTTTCGGACACTGATGTGGTCCCGATCCCCCAGGGGCCCTTTTTCGCACAGGTTTCGCATCTTTATAGCGCTTTCTTGCCCTGTCTGTCGTTACGCGGTGCCAGGAAACGAGGACCGTACGGGCCGTGTGACCACAACTGACGACGGCAGGAGGAATTTCCATGAGCCCGAACAAGAAACAACACACCCTGGTACGCCTGGTCGCCCTGGCGGCGATCTGTCCGGGGGTGACGAGCGCCGACGCCGTCCAGGACTGGAACGCGATCATGTGGACCACCACCGCCGCCCAGAACCCGTTCCTGCAGGCCCGGTTTGCCGCCATTACTCACCTGGCGGTGTTCGACGCCGTCAATGCCATCACCGGGGACTACCAACCTTACCTGGGCACGGTTACCGCCCCGCAGGGGGCCTCGCCGGACGCGGCGGCGGTGGCCGCCGCCCATCGGGTGTTGAGCACCTACTTCCCGGGCAGCGCGCAGGCGCTGGACCTGGCGCGGGCGGCATCCCTGGCTTCGATTCCCGATGGCCAGGCCGAGGACGACGGCATCCAGGTCGGCGAGGCGGCGGCCGCCGCGCTGATCGCGAATCGTGCCAATGACGGGTCGGCGCCGGGTCAGTTCTACCTGCCGCTCACCGCGGGCCCGGGCGAGTGGTTGCCGACACCCGGTTGTCCAGCGGCCGGAGGTGTGCTGCGGCATTGGCCGAACGTCAAGCCATTCGGCATCAGGAGCAGTGACCAGTTCAGGTCCGCTCCGCCACCGGCGCTCAACAGTATCGAGTATGCGAAGGACTTCAACGAGGTGAAGACGGTTGGCGCGCTCGACAGCGCCGCACGGCCACAGGACCGGACGGACGTCGCGCGCTTTTACGCAGCGTCACCGCCGACGTTGGTTTTCAGCCAGGTGATCACTCAGGCGGGTAACGAGGAAGGCTGGTCGCTGTCCCAGAATGCCCGGGCGTTCGCGCTGTTGATGATGTCGATCAGCGATGCGCTGGTCGCATCGCAGGACACCAAGTATCACTACGTATTCTGGCGGCCGATCACCGCGATCCACGGCGCCGACACGGACAGCAACGCACTGACCGAGCGCGACGACGCCTGGCAGCCCTTGATCACGACGCCGTGCTTCCCAAGTTACCAGTCCGCCCATGCGACGGGCAGCAATGCGGCGCGCCGGATCGCCGAGCGGCTCTTCGGTGGCGAGGGACTGCGCAGCATCGAGGTGTCGAATCCGGCCGTTCCGGGCGTGAGCTTCCACTACACGCGGTTCTCTGAGATCACCACCGACATCGACGACGCCCGGGTCTACGGCGGAATTCACTACCGGTTCGACCAGAAGGCCGGTGCCCGGCAGGGTAAACGTGTAGCAGATTACGTCTACACGACCCAGCTTCGCCCGCGGACGCCATGAGACTCTCAGTCGCTATCCGGGTGCAGCTGACGCGAGGCATCCGACCCATCGCAGCTCTTGCATCCGCACTGCTGAGCCCGCTCTGCTGGAGCGCGCCAGGAGACCTCGATCCCGCATTCGGCGAGGTGGGCCGGGTCGGGCCACTGTTCGACTTGGGCGGCCCGGCCTGGTCACTGGAGCTGCAAGACAACGATGAGTTGCTCTTCGGTGGGGGCCGGTACGGCCAGATGCCAGGTCAAGATTGCGGCCTGCGCTGCTTCAGCCTCTTTGCGCGTGGTTATATACGGCGCATGTCAGCGGCCGGCGCGACGGATCCGGCCTTCTCGATTTCCGGGATTGACGGCGTCCAGGTCCTCGACATTGCCCGGCAACCCGACGGCAAGGTGATCGGCGTCGGCCGCTCGGTGCAGGACAACCGTTCGAAACTTACGGTCTTTCGACTCGAGTCCGACGGCGCGCTCGATCCGACTTTCGGCGACGCGGGTATCGTGCGCTACGCAGCCGACGAAAGCCCGCACGCTGCCAGCGCGGTCGCCCTCGACCCTGATGGTCGAATCGTTGTGGCCGGCACACGTGACACCCAGCTGATCGTCCTGGCGCTCGACGCGAATGGCGACGTCGATGCCGCCTTCGGTGACGCCGGACTGTATTCCGGTCCGGTTGCGCACATCGTGGTGAGTGCCCCTCCGCGGATTCTGCGTACCGCGCTTGGCGGATACCGGATCACCGCGCACCACATTTCGTCGGCTTTGGATAACCCACGTCCGCCGCTCGTATGCCGCGTGCTCGGCCTGACGGCGTCGGGTCTCGAGGACGCGAGTTTCGGAGTCGACGGCTACGCCCTGCTCGATGCTCCTAACGTCCAGGTGAGCTGCAACTCGCTGGTCGCTCAACCCGACGGTCGCCTGCTCATCGCCGGCAACGAGGGCGGGCGGGGCTTCGCGGTCCGCCTGGCGACCGACGGCCGTCGCGACACGTCGTTTTCCGCTGACGCCGTGGCGGCAGCAATGACCGAAGCGACGGCAATGGCGGTCGACGGCGATGGATCGATTCTGGTCGCGGGTGGTAGCGGTGGTGTATCAGGCGCCATGATCGTCCGGCTGCTGGCCAGCGGCGAGCTGGATCCGCTCTTCGGGAACGCCGGCACGACGTGGGTGGATCTGGCGGCGGATTTCGGGTCTGCTCCGGTCGTCCGCGACATCAAGCTGCTACCGGATGGCGGAGCACTGCTGGCAGGTGGCGACGAGAGCGCAGCCCGCACGCCCTTCATCGCCCGTCTGGTTGGCGACGATGGTCGTGCCGGGCCGGGCGTCGTGGGTGTCATGCGTTCGTCCGTCGTCGCTAGCGAGCAAGACGGGCAGGCCGTTGTCATCGTGCGTCGCACGGGTGGCGCATCGGGCGCGGTCAGCGTGTCGTACGGCACAACTCCCAGTGGCGCGTCTGCAGAGGAGGACTACACCGCGGTCGAGGGTCAGTTGCATTGGGCCGATGGCGACGCCAGCGATCAGCACATCGTCGTTCCGATCGCCGCCGACAACGCTCCGGAGCTGGGGGAGCAGTTCGAGGTGGTGCTTGCGAACCCGCAAGGAGGCGCCGCGCTCGGCAGCCGCGCGGCCGTCGTCGAGATCGCGGCGGACGGGGGTCCGTCTGGCCTGCTTGGTATCGAGGTTGGCGCATCGACGGTCTCCGAGGGTGATGCCGTCCAGGTGACCGTGCGCCGCGACCATTACTGGCTTGGCGCCGTATCCGTGACATTGACGGCGACAGCGGGTACGGCGAGCTCGGCGGATTTCGACTCGGAACCCATCACCATTTCATGGCCCGACGGCGACACGGAGCCGCGCGTGGTAGCCGTGGCCATTACGGATGACAACGACGACGAGCAGGATGAGTCGTTCACGGT